>OGRU01000345.1_pt1 | contig 46264 bp, 35 predicted proteins | sample 1553541 | NCBI WGS metagenome assembly OGRU01 (sample SAMEA2580068, study PRJEB22360) | human gut metagenome | biome: human gut; feature: human-associated habitat; material: faeces | place: Denmark | collected 2008/2010
TATTAAATAGTTATATAATAATAAAGTAAAGAAAAAAGAACAAAAACAGAAGTTGAACCCCTCTTAAAAATAACTGAAACAACTGAAACTGAAACAACTTTTCAGCCCCCGTGTCCCTTTTCTCTCCGAGGCCTGTCTATCTCTTCAGCTGCCATTCCACGAGCGCCGCCTGAGCGATGCAGGCTTCCTCACCGATGGTCTGGCTGATATTCACCCCCTCGTCCTCAAACACCTTCAGGGTGAGCTGTATGGCTCCGTCCTTGGTCTTGGAGAGTCTGCCGTGGGCGAGTTTTCGGATGAGTTCCGACTGCGCCCTGAGCCTTGGCCGGCGTATGAAGTCGAAGGTGCCGTCGAAATGCTGCTGAGCCAGTCCCATTGCCCGGAAGCGGGTCAGCGGTAGCGCTACGGGTTCCGAGGGCGTGAAGAGGAACTTGTCGGTTCCGTCGTAGTGGGCCACTCCCTCTATCTGCCAGTGGTCAGGCTCTCCGATGAAATAACAGTTTTCGTCATTTGTGTTGTGACTGTTGAAGCAATGATGATTGCCCTTTTGATTTTTGATTTTTTCCATAATCTTGATTGATTTTGCGAGCGAAGAAGAGTCGTGTAAGTATTGGATTTTGCGCGCGCCTTTACCCCTCGGGAACCATTCTTACGCTGCTTTTCTCAACTCAGATTAATGAATTTTGAATTACTTTTCTCTGTTGCTCTTGCTGCAAGAAGCATTGAAACTCACGTTGACAGAAAATTTCCAGATGCGGAATGAAATAAAGATGTTCATCATGTACGAATGCAAGGCCTCACCTTCCTTTAAGGCTCATTAGTTAGCAGCCCAACCTTGCCGAAGCTGAGGGCAAAATTAGGGAGAAAACAAAAGCACCACTCCTACCAAGTGGTACGAGTGGTGCTATATTTTCTGCTTGTGGTGTTAAGTTTAGCTTTTTGTGGTACTATCTATTCTTATTTTGTCGTATTATCTCTTCATTTTTTCACATCATGCATATTATTGACAAGCAGCCTGCAATCTATAATTTCCATAAAATTCGATGTAGCTCTTGAATTTCAACCCGAAATTCTTTTTGTTTTTCAGCCTTATGTCCGGTTCTTCCCATTGTTCGATGTCTGTACCCAGTTTATTTCTGTCCTTGCTAAGGCTGCGATTATCTAACTTTACCCCGAATAACTTCTGCATTTTTTTACAGAAATCGTTCATGTTGTCGTCAATCCATTTCTTTTCCAGCAGTACACAGTAAAAGCAGAGCCAATAGGCCTTGGGCACATTTTTTTCAGTAGTCATCAAGTCTATGACGGGTAATACAGTCTTTGGGCATTCCTTGATGCCTGAAGCCTTCATTTCTTCCTCGGAAAACTTGCACTCCAATTGGCTGAAATCAATTTCATCCATCATACTTTCCACCTTATTCTTATCTTTCAGCTCATCAATGTCCTTATACACGAGGAAGAGGTTTTGGTCGAACTTAAAAAAGGCCTCCAGTTTTCCTACATCTTTTCTTAACTTAAAAATCAATTTGCCAGCTTTTACTTTGTCTATGATGTATTTTCCGCCTTTCAGATTGTAGATGCTTCTGTAGCGAGCATACAATTCTAAGGGCTTCAAATTCTTAGGGATGTCATATTCCTCAAGATTTATCTCCTTCTTGTATTTGGTTCTTAGCTCATTGGTCAGATTTGTCTCGATGTCGCTGAAAACGCCCGATTTCAATAATTCCACCAAAGCCTCTTCCAAATGGGTTGTCAGGGAATTCTCCGTGATTTGGTCTTCTAAGTATTTATGTCGCCACTTTTTGTGCAAGTCGTTGATGTCGCCTCCCATGAGGGAAGTATAATAAAAAGACTGTTTTTGGTATAGGTTTTCGTAAAGAATGTTCTCGTGCTTCGATTCGATGTTATCCTTTATGCTTTGCAGTGCAGTACATAGTTTGGCCAGCGTTTTTTGGATGGCATAGTCGAGCACTTGGTCGTTGAATACGCTCTGGTTCGTCAGGTTGTTGATGGTTTCTCTGAATTTGTCTCTTTCTGTATAGGTGAGACCTTTGCGATTTTTCGTGTCCTTCTTCTCGTCTGTAGAAGTCTCGGGCACAGGGGGCAACATACCTGTCATGTGATTAGCAAGGGTGGAAAACTTGTCTATGTGGAGCGACTCATAGGTTAAGGTGTTTCCTGAAGGGCTGCCCTTTAATTTATGCTCCGTCCACGTCTCTTGCCTGCTCCACACCTGATAGTCCACGTCACGGTCTATATCAATGATGAGGTTTTGCTTTAGTTCCTTTGCCACCTGCTCAAACATCTCGGCACTTTCGAACATGACGATAAACAGCGAGAGCTTGTTGATGGTTCTGTCGCCCACGCAATCACCATAGCAGGTCTTATAGGTCTCCATGAGCATTTTTATATTTCTTAGGTATTTAGTTTCTGTCATTGTAATATATAAAAAGCGTGGGCTAACACCCATATGCCATCCTCGCTCAGAGGCCGACCAAAGCCCAAAAACTCCAGATTGAGCATACAAGTATTGCCCACGTCGTAGATTTTTCTGTTCTACACCATGAGCGCCGCTTGTTGCCATCTTTGGAGTTTCGTGTTTTCTTATTCTTATAGAAGTTTTGGTCGTTTCTGAGCGATAAGATTTCACTTGCCGACAACGCTTTTATATAAAATGTGCACCTACCTATAGGGATAGGCTCCTGTTTCATGTACTGATGTTTTCTATTGTTCCTTATTTTGTTGAATTAAACATTACAGGTCCACGAATCGCTCCACGAACCGCTTGAATTTTTCTATCACCGATTTTTTCTTCTGCTCTCGCTTCTTGCCTGCGCCGAACACAGGCATCGGGGGCAACACGCTGGTGATTCCCATTCCGCTCTCTTCCACGTAGCCGTCTCGGAGGGCTTTGCTCATGAAGTCGCGGGCTTGCTCCTCCTTCAGGTGCTCTTCCGTGATGATGGTGCTGAGTTCCTTTTCCTTCTGCTGACCGATGTACTGCTGCCATTCCTCGTAGACGTCTACATCTTTGCCTGGCTTGATGACCTTGATGTAGCCGTCGATGAGGTCTTTCTTGTTGCGCAGTCGGGGGCTGGAGGTTACGCTTCGGGTGATGTCCATGATGATTTCCTGGTTCTCGCAGTTGCTGTCGTGGTATTGTTTCACGAGGGCGAGGATGTATGGAATGTCGATGTCCACTTGCCCTATAAGCTCCATCTCAAACTCCAGGCCGTCGGTCTCTGAACCTCCCCCTTCGCCAGGGCCGCCAGTAGTGCCTCCATTTCCACCTTCGCCACCACCGCCCTTGATGTCGTCTCTGAAACAGAGGTACCATGACTGGTAGTCTTGTCGTTCGCCCTCCTTGATGATGCGGATGGCGTTGCGCTCGTCTCGGTCTTCGGGATTGAACTGGTCGAAGCTTACGAGTATGTTGGTGGCCTTGACCAGCTGTCCGTACAACTTGACGAAAGCCACCTTTTTGGCGAATGGTGTAGAAGGCCCCAGCTGACTCAGTGGAAACTCTTGGAGCAATGCCTCCGCCAGTTCCTTGTAGCCTTCATGGTGCCGGTCTTCCTCGTCGTAGCCGTTGTAGTACTCATCGAACGTGCGCATCAGGATGATGCTGTTGGCGTTGGCGTCGCCGAAGAGACCGAAGCTGCGGTTGGTCGCCTCCTCCAGGTTGCGGAAGCATACGATATTGCCACAGTTCTTCACGGCGTTCAGTATGCGGTTGGTGCGGCTGTAGGCCTGCAAGAGTCCGTGCATCTTCAGGTTCTTATCCACCCAGAGGGTGTTGAGGCATTTGGCGTCGAAGCCCGTCAGGAACATTCCCACAACGATGAGCAGGTCGATGTCCTTATTCTTCATTCTCAGGGAGAGATCCTTGTAGTAGTTCTGAAACTTGTCGGCGCTGGTGTCGTAGCTGGTACCAAACTGATGGTTGTATTCCTTGATGCAACTCTCCAGGAAATCCTTACTCGTTGAGTCGAGGCTCTTGATGCTCTCGGGGTCTTCCTCTATGTTGCCCATCTTGTCGTTCTCCGCCTCGTTGGTGGCGGTGGTGAAGATGGTAGCTATGCGCAGCTGCTTGGCTCCTGGCTCTGCCATCTGTCGCTCCAGCTCCTTGTAGTATTCCATCGCCATCGGCACGCTGTCGCACGCCAGTATCGAGTTGAAGCCAGTGGTGGCCACCTTTTCCTTTATTTCTTTCACCCGGGCTTCCTTCTTCTTCTTGAAGTTTCTTACAGCATCTTCCACGTTGGTCAGCACCGAGGCTGTCCATGGGCTTTGCCGCTTGGTCTTCATGTCGAAGTGGCTGAGCAGGTACTTCACATTGGTGGCTATTCGGGCAGGGTCAGTATATTGGGTGTTCTCCACCTTCTTGCCGTCCATCATCGCCGTCTGCGCATGATATTCCACGTTGAATTTCAGCACGTTCTTGTCGTTGATGGCGTTGATGATGGTGTAGGTGTGCAGGGCTTTGGTGTGCTGCCCCTTTTCGTCCAGCTCACCGCCGAAGATGTCGGCTGTGGTCATCATGTCGCCCTTCACATTGGTGGAGGCGTTCACGCCAAAAATAGGCGTGCCTGTAAATCCGAACATAATATAGTTCTTGAAGCTGTGCTTGATGCGCCTCTGCATCTCGCCAAACTGCGAGCGGTGGCACTCGTCGAAGATGAATACGAAATTCCTGTCCAGCACTTCTCGCTCTATCTTGTTTTTCTTCAGGAGGCTCGCCATCTTCTGTATGGTGGTGATGATGATGTGCGAGGAGTCACTTGGCTGGAGCTGACTTAGCAAGATTTGACTGTTGGCGTTGCCGTTGGCGCAGTTGGGACAGAACTTGTCGTACTCCTTCATCGTCTGATAGTCGAGGTCTTGCCTGTCTACGATGAACACCACTTTATATATGCCTTCTATCTCTGTGGCGAGCTGCGCCGTCTTGAAGGAAGTGAGAGTCTTGCCCGACCCCGTAGTGTGCCAGATGTAGCCTCCAGCCTTCCTTGTGCCTTGCCAGTGGTTGAAGAGTGCCTGCTTGATGCGCTGGATGATGCGCTCGGTGGCTGCTATCTGGTAGGGGCGCATCACGAGCAGTTCCTTGTCGGTGTTGAGCACGCAGTATTTAGTCAGGATGTTGAGCAGGGTGCGCTTGGTAAGGAAGGTCTTGGCAAAGTCCTCCAGGTCGCAGATAAGGTGGTTCTCAGCATCGCTCCAGTAACTGGTAAACTCGAAGGAGTTGCTTTGCGTCTTCTTCTTGCCCCTCTGCTTGTCGGCCTCTTGCTCACGAGCGTATCGGGTGGTGTTGCTGTAATACTTGGTCTCCGTGCCGTTGGAGATGACGAAGAGTTGTATGTAGTCGAACATTCCCTTGCCAGCCCAGAAGCTCTCTCGGGCGTAGCGGTTTATTTGGTTGAAGGCTTCCTTTATGCTCACGCCCCGGCGTTTCAGTTCAATGTGAACCAGGGGCAGACCGTTCACCAGGATGCTTACATCGTAACGGTTGTCGTGGGTGCCGCCATCGGGCACGTACTGGTTGATTACCTGCAGGCGGTTCTTGAACACATTGTCCTTGTGCAGCAAGTGGATGTTGGTCTTCGTGCCGTTGTCACGTTCTATCTCTATGGCAGTGTTGGCTCGCTGAATCATGTCGGCCTTGTCTTCCAAGGTGAGCGTGTCGTTGGATATTTCCTGCAGCAGGTTGCTCCATTCCTTGTCGGAGAGCACGATGTCATTCACCTCGCCCAGCTCCTTGCGTAGGTTCAGCAAAAGCTCCTCCTCGTTGCGGATGGTGGGGTATTCGTAGCCCTGATGCTGCAACTGGGTGATGAGCCATTGCTCCAGCTCAGCCTCGCTCTGGTAGGCATTGCCGCTTCGCTGCTGTGGCTCGTACTTTGTCACCACGGTGCAGTTGTCTTGCTCTGCTATGATATTAAACTGTTCTGCCATAATGCGTTTACTTTTAATGAGTTATTCAAATGTCAGCAACTTCTCCCTATAATACTCATACTGCTTCTGACGAAGAGAGATGAGTTTTTCTAAGCGCTGGATGTATTCCTCGAAAATGTCGAGGGTGCGAGCGATTTCTCGCTGCTTGGAGAGAGGAGGAAGAGCAAACGAAAAAGTTGCCATTGCTTCACCAGAAACTCTCACTACCTTTGCCCCTGTTGCCGCCATTCGTTTTTGCTTAGCAAACATTTCTGTTTGAAACAAATACGCCATGAATTTTGGGTCTTGATCATGAGAATAACAATACGAGTCTGTACTATATGCGACCTCACTGTCACCAAGCCAGGCCACAGCTTTGCAACAAGCTTCTACATCTTCACTTGTTGTTGCAATAAGCAAGTCGCCTGTTTTTCCTTTTTTGAGCTTCTTAGCATAGTTTTCATCGCAAAAGGATTTTGTTTTGTATGCTGCGAAATTATAGAAAGTATGAATTTGCCCATAATGGATACAAGGAAATCCTGCATCTCTAAGGTCGGATTTTTGAAGACCACTTCCTCGGGTAAAAGTACCTATTTCACCGAGAGTCTTAACAGTCCATCCTTCTTTCGGGGTCATTAGCCTTTCCCTATAACACTCCATTTGTTTCTTCCTCATTTCCACCTCCTTCTTCATCTTGTCGATGAGCGTGGTAAAAGAATCCAACACAGAAACAATCTCCTGCTGAATGGAGAGAGGAGGAAGGGGAATCTCAAAACTACATAAATCAGAGCCATGAACGTGAGGAACTCCTGCGCCTTTTTGCAGTCTAAATATTTTAGCTTGATTGTGTTTCAAAAACAAGTAAACATATTTTTTTAATAGCTTATCGCAAGGTTCTACAGTAAATGCATCAGCAATCCATACAGGATGATCCCAAAAACTAACGTATCCTGCATAAGCACCAGAACCAGCAACTGCAATAGAGTTTTCTTCTCGATTAGCTTGATTGTGATAAAAAGAAGGTTTCTGGCCACCTGAAATTACTGGTACGTTACCAAAAACAGCATTTGCAGATGAGAGATTCTGTCCCCTTGAAAAAGAGCAATAATCTCCCAGCTTCACACTTTCCACTCCCTTTGGACAGAGCCTTTTTATCATTTCCTCTATCCTATTCATAGCTCCTTGATGATTATGTCCAACTTCTGAGAAAGACTGATAACCTTGTAATTCATCTCCTCAATCTCAGCATTCAGTTTCTCAATGTCAACCGCCTCTCTCTTATCCTCTTTCTCTACATACGAAGATACTGAGAGGTTGGCATCATTGGCAAGCACATCGTCGATGCTCACGAGCTTGCTGAAATATTGCTTTTCCTTGCGCTCGCCGTAGGCATTGACAATATTGTCTTGGTTCTTGTCCTCCAGCTTGTTTTTGTTACCATTCTTCTCGTATTCCTCTGAAGCATCGACGAACAAGATGTTGTTGTCCTTCTTGTTCTTCTTCAGCACGATGATGCAAGTGGCTATACTCACACCAAAGAAAAGATTGGCAGGAAGCTGAATCACCGTGTCCACGAAGTTGTTCTTAATCAAGTACTCACGTATCTTCTTCTCCGCTCCGCCACGATAGAGTACACCTGGGAACTCCACGATGGCACAGGTGCCAGTCTCGTCCAGATGGTAGAGCATGTGCATGGTGAAGGCAAGGTCGCCCCTTGAGGCTGGAGCAAGCACACCTGCAGGACTGAAACGCTCGTCGTTGATAAGGATGGTGTTTTCTTTTCCGTCCCATTTCTTCGAATAGGGCGGATTGCTCACAATGGCGTCGAACTTCATCCCGAGGTGATGGGGCGTAGTGAGTGTGTCGCCCAACTGGATGTCGAACTTGGAGTAATTTATATCGTGAAGAAACATATTACTACGGCAGAGGTTGTAAGTCGTAGGATTCAGTTCCTGACCGTAGAAGTCAATACTTTTCACATCATCGGCTATCTTCGCAAACTTCAGTAGCAAAGAACCCGAACCGCACGCAGGGTCATAGACCTTGCGGATGTGGGGATTCTGAAAGGATGCGATTCTTGCCAGCACCTCGCTCACTTCCTGTGGGGTAAAGAACTCGCCACCGCTCTTGCCGGCATTGGAGGCGTACATCTGCATCAGATACTCATAGGTGTCGCCCACGGTGTCAATGCTGTTGTCGGAGAACCTCTTGCTGAGCTGCATGTCTCTCACCTTGATCAATACTTGAGAGATGCACTTGTTGCGCATTTCAACAGAATTGCCGATGCGTGAGCTATCGATAATGAAATCGGAAAAAAGACCCTTCACCTGTTCCTCGCTCTCGGTGCCTGTGGCACTTGCCTCGATGGAGCGGAACACATTGCTCAGGGTCTCGTTGAGGTTGACATTCTTCTCGGGATGCTCCGCCACGTTCTGGAACAGCTGGCTGGGCAAAATGAAGAATCCCTTTTCCTGCACCATCATCTCACGTGCTTCCTCAGCCTCTTCGTCATTCATCTTTGCGTAATCGAAATTCTCAATGCCAGCGTCGGCCTGTAGCTTATTAATGTAGTTAGTGAGATTCTCTGATATGTAGCGATAGAAGATGGCTCCCAAGACGTAAGCCTTGAATTCCCATCCGTCCACGGCTCCACGCAGTTCCTCGGCGATGCTCCAGATAGTTTTGTGCAGTTCCTCTCTTTCCGTATTTTTTATTCCCATAATGATTATTGATACTATAATGTGTTTTGTAGTTGTTTTCTTATTTCGTTTTGAGCACAAGTCGCCAGCCCTCGCTCTGAAGGATGAGGGAGTCGGTTGTGCGGGTTATCTTAAAAATGGTGTTGCCGATTTTGATTTCATCGCCCTCGAGGGTGTAGGCGATTTGTCCCAAGGGAATAATCTCGTACTCCGTCTTCGTCACCTTGCCCGTATCGTCGAAATGGTTGACGGTCTCGCCCTGGGTGAAGATGATGTTGCCTTCGGCAAACTGGGCGAAGGTGTCCGATTCCCTCATGTCAATCCAAAAACCGCCGAAGCTCTGACAAGCCTCGGTCACCACCCATTCCTGGGCGCTGAGCAGCGACTGGTAGTCTACGGCCTCGGTGCCGTCGTCCGTGTCGGAAGAGCAGGAAGTGAGGACGGGTACTGAGAACACAAAAAGGACGACTGCCACCGCTGTGATGAAGGATGACAGTCGCCCTTTGGCGTGCGAAAAATATGCATGAATGGTTCGGGTTAATCTTGATGGCTCAAAATTACCCCCCCGAATAACTGGCAGATGGTTAATGATTTATTAGTTTTCATACCTTTATTTTTATTGTCGCCACTGCTTCGTAGTGAATCCCACAGCAGCCTTTTGTTGTAAAATACTTCTCGCAAAAGTAATATTTCTTTTTCAAATTATCGTCTTTATTACTTTCTTTAACTTATTTTTTGTGTTTTCCGTCCCTGCCACCAAACAGATTTGTCCGCTAATCGCCTTCCCCGACATCCGCCTGTCCGAGCTCCTTGATGATTCGCATGACGAGTGCTTTGCATACTGGACAAAGTGGGAGGAGTGAAGCCAGCGATTTTCAATTCCGCTATGCGCCGGTAACTTTGGGTTCAGGGCGTGAGAATTTAATAGGATTCTTGATGACAATCTATCATTTTTCTATGTTTTTGCTTGGTAGTTTCAGAATTAAAACGTAATTTTGCTGATGAAAATCAATTAATTTTAAAATAAGGATTAAATATGGATACTTCAGTTATAAATAATCCTCAGCTTTTAGTAACAGTTTCTGACCCTACTATGTTGACAAAGTTGAAAAACGCCATTAAAATGTTGAATGGTGTTAGTTCTATTTCTGTTTTGAAGCCAAAGAAGACAGGACTGGAATTAGCCGAAGAGGACAAGGCAAAAGGCAGAGTTACCCACTGGAATTCAGTCGACGAAATGTTTAACTCTATTTTAGGTGAATAATGTATAAACTCGGAACGACCAAAAGATTTGACAAGGCACTAAAACTTTGTCAAAAACGAGGCTATCCCATAACAGAACTTAAAAAAGCTATAGCTCTATTGGTTGAAAACGGCAACCTGCCATCAGAATATAAACCACATATTCTTCATGGCAACCATGAAGGTACAAGTAGATAATGTTAAACTACCTCCTTTTCAGCAGCACGAAGATGATGACGGGGGCACCAAGAAGTGGGGTGACTGCTCCGAGGGGAATCATGCCGTTCTGGGTGGGAAGGGCGCAAAGCCAGTTGCACAGCAGGGCGATGACCGAACCCAAGAGCATCGTGGAGGGCAAGAGAACACGATGATTCTCGGTCGTGACGAAGAGACGCGCGATGTGGGGCGTGGCCAAACCGATGAAGGCGATGGGACCGCAGAAGGCGGTGACCGTGGCGGTGAGAACGCCTGTGACAAGGAGCAGCAGAAGGCGGAGCTTGCGGGTGTCGTAACCCAGGTTCTCTGCATACAGTTCGCCCAGGAGAAAGGCATTGAGAGGCTTGACAAGCGCCAAAGCCGCCAGGAGGAAAAGACCGATCACCACGGCTGCCACAGGGATGCTGGCGAGCGAGACGTTGCCGAAACTGCCCATTCCCCAGACTGTGTAAGATTTCACGCCCTCGCTCGTGGCAAAGAAGTTGAGCAGCGTGATGGCGCTGTTGGCCAGATAACCGATCATCAAACCGATGATGAGCAGCATGGTACTGCTGCGCACTACAGCCGAAAGTGCCGAGATGAGCGCCGTCACCGCCAAGGCACCCACCAAAGCCGAAAACAGTACCGCCGCATAACCCGCCAGGGAGAGCGATCCTGCCGACAGACTGCCGCCCATGCCCAGCATGACGACTGCCACCGCAAGGGCTGCTCCGCTGTTGATGCCAAACACATCGGGACCCGCCAAAGGATTGCGGAAGGTGGTTTGCAACAGGAGTCCGCTAACAGCAAGAGCCGCTCCTCCCATCAGCGCCATAATGGCCTGAGGCAGTCGCGACTCTATGATGATGAAGCGCCAGGTGTCGGACGCTTCTCCCGTAACGTTTCCTGTAAGAACTGCCCATACGTCGGCCAGGGGAATACTGACGCTTCCCATGGCGAGGTTGAGCACGAAGAGCACAACCAGCAACAGGGTTGCTGCCGTAAGGGCGACGATGGTTTGGGGACTTTTCATAAATGCAGCTTTGAGTCTTTTGAAATTGTTACGACTGCAAAGTTACATTTTTTCCTGCAACCGGCAAAAATTTTATTGAAGTTTCGAATGGCTTTTTATCCATCTCCACACCAAGGCGACGCCTGGAATGATGCAAGCCACGAGGTCGGCAAGTCCTGCTGCTGCCATCATGCTCGCATCGGCATGAAGCGTGGTGTAAGACTCGGTAGGAATCAGAACGCCCTGAAGCACAACGGCGTAGACCAAGAAGACAAGCAGCTCGCGGGTTGTTGCCTTGCTGTGATAATCGAAACTGCTGTGGATGGTGTGAAAAATGCTTTTCACAGCCTCAGCTACGTATTTCTGAAAGCCAAACTCGGGCATTCTCCATCCCGTACTGCCCCACTCTGCGTTTGCGTTGCCAAGATTCATGTTGGCTTGATTCATTGTCAGTTCCATAAGCCTAATCATTTAATTCGTGTTTCCTTTTCTGATGCAAAAGTACAAGAGCCATATTACACCATGATGTAGAACGTGTTACAATCGTGTGACATTTTTATCGGGAGGTTCGCAAAAAAGCACGCCCTGTAAGGTAGGGCGTGCTGATTGTGTCCCTTACAGGTTGACCTTAATACCTGCGTTGATCTTCACTCCGTAGTACTCCACTTGCATGGTGCGGTTCTTCTCACCCTGATAGTAGCGCAAAGGCTGGTTGAGCAGGTTGTTGGCGTTGGCGTAGACTGTAAACTTCTGCTTCTTTCCCCAGGTGTAGCTGGCGTTGAGGTCGAGATAGTTCACGTTGTCGTAGTAGCGGTCGAGAGTACGGCTGGTGCTCATCTGGTCGATGAACGAAGAAGCGAAGTTGTAAGACAGACGGAGGCTCAGTCCACACTTCTCGAAGAAAAGCGAGGCATTGGCAGTATGCTCAGGCGAGCCAGCCACCTTCACGTCGTCGCCGTCCTCGATGCCGAGGCGCTCGTTGAAGTTGCGCGTGGTGCTGTGAGTGTAGGTGTAGTTGCCGTAGAAGCCGAGGCATTTCAGGGCTGGTGTGATGAAACCGAAGTCGCGCTGATAAGCCACTTCCACACCATACACACGGGCGTCGTAGGCGTTGATGTTCTGAGTCACCGCAAACTGCTTGTCAGCATTGTCGCCCGAGAGTCCGAGGTCGCTGCCCAAGTATTTGTTGGAAGCCCACTCCACGTTCACATTCTTGATGTCCTTATAGAAGAGTCCCAGGCTCACCAGTCCCACACTCTTGAAGTAGTGGTCGGCAGAGAGGTCGATGTTGAGCGCTCTTGCCGGCTTGGTGTTAGGATCGCCGATGGTAGCCTCCTCGTCGGCAATATTGAAGGTCTTGTTGGCGATAAGTGCCGAATACTTAGGACGCGAGATGGTCTTGGTGATGGAGGCTCTGAGGCTTCCGTCGTCCGAGTATTTGTACTTCAGCAAGAGGCTTGGCAGGAGGTCTGTATAGTGACTCTTGATGTCGCCGGTGGGCTTCATGGTTGGGTCGCCGTCCTCGGGAATGTCCACATTGTAGCCGCAGGTCTTCAGGTCGGTACGCTCCACGCGCAGACCCAGGGTGGCTGAGAGTTTCTTGCCTATCTTCTGGTCGAAGCGCAGGTAACCGGCTGTTATCTGCTCGCGGATCTTATAGTTGCCGGCTTCCTCCTCGTAGTTCTCTGTTCCCTCATACTGGCTGAAGTCGATTTTGCCCAACGTGCTGATCGAGATGAATGGCGAGTTGGCAGGATACTGGCTGCCCGGCATGAAGCCGTCGCGAATCTGCAGCGAGGTGTTGCTGCGCCAGTCGTCGCCCAGCACCTCCTCGGGGTCGTAGTCGAAGAATGAGGTGGTGCGCTTCTTGTCCTTGCTGGTGTACTTGGCACCAAACTTCAGGGTGTTGCCGTAGAGACCCTTGCAGAGCGGCAGGGGGAAGTTGAGTCGTCCCTTCCACTCGTTCTCCACGATGTCCTGGTTGGAGTTGTTGAGCTCGTCGAGCACCCAGTGGCTGTCGTCGAGTGATGGGAGCGATTTGGCGTAGTAAGGCTGCTTGTCGCCCACGTCCTGGAAGCCGTCGCCGAAGTCGATGAACTCGGTTTCACTCTTACCATATTTATATTTATAGGAAGCATAGCGCTCGTTGGGTCGCTCCTCGGTGGCTCGCGAGTAGCTGGCAGCCCAGTCCATCTTCAGGTTGCCCAGCTGGTGCTCTCCGTCGAGGGTGTAGTCCATGGTCTGCTGCAACTCCAGTCGGGCGTTCTTCTGGTCAGACGAGCCCGCCTTGGTCTGTAACACGACGCTCTGCTTGGAAGCCTTGCTGTTCAGTTTCTTGTAGCTGATGCGGTAACGGTTTTCCCAGTCGCTGCGACGATTGTAAATGCCCTTGAACGAAATCTTGTGCAGGGGGTTGAACTTATAGTCTAAAGCCAGGGAGTAGCTCTGACGCTCACGGGTGACGTAGTACTGGCGCACCTGAGCCTCCTTCAGCTCTATCTCCTTGTCGTCGTTCTCCTCGTATTCGAACTCGGTATTGTCGGAACCTCCGGGAGCATACTGATAAGAGGCAGAGGCCATGATGCCCAGTCGGTTCTGGAAGAATCGGTTGCCCCATGTTGCTGCCAGGTCCCATTGTGGTTTGCCGCTGATCCATGTGTAGCCTGAACCGACGTTGAAGTTGAGCACCTGGTGGCTGGGGGTGTTTTTGGTCACGAGGTTGATTTCGCCACCGATGGCGTCGCCGTCCATGTCGGAGGTCACCACCTTGTTCACCTCAATGGTCTGAATCATGTCGGCAGGAATCAGGTCGAGCTGCACGTTGCGGGTGTCGCCCTCTGCCGAAGGCATTCTGTTGCCGTTGACGGTCACCGAGGTAAGGTCGGCAGAAGTGCCTCTCACCTGTCCGAACCTGGCCTCACCCTGGTCGTACTGCACGTTGATGCCGTTGATGCGTTTCAGGGCGTCGCCGATGTTAGAGTCGGGGAACTTGCCCACCTGGTCGGCGCTCACCACATTGGTCACACCCATGTTCTCCTTCTGCATCTGCAGGGCCTTGCGCTGACCGTAGAAGGCTCCGTTCACCACCACTTCCTTGAGCTCGTTGCCCTCGCTCAGGATGATGTTTCGCTCCACGTTCTTGCCCACCAGCTTGATGACGTAGGTCTTGGGCGAATAGCCCACGTAGGACACCTTCACCTTGTAGGTTCCGGGCTTCATGTTGGGCAGGGTGTAGAAACCGTTCACATCGCTTGTTACTCCTGTATGCAAATCTTCCACCATGATGGTTGCTCCTGGCAAAGCCTGATGCTCTGCGTCGACAACACGTCCGCTGATGACTCCGCCCATCAGGACATTGTTTTCGGGTTCTGTCACGGCGACTGCTGCGCCTGTGGCTGTCAGCATCAGGGCCGAGAATAATACTTTCTTGAGATTCATAAAATTTTCCTGTATAATGATTTTTTCGATTTGAATTTACTTCTTCACCTTTTCTATGGTGTGGATGATTTTTCCGTCCCTGTCGATCATCGACATTCGGAGCTGCTTCTTGTCGGCTGAAATGACCGAGAAACCGTCGGCTGAACTGCAGAACACAGTACCATCGGTTGGCTTCACGGGACGGGCCAGAGATGAAGAGGAGTTGACCACGTAGTCGATGTTGTCGCCCTTCTTCTGGATGTGCTGGAAATTGTGGATGTGTCCGCAGGCATAGATGGCCACATTATTATATTTATGGAGTACGGGCAACAGGCGGTTCTGCATGTCGAGACGCTCGCTCTCCTTCTTCGTGGTGTAGGCATAGATGGGATGATGGCCCACTACAATCACCCAGTCTTCCTTGGCATTCTTCAGGGTCTCGTCGAGCCAGGCGAGCTGAGCCTCCACGTCCTGCTTGCAGGCATCGGGATATTTGACAGAGGCCTTGCGGTAAGAGTCGATGAGAGGAGTGGTGTCGAGGAACACCACGCGAAGGGTGGTTCCCTTGTGGTCGAACACCTTAGTGTAATATTTCTCTCTCATCATCCAACGGCGGCTCACCTTGCCGTAGTCCATGAAAGCCTGTGTGTTGCCACGATACTCATGGTTGCCGCAAACGGCGAACCAGTCGAGCATCAGTTCGGGATGAGAGTAAACCCATTCGTAATTGGTGAGCCACAATGGGTCCTGGGTGGAAGCCACTCCGTTGAAATGATGAATGTCGCCCGCTGCAATCACGCACTCAGGACCTACCACGTCGGCCATCTCGCCCATCAGTTCGGCAATGGGTTTCTGGTCGTAATAGCCGTTGCGGCCCATGTCGTTGGTCATGTAGAGTGTGATTTCGCCCTTCAGCTTCTGCCATTCTGCAGCATTCGCCTTCCAGTTAGGATTCTGCTGAATGGCGGTCGCCGCACTCTGCGAGCAGGTGGTTACTGCCGTGTTTTGAGCCTTTGCTGTCAAGCCGCCGCCCAACAATAATGCTGAAGCCAAAACTACAGCTGCCATTCTCTCTTTCATCACAGCAACTCTGTTGCCATGCTTTCCCGAAATTTTCTTTTCCATTTTCTTTTTATTAAAATATGACTATAAAATATTCTTTGTTAAATTCCGGGTGCAAAAGTACGGCTATCATGTGTCAATAAGGTTACAGCGATTTTAATTAGGCCATAAAGAATGCTACAATGTCGTTACAGGAGTTCTACTGGGGAAACCATGCACTCCTTCTCTATATATCTACTGACGATCGAACCGCCGATGGGTTCAGATGTTACAAAAATCAGTTGCTGTAAGCACTCTCGCCATGCTCGTAGATGTCGAGAAGCACACGCTCGATGCTGCTCATGTCGTACATCACACCACGGTCCCAGGGCGTGCTGCTTATAGGAGTAGCGTCTTAACTCCCCCTACCTCCTTTAACTCTTCACAAAAGACAACTTCTTTAATTTCTTTAACTTCCCCATTTGCAAAAATTGAGTGATTATTTTGTACCTTTGCAAATTAAAAAATAACGCATAAAACACAACACATTACACATTTTCAAGAAAAGATGGGAGACAAAATAACAAGAATGGAGCAAGGAATGCAACGACGCACAGAACTGCTCTTGGGAAAAGACAATCTTGAGAAACTGCAGGCAGCACGCGTGCTCATCTTCGGAATAGGAGGTGTAGGATCATGGTGCGCCGAGGGACTCGTGCGAAGCGGAGTGCGCCACATCACCATCGTGGACAGCGACCGCGTCTGCGTGACCAACTGCAACCGACAGCTCATGGCCACAAGCCGCACCATCGGACAGGTGAAGGTCGACGCACTACGCGAACGCCTTCTCGAAATCAACCCCAACGCCAACATCACAGCCTATCAGAAAATCTACGAGGCCAAGACTGCCGACGAGTTCCACATGGAGGAATACGACTACATCATCGACGCCATCGACTCGCTCAAGGACAAGGCCGACCTCATCCTACGTGCCACAGCCCTGCCCCGACACATCACCTTCGTCTCCTCCATGGGTGCAGCCCTGCGCTGCGACCCCTTCATGATCAGGAAAGCTGAGTTCTGGAAGATAGAGGGCGACCCCTTGGCACGGGCCTTGCGCAAGAAATTCAAGAAGGACAAGACCTTCCCCCGCCGCAAGTTCCAATGCGTATACAGCGAGGAGAAGCCGATGCAGAACCTGGGCGTGAACAAAGCCTGCGGCACCGGAGGCTGCCTCTGCCCCAAGGCCAAATTGCTCAGCGGCGAGAGAGGCACAGAGACTGCCGTCTACGACGCTCCCGGCGACCAGCAGTTGGTGGAGCACGAATGGTGTTCGACGAAGGCGCAGATCAACGGCTCGCTCTGCCACATCACCGCTTCCTTCGGGATGGCTATAGCAGGAATCGTCATCGGAAAAATCATAAACACCCAAAACTAATTCGCTCCCATCAAAACTCAACATACGACACCATAAAAAACTGCACACAAATAAGGATTCAAAAACAAATTGTAACTTTTTTGAGCAAATCCTTGGCAGTTTGATAGAAATTGTTTACTTTTGCAACCAAGTTTTGTCTCGGCCCCGGTCGTTTCGGGGGTGGCATTACATTACCAAAATAAACAAGCAATGAAAGTATTAAAATTCGGCGGAACATCGGTTGGTTCCGTAAAAAGCATCCTCAGCTTAAAACGCATCGTAGAGAATGAGGCCAAGAAACAGAGTGTTGTAGTAGTCGTGAGCGCCCTCGGAGGAATCACAGACAAGTTGTTGCAAACCTCACAGCTTGCCCTCAAAGGCGACGAACAATGGAAAGAAGAGTTCGACGCCATGGTAGACCGTCACCACAAGATGATCGACACAATCATCACAGACACCAAAGACAGAGAAAACTTATTCATTTCGGTTGACTCGCTCTTCGAACAGTTGAAGAGCATCTACTTCGGCGTCTACCTTATCCACGACCTCAGCGAGAAGACACAGGATGCCATCGTGAGCTACGGAGAAAGGCTCAGCTCGAAAATTGTGGCCACACTCATACGTGGCGCCAAGTGGTTCGACTCGCGCAAGTTTATCAAAACGGAGCGCATCGGTGGAAAGCACACCCTCGACAGCGAACTGACCACCCAACTGGTGAAAGACACCTTCGACGAGCTGCCCCGCATTTCGCTCGTGCCTGGCTTCATCAGCCGCGACAAGCACACAGAGCGCACCACCAACCTGGGACGAGGCGGAAGCGACTACACAGCTGCCATCATCGCCGCAGCACTCGATGCTGAGGTGCTCGAGATATGGACCGACGTCGACGGATTCATGACAGCCGACCCACGTGTCATCAAATCAGCTTATACCATCAACGAACTGAGCTACATCGAGGCCATGGAGCTTTGCAACTTTGGAGCAAAGGTCATCTACCCTCCTACCATCTACCCAGTTTGTGTCAAAAATATACCTATCAAGGTCAAGAACACCTTCAATCCTGATGCCCCAGGCACCATTATCAAGAACAAAATTGACGGCGACCAGAAACCCATCAAGGGTATTTCGTCTATCAACGGAACGGCTTTGATCACCGTTACCGGTCTGTCGATGGTGGGTGTCATCGGTGTCAACCGACGCATCTTCACCGCCCTGGCCAACGAGGGAATCTCCGTGTTCATGGTGTCGCAGGCTTCGTCAGAGAACTCTACCTCTATCGGTGTGCGCGAGCAGGACGTAGACGAGGCTGTACGCGTGCTCAACGAGGAATTCAAGAACGAGATTGCCGACGGAGCCATGTTCCCCATGCACGCAGAATGCGGACTTGCCACCATCGCTATCGTGGGCGAAAACATGAAGCATGCTGCAGGTATTGCCGGTAAACTCTTCGGAACTCTCGGACGAAGCGGAATCTCGGTCATCGCCTGTGCACAGGGCGCTTCAGAAACCAACATCTCGTTTGTCGTCAAGAGCGACTTCCTGCGCAAATCACTCAACGTGCTGCACGACAACTTCTTCCTCTCTGAATACAAGGTGCTCAACCTCTTCATCTGTGGAGTGGGAACCGTGGGCGGAAAGCTGATAGAACAGATCAAGAACCAGTATGCCGACCTGATGGAGCGCAGCAAACTGAAGCTCAACGTGGTAGGCATCGCTTCATCCAAGAACGCCATCTTCAACCGCGACGGACTCGACCTGGAGAACTACCGCGAGGAACTGAATAACTCAGACCCCAGCACACCCGAGGTGCTGCGAGACACAATACTCGCCATGAACATCTTCAACAGCGTCTTCGTTGACTGTACTGCCAGCAAGGACGTGGCTGCCCTCTACCAGAGTCTGCTCGAGCACAACGTGAGCATCATCGCAGCCAACAAGATTGCAGCCTCAAGCGAATACGAAAACTACGAGCGACTGAAGAAAACCGCCATACAGCGTGGCGTGGTGTTCCGATTCGAAACCAACGTGGGTGCTGGTCTGCCTATTATCGGAACCATCAACGACCTGCGCAACTCGGGCGACAAAATCCTTAAGATTGAGGCAGTTCTCTCTGGTACGCTCAACTTCATCTTCAACGCCATCTCAGGCGTAGTACCATTCTCGGAGACCGTACGCATGGCCAAAGAGAAAGGCTACAGCGAGCCCGATCCACGCATCGACCTCAGCGGAATGGACGTAATACGAAAACTCGTCATCCTCTCTCGCGAGGCTGGATACAGAGTGGAACAGGAAGATGTGGAGAAGCACCTCTTCGTGCCCGACTCTTACTTCAAGGGCAGCATAGACAACTTCTGGAAGAAACTGCCAGAGCTGGATGCTGACTTCGAGGCCAAGCGCAAAACTCTCGACCTGGAGCACAAACGATGGCGATTCGTTGCCACCCTCGATGGTGGAAAGACAAGCGTTGGCCTGCAGGCTGTAGGCCCAGAGCACCCATTCTACAACCTGGAGGGAAGCAACAACATCGTACTGCTCACCACCGAGCGCTACAAGGAATATCCGATGATGATTCAGGGCTATGGCGCTGGTGCCAGCGTAACAGCAGCAGGTGTGTTTGCCAACATCATGAGTATCGCTAATATTTAATATTGTCTTATCAGATAAAAAGGATAACTATTATGAAGCATATTATCATACTTGGCGACGGCATGGCCGACCACGCTGTAGAACGACTGGGAGGCAAGACGCTCCTGCAATACGCCAACAAACCTTATATGGACATGCTGGCAAAGAAAGGAAAGACTGGACGACTGGTAACCGTACCCGACGGATTTCATCCTGGATCTGAGGTTGCCAACAGTTCTATCATGGGATACGACCAGAACGAGGTGTACGAGGGACGCGGTCCTCTGGAAGCTGCAAGCATCGGCTACGAGATGAGTCCTAACGACTTCGCTCTGCGCTGCAACATCATCAACGTGAACAATGGAATCATCGTGACCCACAACGGCGGTAACCTGGAGACAGAAGACGCCGACGTGCTCATCAAGTACCTCAACGAGAAGCTTGCCAGCCAGTATCCCGGCATCGTGAAATTCATCACCGGAATCCAATATCGACACCTTCTGATCATCAAGGGCGGAAACAAATATGTAGATTGCGCTCCTCCTCACGATCATCCTAACGAAGAGTGGAAACCGCTGCTGGTGAAACCGATGGAAGGTGTTGACGAGGCTCTTCTTGCCGGCAACAGCGACAAGACTCCTGCCGAGGATGCGGCTGAGAACGGCGGTATCCTGAGCGACGAATATCGCATGAGTGCCCAGCAGACAGCCGACCTTCTGAACGAGCTGATTCTGAAGAGTCAGGAAATCCTGGAGAGCCATCCTTTCAACGTAGCGCGCAAGGAGCGTGGCGAGCGCATGGCAAACATCATCTGGCCTTGGGGCGGCGGTTATCGTCCGCACATGCTCACCCTCTCGCAGATGTATCCGCAAATCAAGAAGGGTTCTGTGATTTCTGCAGTAGACCTGATACGAGGCATCGGCCATTACGCCGGACTGCGCAACATCATCGTTGAGGGCGCTACCGGTCTTGCCAACACCAACTACGAGGGAAAGGCAGCAGCAGCTATCCAGGCGCTGAAGGACGGCGACGACTTCGTTTATGTACACGTAGAGGCAAGCGACGAGGCTGGCCACGACGGCAACCTGGAACTGAAGCTCAAAACCATCGAGAACCTCGACCAGCGACTCATCAAACCAATCTTCGACGAGGTAAGCACTTGGGACGAGCCTGTATGCATCGCCATCCTGCCCGACCATCCTACTCCGGTAGAGATCCGCACCCACGTGAAAGAGCCCGTACCGTTCATCATCTACTATCCCGGCATCGAGCCCGACAGCGTAGAGAAGTATGACGAGGTAAGCTGCGTGAGAGGCTGCTACGGACTGCTGCAACTGCAGGAATTCATGAACACATTTATGGCAATCAATTAAAATCAAGAACAGAACTTTCGCATGTGGTTCAAGAACGGGTTGAAGGCCCAAAAGCTCATATAAGCAGTACGCCCTGTAAGGGCAGAAGCTCATAGCCCAGGGCAGCGCCCTGGGTATAATGGCAGTCGACAAGGCGCCCTGTAAGGGCAAAAGCTTTATGTATTGCCTGGAGTTTTAAAGTTTCTGCCCTTTCAGGGCGTATGGACCTACTTGCGAAACTTATTAAACAATAAAGAAAATGAAATATTATTCAACAAATAAGAAAGCACCCATCGCCGATCTTCACAAGGCGGTAGTAAAAGGACTGGCAGAAGACCGTGGTCTCTACATGCCCGAAATCATCAAGAAGTTGCCACAGGACTTCTTCGACAACATCGAGAAACTCTCCTTCCAGGAGATTGCCTACAAGGTGGCTGACGCCTTCTTCGGCGAGGACGTCGATGCTGAGTCTTTGAAGAAGATTGTCTACGACACACTGGCTTTCGACTGCCCTGTGGTAGAGGTAGAGCCAAACATCTACTCTTTGGAGCTCTTCCATGGCCCTACACTCGCCTTCAAGGATGTAGGCGCGCGCTTCATGGCCCGTCTGCTGCAGTACTTCGTGCGTCAGGAAGGCAAGGAGGAAGTCAACGTGCTCGTTGCTACTTCGGGCGATACAGGTTCGGCTGTAGCCAATGGATTCCTCGGTGTTGACGGCATTCACGTCTATGTGCTCTATCCTAAGGGGAAGGTAAGCAAGATTCAGGAAAGCCAGTTCACCACCCTCGGACAGAACATCACAGCCCTCGAGGTGGATGGCGTGTTCGACGACTGCCAGGCGCTTGTCAAGTCGGCTTTCATGGACGAGGAACTCAACAAGCACATGAAGCTCACCTCTGCCAACTCTATCAATGTGGCACGATTCCTGCCTCAGGCTTTCTACTACTTCAACGCCTATGCACGCATGAAGGAGAAGGGACTGGCAGACAAGTTGGTAATCTGCGTGCCCAGCGGAAACTTCGGCAACATCACAGCCGGACTCTTCGGTCATGAGATGGGACTGCCCATCCATCGCTTCATAGCTGCCAACAACGCCAACGATATTTTCTACAACTATCTGCAGACTGGCGAGTACAATCCTCAGCCCAGCAAGGCCACTATAGCCAATGCCATGGACGTGGGCGACCCATCCAACTTCGCCCGCATCTACGACCTCTACAAGGGCAACCACGAGGCCATAACAGCCTACATCAGCGGTGCCACATACAAGGACGAGCAGATAGCCGAGACCATGAAGCAATGTTACAACGACACCAAGTATGTGCTTGATCCTCATGGAGCTTGCGGTTATCGTGCCTTGAAGGAACAGTTGAAGCCAGGAGAGGTTGGTGTGTTCCTCGAAACTGCTCATCCTGCAAAATTCAAGGAGAAGGTGGACAGCATCCTGGGCACCGACATCGAGATTCCTGCACGCCTTGCTGAGTTCATGAAGGGCAAGAAGCAGAGCATCGAAATGACAAAGGACTTCGCTTCATTCAAGAACTATCTGATGAACGAATAAGAAGATTCTACAGTCACAAACACATAAAAAAACTTCACCCATCCTTCTTCTCTGTTTAGAGTTGGAGGATGGGTGAAATTTTATTGTACGTATGTAGATTAAGCTTTTGCCTGATGCTGGTCACGAAGCAGGTCGTTGACCGTCTTCACTGGGTTGAAAGTGCTGAGAGGAACCTCTACGAACACCGTGTTCCAGTCGCTCATCGCACCATTCCAAAGACCGGGCAGCTCGAGCGCCTTCAGTTCCTTTCCGTTCTTGCTCTTGTTGCTGATAAATCCTGTCTTGGGATCCACATACTTAGGCAGGTCGAAATTGTTGCCCTTATAGTCTTTAGTGGCACATACAAGGTCTACAGGATTGAAGTGAGTGCCCTGCGCAAACATATCCATGTATTGCTTGTTGTTCTTGTCGATCTGTGAGCTTTCCAGAATCTGCAGACTCACCGTTCCGTCGCTATTGTAGGTAAGGAAAGGTCCGCCACCAGGCTCGCCCACATTCTTTACCACGCCACATACACGCATCGGACGGTTCAGCTTCTTGCGCAGATAAATCACCAGGTCAGCATCCTCCAGTTCCTTGATGTCGGCACGACGGCAGCACAGGTCGCGCTGCAGGAATCGAATAATCTCCTCCAACTTCTCATGATTGTAAGTACCCGAGTCGAGAACGCGCAGATACTCAAATGCCTTCTGCTGCAGCGAAACCAAGATGCCGGCAATCACCTGCTTGTAGGTTACAGTGTCGGCCTTCAGACGGTCGGGCACCACATTATCTATATTCTTGATGAACACTACGTCGGCATCTATCTCGTTCAGATTTTCTATCAGCGCTCCATGACCGCCTGGACGGAAGAGCAGCGAGCCATCCTCATTGTGGAAGGGAGTGTTGTCGGGATTGGCGGCGATGGTGTCGGTACTTGGCTTCTGCTCAGAGAAAGAGATGTTGTACTTCACACCGAATTTCTTGGCGTAGCCCTCTACCTTATCTGCCACCATCTTTTCGAAGAGCTCCAGATGGTCGTGCGAAACGGTAAAGTGGACATTTGCCTCACCGTTACTGCTGGCATAAAGCGCAGCCTCTACCAGGTGCTCCTCCATAGGGGTGCGAACCTCTTCGTCGGAATACTCATGAAACTGCAGCAAGCCCTTAGGCAACTGACCATAGTTGAGTCCGCTTGCCTTCAGCAGGTTTGCCACCACAGCCTTGTACTTGCCAGCCTTGATCAGGTCGCATACGCAGCTGCCCTCGTTCTCCTTGCACTTTCTGCAGAGAGACTTGCGGAAGGCAAACTTCTTGATATTGTCGAAGAAATGCTTCTCGAAATCGGTTGTAGGCACATCATAAGGCGCATCAAGGAACGCAAAGAGATTCTTGAACATTCTGCTTGCCGCACCAGATGCTGGCACAAACTTCACGATGCGGTGACCCTGCTTCTTGTACTCGTCCCACACCTGTTCATACTTCTTTACCTCCTCTGCGTCGGGAGACATAATTCCCTTACCAATGGCTGCAGCACCTTCGAGACGAAGGAAAGGGAAACCATTTTTGATTTGCTCCAATTGTTTTGCTATTTGCTGCTCCGAAATGCCGCGAGCTGCAATTTGGGTTAGTTCTTGCTGATTCATGATACCATATTTATGTTATTTTTTCTTTAGTTGTGCTACAAATGTAGTAAGTTTTTTTGAAAAAAAGAAATTTTATGACGATTTTTTGTACCTTTGCAATAAGTTTTTAAGAAAAGGGACGAATTATGGACGAAAAATTCACTTTTACACCCGAAGAAAGGGAACAAACCCTCACCATTCTGGAACGATTGCGTACTGCTGTCGGCAACACTTTCAGCGCCCAGGATGAGAAACTGATCAGAGAAGATATTCATCACGCATTCATCAACCATCAGATAAGCCGAGATGTCTTTGGGCTCAATCCCATACTGTATGCTCTGCAGACAGCCGAGATAGCAGTCAACGAAATAGGACTCAGACGCGACGGAGTAATCGCCATCCTGATGCAGACCAGTGTGGTGGACGGTTATCAGACGCTCGACGACATAGAGAAGAAATATGGCGAAGGCGTGGCGCACATCATCCGCGGTCTGTTGAGAATCAACGAACTCTACAAGCGCAATCCTGTCATAGAGAGCGAGAACTTCCGCAACCTGCTCGTCTCGTTCTCGGAAGACATGCGTGTGATCCTGATCATGATAGCCAACCGTGTCAATATGATGCGGCAAATCAGAGACACCGACCAGCTCGAAGCCAAGCAGCGTGTGAGCGAAGAGGCAAGCTATCTGTACGCTCCCCTCGCCCACAAACTGGGTCTGTACAAACTGAAGAGCGAACTCGAGGACCTGAGTCTGAAGTATCTGGAGCACGATGCCTACTATATGATTAAGGAGAAGCTCAACGCCACAAAGGCTTCGCGCGACGCCTACATAGCACGATTCATCAAGCCTATACAGGAGAAGTTGGATGCTGCCGGACTGAAATACCACATGAAGGGACGCACCAAGAGCATCCACTCCATCTGGCAGAAGATGAAGAAGCAACAATGCGGCTTCGAGGGCGTGTACGACCTCTTTGCCATCCGCATCATCCTCGACTCGCCACGCGACAAGGAATACATGCAGTGCTGGCAGGTGTTCGCTCTCATCACGGCCATGTATCAGCCCAACCCTAAACGTATGCGCGACTGGCTCTCTGTGCCTAAGAGCAATGGTTACGAGAGTCTGCACACCACCGTGCTCGGACCCGAGAACAAATGGGTGGAGGTACAGATTCGCACAGAGCGTATGGACGAGATCGCTGAGCACGGACTGGCTGCCCATTGGCGCTATAAAGGTATCAAGAGCGAGAAGGGAGGCATCGACGAATGGCTCGCCAACATCAGAAGCGCACTCGAGAACAACGACGACCTGCAGCTGATGGACCAGTTCAAGATGGACCTGAAGGAAGACGAGGTGTATGTATTTACACCTAAGGGCGACCTGCTCAACTTCCCCAAGGGAGCCACGGTGCTCGACTTCGCCTACTACATCCACTCACGTATCGGCAACACCTGTGTGGGAGGAAAAATCAACGGGCGCGCAGTAAGCTTCAGACAAGAGTTGCACTCGGGCGACCAGATAGAAATCCTGACACAGAGCAACCAGAAGCCACGTCAGGAATGGATCAACATCGTGAAGACCTCGAAAGCCAAGGCCAAGATCCGCCTCGCCATCAAGGAGACACAGAAGAAGGAAGGTCTCTTTGCCAAGGAACTCCTGGAGCGACGATTCAAGAACAGAAAGTTGGAAATAGAGGAGAGCATCATGGCACGCACCATCAAGAAGATGGGCTACAAGGAGAACTCTGATTTCTACAAGGACATTGCCGAGGAGAAGATAGACCCCAACAGCATCATTGAGAAATACATCGCCGAACGCGACCACGACCTGAACGTGACCAACACCACACGTCCTGCCGCCAGTGCTGCCGAGTTCGAGTATGAGAATCCTACCGAGGAAATGATGCGACAGAACGACGACGTGCTCGTCATCGATGAAAATCTGAAGGGAATAGACTTCGAGTTGGCCCATTGCTGCCACCCTATCTATGGCGACCCCATCTTCGGCTTCGTCACCGTAAGCAAAGGTATCAAGGTGCATCGCTCCGACTGTCCCAATGCCAAGGAACTGCAACGACGTTTCGGCTATCGCATCGTCAAGGCAAAGTGGAGCGGCAAGGGAACCTCCAAGTACGCCATCACCCTGCGAATCATCGGCAATGATGATATTGGAATCGTGAGCAACATCACCAACATCATATCCAAAGAGGATAAGCTCGTGATGAGAGGCATCAACATCTCGTCGAAAGACGGTCTCTTCTCGGGCAACATCACCGTGATGATTGATGATGCCTCACGCACCGAAGCTCTCATCAAAAAGCTGAGTGCTGTGAAGGGAGTAAAACAAGTCATGAGAATTTAAGCCAGATACTCATAAAAAATGAAAGTACTTGCGTTGGCAGTTGAAAGCACTTTCATAAGCAGTTGAAAGTACTTGCGTTGGTCATCGCAAGTACTTTCATTTTTTTGTGTATTTTTACTCCACATCCCTGACAAGCATGATTTCCCAATACTCATAGTCGCCACCCATGGCTTGCCTGATTTCTGAAATCTGTTTCATTTCAGGATGAGCCTGCATAAAGTCACGAATCTTCTTTTCGCGACTCGAAGAGATGAGAGCCCTGAGACCAATCTCTCGCTCACGCACATAATGTGACAAATGAGAGATGATGGTACTCTGGGCAAGTCCGCGGGCTGTGGCTATTTGCTGCACATTCATGCCCTCCTTGAAGAGGTCGAGAGTAATCTGGCGAGTAGGTGTCTTGGGAGCCTTAGGCTCTTTGGGTTCCTTGGCTGCCGACTTGCGCTTACGACCACTACCCGCACCCGTTGATTCCTCGTCTGCACGCGAAAGAATAAACAGCGCTTTCTTCTTCAGATAGTCGCTCACCGAGAACTCGGCTTCCTGTTCATAACGCAGGAGCGACTGCTTGAGCAGCGTTTCATCGGCAAAGGTCCCGAATCGGTCGGCAAACTGCTTCTTCGCTGTCTTGTTGTCGGTCGACACATTCGTCTTCTTCAGCAGGTCAGTCAGTATGCCAGTCTTTTGCCAGAAGTATTGAGCAGCCTTGTGTATGCGCTCCTGCAATGCCTCATCGCTCACATCAGGATTGGCATTCAGCATGCAGGAATACTGCACCCTGAACTTGTCGGAAACAGCAGCCAGACTCTTCAGCACCACCCCAAGTTTCTGATACTCGCCTACGAGTCGTGGATAATTGCTCATGAAATACTCCACCAAGCAACGAAACAGCAAGTCATAGCTTTGCTGCAGGGAACGGAAGTCGAAAAGCTCGGCTATACATTGCTGAACATAGAGCTGCTGCAGCGTAGCAATCTGCTCCTTCGTAGGAGAAACCATACGATCGTTGTACGAATCGACGGTACTGTCGCTGATGATGGCAGAACGAGACAAAGGGCTGCTGAGCACCATTCCCTCCAACGATTTGCAACGGCTCAGCGCCACATAGGTCTGACCATGGGTGAAGGATCGCGAGGCGTCAATGATGGCATGCTCGAAGGTAAGTCCCTGACTCTTGTGGATAGTGATGGCCCATGCCAATCGAACGGGATACTGTCGGAAGGTGCCCTCAACGGTTTCCTCTATCTCCTGCGTCTGCTCATTGAGTGTGTATTTCGAGTTGCTCCATTCTGCCTTTTCCAGTATAAACTCTTCGCCATTGTCCTTTCCCATGACCCTGATCTCCTGGTTATCAATAGCCGTCACCTCGCCTATCATACCATTATAGAACCGGTGGTCAGCATCGTTCTTGATAAACATAATCTGAGCTCCCTTCTTCAGCAGCAGCTTGAAATCGGCAGGATAGGACGTCTCGGGGAAATTGCCCTCCACCTCTGCCGTGAAACTAAATACTTGAGAGGGTAAGTTGCCTAATTCCTGCTCATTGATATGCTGAGCAGGGATATTATGTGTAGTAAGCCGAATGTAGTCACCACCCTTAGGAGGCTGAAAATCGGGAATATAACGTTGATTAAGTGCAGCAAGGGTTTCGTCGCTTGCCTTGTTCTCCCTTATCTGGTTGAGAAGCGCCACAAACCTCTCGTCCTGCTGACGATAGACGGTCTGCAGTTCTATGGTGAGATAGCTTGCCTGTTGCAACGCCTTGCTCGAAAAAAAGAAAGGAGTGTCGTAATACTGGCGCAACATACTTTCCTCATGTTCTGTCACTACGGGAGCCAACTGCTGCAGGTCGCCTATCATGAGCAACTGAACGCCGCCAAAGGGCAGATCGTGCTTACGATAACGGCGCATCACCGAGTCGATGGCATCAAGCAAGTCGCTGCGCACCATACTGATCTCGTCGATGACCAAGAGATCCATCGTACGAATGATGTTTCGCTTCACCTTACTGAATTGAAACCGCTTCTTCTCACCACCAGTAAATGTAGTACCCGGAAGATAAGGCGAAAGGGGCAGCTGAAAGAAGGAATGAATGGTCACACCACCGGCATTGATGGCAGCGATTCCTGTAGGAGCCAAGACCACCATACGCTTTGGCGACCTGCGCTTGAGTTCCTTCAGGAAGGTTGTCTTTCCTGTACCCGCCTTACCTGTAAGAAACAAATTGGCACTCGTCTTCTCTATAATGTCCCAGGCTTTCAGGGACTCCTCGTTCATTTCCATCTTGCTGTGTATTTTTAATGTGTGAAGAAAATAGGTTCAATTATCGCACAAAGATAGTTATTTTTATTCAACAAGAGTAAGCATCGAGAGTTAAAAAAGAAAAAAACATTCCTATAACTTCTAACAGCCGAAAATGACTAATGACCAAAATGACAAAGCGCTAATACGGGAACAGCAAGGGAAGCACGAAGGTCATGACAATGCCGATAATAATCTGCAAAGGCAAACCTACCTTGACATAATCCATAAACGAATAGCCTCCTGCTTTCATCACCAGCGCATTGGGAGGAGTGGAGAAGGGAGAGGCGAAACACATACTGGCTCCCAAGGTGACGGCAAAGAGGAAAGCATAAGGACTGACCCCTACCTGCTGGGCTGCCACCAAGGCAATGGGAGCCATCAGCACAGCAGTGGCTGTATTGCTGATAAACATCGTCATGAGCGAGGTGGTGAAATAGATGCCTGCCAAAAGGGCTGTGGGACCTAAGGCTCCTAAGCTGTCTACCAGGGTCTGCGACACCAAAGCCGAGACTCCTGTCTTCTCAAGGGCTGTAGACATGGGCATCATGGCGGCAATGAGCACGATGCTCTCCCAGTTGATGGTCTTATAGGCAGCCTCCACATTTCGGAAACATCCGGCAAAGACAGTCAGCAGACCTGCTATGATAACGGCTGTTACAGGAGCAACAGGAATAAAGTCGAAAACCATCATCACCACCATCAGCAACATAATGGCAGCTGCCACAGGAGCCTTATAATCGAGAAGAACCTTGTCGGCAGTTTTCTCTGGTTGATCGAGCACCACCCAGTTGGTCGTATCACTTGCCAGGTGCGCTAAGTTGGTCCACTCGCCCTGCACCAGGAGCATGTCGCCCACATGCAGTCGGGTGCCAATAAGATTGTCGGTGATGTACTCGTCTCCTCTACGGATTCCCAATACATTCATGCCGAAGCGTTTACGCAGATTGGCCTCACCGATTCTGAGTCCTGCAAAATGAGAAGTGGGCATGACGACAATCTCGGAAAGTCCCAAGTCATAAAAGTCTATCTTCACGTCCTTCATCTTGCGCAGACCATAGTCGGCTGCAAAGCGCTGCATCTTAGCCTCGTCACCCATTATATATAAGGTGTCATGCTCTCCAATGACGCTGCTGCTCTTCGCCATATTCTGGTTGATGTCCTTCATCAGTCCCAAGCGCGACTTTTTCTCGTTTCTTATCTCGATGACACTCACTCCATACAGCTTCTGTATACTGAGTTCCTTGAGCGTCTTGCCCACTATCTCAAGCTTCTCGCCCTTTTCGTCGATAGCTGCAGAAGAACGATGGCTTGGCACAATATACCGATGCAGATTGTCGAGCAGACGATATTCCTGCACCAAGTCGTCGAGCGATTTGCCACTCTGCTTTTTCTTTCCACTCTGCTTACGACTCAAGAACACCCGGCTCAGAGGCATGAGCACGATGATGCCAATGGCAATGACGATAAGGCCCACTGGCATGAAAGAGAAGAAGCTAAGCGACTGATAGCCAGCCTCGGTCAGCACCTCGTCGATGACAAGGTTGGGCGGAGTACCGATAAGCGTAAGCATTCCGCCTAAGCTACCTGCAAAGGCAAGGGGCATGAGGAAACGTGAGGACTGTAAGCCTGATGCTGCGGCAAGGCTTACGATGATGGGCATCATCAAAGCCACCGTACCCGTATTGCTGACAAAGGCTCCGATAAACGAAGTGACAAGCATCACCAAGAGGAAGGTGACGGTTTCGTTGCCGTGCGAAAGCGCCATGAGTTTGTTGCCCGTCAACTTGGCAAGACCAGTCTGCATGATGGCCCCACCCACCACAAAGAGGCCAATCATCATGATGACAATAGGCGAGGAGAAGCCTGCAAGAGCTTCTGTGGGAGTAAGAATTCCGAAAACAAGGAGTGCAGCCAGGGCGGTAAGTGCCACGATGTCGGCCCTCACCCTGCCCCATATAAACATGGCAACGGTAATGATTAAAATGATAAGCGTTACTGTCATGTTTGCAAAACTACTTATTTTTTCGTAAATGACAAAAGAAATGAGGCAAAAAAAAATCAGTACAGAGGCACATCAAGCGCCTGCTGTACTGATCTTAAGCTGACCATCAAAGGAAACAGTCACTTCTACCTGATAGCTGACAGAGCTGTCGGGCATGGCAAGGACAGCACGGAAATGTACGCCCGCCTTGTCGGCAGCACGGAATACGATATCGCTCAGCACCGCCTGCTTCAGGAAAGAGTCAGGCACCTTACGGCTGAAGTCCTGCTTGCGGAAGTCACGCCCAAAAAGGCGCGAGGCTCCATGATAGACATTCACATTTACGATGTTGTCATAATACACATTGTCCACCCCCACTCCATCTTCATTATAGGTACTCTTGAGCACCTTATAGGTTGTAGGATTGACCTGTGTATAAAGATGATACTTCTCTGCTCCAAAAGTCACGATGGTGTCTCTCCGAACCAGCTGTCCCTGATTGAGCACCACGGGCTGCTGATGCTTGAAAGAACTGAGATAGGTCTTGTCATTGGTCTTCACCAACCTAAGCACATCTCCATTCTGAGTCTTGAACTCGAAGAGATGAGCGGCCTGTTTCACAATAGCATAGCGAATATCACTGGCGCCACGTATCACCAAGGTGTCTGCCGACACATAAAAATAGGCAGGCATACTGGTAGAGTCTGGATAATAAATAGTGTCGCCCTTCACCCGAAAGACCACATCCTCGTCATCCTCGTCAATCCACATGCCCTGCAGCATCTGCTTGGCCTTCATGTCTTCTTTGAACGTTTCCTTCTGGGCACGTTCCTTACAGGCCGAAAACACCATCAGGCACCCTATGACCAATAATATAATATTGCGTTTCATCAATGATTTAATTTTCCTTTTCTGTGACTGTGAAAAAAATGGGTCACACTGTTCTCTCTTTACTCGAAGACATCGGCATCCTTCAGCGATGTAGCCTTGAGGAGATCTTTCTCTGAGGTGAGCACATCATCGGCAGAAATAGGCCACTCAATGTTGATGTCCTTATCATTCCAGCGGATGCTGGCCTCGTGCTGTGGAGCGTACACATTATCTACTTTATAGGTAAACACAGCCTCGTCGCTCAGAACCAGGAAGCCATGAGCAAAGCCTCGAGGGATGAAAAGCTGCCGTTTATTGTCCTCGCTCAGTTCCACAGCCACATACTTTCCAAAAGTAGGACTGCTCTTACGAATATCGACAGCCACATCGAGCACACGTCCACGGATGACACGCACCAACTTGGCCTGTGAGTATTCGCCCTTCTGATAATGCAGTCCACGAAGAACACCATAGCTCGACTTGGACTCATTGTCCTGTATAAACTCTACATGACGACCTATATGCTGATCGAAATCAGCCTGTCTCCATGACTCAAAGAAATAGCCACGTGCATCACGAAAAACCCTGGGCTCCAACACGTAGACCCCTTCAATCTCAGTCTTCAAATATTCCATTACTCTTTAGTTTATTCTGCTTCGCCTGAACCGTTTCCAGCAAGCAATAGCACTATACCTTATTTTATATATATGGCAAAGATAATATATTTTTTTGAAACGGCAAAACAAATAAAACTTTTTATCGTCTATTACTTATTTTTTATATAAAATTGTTGGCGGGAAGAAAAAAAATAACTATCTTTGCAAACGTGATTGAACTGGAAAGACATATAGAGATCCTACTTTTGAGCAACGATTGCGTGATAGTCCCCGACTTTGGAGGCTTCATGGCTCATCATGTAGATGCAAGATATGATGGCAGAGACAACATGTTTTTGCCACCACTGAGGACTATTGGCTTCAATCCACAGCTCACCATGAACGATTCGCTCCTCGCGCTTTCATATGTAGAGGCCTATGACATCAGCTATCCTGATGCCCTGAGCCGTATCGCAGAAGACGTGAGAGAGATTCGCGCCGAGCTCGACATCAACGGAAAATACGAATTGACGGACATAGGTACTCTCTACCTCAACAGCCAGGGTACATATACCTTTAAGCCCTACGAGGCTGGCCTGCTGACTCCAAACTACTATGGTCTGGACGGTTTTGTCATGCAGCCACTTGCTGAACTTGGCGCATCTGCCAGCAACGAGGAGACAGCGGCATCAGCCGAAATCATACCTTTCGACAGCAATTCCAACCAACAGGAGGAAGAAAACAAGGGCAGCCGACAAGCCTCAACAGATACTGTGTCCTTAAACGAACAAGAGGAGGAGGAAGAGGAAAGCAGCGAGTTCGTACAGATCAGAAAGAGCTGGCTGCGCAATGCCGTGGCTGCATGTATCGCCCTTATTGCCTTCTTCACGCTCTCTACCCCACTCGACACACCACAGGTGCAGAAGAGCAAGGTAGACATCAGCATGTTGAACCGTCTTATGCCTAAGGAAATGGTAAAGGACAACAGCATCAAGGCACTCGAGGCTGTAGCCAGCGAAGTCGAGAAGAAAACAGAGATTGCGGGGAATGCCGAACGTACAGACAAAGCAGAGATTGAAAAGCAAGAAATAGCCAAGCCACACTATTGCATCGTGCTGGCAAGTCGTGTTACCAAGCGCAATGCAGCTACCTATACGGAGAGTCTGCAGGCCAAGGGCTTCAAGGACACCAGAGTACTCATTACATCTAACAATGTAAAGGTGGTCTATGGTTCCTATGAAACCGAGCAACAAGCTTACACAGCGCTCAACCAGCTGCACCATCACGAGGCCTTTGCCGACGGATGGATAACCCTCGTAAAAGAATAAACGCATGAAAAGAGTAAGATGCCCCAAGTGTGACAACTTTATCACATTCGACGAGACCAAGTACCAGGCAGGACAAAGTCTCGTCTTTGTATGCCCACAATGCAACAAGCAGTTCGGCATACGCATGGGTGTGTCCAAGCTGCGCGAGACTCAAAAGGAGGAAAAGCTCGACGAAAGAGCCAACGAGCATGGTTTTGGCTCTATCGTTGTGATAGAGAATGTCTTCGCCTACAAGCAGGTCATTCCCCTGCAGATGGGCGACAACATCATAGGACGATACATGAAGAACAGCGGCATCAACTGCCCCATCGAGACCGTAGACCCCAGTGTCGACATGAACCATTGTGTCATCAATGTGAGTCGCGACAAGAAAGGCAAGTTGAAATATGTATTGCGCGACGGTCCCAGCTATACAGGAACCTTTGTCGACAATGTGATCTTGGGCGACAGAGAGCGCCGCGTCATAGAAGACGGCACACTCTTTACCATCGGAGCCACTTCCATCATTTTACGCTCCGCAGATAATAAAGACGAATAATTATACCATTTTCGCTTACTATCTGAAAGAAATTCGCACACTTTTATAATCTTTTTGCCAATATTTTCTTTATATTGCAAGAAAATGCGTATCTTTGCATCTGTAAACTTAAGATTAACGTCAGCTTATGGATGTAGCAATCGTAAAATACAACGCCGGTAACATCTACTCCGTGGTGAATGCCATGAAGAGACTCGGCATTTCCCCCATCCTCACCGACGACGCAGAAACCCTGCGTAAGGCCGATCGTGTGCTCTTTCCCGGGCAGGGACAGGCCAGAGAAGCCATGCTTTATCTCAAGGCACACAGGCTCGACGATACCATTAAGTCGCTCACACAACCCGTCTTGGGAATATGCGTGGGACAGCAGCTCCTGTGCCGACATTCAGAAGAAGGAGACGTGGACTGCATCGGCATCTTTGATGTCGACGTGAAGAAGTTTGTGCCCCAGCAGCATCAGGACAAGGTGCCTGCCATGGGATGGAACGAAATCTACGACCTCTCTTCACCCCTGATGAAAGACCTGGGCGAAAATCCATACACTTATTTCGTGCATAGCTACTACGTGCCGCTATGCCAGGAAACCATTGCTACGGCCAACTACATACAGCCCTACAGTGCCGCTCTGCACAAAGACAATTTCTACACCTGCCAGTTTCATCCCGAAAAGAGCGGAAAGGTAGGAGAACAAATCCTCAAGAACTTTATGGAACTATGAATATAGAACTCATACCAGCCATCGACATCATTGGTGGACAATGCGTAAGACTCACCAAAGGCGACTACGACCAGAAGAAAGTGTACGACGACAACCCTGCCGAAGTGGCAAAACACTTTGAGAAATTAGGGTTCAAACGTCTGCATGTGGTGGATCTTGACGGAGCCAAATCCAAGCATATCGTCAACGACAACGTGCTGAAAGCCATCACGTCAGCCACTTCGCTAACTGTAGATTTCGGAGGCGGAATCAAGACAGAGGAAGATATCGAGAAAGCATTCGACGCAGGAGCTGTCATGGTGACAGTAGGAAGCATCGCCGTAACTAACCCAGAGCTTTTCCTTAGTTGGATAGACAAATATGGAGCCGAGCGCCTTATCTTGGGAGCCGACGTAAGAAACGGCAAAATATCTATCAACGGCTGGAAGGAAGACTCGGCAGAAGACTTGCTTCCTTTCCTCAAACAGTACACCGACAAGGGTGTGCGCAACGTGCTCTGCACAGAGATCAGCAAGGACGGAACCCTTCAGGGGCCAGCCATCGAACTCTACAAAGAGATCATGGCAGCCTATCCCGACCTCCATCTGATTGCCTCGGGAGGTGTAAGCTGCAACGAGGATATAGATGCTTTGGTGACAGCCGGCATTCCTGCGGTGGTGTTCGGCAAAGCTTTCTACGAGGGGAAAATCAACATAGACAAATTGGGTCTTTGAGTCCCCCCATAGCGAGATTTCTGCAATAATGAAAAAGAAGAAAGAGATATGGTTGAACAAAACATAAGCAAAGGTTTGGCTAAGAGAATCATACCCTGCCTTGACGTGAAGAACGGAGAGACCGTAAAGGGTACAAACTTCGTGAACCTCCGCAGCGCAGGCGACCCTGTGGAACTGGGCAAGGCCTACAGCGATGCAGGAGCCGACGAACTCGTGTTTCTCGACATCACAGCCAGCTTTGAAGGGCGAAAGACCTTTGCCGACATGGTGACACGAGTAGCCGAGCAAATCAACATACCTTTCACCGTGGGAGGAGGAATCAACGAACTGAAAGATGTTGACCGGCTTCTCAATGCCGGAGCCGACAAGGTAAGTATCAACAGTGCAGCCATACGCAACCCCAGTCTCATCGACGAGATAGCCGGACACTATGGCTCTCAGGTGTGTGTATGTGCCATAGACGCCAGGCTCGACAGCGACGGATGGCACTGCTACGTAAAGGGAGGAAGAGAAAGAGTGGAACTGGGACTCTTCGACTGGGCAAAGGAAGTTGCCGACCGTGGTGCTGGCGAAATTCTCTTCACCAGCATGGACCACGATGGCGTGAAGCAAGGTTTCGCCAATGAGGCTTTGGCAAGACTTGCCGACGAGTTGAGCATTCCAGTCATTGCATCTGGAGGAGCAGGCAACATGCAGCATTTCCGTGATGCCTTCACCTTGGGCAAGGCAGATGCAGCACTGGCTGCCAGTGTGTTCCACTTCGGAGAGATTGCCATACCCGACCTCAAGAAATACCTGCGCAATGAAGGTATCAACGTGAGAATATAATAAACGAAGCTAACACATAGCAGAAGTATATAGACTAAGAAATAAAGCAAAAAGAAATAGATATGGAAATGGAAATAGATTTCGAGAAAATGGGCGGCCTTGTTCCAGCCATCATCCAGGACGCAGTAACCAAAAACGTACTGATGTTGGGATTCATGAACAAGGAGGCATACGAAAAAACCATAGCCACAAAGAAAGTCACCTTCTGGAGCCGTTCACGCAACTGTCTGTGGACCAAAGGTGAGACATCGGGCAACTACCTCAACCTTGTCAGCATTCAGAACGACTGCGACAAAGACACGCTGCTCGTCAAGGTACATCCACAGGGTCCAACCTGCCATAAGGGAACAGACACCTGCTGGGGCGAGGACAACACGCTGAACCCTATCCTCTTCCTCTCAGAGTTGCAGGACTTCATCAACAAGCGTCATGAGGAAATGCCCGAGGGAAGCTATACCACCAGCCTGTTCCAGAAAGGAGTGAACAAAATGGCACAGAAGGTAGGCGAAGAAGCAGTGGAAACCATCATCGAGGCCACAAACGGCAACGACGAGAAACTCGTTTACGAATCCTCCGACCTGCTCTACCACCTCATCGTTCTGCTTACAAGCAAAAAGCTGCGCATCGAGGACGTGGCAAAAGAGCTGCAGATGCGCCACGACCCAGAATGGGACAAGAAGCGCCGTACAGCAAAGAGCAAAGGTGAAATGAAGTAATATATTTATATAATAAGGAGAAAAAATTAGGATGTTGATAGAATATAAAAACGTAAGCATCTACCAAGCCGACAAGTGTATCCTCAAAGACGTGAACTTCCATGTTGACGAAGGCGAGTTCACTTATCTCATCGGAAAGGTAGGATCGGGAAAAAGTTCACTGCTCAAGACCCTGTACTGCGAGCTCGACCTCGTAGAAGGTGAGACAGAGAAGGCAGAAATCTTAGGCAGAGACCTCACGACCATCAGACGCAAGGATATTCCTGCGCTGAGAAAGGAGTTGGGCATCATCTTCCAGGACTTCCAGTTGCTGCACGACCGCAGTGTGCACAAGAACTTCGAGTTTGTACTGAAAGCCACAGGCTGGAAAGACAAGATGGCCCGCAACGAACGCATCTCAGAAGTTCTCGAGGAGGTGGGCATGAGCGAGAAAGCAGACAAGATGCCACATGAGCTTTCAGGTGGCGAGCAGCAGCGCATAGCCATAGCACGGGCATTGCTCAACAACCCAAAACTCATCATTGCCGATGAGCCTACAGGCAACCTCGACCCCGAAACGGCAAGCCATATCGTCAGTCTGCTGAAAGACATCACCAAGCAGGGAACTACTGTCGTTATGTCGACCCACAATATCCCCATGCTCGACAAGTTCCCAGGCATCGTATATCGATGCAAAGACGGAAGTCTGCACGATGTGACCAATGAATACAATCACATAGACCTGACCGAAGACGGCGAGGAAAGTTGAGTGAAGAGTGTAGAAATCAACACCCTCATTAAACATTAAACAATAAAATAAAACAATAAAATTAAACATTAATATAATATTAAGACTATGAAGGTAATGAAATTCGGAGGTACTTCGGTTGGCTCACCTGAGCGCATGAAGGGAGTAGCCTCCTTGGTTACAGAATCAGGTGAACCTACTTTCATCGTACTTTCTGCGATGAGCGGTACAACAAACTCACTCGTTGAAATCTCTGACTATCTCTATAAGAAGAATCCAGAGGGTGCCAACGAGGTAATCAACAACTTGGAGAAGAAATACATGCAGCATGTGGAAGAGCTCTACTCTACCGAGGAGATGAAGAAAACCACAAGTGAATTCCTTCATAGCGAATTCGATTATCTGCGTTCCTTCACCAAGGATCTTTTCACCTCTTTCGAGGAGAAGAGCATCGTGGCTCAGGGTGAGATCATGAGCACCAACATGGTGGTCAACTACTTGAAGGAACAGGGCATCAAGGCTGTGCTACTCAATGCGCTCGACTTCATGCGCACCGACAAGAATGCAGAGCCAGACCCACAGTACATCAAGGAAAAGCTTGCCGACATCATGGAGAAGAACCAGGGTCAGCAGATCTACATCACACAAGGTTTCATCTGCCGCAATGCTTATGGCGAGGTTGACAACCTGCAGCGAGGCGGCAGCGACTATACAGCATCGCTCATCGGTGCAGCCCTTCCTGCCGACGAGATCCAGATATGGACCGACATCGATGGCATGCACAACAACGACCCACGAGTGGTAGAGCATACAGAGGCCGTACATCAGCTCAACTTCGAAGAGGCTGCCGAGCTGGCTTACTTCGGTGCCAAGATTCTTCACCCTACCTGCGTACAACCAGCCAAGTATGCCGGCATTCCAGTAAGACTGAAGAACACCCTCGACCCTAAGGCCGACGGAACCATCATCGACAACGTGATAGTACGTGGCAAGATCAAGGCTGTGGCAGCCAAGGACAACATCACCGCCATCAAGATCAAGAGCAGCCGTATGTTGCTGGCTACAGGTTTCCTGCGCAAGGTGTTCGAGATCTTCGAGAGCTATCAGACTCCTATCGACATGATTGCCACCTCTGAGGTGGGTGTAAGCATGAGTATTGACAATGACGCCCACCTGAACGACATCGTCAATGAGTTGAAGAAATATGGTACTGTCACTGTCGACACAGATATGTGTATCATCTGCGTGGTAGGCGACCTCGACTGGAGCAACGTAGGTTTCGAGACACTTGCCACAGAGGCAATGAAGAACATCCCTGTAAGAATGATTTCTTACGGAGGTTCCAACTACAACATCTCTTTCCTCATCCGAGAAAGAGACAAAAAGCAGGCTTTGCAGAACTTGAGCAACAACCTGTTTGAGAAGTAATTTAAGTGAAGAACGAAGAGTGAAGAGTGAAGAATTCGTATGCAATGCTTCCTACTCACTCTTCGTTGGATATTCTGATTTACAATAAATTGGATTTTCTAATTTGACTATATAAGATATTAATTTTAGATTTAAGCGAAATGAAAGGAACATTTCCTATAGATAAGTTTCAGGAGACACAGACTCCGTTCTACTATTACGACACAGCCCTGCTGAGACAAACCCTCAGAACCATCTGCGAGGAAGCAGGTAAACATCCTGGTTTCGAGGTACACTATGCCGTAAAAGCAAACGCCAATCCTAAAGTGCTGGGCATCATCAGCCAGGCAGGATTAGGAGCCGACTGCGTGAGCGGAGGAGAAATACAAGCTGCTGTCAACGCAGGATTTCCTGCCAACAAGATTGTATATGCCGGTGTGGGCAAGAGCGACTGGGAGATCAATCTCGGACTGGAGAAAGGCATCTTCTGCTTCAACGTGGAGAGTATTCCCGAACTGGAAATCATCAACGAGCTGGCTGCCAGAAAGAACAAGACAGCACAGGTTTGCTTTCGCATCAATCCTAACGTAGGAGCACACACACATGCCAACATAACCACAGGACTGGCAGAAAACAAATTCGGTATTGCCATGCAAGACATGGAGAGTGTCATTGCAGAAGCTGCAACCATGAAGAACATCAAGTTCCTCGGCCTGCACTTCCACATTGGCAGTCAGATACTTGACATGGGTGACTTCGAGGCTCTCTGCAACAGAATCAATGAACTGCAAAACCAGTTGGAAGCTCACCACATCGAAGTAAAGAACATCAATGTGGGCGGCGGACTCGGCATAGACTACAAGCATCCCAACCGCGTACCCATACCCGACTTCAAGTCTTACTTCGACACCTATGCCAAGCACCTGAAACTGCGCGACGGACAGAAGGTGCATTTCGAATTGGGCCGTGCAGTGGTAGGCCAAATGGGTTCACTCATCACAAGAACCCTCTATGTAAAACAAGGCACAGCCAAGCAGTTTGCCATCGTAGATGCCGGCATGACCGACCTCATACGCCCAGCCCTCTACCAGGCTTATCACAAAATAGAGAACATCACGAGCGAGGAGCCTGTAGAAACCTACGATGTAGTAGGCCCAATCTGTGAGTCAAGCGATGTCTTTGCCAAGGCTATCGACCTGAACAAGACCCATCGTGGCGACCTCATTGCACTCCGTTCGGCAGGAGCCTATGGCGAGATTATGGCAAGTCAGTACAACTGCCGTCAGTTGCCTAAAGGCTACACCACAGAAGAAATGTAAGGCACCTTAACAATACGAGAAAAGAAAATAACTCAACTTTCTCAAACGAGGAAGTAAAAAAACTAAAATGATGATAATCAGTTTAACTACTATTATCGCTGGCGCAGCAGTGGTTTTATTGGCAGTCCTCGGATCGCTGATCAATCCATTTCTGCGCTCATTGCGTCTCAATAAAGAGGAAGAACAGTCTGCCGAGGAAACGACTGAAGATGCAGCCGCAACCCAGCCACTTCCTCCAGTCACCATACTTATCACAGCTCATGACAACCTGCCTGAGCTGGAACGCAACCTGCATACTTTCCTTGAGCAGAAATATCCTGCCGACTATCAGGTAGTGGTTGTCTGCCAGAGCAGCGACGGTGAGACGATCGATTTTCTGAAACGTCAGTCTTCAGAAAATCCACACCTTTATTATACCTTCATACCAGAGAGCTCACGCTATATGAGCCGAAAGAAACTGCAGATTACCGTAGGTGTGAAAGCTGCCAAGTATGAGTGGATTCTGCTCACCGAACCTGCCTGCATGGCCTGCAGCGAGGACTGGCTTGCCAGCATGACCCGTCAGTGCCAGGAGCCTAACCATCTGGTATTAGGCTACGTAAGCACAGAGGAAAGTTGCAAGAGTGTGCGCCGGTTCGACATGATCAGAAAAGCCTATTACCTGTTGCGCAGAGCACAACGCTCCTACGGCTACCGCACCAATATGCCCAACGTCATCTTCCGCAAGAGCGACTTCATGCGCGAGCAGGGCTATCAGGGCAACTTGGAATATGTGCGCGGCGAATACGACTTCCTGGTCAACAAGTATGCCTTGTGTGGCGACACAGCTGTCGAACTGGCACCATCAGCATGGCTTCAGCAGGAAGCCCCTACCGATAAGAGCTGGCACAACAAGAGCCTCTACCTGCAGGCTTCGCGCAAGTCACTCAATCGCAACCTGTCTATGAGAACCCTGATGTTCTTCGACCATCTCTTTCCCCACCTCAGCCTCATCGCCTCTATAGCAGTTTTGGCGTGCTCCGTCGTGATGAAAGACTGGATACTGACGGGCTGTGCAGGTTTTGCTCTGTTGCTGCTCATCGTTCTTCGAACCATCATCGCCCACAGGGCAGTCGCCTGTTTCGATTCTCTCATTCCTACGTATAAGTTGCCCTTCTACGATTACGGAATCATCTGGCGAAACTTCGCCAACAAAGTGCGTTACTGGCGAGCCGACAAGAACGACTTCACCAGCCACAAACTTTAAGGACAATACAAGGACTCAGCGAGACTGTTTACAAAAAGCTTAAATAATCAACGATGAAAATATATTTATTCATAACCAAGAAAAAAAGGCAATACGCCATGTACAAAGCCTATATAGAGACTTTACAGCAGAGACTCGACATCGCCGACAACATCGAGGATGCCGACGTGGTATTGTTTCTTGGTGCATGGTCATACCAGGGATTCCGACTGGCACAACGTTCCAGAAAGATGGGAATCCCATACATCGTTTGTCCTTTGGGCGACATCTCGGAGAGGAACTGCCATAATCCTGGCATGAAGAGAAGCCTGCAAACCCTTATCTATCAGAAGACAATGTGCAAGTCGGCAGAACTCATCATCGCCACCACACCCTTGGAGAAAGAATATCTCACCGCTTTAGGGTGGAACAGCCACATCTCGCTCATCCGATATTTCGGTTACAGCCAGCTCACCTCACAGTCGGCCATGACAGAAGACTGGCAAGGCGCTGACACCATCACCTTCACCAACTACGAGAAGCGAAAGGCAGAAGCCATAGCTGCGAAGACCGACGAGCCTATCATCGCACAAATCATGCAGATAAAAAGCAGGATGCCGCATCGTAACATTCCGCAGAAATACATCGACGACCTGCACACCCTGCTCTATGCCGACAACTACGACGAGGATGCCATCCATGCCGAACTCGCCAAGCTGAAACTTGACATGTATGCAGCTGCCGTCTTTGATGCCATGACCGAGAAGACAGGACTCACCGAGGGATTCATGCCTCTGCCTGCCAGGAAAGGCAGAAAGAGCAGACAGATCCTGAAATACATCAAATAACCATCACCCCTGTATGACTCACTCCATTCATGACAGATAATACGAGAATCAATTCCTTGGCCAGCAACTTGCCAGCATTCAGCATAGCCGACTCCATCAATCAAACCTTGAGAGAGTCGGCTAATCTTGTTGTCACAGCCCCTCCAGGAGCCGGCAAGTCTACCCTGCTGCCTCTCACCATCCTCGAAGGAATGAACGGCAAGGGGAAAATCCTCATATTGGAACCCAGACGCCTCGCCGCCCGACAGATAGCCGAACGAATGGCAAGTCTCATAGGTGAACAAGCAGGCAAGACGGTAGGCTATCGTGTACGATTTGAGAACAAGGTGTCGGCCGAGACACGCATCGAAGTTCTCACCGAAGGCATCCTTACCCGAATGCTCGTCAATGATGCCACCCTCGAGAGTGTCGACGTGATTATCTTCGACGAGTTCCACGAAAGAAGCATCCATTCCGACCTGGCATTGGCACTGACCCTGCAGACACAAAATATCATCCGCCCCGACCTGAAAATCATCATCATGTCGGCCACTATCGACACATCTGCCATCTGTCAGGCCCTTCATGCACCGCTCATCGAGTGTGCCGGAAAAATGTTTCCCGTGAAGACCCTCTATGCCGAGACCGATACCGACAAGTACACTATATATAAAGAGGTGGCAGCTGCCGTGATGCGGGCCCACCGCGAACACGAGGGCGACATCCTTGCCTTCCTGCCCGGACAAGCCGACATACAGAGATGCGAGGAACTCCTTATCGCTACTCTTGCCGGCACACAGACACAGGTGTATCCACTCTATGGCAATCTCTCGCCCGAGAGACAGCGAAAGACCATAGCCCCTTCCCTTCAAGGCGAGCGCAAAATCGTTCTTGCCACCCCCATTGCCGAGACATCACTCACCATCGAAGGCGTGAGAATCGTAGTAGACTCAGGCCTTTGCCGTCAGTTGGTGTACGATGCCCGGACAGGGCTCAGTCATCTTGAGACTGTGCGCATCAGTAAAGACATGGCCATCCAGCGAAGAGGACGAGCAGGCAGAGTGGCAGAAGGAATCTGTTACCGACTATGGTCGAAGACCTCAGAACACCTGATGCAAGAACAAAGAAAGCCCGAGATAGAAGAAGCCGACCTCACCCCGATGGTTCTCGACATTGCAGCCTTTGGCGAGAGCGACCCCATGTCGCTCCCCTGGCTCACGCCTCCTTCCAATAGCAACATATTTAATGCCAAACACTTACTTCTTTCACTTCAAGCAATCAACAAGGACGGTAGTGTCACGCTACTTGGCAGAAAGATGGCATCCCTGCCCTGCCATCCCCGCATAGCCAAGATGATGCTCAACTCCAAGACTGATGCACAGAAAGCCTTGGCATGCGACATGGCAGCCGTACTGGAGGAGAAAGACCCAATGAGCGAACATGAGGACTCAGACATGACACTCCGCATCGCCATGCTGCGTTCACAAAGAGAGAGAAAGAACTTGGGCAAATGGGCACGCATCGCACAGATAGCTCAGGAGTATCGCAGGATGCTCAAGGTAAAGGAGGACAACCATCCTGTCGACCCCGAGGAAGTGGGAAGCCTGATCGCCTCAGCCTATCCGGAGCGAATTGCCATGGCTGTCGACAATATCGGCAACTTCAGAATGTCGGGCGGACAGAACATCTTCATCGACCGAAACGATCCCATGTCCCTGCACTCCTGGCTTGCCATCGATTCGCTCAACTCAGCAGGCTCCAAGGGCAAGGTATTCCTCTCCGCTCCCGTCAGCATCAACGACCTGCCCACATCTACGTTCACCAATATCTCGTGGGACAGCAAGGCAGGAGCAGTGCGTATGCAAAGTGAAAGACGAATCGGGCAGCTCGTCGTAGAAAGCAAACCCATCCACGACGCAGACAAAGGACAGATCATCGACATCATCTGCTCTGCCGTCAGAAAAGAAGGACTCAGCATGCTCGACTGGAACGAGAAGGTGAAACGACTGCAGCAGAGAGTGGAAAAGGTAAAACAATGGCACCCGGAAATGAACGTGCCCGACCTTTCCACCGAGCATCTGTTGAAGACCGCCTCTGACTGGCTTCCCTTCTATATAGAACAGGGGGGAAAGCTGAGAACAACCTCTGCCGAGCTCAGGAAACTCGACCTTGCCGAGATACTATGGGCACAAGTTCCCTACGAGCTTCAGGAAGAGATAGACCATTGGGCTCCTACCCATATCGCAGTACCTTCGGGCAGTCGCATCCGCATCGACTATCGGCCAGGAACCGAGGCGCCAGTATTGAGTGTAAGACTGCAGGAATGTTTCGGTATGACTCAGACACCCAAGGTAGACAACGGCAGGCAACCCCTGCTGATGGAGCTCCTGTCTCCGGGCTTCAAACCCGTACAGCTCACGCAAGACCTCGCCAGTTTCTGGCAAGGCACCTACTTCGAGGTACGCAAGGAGCTGAAGCGCCGTTATCCCAAACATTACTGGCCCGAGAACCCTTTAGAGAGCGAGGCTGTGAGAGGAGTGAAAAGAAAATAAAAGCCCGCTTCTTCACTTTTCTCCCCAAAACCGACTGCTTTTTCAGTAATTTATGTACTTTTACAAATAAAAAAACAATGAACGGAATATACACAATACTTCTCTTAGTGTTAAGCAATATCTTTATGACTATTGCATGGTATGGACACCTCAAACTGCAGCAAACAGGCGTCAGTAGCCACTGGCCCTTAATAGGTGTGATCGCTTTCAGTTGGGCTATCGCTTTCTTTGAGTACTGCTGTCAGGTACCCGCCAACCGTATTGGCTTTATCGACAACGGCGGCCCCTTCTCATTGGTTCAGCTCAAGGTGATACAGGAATGTGTATCCCTCATCGTCTTCGCCGCCATTGCCAACATTCTCTTCCAGGGTGAGAGTCTGCACTGGAACCACTTTGCAGCCTTCCTCTGCCTCATTGCCGCCGTCTACTTCGTGTTCATGAAGTAAGAGAAATTGTGCGAGGTCGGCTGGCTGTGGAGTCTTGCCCCCTTCTTGCCTGGTTGATGCGTGACTTTGCCTGGTTGATTTCGATGAGGTTTGCGTTCACGCTGCGCTTTACGATGCTGAAATTAATCATAGTTCTGTAGGTTTTAGATTTACTGAATTTTCTCATGAGGGAAGTTATAGAAGTTATCACTCCCTTCGGTCGTTAGAAGTTAAAGCCAACAGCCTCTTTGGTTGAAGATTTAGCCATAAAGCATATGGCTTTAACTTCTCTAACTTCTTTAAATTCTTTAACTTCCCCATTTGTGTAAGTTGTGTAAATGATAGTTTAATACTTTGCCAGCTACCCGATAGTGCCACTTTTTGGGTCTTAATAGATGACCGGCGCCTGTCGTCTATTGTGACCGCCTTGTGTCGTAATAGATGCCTCTTGCGAGGCTTCCTGAGCACTTTCATTGGTTGACGGTGCAAAGATACAACATTTTTCGGCTGTTTGTTCATTTGTAGAATGACTTGTTAAACAAAACAGGGCAAGAAGGGCAAAAAACAGTGCTGTAAATTGCTGATTATATGCGGAATACGTAAACCTCGATTTTTGCATCTTAAGATGAACAATCAGTAAGAGAGTTAGTCATTTAGTCATTAAGTCATTAGTCATTAAGGAACTTTGAGAATAGTCAAAAACTCACTATAAAATATAATATTATATATAATAT
>OGRU01000356.1_pt1 | contig 45646 bp, 46 predicted proteins | sample 1553541 | NCBI WGS metagenome assembly OGRU01 (sample SAMEA2580068, study PRJEB22360) | human gut metagenome | biome: human gut; feature: human-associated habitat; material: faeces | place: Denmark | collected 2008/2010
TTTTCTTATAAATCATTTAGTTTTATAGAGAAAAGGATATAATAAAATAAACTTAAAAACTAAATGTATTTTATTATGGAAGAATTAAAGAATGTATTAGTAGAAAAAGAAGTTGCTAACAACAAAGTAAACAAAGTTAGTGCTAATAAAGCAAAAGCACAAGCAAAAGCAAATAGCACTATTAAATTATCAGTTGATAGTATTTTTAAAAGTCTAAATGAAAAAACTAACGGACTTTTAAAAACGTCTTTAGGAAAGAAAACAGAAATTTACATTGAATCTTTGTTTTCAGAACTAAATGAAAAACAAAAAAAAGCATATCGAAAAAAATTAAGAAATACAACTTTTTCTTTACTTGATTCGATTTGCAAAGCAAAAGAAGAAAAGAAACAAAATGAACTAAAAACACTTGTTTCTGCATTTACAGAATTTTATAAGCAAGTCTACAAAGTGAATGATTTTTCATTTGCAAGTATTGCAAGCGAAAATACAAAGGACACTAAAAAAGAAGTTCTAACAAAAGGTTTGCAAATAGTCAAAAACTTCAAGTAATTAAATGATATGCTATTAAATGTATTTTTATTTGTTGGTGTAATTTGGGTATTAATTCAGATTATCAAAGATACAAAAGACTTTTTAAAGAACTTATAAACTAAATAAAAAGTAAGGGAAAGCAAATAAAAATGTTTGTCCCTTACTTTTTATTTTTGAATGTTAATTTTAACGTAACCGTTAGCCCCTTTTAGTACCAGGAAATTTTAGGCTTTCGTGATAAAGGCATACCAAGACACCACAACCACACATGCACACACAAAGAAGCCAGAGACCTAACATCCCTGGCATCTCAATCCCTATAAAATGGTATCCAATATCTCCTTAATCCTATCCTTCCCTAAGACCCTCCTACCATTCCTTATCTCATAGAAGAAAGTATAATACATCTCAAGTTCTTCCATCCAAATCCTATCTCCTCCCTCCAATAATGGTTCTATTCTCATCATATCCTCAGGATTAATCCATAACCGATACCAAACCCTATTACCTTCAGAACATCTTAGGATTCTCTTATTGCCATCATCCTTTATTACCGTTACCATATTGCCTAAACATTTCTTGATTCATCCTAAATCCAGGCCTAGATATAATCATTCTCTGGATATCATGTATCTTCATCGCTATCTCATTTGCCTCCATCGGATGATTGATAGGTAATGCCAAAAACCTATTCCAAATCTCTTCGGTAAGCATAAGGATTTCCTCTTCCTCTTTGGTAAGCTTACCCGGGTTAATATCATCTTCTATTACTCCCTTGGTAATTACTGTACCTATTACAGTATCCTTACCGATGTTAATATCTTCCATAACTTAATAAATTATAGGTTCATCTTCTGTAATGGGAGGGAGATTAACTCCCTCTCTTTTAATTCTCTCTAAATCTTCCAGGGCACACTCTAGTATTTTAATACGTTCAGCATTATAATCTTTAGATACTGGAAACCAAAATGCTGTATGGAACAGGTATTTGTATCCCTTTAACCTTTTCATAGGTACCCTAAAATATATTCTGCCATTTACATCAAGAGTATCATCCTTAATACTTTCGATTATGTGATGGGAATAACCAAAGTATACATGGGTAAGGTTAAACCTTTGTGGAGTAAACCATGGTTTAATTACTTCTTGCCATAAGTATGTACCATCATTAGAAAGATTGAACTCTATATTAATGGTTCTGCTTACATCCATTAGGTCAGCACATAATCCTCTTGGAGAATCGGGTATATTAAGCCTTCCATATAGGACTGCTTCAAATGTATTCTTTACTGGAAGATAGTAATTTCTTATCCTTTCTTCGATTACCTTATTCTCTTTGGAATTATAATCGATTGCAGTGTACGTAGGCTTTTCCATCCTTCTCTAATTTTCTTTCAAACCATTGGCAGGTAATACACTTTGGACTTCCTACCATTACTTCTGTCTCTCCTTTAATTACTGGGCATGGATTGGTAAGCTTCTTTTGCCTACCTACCTTCTTCGTTGTTATTTCTCTGTTCATAGTTCTTAAAGTATGTGATTAATAAATATATCGGGAATAGGGGCATGATTAACCAGATGGTTAGGAAAAAGAACCCCACCCTTTTCATTGGGTGGGATGAGGTAATTACTCTGGTCATAAACCATGCAGGTATAAAACATATGGCATATATAATGCCTAAGATTATCCAGGTTATCATTGTTCAAAGTACTTATTTACGATTTTGGATATCTTCTTATCTAACTCTACTATTAGTTCGCTGAACTCTTTATCCTTCATATCTTTTATCTTGGCTTCGATAAATTCCAGGTTTCTCTTAATAGAGAAGTAAGATTTGAAGGCTTGGTAATCCAATTCGGATTTATCCGTTAAAGGTAATATCATACTTGATTTACCATCTAACCTTGTATAGAATCCATCGGGTCCCAGGGTTCTTGATACCTTTACTTTGTTACTCAGTACTGCAAACCCACCTTTCTTATCGATAGATTCTACGATTACCTTCTCCATTAAGGTTTTGCCATCAGAGAAAATGACTTCTTCACCCTCCTTTAGCTTTTTGGTTTCTTTGTTCTTTTTCATATCTTTATTATTAAAATGTTTATGCAAATATACAAAATTATTCTGATTTATTGCAATTATCAATCATTATTTTTAAATCTGCTGCGGTAAAGGATTTCCGGTTAAGTAAGTCATCTAGTTGTTCTGGAGTTAGGATTATACCATTTGGAGTAAAAAGTTCTCTTAAGTGTGCCGGAATTATTCCCTGGAATCCCCAATTATTATACGAACCAATGTATACTTTATCTTTTACCATTGCAGCAATATATTTCTTAGTTGAGCCCAATGACTCTCTTCTAAATGTAGCAACCTCTAACCAAATCTTATTTAAGTGAATGGCATAATGCTGAAAATAGGGTGTAACTAAGGGAATCATTTCATAATTAGAATCCTCTATCAAAGTTTTATCTGATTCAAGGATTCTATGCCAAAAAGCACATCGAAAACAAAGTTGTTTTTCCTTCATTAATTGAGGTACTGTTTTGGCTAAATCGTAATCATCCAAATCTAATGGTGAATTACATAGGTGACATGTGAGTTTCTCTTCCATATTATTATAAATTTTATATAAGATAATAGAACTCCTAACTATCATCCAGATAAGGTATACGCAATACTTTCTTTTCTTTAATGAACTTTAAAATATAACGTTATGGATAAGTTAACTAATGAAATGATTGTGGCTCTGGCCAATGATTTAGGACTGGAGCCAGCTCTTTTAAAGGCAGTACAACTGGTTGAAGGAGCAGGTAGAGATGGATTTCTAGTAGATGGTAGACCTCAAATTCTGTTTGAAGGTCACATTATGTACAAAGAAATCAAGAACAAATTCGGTTTGGACAAGGCAGTTGCTGCTCAAAAGAGTTATCCTACCATTTGTTTCCCGAAATGGGACAAATCTAAGTATCTTGGTGGAGCTCATGAGTACAAAAGACTCAAAATTGCCAAGAAAATTGATGAAGAATGTGCTCTAAAGTCAGCTTCTTGGGGAATGTTTCAGATTATGGGCTTCAATCACCTCTATTGTGGCTGTAAAGACGTCTTCGAATTCGTGAAAAAGATGCAGGAATCTCATGAAAGTCAGTTAAAACTCATGTATTACTACATGAATAATACCAGTTGCTTGAAAAATCTGAAAGAACATGACTGGGCAGGCTTTGCTCGGAAGTATAATGGTCCTGGTTATGCTGAAAATGCCTATGACCAGAAGTTAAAAAACGCTTACGAAAACTTTAAAAACAAGATATAATGAAGGTAATTTACAACAAATTCATCCCTTTCAAGGGATACAAGGCAATGAACCTATTCGGAATTGTCTTTGTGAGAAAAGGTGCTAAGTTTGATACCTATGATTACAATCATGAGCACATTCATCTCAAACAAATGCAAGAGATGTTGTGGATATTCTACTACTTATGGTATGCAATCGAGTACCTAATCATCATGTTCTTTGCTAAGTGGAACAAACAAAGCGAAAGATACCATGATGTAAGCTTCGAAGAGGAAGCCCATAATAATGACCACGACTTGGAGTATATCCGAACTCGTAAACATTATTCCTGGGTTAAGTATGTAAAACTTAGAAGCTACAAGAAATGAATGTATTGGGAGTATGTGCAGGGCAAGGTGCCCTGCTCTTCCCTTTCAGAAAACATCTGATTGGGAATATAGAAGTAAGAGGAGTATTCCATACTCCTGGTGAAGAGCAATGGAAAGCTAATTTTGGTGATATACCATTCTACAAAGGATATAACTTACCTCAATTTGAGGAGAGAGTAGATGTTATTATATCATCTCCAGACTGTGGGGCATCATCCATTATGAGGCTTTCAAAGGTAAAAGAATTGGGTAACCCTAAGGATAACAGGAGTTTAAATCTAGTAACTGCTGCAATATTAGAATATAAGCCTAAGATTTTTCTTATTGAAAATCTTCCTCGTTTGCTATCTTTGCTTCCTTATGAGTTCTTTAATTTAACCTTTAAGGACTATAAACTTATTTTTCATGAAAGGTCAGTTTCTGACTATGGGAACTCTCAAGTATCAAGGAAACGTCTAATCATCATTGGAGTGTATAAGAAAACCGGTAAGAAATACTTGAATGCTTTTGATGAAGTATTCCAAGTAAAAACTCCAAAACTTACTAGAGATTTGCTCTCTGTATCTCCTTACGGGAGTAATTATAACATCCCGATAGAAAAGACCCTTGCAATGTATGACTATCGAAAGCTTCCGGAAAAGAAGAATCTGACCGTTGAGAAGATTCAAGTATTATGGAATAGTGCTTTCAAGCAAGAGAAGAAATGGCCCATTAAAACTGCAAAGATGAGTACTCTCCCGGGAGTATATCGATTAGAATTAGATAAACCACCTCTAACTTTAAGACCTGCAGATAGGCAATTTAGACCAGATGGATATCCTCTTGGGATTAATGATTTCAAGGCAATCATGGGATTTCCTAAACAGTTTAAGATTTACATTGACCAAGAGAATTACCTTTACTGGTTAAACAAAGCAAGGTATACCATTGCCAAAGGTTCGGTATATGAAGTTGGGATTTGGTTTAGGCGATGTATCAAGAAGGCCCAGATACCTTGAATTTTTATTTTTTCTCTTTTATATATTTTCTCTTTTTTGTTTAGCTTACCTATAGCTATTAGACTATTAGCCAATAGAACATAATTCTAATCTGAAAGGAAAAGGGATTGTTAAGGGAGAAGGAGAACAAGCCAAGAACGTAACTGATTGATTTTGAATTGATTAAGTATGTATTACTCTTGGCAACTGAATGCCAAGTCATTGATAATTAACATGTTAGCTTATGAACAAGAAAAACCTAAAGAATGCCTTAGTACTTTTGCTACTAGGATTTACTATTTACCTTTGCTTCAGGAATTACAAACTGAATTCATATATCAGACAACTTCCTGATTCATCGGTCATTGGCATTCCTGATACAATCAAACTGAAAGAGAACTTCAAACCCGTAATTCCATATACACAATTGGTTCAGCCCCAGAGAATTCTTCTCTACGACTTCTATCGAAACAGTAGCAATTCGACTAAACCCCAAGCTTCTGATTCAACAGCGGTTACTTCGAATAGGATTAGTAGAGAAGATTCTTTGGTCCAATTTACCTTGGATAAAAACCAATTGAACCTAAGTTTATTCAACAAGGAAACAAACTCTTATTCAACGAGAATGTTTAACATGGACTTAGATAAGTATAAGTACAATTGGTATGAAGGTCAATTAACTCAAAAAAGAATTAGAAAACTAACTCTAAGTCCATACGTTTATGGTAAATATAGGGTCTTTAATCAAATGTTAGACATAGGGACAGGCCTTTCAATCAAGACTACTAATTTCAATTATAAACTCGGTATAAATGCTTTTCATTATCCGAAGTTCTTTTCGGGAATAAAAGCTGACTTAGAGTTTTCAGTAACATATAACTTTTGATTATGGCAAAGAAGATTAACATAGAAACTAACACATCTGCTCTCACAAGGGAAGAACTAGCAACACTTGCTAAGGTTAGTAATGATGTTTTTTACTTTAGCCTTTTCACTTATGTGATACACCCTATGAGGGGAAAGGTAAGATTCGAACTTTACCCATATCAAAAATCGGTTCTATATAATTTCGTAAAAGAACGTTTCAATATTCTGCTTAAGTTCAGACAGGCAGGTATTACAGAGCTTATTTCTATGTACTGCCTATGGTTGGCAATGTATCATCCTAACAAGAAGATTAACATTATCTCAATCAAGGACACAACAGCAAAGAAGGTACTTAAGAAGATTAAGTTCATGTACAAAAACCTGCCATGGTATTTACAGACACCGATTATAAATGGTCGTTCGGGAGAATATGGTTCTGCATCAATGATAGAGTTCGATAATGGCTCATTCATAGAATCTATCCCAACGTCTTCAGAAGCCGGTCGTTCAGAATCTCTATCCTTACTGGTAATTGATGAAGCAGCAGTAGTTAGATGGGCAGCCCAGATTTGGGCAGCCGCTTTTCCTACTCTTTCCACTGGTGGAGCTGCTATCATCAATTCCACTCCTTATGGAGTTGGTAACTTCTACCACTCAACTTGGGTTGATGCTATTGCAGGTGGGAATCCATTTAACCCACTCAGATTGTATTGGCAAATGCACCCAGAACGAGACATTAATTGGTACAATGAAATGTCTTCTGCTTTGGGAACCAAAAGAACTGCACAAGAAATTGATGGTGACTTCTTATCATCTGGAAATACGGTCTTCGACTTAGCTGACATAAAAGCTATCGAAGACTGTCTTAGTGATTATCCGGTTATTAAGAAAAGATTCAATGGTCAATATCGGCAATTCTTAGAACCAGCACCAGATAAGGAATATTTCATTGGTGCTGACGTTTCAACTGGTAGGTCTTCTGACTACTCTGCATTTACTTGCATGGATAAACAAGGAGAAGAACAAGCAGTATTCAAAGGTAGACTTTCAGTAGATAAGTATGCAAGGTTACTTGGAGATACAGGGCATTTGTTTAACTTTGCTACCATTGCTCCAGAATCCAATGATGTTGGATTAGCAGTAACTTCTGCTCTTCAAACTGAAGGTTATCCTAAACTGTATTATTATCAGAAAATGCTTAAGAAGAAAGGTAAATCTAGACCTGAGGTAGATAAATCTCCAGGATGGTTAACTACACAAAAGAACCGTTCTGTTATTGTAGAGGGACTTGAACAGGATATTCGAGAAGATAATATCACTGTTAAAGACCCTTTCTTTGTTCAAGAAGCATATACCTTCATATATGATGGTTTAGGTAGGCCAGTTGCAATGGGTAAGCATAGAGCTAATAATTCTACAGTAGATGTAGACCTAGAGGGGGATGTATATGCAGATGACTCTATATTCGGTAAAGCAATCTGTAATCACATAAGAAAAGGAAAAACTAACGTAATAGTACAACCGAAATGAAAAAGCTCAATTTTAATTGGAGTTGGGGTAGAAAGAAAGACCCACCTCCTGAATCAAACAAGGAGCCAAGCAAGCCAAAAGCTGCTGCTATATCTCCTGGTAGAGTATCAGTGGATGAAGATAACTCTTTACTCAGTACTCTGAAAGGGATGACCGTAATGGTAGACCCTTCTTTTCGTGTTGAAGTAATCCCTTTGATTCGTGATTTATATAAGGTAAATCCGGATATGGGCATTGCTTTGCAGGATATGTTTAAGTTGGCAAATACTGGTCATACGGTAACATTCCCAAACAACTCAGATGCTGAAGCAGATAAGATGAGAAAACATCTTACTGAAGCTACTAAGAAATGGTCTAGGTATACTGCTGGTATAGATGGTCTAGTTAATAAGATGATTGTACAATGCCTTGTTAGTGGAGCTATATCCGTTGAAGGAGTTCCTAATGATATGTTGGATGGTTTGGATACAGTCTTATTCCTTAGACCCGAGAACATTGTTTTCAAAAGAGAGAACAATGGAGTATATTCTCCTTACCAGAGGAATAAGAATTACTTCGTAAAGCACCAAGATTATATCAAACTAAACCCAGAAACTTATGTGTATGCTGGTATGTTTAATGATACCGATGAACCTTATGGGATTCCACCATTTATGGCAGCATTGGATTCATTAAAAGGCCAACATGATATGAAGGTTAACTTCAAACACATCATGGAAATGGTTGGTATGGTAGGATTCTTGGAAGCTAAGATGACTAAACCAGACCAGAATCCAAATGAAAGCTTACAAGCTTATCAATCCCGTCTTGAACGTACATTAAAAGATTTGAAAAGAAATCTTCGTAATGGTATGAAAGACGGTATAGTAACTGGTTACATTGATGACCATGAGTTTAAACTCAATTCAACTACCAAGGAACTTGGTAATATTGAGAAACCCTGGAATATGAATCAGCAATCAGTTGCAAATGGTTTGGGAGTTAATGGAAACCTTATCGGAGTTAGTTCAACAACAGGAGAAGGAGCAACGGGTATAATGCTGTCTAAGTTAATTAGCCAGTTAAAAAATATCCAAATGCTTGTAACTTATGTATTGGATTTTCTTTATTCTCTAGAACTGCGTCTGGCAGGCTTTGATAATAAGGGAATAAAGATATCATGGGGAACTTCAACTATCTCCGACGAAGTTAAGGTTCAACAAGGTCTTCAGTATAAAATCCAAAATCTGGATTTATTATATAAGGCTGGTATCATTAGCCAAGACCAATATGCTTGGGCAATGGGTTATGATTCTCCTGATGAAGACGAACCAAGAGTTTCACTTGAGGACCAATTTGCTAAGGGTAATTCAGACCCTCAAGAGGGAACTAAGAAGAAGCAAAGGCAAGATGATAAAAATCAATCTGCTCGTAGGTCAAGAGATAAAACTAATCCGGCTCCATCTCGTGGAGACCAAAATACAAAAGCAAGATGAGTAAATTTACTAAAAGAAACAAAGAGCATCTTGATTCAATGGTGATTGGCCAGGGTCATACCATTATGGCTGGGTATATCCCAGAAGCAGTTGGAGCCCAGGCTTTCTCAGAGAATTATTACAAATGGAAGACTCCGACACCGGATACCATTGCTCAATTTGGATTTTGGGGAGGGGATATAGATTATAATACCTATTATCCAAACCTTGATAAATCGGAACTTACTCCGAAGGACGAAGAGTTCATAGAACCAATGTTTAGGTTACTTTCTGAAACGATTGTATCCAAGAACTGGAATCCTACTGACTTTGGTCAGAATGGAGTACTTAAGGCTTCCATGAAACTGTTACTCGGGCAAACAGTAAATTGCGACCATGAAACAAATATTGGTAATGCAATTGGAGCTGTATCTCAAGTAATGTGGCAGGAGTCTTATAAGGATGGAAGCTTTACTATACCTGCAGGTATCAACGGTATTTTGAAGATTGATGGTAAAGCTAACCCAAGAATTGCTAGAGGTATTCTCATGGAACCTCCTTCAATTCATAGTAACTCGGTAACAGTACAGTTTAAGTGGGATAAATCACACCCAGGAATGGAAGATGGTGAATTCTATCAAAAACTTGGTACTTATGACTCTAAAGGTGAAATGGTTCGTAGAATAGTTACTGAGGTAGTTCGATATATGGAAACATCCCTGGTATCTCATGGAGCTGATTCATTTGCTCAAAAGATTGGTGAAGATGGTAAAATCATTAATCCAACCTTTGCAAAAAGAACCTGGTCTTCTTATGAGGAATATCGGGATGACAAGTCCAAACAGTACTTCTTTACTGACTACAAAACGGATTTCAACTCATTCCAAGAAAAGGACAATACTCCAGATTCTTTTAATGATAATGGTACCCAAGAAAATCATAATCCTAATAAAGAAAATATGAACAAAGAATTGCAAGAATTTTTAGAAAAGCTTTTCGGAGATAACATGTTATCTCTGGCAGAAGGCAAAGAAATGACTCAGGAAGAAGTTATTTCTTGTATTCAAAGCTTGGTATCATCCAAAAACAGTCTTCAGACAACGGTAGATAATCTTACTACAGAGAAATCTTCTCTTACAGAACAGATTACCAACCTGAATGCAGAAGTTGCAAACTTGAAGGAAATGGCAACTGTAGGAAAGAATCACATTGCTTCTCTCCGTGAAAATGCTGTTACTACTTACAAGAAGTTGATGGGTGACAAAGCCGATGAAACTATTGTTACAATGTTGAATGCCGAAACTACTGGCATCGTTACTCTCATCTCCTTAACTAAGGATTATCAGAGTCGTCTGGAAGAAAAATTCCCAATGGTATGTGCAAGCTGTGGTTCTCATGATGTAAGCCGTGCTTCTTCTGTTGCAGAGAATGATGAAAAGACTGGAACTCAGAAACCTGCAACTACTTCGAATGCAGAAGCCAAGTCTACTTCGGAAACCCTCGAAGACTTGTATAAGAAGAAATTCAAGTAATAATCGATAAATATCACTGTTATGACTAAAATCGTAAACAAAGACCAGCCAATGACGCTGTTTGGGGAAAAGACCCCAAGAGCGGTGATTTACAAAAGTGAATCACACAAATTGCACCAAGCTTTCTGTGTAAAAGATGGTGAAACAATTTTGCAAGGTATGCCGGTAGCTCTTGGAGAAGACGGTTTAATTGAGCCTTACACTGAACCTACTCAGGTATATATCGGAGTGGCAGTAACCGACAATGTAAATCCTGCTTACCAAGCACAGAACAAATTCCCAGTAGAGGTAACTGTTGCTGTAGAAGGTTACATGATTTGTAACTGGGTATCTAATGCTGCTGACTTAAAAGCAGGATATGTAGTTCCCTCGGGTGACTTACTGAACGGCCGATTTGTAAAAGCAAACCAGTCAACAGATGCTACACCTTTCATTGCCATCACACCTGCAGATGAGGCAAACGAGGTAATTCAAGTACTTATTAAATAAGAGAAGAAGAAACATGGAAAAAGTTGATATTTCAAAATTGAAGAGAGAAGACTTCGCAAAAGAACTTCCTCAAATGGTACAGCAGTTGGATGCTTACCGTCAAGGTTCACAGAACAAAAAACCTGTGGACATCACATTAGGTGAACTTACCACTGGTAAATGGGGTATTACCCAAGATGAATTGTTCGAGAAGTTGGATATCAATCCGAAAATCGACACAATGGAAAACATCTTCACGATGCCTCAGCAAGATGTTCGTTGGATTGTTCCGGAAATCATTCGTTCTGCTATCACTCTTGGTATGCGTCAAGCTCCGTTCTATCCGGAGATTATTGCATCTGACCAGTCAATCAGTGGTCTTAGCGCAATCATGCCGATGATTAATATGTCCGATGCTGCACCTGCAAAGGTTAACGAAGCAGAAACTATCCCATTGGGAGATGTAAGCTTTGGACAGAAATCAGTAAGTCTCTTCAAAATTGGTAAGGGATTCAAACTTACTGATGAAGTTCGTAACTACGTATCTCTGGATGTATTGGCAATCTACCTTCGTGACTTCGGTGTTCAGCTTGGTTATGCAATGGATACTCTGGCAATGGATGTTGTTATCAACGGTAACAAACCTGATGGTTCAGAATCTGCTCCGGTTATCGGTGTATATGAAACTACGAATGGTATCACTTACAAAGACTTGCTACATATCTGGGTAAGAGCTGCTCGTATGGGACGTAACTTTACTACTATGATTGGTGGTGAAGACCAGGCAATCGAAATGCTGAACTTGCCGGAATTCAAAGAACGTCATTCTGGTACAACTGAAGCTACACTGAACGTGAAGTCTCCGGTACCTAAGAATGCTAACTTCTATATTCACCCGGGAACACCTGACCAAGGTTTGCTGTTGATTGATACAACTGCTGCCTTGATTAAGCTGACTGCAAAACAGTTGATGCTTGAATCAGAAAGAATCGTATCAAATCAAACTCAGGCAATCTATGCTACTCTGACTACAGGCTTCTCTAAGATGTATCAGGATGCTGCATTGATTCTGTCTGCAGAGAAGAAGTTCTCAGAATTTGGATTCCCCGAATTTATGAACATTGACCCGTATCTCTTGGTTAACCTTGAGTAATAATACACCTGGTTTATTTTACAAATAATTCCATTTCTTGATGGGGTAGGTTTTGCGAGGACCTACCCCTAATTTTAAACATCTAAAAACTTAGTAAAATTATGGATAAATATAAAGTAACTGTAGGTGCTAAAGCTTACAGCTTCCATGACCAATCTACAGGTATTACAATTTGTAGAGGAGAAGAAAAAGAATTGAGTGCTCGACAGTACAGAACTAAAAAGATTCAGATGGCTTTGAATTCAGGTCACCTGCGTTTGGTTCTTGATAAGAAAGCTACCGACAAATACTCCAATGATGACATCGATAAGTTGGAAAAGAAACTGAATGCTCAGTTCGAAAAAGGTATGGAAATCAAAAAGATTGCCAAAGCCTATACTCTCGAAGAAGCAACCCTTATCGCTGCTCGTCACGAAATTGTTGCCGACAAAGGTGATACAGTTGAAACTCTGATTCAGGTTCTGTTGGAAGAGTTCGAAGAATCTAAAAAATAAGATACCATGGACAATCTAGACTTTGTAGCTATTGCGAATGGTCTGGAAGTTTCATTTAGAGTATTAACCAAAGTCCCAGCCAAGGCCATTTTTGACTGGGACTTTGGTGATGATAAGGGGTCCGTTTATGATGTTAAACAACCTACTTATACTTATGAAAAGTCCGGATTCTATACAGTAGCGTTGAACATAACGAACTCCGAAGGACTTAACTTAAATGCAACCAAAATCGTAATTGTAAATACAGAGTCCAAAACTACATTAACCGATAGTATATATAACCTAATTAATTATTACATTCCTTCAGAAATCTCAGATGGTATGTCATCAGAAGAGAAAGCAATGTACATAACTAAATGGCAGTTATATATCCAACCGCTAGTAAATCATATTATCCCACTGGATAAATATAATGATGAGTTAATGTATGAAGCTCTAGAAAACCAACTAATTATGGAATTGGCAGCATGGGATTATCTCAATGTTAAGCTCCTTAATTTATTAACAAGTACAGGAGAATACCTAAGCCAACTTACTTCAACCAAAGAACAAGTTGGTGATGGTTCTTCTAAACCGGAACAAGCTCGAGGTGATAGAATCAAACAAATCACAACTGGGCCTACTGAAGTGCAGTACTATGATACACTTGCCGATGCAACATCTTCCCTATGGAAAACATTCTCTCAAGCAATGCAACCTGGCGGTATCATAGACGAGTTAAGAAAAAACCTTTGTATGTTAGCTGGACGATTGGAAATCTACTTACCATTCTGTGACCAAGCAAGTCATGTAGTAGTTCCAAGAGTAGTAGACAGAAGAAGACCTGGATTAATAGATGGGCCAAATCCCCGCTTTCCAGTAAAACGTAATGGTAGAACCTTAATTAGAAAACGATGACCAAGACTCCTCATAGATTGGTTAAGAACCGGTCTTGGGATAGATACAAGAAGATTATAAATGATTTCTTGGATGTAGATGCTGGTAGGCAAACTATAACTTGGGCAAAGAATGTAAATCAACTCCTAAGTCATGGAGAAGATGAAATCCCTAAATATTATAATATACCAATCGAGGCATTATGTTATTATAATGCCTTCAGAAATTGGCCTATTAATAAGGCAACAGTAACTGGAGAACTCGATGATGAGAATTTATCAATACTGGTTACTAAATCATATATAGAACAACTGGGATATTTAACTCCAGAAGGCTATTGGGATTTTAACTGGTCTGAAGATAGGTTCGTAATTAATGGTATCACTTATAAACCTTCGGGAGATACACAAGTTGCTCAAGCCAAGGATGAAGCATTAGTTTTCATGGTTATCCTAAAAAGGGACCGAGATACCAAAATACAATTCGTAGAATAAAATTGAAAAGTATATGGCAAAGATGTTAATGTTACGATGGAAACCAATTAATACTGGGAACGGTATTTGGTTTGACAGTAACCTGATTGTCTTGAACGGTACATCTGGAGTACATATTGAAAGCAAGAAAAGTAATTTAGACGTTACCACATTCCAGTCTATGACCGGAGGTAAGTTCGTTACTTGCTTTCAAGATTACTTTGGAGAAGTTTGGGATAAGATAATACCTCATCCAGGTATTGGCCAGGTGATAAAATTCCGTATCAATCAACTTCCAGATTATGCAATAATCAGAGGTGATATTGAAGACGGGGGAGACCCAGACCCAGAACATCCAGATATTCCAATGAATGCCTTCTGTGGAAAAGAAGGAGAACCATTCAGAGATAAGAATTCTGACTTCTTCTGTGGTAAGCAAGTAATCAATCCTTAAAATAATAACAATATGTACGTAAGTAAGTATTACACAAATGAAGAAATTGACCAAAGACTTTTACAAGGTTATTTTGATGACTTCGTAAAGGCTGGGTTTGCTGGAACTATTAATGAGTTCTGGGCATTCGTTCTTTCTATTGCCAATAAGGTAGATAAGAGAGAAGGATACGACTTATCTAAAAATGACTTCACGGATAAACTCAAAGAGAAACTGGAAGGCATTGAAGAAAGAGCAAACTACATCACTAAGCTTTCTCAGTTGGAGAATGATACTAAGTTCCAAACTGAAGAACAGGTAAGACAAGCTATCAGTGATTTGATTGATGGTGCCGATGATGCACTTGATACATTAAAGGAATTGGCAGAAGCATTGGGAAATGACCCTAACTTTGCTACTACAATTACCAACAAACTAACGGATTTACGTAATGCACTGACGGATGAAGTTAACCGAGCTAAGGAGGAGGAAGGGAAACTGAGTACCCAAATTAGTGAGGTTAACTCTAATTTCATTAAGGCAGTGGATTTACTTAATGATAAAATCGACACTGCAGTTACTAACCTTATCAATAAGATAGATAAGATAGAAGCAAAAGTCGATAAGAATACTGCTGACATTGCAGACCTCAGAAATGAAACTACTGGTTCATTGGCAGAAGCTAAGGCATATGCTAAAGACTTGGTAGATAAAGAAGCTGAGCTTCGTAAAACGGCTGACGATGCTTTATCAGAAAGTATTCACCAACTGAATACATTGCATATCAATGATAAGGCAGAGCTCAAACAAGACATTGCTGCAGAAGCCCAATTGAGAGCAAATGCAGATGCAAACATTCAGTTGAAACTCACTGAAGAAATCACTAATCGTCAAACTGGTGATGCTGCCTTAGAAAGTAAACTTTCTGATGAGGTAGTAAATCGTAAAGCTGCGGATGAAACACTTCAGAATAATATCACCAAAGAGGTAGCTGACCGTACCAATGCAGATAATACCCTCCAGGTAAACCTTGATAAAGAGGCTCAAGCCCGGGAATCTGCCGACCAGGTTCTTCAGACTAATATTAATTCTGAAGCTGCAACTCGTACTGCTCAGGACCAAATCCTTGACCAGAAGATAACTGCCCTAAGTGAAAAGACTGATGGTGATAAGTCCGATGTACTTGCTGCAATTGAAGCAGAGAAGGAAGCTCGTATTGCTGCAGATGCTGACCTTAATTCCAAGAAGGTAGATAAAAGAGAAGGTTATTCTTTAACTAAGAATGACTTTACAGATCTCTTGCTTGCCAAACTGAATGGAATCGAGGAACATGCTAATTACATTACCCTGGTATCACAATTGGCAAACGATGCTGGTTATCAGACTGAAGCCGAAGTAGAGGCAGCAATTGAAAAGATTATTGGTTCTGCACCGGAAGTACTCGATACTCTGGAAGAGATTGCTAGGGCATTAGGAGATGACCCTAATTTTGCTTCAACTATCACCAAGAAGTTGGCAGCAATCACCGAAAAAGTAAACCAAGAGATTGAAGACCGTACTGCTGCCGATGCTGCATTGCAGGTAAACATTGATAAAGAAGTTGTAGAACGTAAGGAAGCTGATGCTGCTCTTAAGGAAGAACTTAAGGAGTATGTAGATAACTCTGCTGCAACCGGAGATACTGCTCTTCAGGTAGTTAAGGATAACTTGGCAAAAGAAATCCAAGACCGTAAAGATGCCAATGCAATCTTGCAGGCAAATATTGATAAAGAAACCGTAGATAGAAAGGATGCCGATAAAACCCATACCGATAATATCGCTGCTCTTACTCAGAGAGTTTCGGATTTGGCTTTATCAATGCAGGATGCTATCAATACGGTTAAGAACGAATTGACTGCTCAGGTAAATGCTAATACCACGGCTATTGCTACTAACCAAGCAAATATCACAAAGAACTCTGAGGCAATCACTGCCATGAATAAAACCATTGCCGATAACTACAAAGAAGTTAAGGATATGGTTAATGAGGAAATTGTAGACCGTACTAATGGCGACAGTAATCTGAGTTCTCGTATTGATACCACGAATATTGCCTTGGGAACCGAACAGGCTGAAAGAAAGGCAGCAGACCAAATCCTTCAAGTAAACCTTGATAAAGAAGTTGGAGACCGTAAGTCGGCAGATGCTGCATTGGAAACTGCTATAGACGGTAAGATTCAAACTTTAACGGCTGAAGTTGGTGGGCAATTAGGTATCCTTACTAATAAGATTAATGAAGAGATAGATAACAGAAGCGGTGCTGACCTTTTATTAGAAAATAAGATTGATTCCTTGAAGACAGAATCTACTGAAAAGGTAGATGAACTCAAAACCAAGGTAGATGCTAACACCGCAGCTATCAACGTAGAAAAGGAAAGAGCTATTGCCAAAGAGGATGCAATCCAGGCAAACTTGAATACTGCCATTGCCAATCATAAAGACGAGGTAAATGCCTTAACTAAGGACATCTCCGATGAGGCTAATGCCCGTATTGCAGGTGATGCAGCACTTCAGGTAAATATTGATAAAGAGGTAACCGACCGTAAAAATGCCGATACCCTTATTAATAATGCCTTAGCCCAAGAAGTTTCTGACCGTACTACTGCCATTCAAGGATTGGATTCTAAGAAGGTAGATAAGGTAGATGGTAAAGTACTTTCTTCAAATGACTTCACGGATATTCTTTTGATGAAGTTGAATGGTATAGCAGAACATGCTAACTATATCACTAAGGTATCTGAGTTATTGAATGATTCAGGATTCCAGACTGCTGAAGAGGTAGAAGCTGCAATTCAGAAAATCATTGGCTCGGCTCCTGGTGTATTGGATACATTAGAAGAAATTGCTAAGGCTCTTGGTGATGACCCGAACTTTGCAACTACAATGACTCAGAAACTTACTGAGTTAACTGCAAAGATTGAAACTGAAACTCAGAATCGGATATCTGGTGATGAAGCTTTGGAAACTAAGCTTACTACATTGAGTACTACTCTTACCAAAACAGTAGAGGATTTAAGAACTTATGTTACTGAAACTCGTACTGAATTATTGGCAAGAGCAAATAACCAAGATGCTCTTATCACTCAGAACTCGGCAAACATCCAGAGAAACTTGGAATTAATCCAAGGCATTCAGAATAACCTTTCTGGTTCTTACCTGGAAGTTAAGGCTTTACTTGAAACTGAGATTGCTGCACGTAAGGCAGAGATTGTTCGAGTAGAAGGTTTAATTAATGATACTAATCAGGCTCTTACTACAGAGACAGAGGAAAGAAAAGCTGCAGATAAAGAACTTCAGGATAATCTGGATGCCGAAGAAGCAGCAAGAACTGCAGCTGATACTGCATTAGGAGTTCGTATTGATACGGAAACTTCAGAAAGAAAGGCAGCTGATACTACTCTTCAGAATAATATCGACAAAGAAGCTCAAGCAAGAGAGGCAGAAGACTCTAGATTAAATGCCCGTATTGACAAGGAAACTACTGACCGAGTTAATGCAGATAATACTCTTGGTACTCGTATCGATAATGAAGAAGATGCCCGGGAAGCAGCAGACACTACTCTTCAGGAAAACATAGACACTGAAGAAACCGAAAGAAAGGCTGCTGATAAAACCTTGCAAGATAATATCGATGCTACCAATGCTCATACTATCAATACCCATCGTTTGGATTCAAACCCGGTATTGAATGGTACCGACATTAAGTTGGATGGGTATACTAAAGCAACCGGTACTACACCGGCTGACTTAGATATCAAGTCAACCGATACTACCTCAATTGCTTTTGGTAAGGTACAGAAACGTATCGAAGTAGATAAGGCAGATGCCGATGATAAGATTACTAAGGTAAAAACTGCAGTAGGTCTTACAGAGGCTTTGGCATTGCCATCTCTGGAAGATACTAATTACCTTTCAGAATCCTCAAACATTGTAGATGGGATGAAAGAATTGGATAAGCAAATTGCTGATGGTAGACATGATGAGGTTTGGGAAGTATTATATACCCAGTTTACTCAAATCTCCGGCTTCTCAGTAAGTCCTACAATTATTGAGAAAGGAGTTGATGCAGATATTACTATTCGTGGTAATAACCTATTCAACAGTAAACCGCTTGTTCCAGAAACTTTATCGGTTAAAAGAGGAACTACTGTTATAAATAGCACACCGATTGCTAGCTTAAACATTAAGGATACCCTTAATACTGAGGATGACCGTACTACTTATACTTTAAGTATTACAAGCAAGGGTGTAACTAAAACAGCAACTGCTAACGTAAATGCTTACTATCCTATGTACTTTGGACATTCTGCTAAGGCAGCATTAACCGGTGAAGATGTTTTGGGTCTTACCAAACAGGCAATAAAGAGTTCTCCTAACGGAACTTATAACATGATGGGAATTGCTGAAGGAGAATATGTATGGTTATGCGTACCTTCTAACTTCAGTATAACTAAGGTAACTTCTTCTGGATTTGGAGTTCCTATGGCTGCTGCAGCTACAGTAACTGTAGAAGGTAAAGGTTCATACAAATGCTACCGTACTGAAGGAGCTTTAAAAGCTGGTAATTTCAATTTTGTAATCGGATAAAAACTTATAACTATGGCAGAAATTCCTATATATGGTACTTTGGTAAATGCTACCACAGACCCTAAGATTGTAAATACTGACCAAGCTTGGGATAAAGAGCTTGGGAAGTATCAATCTGAAATCAATAAAGAAAGAGTTGAGGGCAATGATTCTCTGAAAACTCAGCTGGACACATTGAGCTCAAAAGTAGATAAAGAGATAACCGATAGAGGTTCAGCTGATACTGCACTAGGTGCAAAGATTGATAAAGAAATCCAAGACAGAACCACAGCTGATACGGCATTGAAAACTGAACTAACCGGAGATATTCAGGAAGTTCAGGATGACCTTAATACCTTCAAGGCAACTAAAGGTCAGGCAAATGGATTAGCATCTTTGGGTTCAGATGGTAAGGTACCTGCAGCTCAATTACCCTCTTATGTAGATGATGTAATTGATGTATATGCAACTTATGATGTATCGCCTACTAATCAGATATCCAATATCAAGTTGTATTCTGATGCTGCTCATGCTAACCCAGTAATTGGAGAAGCTGGTAAATCTTATAATGACATAACCGAAGGAAACCCAGGATATCAATTCCGTTGGTCAGGTACTACTTGGGTACCTATCACTTCTGGAGGTTTAATCATTGGTGAGATATCTGGTACTGCTTATGATGGAGCTAAAGGTAAAACTACCTCAGATGAACTACAAGCTCTTAAGGATTTTAATCCTGTACGATTAATCAGTATTAATACTGATGCTTCTAAAAGTACCTTAAATTATGAACCTGCAAACGGTACTGGTGTTAAAGGCCTAGATATCCCTGCTGCTTCATCCACTAAAGCTGGTGTTATGACTGCAGCTGATAAGGTTAAGCTTGATACTACTCTGCCTAATCAAATTGCTGCAGAAACGGCTGCAAGGGAAGCTGCTATTAATGCTTTGCAAGGAGAGCTGGCTGATGATATTGCTCAAGAAGTAGTAGATAGGAATACTGCAATAGCTGCTGCTAAAACGGAACTTACTACTGTTATCAATAAAGAGGTATCAGATAGAAAAGCTGCAGATACTCAGGTAAGAACCGACCTTGAAGCTGCAGTTGAATTAGTTGCTGAAGAATTAAGAGGTGCTGATACTACTCTTCAGAATAATATCACTAAGGAAGTCAATGACCGAAAAGGTGAGATTACCCGAATAGAAGGATTAATCTCAGATGAAGCTGCAACAAGAGCTCAGGCAGATACTACTGTAAATGCCAAAATAGATTCTCATATTGGTAATAAATCTAACCCTCATGCAGTAACTAAAGCTCAAGTGGGATTAGGTAATGTTAATAATACATCTGATGCCGATAAACCAGTATCTACTGCTCAAGCTACTGCTATTGCAGATGCTAAGGCTGCAGGTACCAATGCTCAAACCAATCTTACTACTCACATGCAGAACATGAGTAATCCTCATGGAGTAACAAGAGACCAGTTGGGATTGGGTACTACTGCAGAGATTATCTTTAAGAAGGTATCTGCTCCTTCCGGTTTATGGAAAGAATCTGACGAAAGACTTAAGACTTTCATTAAACCTTTGGAACACACTCTCGATGAAATCTGCTCTATACCTACGGATTCATTTATGATTCGAGGTAATCATGATATAGGTACAATTGCTCAGACAATCGAAAAACATTTCCCAGAATTAGTTTCTGAGAATGCAGTTAAATCTGAAACAGTTCCTAATCCAGAAGCCTTCGAAAAGGTAGAAAAGGATGGAGAAACCTATATCCTGGTTAAAGAGGTAGATTATTCTAAGATGTCAGTATTGGCAATCGAAGGTATCAAACTTCTGAAAGCTGAGATTGATGAGTTAAGAGAAAAACTTTTGTTCACAAACTTAGATTAATATGGGTGAGATAGCAACATGGAGTGCTGTCAAAACTAAAGTAGGCCTTGGTAAGGATTCAAACGAATGCCCTACCAAGGCTGAATTGTTAGCACTCTCTCCTACAGGAACGGGAGAATCTTACATAGGCTTGGAAATCTCCAATGCTAGTTCCTATGGTAATAATGAAACCGTACAGCTCAATGATATACATAAGGTAACTTATAAGTATACTTTTACAGCTCAGAATACAACTCTTAGTTTTCCAAAAGAAGGAGGTACATCTACTCAAGTAGGTATTTATGTAACTTCTACAAAAACTAAGTATTTAGATGGTTCTGCAACTTCTGAAGTTCAAAATGTAAATTACCCTGAACCTAATTGGCCCTCTTGGATTATTGGTCAAGGCCCACTAGTAGCTTCTGAAAATACCACAACCGAATCTCGTAGTGCTACCGTAGTATATACCCAATCTGAGTCTGGTAAACAGATATCAGTAAGTTTATTTCAGGCTGCTGGAGTTGAAACTTGGGAGTATACCTTTTCAGTTCAGAATCCTAATTTAAATTATTCGGCTTTAGGAGGTTCTGCAACTCCTGCAATAGCAGGGTATAATTCATCTAAGCAAAGGTATATAAATGGTAAACCTGTGGGTACTCCCGTATATGTAGATTTTTCATCTCCTACTTTGCCATCATGGATATTCATGGATGATGAGAATCACTATACTGCTTTAGAGAATAAATCAGAAAACTCTCGTTCTCAAGCATTTACCAGTACTCAGAATGAATCAGGAAAAAAGGTAACAGTAACGTTTACCCAAGCAGCTGGTGTAAAAACTTATGGTACACCAACAGTATATCTGGGAAGCATTGCAGATATCCCTGCATCAGGAGGGACTGCAGCTACACCTACTTATACTTATTCTCAACTTTGGGGATGGAATGGTAAAACCAATGATGGTGGTACTATAAGTTCTGGAGCTTCAGTAGTATGGTCTGAAAATATCTCTGGTTCTAATCTTGGTACAACTGCAAAGGCAAGAACTAAGTTGGGAAGCCGTACATTAACAGTCACTCTTAACGGTAAATCTGGTAGTGCCTCAATCGATGTATACCAGGCAGAGAATAAGATTACCAATACAACTCAAGGTGCATGGGTAGTTTCCATTTCTGCAAACCCAAGTACTTTTACTGAGCAAGGTGGTACATCACAAATCTCTGCAAGTGCAAGGGCAAGTAGAACTAACCATTGGTCTTCAGGTGCAACTAATGCAGCATCGGATGCTACAGGTACTCCAACGTTAAGTATACCTACGGCTAGTACAGGATTTAGTTTATCTGGTACTACTTTGACCGTTGCAGAAAACACAACTGCAAATCAAAGAAGTGTAGTAGTAAGGGCAACTATGGATACCGTCTATAAAGAAGTTACGGTAACTCAAAGTGCATACTTAGTAGAATGGCAGTACACATTTACTGCTTCTCCAACTACTTTAAGCTTTGATGCTTTGGGTACTGCTAAGTCTATTACTATTACTAGTTATCGTGAAAAGTATATTAATGGTTCTTTGGTAGAGGGTTCTAGAGAAAATGTAAGTTATATACATGCAACAAGTACTGAACATATTGGAACTGTACTAGGAACAAGTATTAGTATGCAAGAGAACCAAACTACTTCTACAAGAAGTGGCCAAGTATCATACGAACAGAATGGTTCTAATAAAGCGATTCGTATCACTTGTAATCAGGCTGCAGGTACAATATCTACTCGAGATGTATTAGAGGTAATAGATAATTTTGGTGATTCACCTGCTGTAGGAGGAAGTATTTTTGGTTTGGTTAAGTCGGGATATTATGATGTAATTAATGGTAAGGATTCTACTTGGCATAATGTTACACCAACTCTAAAATCCAAATCTTCATACATTACCCATGTAGAAATTACCAAAGCTTCTGGAGATGGTTATAATATAGGAATTACTCTGTCTAAAAATACTTCTGAATCTTCTCGTAGAGCAAGTCTTACTTTAACCTATGGTAGCAAGGAAGTAGATATGGCAACTACTCAAGCAGGTGCTAGTGTTAGTTATAATTATTACTTTGGAGTAACTACGGACTTTCCTTCTGTAGCTGCTGCAGGAGCAACTCCTAAGGCAGTAATTAAATCTAGAAGACATAAAGTTGTGAATGGGGTAGAAGAGTCTTCCTATAATTTAGTAGAAACTTCAGTAATAAGTAAACCTAACTGGACTGGTACTTTATCTGCTAAGGTATCAAGTACTAGTGGTTCAGGAGCAGATTATGATGTTACTATACCAGTATATGAAAATACCGAAGCCAGTGTACGAAATGGTGCAGTTGTATTACAACAGTCTGGTAGTAATAAACAAATTACTCTTTTGATTAATCAATCTGCAGCTGTAGTAACTTGGGATTATACTTTCAGTATTTATTCACCTTCATCTAAGATACTGAATGTACCTGCTAAGATGATAGACCCTGATACTATCATATGTAATTCTTACAGAACAAAGGTAGTCAATGGTACACAAACTTCAACAAAAGAATTTGTAGAAGTAACTATTGATACACCAGAAGAGAATTGGTTAGAAGTTACAAAGAACAGTAATGACCAGACTCAAGCTGAGTTATTCGTAACTTGCTTAGAGAATAAAGTATCTTCAATTAGAAGTGCTACTGTAACAATTAGACAAGTAGGTACAAGTAATCTTGACCAAGTAGATATCAACCAATCAGCTGCAACTGTATCCTATAATTATTATATTGGTTTTAACGGTAATCCCGATGTAGGGGGATATTCCATGAATTGGGGATATACTCAGTTTGGTTCTAGTAATGGTCAATCTATAGGTTTAAAATGTTGGAGAAAACCAGTAATTAATGGTATAGAATCTGATACTGAGGAAGCTGCAGAATACGAAGTTATTTTTAGTGGAGTTGGTATAGATTCCTTTACAGTTACAAATACACCGTTATCATATGACCCAACTATAACTACCGTAAGGGCATATCCTAAGTCTATCAATGGTTCGGTATTCGATTTAAAGGGTACAGTACAATATAGGATAGCCGATTACCCAAGTAAATCTGCTTATCTGTACCTTACTCATAAACCAGTAGCAACTGTAAAGAGGTGGACCTTCCAATGGTATGACCAAGTTGAAAGTGTAAATATAAAGAATGTAAGTCATGATTCTAGTGCAGGTAGCATTTCTCCTATAACCATAATTTCTAAATGTGAGTACTTACTTGCTAGCAATCAATCCCAGGTTGCCTATACAGAGTATATAAAACCTAATGAAGACGAAGATACTGCAACTCCAGTAAGTTGGGGTAGGTTAGTAGAAAACGGTCAAACTGCCCAAAACGATTATGACTACGCTTATTTGGTAGATGAGAATAATGAAGATTATGATAGGCAGGCTACCAGGACCTTTACTCAACCGGGTAATCCATCAAATAAAAGGTTATACCTATACGTAACTCAGACTAAACCCGTAACTATTAAACAAGAGTTTCATGCAGAGTTGGGTAACTATTACTCTTACGGTGATAGTAATCAAATCCCCCCTTATTTACCAATGGTATAGCCCAGATTCTTCAGATACTACTGCCGTAGAGGATATGACTCCTGGAGGATATATCGGAGTTTGGTGTAACTTACCTGCTACTGGAGTAATAAATTGCATGATTACTGGAAAGCCTCAAACTGGTAAACCCATGAAAGCTAGACTAAGTAATCTTCAAGCAAGAACCATTGAGGATTTTGATAGTAGTAGTCCCACAGAAATCAATAAGAATTTGTCAGTAGGTTATTCTCAACAGGATTATCAAATAGGTATTGAATATTCTCCCGGTATGAACAATTATTTTTTGATAACTCCTTCAATACTTTCAGAAGCTGGAGCTTATGGTGGAGGTATAAGGTTAGAAGTAAGTTTAAGAAGTTCTTATTCTAATAATGGAACTACAATTGCAACAGTTACACTTACTCCAAAAAATTCTGACCATCCGACTATCTACTTTGAAGTAATCTACGGGTAAGTCTCTGTATTAGTAATAATACGATACTATAGCATTATTAATGTATATGGCCATATACGAATAACTTTAAAAATCAAATTTATGTTTAACAACTTAAAACTCAAAAATTATGGGAGTAGAAGTTAAATCTGGCGGTGAGGGCGTAGCCGACAGAGACCGTTGTTGTAATGATGGTTGTAATAGAAACTCAGGCTGGGGCTCTGGTTGGGGTGCAGTTGGTGGAGCATTGGTAGGTGGTGGCTTTGGTGCTGCTGCAGTTTCCGTATGGGACAAAATCAATGACACTAAAGCTGACATTCAGAAAGTAGAATCTACAGTTCAAGAAGCAAAGGCAGGTATCTACAAAGATATCTCTGATGCAGCTCGTGGAGTTACTCAAGAAGTCAATGGTGTAGCAAAAGATGTTGCCGGTGTTGGAAAAGAAGTTCTCAACAACCGTTTCACTACGGAAAGAGGACTTTGCGACCTTGGTTACAAAACTAATTCTGATATCCGGGATTCTCGTGACCAAATGGGAGCAGGCTTCAATCGTGTTATGGACCGTCTTTGCCAGATGGAACATGAACAACAGAATTGCTGCTGCGAAACTAAAGGTTTGATTAAAGAAGTGAAGTCCGAATTGGCTCTTCAACTTGAACGTTGCTGCTGTGACCTCAAGAATGGCCAACAGGAAATCAAGTGTCTTATCGAGAACACTGCTAAAGACCAGGAAATTGCTCGTCTCAACCGAGTAGTAGATGCTCAGAGAGACCAGAACATTATCCAGTCAGTAGTTGCAGCTCTTAAGACTACATCCACAACCCCGGCTTAATAATAACCGTCGTCATTACGTAAGCCAGATTAGGAAGGAGTGCATCTTACATAGGTGTACTCCTTTTTTCGTTTATACCCACCTAAAGATAAAACGATATGGAAAGTGAAGAGATTAAGAAAGAACCAACCAATGGAAATCAACTAAAAGATTTTACTATTCAACTTACATTGCCTGCTCCCAATGCAGAGATAGCAAAGGAAGTAGCAAATAAAGCACAGTCACTCATTGACCAATTTGGATACTATCAATTCTTAAACCTGGTAGACTTTATGCAAAGGAATCCAGGTGCAGTATCATTTGGTTTAAACTTAATTAATAAAAGATGAACATGGAAGATTTGATTTTTTCTAAATTGCAGAAAGGTGATACCATATACACCTTAGAGAGAGACAGACGTTCTGGGTATCCAATCTTTGATACCGCTAAAGTATTAAAAGTTGGTGAGAGCAAACCAAGAGCTACTGGCCCAGATGGAAGCTTTGCCGCAAATACAGAAATCGTTATTCAAGATTCTGTATCCTCTTTGACAATATACCTTCCTACAGATGCTGCAGAAGGTATTTATAATAATATTTATTACACTACCGACTTACGCAATATCGTAAACGAAGTAAATATCCAAAGGACTACTGCTGTAAATATTCTCAATAACCGAGAGAAATATGAGGCAGTAGTTACTGAATGTGATAATATCTTTCATACAATCGAGGGTATGCTAACTCCTCAACAACAACCAGCTCCGGCTTATAAGCAAGAAGAATTTGAAGCTTTTAAAACTGAGGTAGCAGAGAAGTTATCCATGCAACAAGATATTCTTATGAAGATTGCCAGTGAGTTGGGATTAAATAAAAATAACAATGCCAAGCAAAAAGGTTAACATAAACCTCTCGAATAATCTATGTGATATTCAGATTTATGTAGACCCCGTTAAACAACGTCAGGCTGAGAGGTTGATTGCTAAAACTCCCAGTATTATGAAACTCGGTTATGAGTTAGGTACTAGGAAGTTTGGTAATCAACTTCTTCGTATAGTAAGACGTAGTTTAAATAATGGTCTACCTCCACCGGGTTCCAAAGTTTCTTGGCCTCCTCATGCTACTGCTACACTTAAGAAGTATGGAGCACATACCCTATTAAATCTTACTGGTCAATATGCAAGGTCAGTTACTATGGTAACTCAGAAAGACAGAACCTTTGTTGGTCTTCCTCCAGGATTAAGGAAGATAACATACTCTGGTAGAACTTCTCGAAAAACTCTTAATCAAATTGCTATCATGTTGGAATACGGTAGTAGAGATGGTAATCTTCCACCTCGTCCTTTATGGAAACCTGCTTTTGAGGCAGCCGGTGGAAACGTAGTTTTAGAGAAAGAGATACGAAATCAATTAAGAAAAGAACTTAGAAAATATACAAAGTAATGGCAGATTTTGAAGCAGATAAAACCTCTGGTACTGGTCCTGCACTTGTAATGGTACATCCGTTAAAAGTGAATGATACAGAAGCAGATAAAAAAGCCATCCTTACCATTACAGTTAATGGAGTACCTAAGACTGTAAACCTTATTCAAAAGAAAGGCAGCCTTAACTACGAATACAAATTAGAGGTAGATAAGGAAGCCATCAACCTATTGGGTAAGGGTGGCTCTGATACTTTGGCAATCACTTCTCAACGTAGGGAAATGATTAATGGTACACCCCAAGGAGATTGGGAAAATGTAGAGGTTACGGCAGAATTCTTAGAGGAACCACCCTTTACTGCTGGACTAAGATTTATGGACAATGAAGAAAAGACTCTAGAGGTATCCATTACTTCTAAGAATACTACTGAACAACTTCTTAGTGGAACTCTAACTATCAAGCAAGTGGGTGGTTTAACTAAAACTGTAACGGTAACTCAGACAGCTGGAGAAATATCCTATGGATATCGTGTAGACCCTCCCAATATTAATCTGAGTGTACCTAAAGACCAAGGTCCTAATGCTTGGGAAGGTTCAGCAGGTTTTACCATGACTGGTTATAGAGCTAAGCTAATCGAAGGAACCCAAGTTTCAGAGGAGCTTATGGGATTTAAAATACCTTCAATTGGTGAAACTAAAAGTTCAAACAATGGTGGTAGTGGTATTAATACCTATACATGGTTTAGTAACTATGGTAGTATAGCTAATACTTACCAGGGTAGTTTTAGTGCTACCTGTCATATGAGGAAAGATGCAGGTATCTTTTTCAATGCTACATCCATAAATTGGGAATGCGTATTTAGTGATGGTGGTACTTATACTATGAATACCATGCTAATGATTCAACTTATATAATATGGTAAATACAGAAGAAATCGTAGAAAGAACCTTTTATATTTGCCTATTACAAACAGCACTTAAGAAAGGTTTAACTCTTAACCCCGAAGATTACTTACCTTTATCACAGGAGAATGAAAAGAGATTCCAGGCAGATAAAGATGCTATGCCTAAATTCATTCCTATATTTGGTATAGGTAATAATCAGGTTAAGGGTGCAAAGACATGCCCTAGAATTACCATTGAACTGCAAGGATTCTATAATGGTGATATAGGTGTTAACAAATATATCATTGGTGATAAGCTAGAAGGTGGGAATTACCAAGCATCTGAATTCTCCTATGAAACAAAGGATATAACTCTAGATATTCACCTGGTATCTAATACTCAAGCCGATATGAGGTTACTTCATAGTATTATGTATGAAGCATTACCTTCTCGAGGATACGTAAGACCTTATTATAATAACTTAGAAGAATGGGAAGATGGTCGGGTAGCACCAACAGGAAACTTATTTATAGAGATAGGTAATTACTATGACCACCCAGATGAGAGTCATGGTCTACTTGAAAAAGTATATCAGTACACTTGTAAGGATGGGATTTTACCCGAGAAGCTTGCTGAAGAAGGTGAACTTGTACCAATTCAAGACATCTCAGTATTGATTGGACTAACCGAAAAGCAAGAATCAGATTTACTTAACCTTAACGTAAAATAGCTCAATACTAGAGGGTATTAAATAAATAAGTAATTAACTTAATTAGTATAAATATGCCTAATTCACCATCTGTAAATTTCGAGTTTAAGAACGAAAATGTTCTTCAAACTACTCCTATGTTAGGAGTTTCATGTGTATTGGCTAGAACTACTAAAGGTCCATATGATGACCCCTCAGAACTTATCCAATCTTTCTCTCAATTCCAAAGAGTCTTTGGTTCTGAGATAGTACCAGATGGTTCTGTATCAAACATCGAAAAGGCTTTCAATGGTGGTTCTAAGCTTCGTATTATTCGTGTACTTGGTAAGGGTGCAACTAAAGGTGTAGTATCTGCTGCAACAAGAGCTAAAGCTGCATCTGCTCCTAAAGCTGCTGAAGACGGTTCTCCGGTAGTAGCATCTGCAACTCCAGAGGACCCAACTGCTTCTACCCTTTTCAAGTTTACTTCTGGTTCAGTTGCTGTTGGCTTTGGTTTGGTAACTAAAGGATATGGAGACCCAGTTGGTAGTGCTGAAACTTTCTCTGTGAATATTTACAAACAGGCTAACACGGTTTACTATCAAGTAATTAGTGCTAATGGCCAGGTACTTGAACAAGGTCCAGTAGTAACCTACAAAACTGCAGATGATAACAATGATACTTCTGTAGATTACCTTGCTCTGAGTGCATTTGCAAAGAACTCAGAATATATCGTTCCGGTATTAACTGAAAAGACAGAGAACATCAAATCTTGGAACAACTTCATCAAATGGTTAACTGATGATGTAGATGGGACAAGAAACCCAATTGATATTAAACTCAATGGTGCTGCTATCACTGCCGATGGAGTAAAATTGAATGGTACAATTGGTAGTGCCGGTAGTACTCCTACGGCAGACGAATGGATTGCTTCTCTGGAATTCGTTAAGGATTATGTAGATGTATATCAAATCTTCTGTTCACACATTGACCAACATCTTGAAGCATCCGCTGATGTACTTAAAGTACACAAGGCTGCAGTAGATATGGTTAAAGAACTGCAAGAATATACCTACTACATTGAAGTACCAAAATATACTACTCACTATACTCAGGGTGACCAACCAAGAGACTTGAAATCAATCATCACTTGGATTCAGACTTGCCTTGGTACTGTAGGTAACAGTAAGTATGTTGCTTACTTCGGTGGTGGTATTAAATACTATAATGCCGAAGGTAACTTGGTAGATTCAGATGTTCTGGGTACCATTGCAGGATTAGGAGATGCTTCTGCTTCTCAGTTTGGACCTTGGAAATCATTTGCTGGTATGAATCGGGGCATTATCTATGATGGTAATGGTCCAGTATGCCCAAATTATGGTTCTCCTTCAAGAACTAAGGAACTCAATGAGTTAGCACAGAATTATGCAAATATAATCTGTATCAAAGATGTTCCTAACCAAGGTAAACAAACTTTGCTGTGGCATTGTTTTTCTTCTCAGGTAAAACAGGATTCAGAAAGATTCCTTGCAATTGTAAGATTGAATCTGTATCTCAAAAAGAATCTTAGACCTATTCTAGAAAAGTATTTGGAAGAACCAAATATCTGGAACACTTGGAATAAGATTTATCTAGAAGTTAAACCAATGCTGGATAACTTGGTAGATGAAGATGCCATGTCTGAATACACCTGGATGGGTGACCAAGACGCTAACTCGTACAATGACTTATCGGTTAACAATGAAGCCGATGTTCGTCAAGGTAAATACAAAGCAATCCTGAAATTCAAGGATATCGTTCCGATGCAAGAAATCACTATGGGCATCTATATTGACCAGGCATCCAAGTCCGTATCTGTTCAGGACGTTAACGAATAAAATTAAGAAAACATGGGAGCAAAAGTAAAGAATCCAAGAAAGAAATTCCTTTGGAGTATCACATTCCCTAAGCACCCAATCAATACTTATCTGTTCCAAACTTGTACTTTGCCAGATGTAGAGATTGACCAGGTTGCTCATGGAGACGTTAACCGGGACGTTAAAACTGCCGGTAGAGTTACTGTAGGTAACTTAGTAGTAGGTAAACTTTTAACTACTGCAGGTTCAGATACATGGCTTCATGATTGGCTTTATTCATGCCAAGATATGATTGCTGGTGGAGGTTTGGTACCAAGCCAATACTGGGAAAATGTAATCGTAAATGAACTTGCTGAAGATGGAGTTTCCGTACTTAACACCCACCTCTTCGAAGAGGTATGGCCATGTAAGATTACAGGATTAGACCTGGACAGAATGGCTTCAGAAAACACTATCGAAAGTATCGAATTCTCAGTAGGTACTGTAGATAAGTATTAAAAACGCTTAGTCTATTTTCACTAAGATTTTTAGGTGGGAGGGGTGGGATTCCTAGAAAGGGCTCACCCCTTTCTTGTTGTTACAGCGAACACTATGAACTAAAGTATAACCAAATAACTTATTTAAACATGGAATTAAATTGTAGAACACATGAGTTCATAACCCCATCAGGTTATAGATACTCAATCCGGGAACAGAATGGTGCAGATGAGGATATTTTATCTAATCCTATGGATGTAAGAAACCTTATGAACCTTACTAAGTTCATTCAGGCAATTGTAGTTGATACCGACTTTACTCCTAATCGTAGATTAACGGTAGAGGATGCAGACCGTATCCCTTTGAATGACCGGTACTGTATCTTATTCCAATCACGAATCTTCTCACTTGGTGATGAAGTAGAATTTGAATATGATTGGGGCCAAGAAGGCGGAGTACAAACTTACGGTCAATCATTAAGCGAGATGTTATTCGATAACTATGGAGAATTTCCTACAGAAAAGGAATTGGCCGAAAAACCAAACGCTATCCCTTATTATCCAGAACAAGGTAAGCTTACCGATTACGAAGTAACTCTATCTTCAGGTAAGGTAGTTAAATTTGATTTGCTTACTGGTGCAGGAGAAAGAATGTTGGTTACTTTACCAATAGAAAAACAAACTCGTAATGCAGCATTGATTGCAAGGAACTTACATCTTCAGATTGATGGTAAATGGGAAAAGGTAGAAAGCTTCCATTTATTCTCAGTAAGAGATATTGCAGAGATTCGTAAAACAATCTTTGCTTATGACCCAGTCTTCGATGGTAATACAGATGTAGAACATCCGAGTATACCCGGAAGAATTGATAAATATCCTATAATGCTTTCACCGACTTTTTTCTACCTGACGGAAGCGTAGACCATCCAGGTACATTCACTTATATATGTAGAGCTGAGGTAGCCATTGACTATCTCAGCTTTTTGCGTCTTCCGTATCGAGAAAGGAAAAGATTTAAGGATATAGCCGATGAGTATTATGAAAACTTAAAAAAGAAAACTAGAAAATGATAGACAGAAGAAGCTTAGTCGAGGTCGGTGTTGCAATGGTATTAAGAGACCGATTCTCTAATGAGGCTGGCAGAATATCGAACTCATTTAGAACAATGATGAACGATATGAATACCTGGAATCGAGGTATTCAAATGTCAACTTCTAATGCTTTTGAGTTTGGAAAAGAATTGGTTGGAGGTATGGCAAGGGCCTACCAATATTCTGCAGGAGTATACGACCAAGTATTCTTAGCTTCTAAAATGTCTGGAGCTAATGCTGCTCAACAGGCAAGGCTAATGCAAGTAGCCAAAGAAGTCAATGAGGTAACTCCTCTTACTGCTGCAGATATTGCATCAGGCGAAAGGTACTTGGCAATGGCTGGTAACAATGTAGAGCAAATCGAAAGAATGATTGGCCCTGCAGCTAAGCTAGCTTCTATCTTCAGTATGCCTCTTGGTCAGAAAGGTGGAGTTGCTGACTTGATGACTAACATCATGCAGACCTTTAATATACCTTCACAGAATGCTACTCGGGTAGTAGACCAATTGGCAACTGCAGTAACCTCTGCAAATATTTCTCTAACAGACCTTGCCCAATCTTTCCAATATTCAGGAGCAGAATTTAGAAATGCCAAAATCAGTATGGGTGATGCAGCTGCAGCCATTGGAGTACTTGGTAATCAAGGTATCCAAGCTTCATCAGCTGGTACTGCATTAGCAAACATGATGCGCTATTTAACACTTTCCGTAACCGGGCAGAAAAAGGGAGGTGGTGAGATGCTAAAATCTTTAGGCATTGACCCAAAAACTCTAATAGATGCCTCGGGTAATCTTTTGAGATTAGATAAGATTATATCTATATTGGGAGATAAACTTAGAGGTAAACGAGGAATAGATATCTCCTCTGCTCTGTTTAATATCTTTGGAGTTCGTGGTACAAGAGCTGCCTCAGCTTTACTTCAGGATTACTGGACTGGAGCTAATAAGCTTACTGAACTTATGGATAAGGTTGCAGGTGCAAACGGTACAGTAGAAAACTTAACTCAAGAAAGATTACAAACTCCTGCTGGTATTATCGAACAGTTTAAATCAAACTGGGAGAACTTTATTGTAACTGCAGGTTCTACACTTGCTGAAGTCTTTAGCCCCGTACTTAAATTGGGTTCTGGTATCCTAAAGATTATTAACAGTATACAAGAAACTTGGGCAGGTAAGTTCTTGGTAAAGGTAGTTGCAACTGGAGCAGTAGTAGGTACTTTATATCAAGGCTTCAAATTTATTCAAGGTACAATCAAAATGATTGGTACTTTCCAAGCTTTAGCTACTACCGAGACTAATGGTATGGCAGAAGGTATGGTAAGAACTAATGTTCAAGCTACTATCCTTGAAGGTCATATGAGAAATATCTCTGCAATGATGATGAGGATGACTGCTATGCAAATGGCTCCAGGTAAATTCTTTGCATTGCCAATGGGAGGTGCTATAGGTAAAACCAAGAAAGGTACTGTAGTAGCAAGAGATGCAAGAGGAAGATTTACTTCAATGAGTACACTTGCAGGAGCAGGTGTTGGTGCAGCAGTAGGTTCTAATATAACTAAAACTGCAGGCCAACAGATTGCTAAGAAAGGTGCTATGGGATTTGGTGCTAGATTACTTGGTGGTAGACTTTTAGGATTCTTAGGTGGGCCTTGGGGACTACTAGCTTCTATAGCTATCCCTGCATTGATAGAAGTAATAGGAGGTCTTACTAATTCGGTGGATAATAACACTGCTGCTCTAAACTCGGAAGAAACCAAAGCTTCTATTCAAGATAGAAACCAACAGGCATTCATTGATGCGGTTAGAGGTGCAATCAGAGATGGGTTTAAGGATTCAAGAATTAATATATCAGTAGATGGAAACGAAGCTGGAGACTTTGCTCCTGGTGGTCAACAAGATTTTACTGGTATATCATTGGGATTAAACTAAACAATCATGGCAAGAATATTAAATCAAATAGCAGGTGGGGTTGTTGAAAAATACAATGACCTCACAAGAGATTCTGCAGGAGTTCTTACTGGTCCTCTGAATAAGCTTTGGAGAGCAAGAATTTATCTCAATAGAGCAACTTCTACATTGCCTAAAGATACTGCAGATAAAGGGAAGGTATATGACCCTAATAACCCATTTGGACCAAGAGCTAATTCAAAGAATCCTAAGTTAAATCAAAGGATTCAGGCTCAATATCGAATGGAATTAAAACATCAAGTAGAAGGTGGAGTTCCATTTGGATACGAAGAAATGGACCCGGCTAAAGGCCAGAATGTTACGAAGAATAAAGAACTCTTCTTGGTAATGCCAGAAGTAAGAAACATGAATCAGGTAGTGATTTATAATCTTACAGCTAGCCCCTATCAATATATCACTCTTCAGAACAGACCACCTTCAATTGATTTCCGAGGAGAAACTACTTGGGCAACGATTAAATCAATGGGACGTAATACTCCCATGTACCATTATACTGGTAGTGAAGATATAATTCAATTCAATGTATCTTGGTTCTGTAATGACCCAGATAATCCAAAAGAGGTAATTACTAAATGCCGATTATTGGAAATGTGGACTAAGGCAAACTCTTATCAAGCAAGCCCTCCGATTTTAAAAATCGAGTGGGGTAGTTCTGGTATATTCGATAATCATCAGTACATTCTTACATCTGCAACCTATACCCTGAATAATTTCAGAAATGCTTCAAGGACTCGAGTAGCAGGTAAGTCATGTACAATTGAGGATTTAAAGTTATTGCCTGCAGCTGCAACTCAGGAATTAATCTTCAAAAGAGTAAGTGCTTATAACTTATCTTATCAGGATATTGTAACTGAAGAAGACTTAAAGAATACGAAAGGGATACAGATATGATAGACTTAAATCAATACATGACAGGAGCAAGTCCTTATGATGGAGCTATTGCTCTTAAGTATGATGAAGGAGATTATTCTTTAGAGGTAACTCCTCCTAATGTTCCTTATACAGATAACGATAAACAACATACTGTATTAGATGGAGAAACCCTACAGAGTATTGCTCATCGTTATTATGGTGATTCTGGTAAGTGGTACCTGATTGCTGAAGCTAATAATATCTTGAATCCTTTTCAAGAATTAGAACCTTATCAAATTTTAAGAATACCTATGTATGGCGGCAACTAGAAAACCTAACCAACCAATACTTTATAATGGAACAGCAACACCTTACATGGCTCTGTTCAATTCTGGAGGTATGCCTATAATGAATCCCATTACTGGCATACCTCTTGGCGCTTATATAAGTAATTGGAGCTACAAGTATGATGAGGAGAAAGAGAACTTAGCTACCATTACATTTGATACTGGAGACCCCGATACTGTAGATATCGAAGATCTCCAGGAAAGCTCAATTATTTACCTTCAGTGGGGATACATATATCCAGATGGTCAATTTATCTCTAGCCCAGTACGCAGTATTAAGGTTAGAGATTTGGATTGTGTATTCGATTCCACTGGTACTCATGTGACAATTAAGTGTATAGATACAGTTGGGGATTTAAGATTCCAACCACCTTACACTCATTCAGATTTATCGGAATACAGCTTATCCAACTTTTTGGATAATGGCTGTAACAATGACATAGGCGTAATCATAGAAATATTTCAGTAATGGCTAAACAAGTAATAAGTAATAAAGTTTACGAGTCACTACAGGTCCCGACAGAACAAAGTCGAAATACTACTGGAAAGATACTTTACGCTAACAGGTTTAGTGGAGTAGCTCAAGTAGCTATGCCAAGTGATTTAAAGTCTCTGATAGATAGTGACTTAGGATTAATAGGTAATAACATCTTGGTTCAATTAGAACAAAAGATGAAAGGGTATGCAAATGGTCCTTGGTATATTGATTCTAGGGATGGTGTAATATACATACACAATCGTAAGTTTACTCAAGAACCCGAATATACTTACATATACCAACAAGAAAATGGTGAGGTACTTAGAGTATCTTTCACTATGCAAAAGATAACTAAAAGGGTAAAAGCTCAATTAACTCAAACAATAGACCCAGAAGATAAGGGTTTAGTTGTAGGTTCTACGGATACTACAGAACCTGAAAGAGAGAAAGAAGAGATATCTTTATTCAAACCCCTTAAATCTCCCCAAGATAATACCGAAGTAGTACCTTCATGGGATTATAGAACTGGACAGAATTTTGGGTTGGGACATCCTCATCCCATTACTGTATCTCCAGAAATAATAGCTAGTCATAAACAGTATGAAGCTAAAGTAAAAAAATCTAGTTCTGCAATAAAAGAATACGGTTCTCAAAAGCCTTATGTTGCTTATAATGCAGGTAAACAAGAAGCATTGGATAATTTAAGTACTGAGCAATATCGTGAGGCAATTAATACTGCTGTAAATAATCTACCGAACGATAAGAAAAGGGTTATTCAAGAAATCTTAAAGAACTCAAAGAACGGTAAAGAGTTAGAAAGTAATCTTAGGCAATTACTAGAAAACGAAAGATACTTATTTACTGGAGAATACAAAATGGAATACCTTGCAGAAGAATGGGTAGACCCAAGAGAATATGACCCAGAAGGTATGACACCTCTTTATATGATTGATCTTAGAGATACTCAGGGTAATAAATATAGGATTGCTTCAGCTAATGAGCAATCTCAAAGAGGTATATCTGCAATGGAAAAAGACCCATGTATTATGGTGTACCCTGATACATATGAGTTAAAGTACTCTGGTGATGGAGTTACTACTCCTACAATGACTCGAAAAGTTAAAGCCAGGGTTAAGATACGAAGAATGAAGAAGGTACCTTTCTTAGTACCCATTTATAAATTGTATCATAATCTTTTTGGCCGATATGGTGGAGCAGATAAGGTTACTTGGGCAATGAATGCTAATGCTAATGGTGGCCTTAAGATATCCGAAAGAAAATTAGTATGTCAGATGACTGTAGTCGGTAGACCTTCATTACAATCTTCTCAAGTAATATACTTGGATAACGTTGGAAAAAGATGGTCAGGCTTTTGGTACATTAAATCAGTACAACATTCAATGGATGCTGGTCAAGGTTATCTTTGTACTCTTGATTTGATTAAGAACAATGCAAGAGATGGACAAACTACATCTATGACTCAACTTAGTACTCAGGATATTGTAAGTAATGATGCTAAGGATTCTGCTAAAACTGATTTTGGTAAGAACAAAAAGAATACTGCTAATGCTTCTGATATTGTACATGATTTTACCTATAATGAAGTAGTATACTTTGTAGAAAGGTTTATGGATGATAAGGGTAGAATTATTGATAAGAAAGGTGCAGGAGAGTTCTTACAGAATAAGTTCTATTATGACGAGATAAATGCTAAAGACCCAAAAGCTCTTGCTGCAGGTACCGTTCGTACAGAAGGCACAGTAGTAACTTCCAGCGGTACTGCACTCTATGGTAAAACTAATGTCATAAAGGCAGACCAATCAAAGGTTACTCCTTCTATGAAAGAAAGGTATAACTTCGATGAGTTTAATTGGGCAATGAAAGCTTATGAACGATATAAATCCAACAAGAAATAATGTACTCAACAGCTAGATTACTAACAGAAGAGGGTATCGAAGGTTTAGGTAGATACTACTCTATCTACCGTGGCATAGTGGTAGATAATAATGATACGGAGAAACATATGAACCGTATTAAAGTATGCTGTCCTGAAGTTATGGGTGGAATCATTACATGGGCTTTTCCTAAGGGCCAACATGGTTCTATCAATAATGGGTTCAAGTACTTAGCTCCTAAAGTTGGAGATATAGTATTTGTCACATTCGAATTTGGAGACCCAACTAAACCTCTATGGGAATATCATGGTTGGGGACTACAACAAATACCAGACCCTTTGGATGGTCCTAATAAAATGGGTATTATAACTCCAGAAGGAAATGTAATGGTACTTGATGATGATAATGGAAAGCTAACTGTTTATATAAATGGAGATGTAGGCATTGCTGCTAAGGGAAACATTTCTATTCAAGCACAAGGAGATGTAAGTGTAGGTTCTGGTGATACAGTAATCTTAAATAAGGGAGAGAATCAAGGAGTAGTTAATATCAAAGAACTAACCGAGAAACTCAATAATACCATTAAAGAACTGGAAACTCTAAGAGCTCTATTCAATTCTCATGTACACTCTGGTGTAACTACTGGACCTGGTTCTTCAGGTCCTACCGTAACTCAAGCAAGTCAACCGTTCTCTACTTTCAAACAAGAAGATTATGAGGACATTAAATGTATACACTAATGGATAACTATCTTACTAACATTGTTGGAAAGGGTATGATATTCCCTATTCAACTTACAAGAAACGAAAAGGGTGAAACAGGTTGGTATCCCGTTAATGGTGATATGACTTTGGTAAGAAATAATATAAGCTCTATAATGTATTATTTAATAGGACAACGATTTCGACAGGAAAACTTTGGGAATCGCCTATGGGAATGTATAGAGGAGCCAAATACACAAGCCCTAAGTTTTATTATTAAAGAGTTTATTAAAAGCTCAATTGGTGCATGGGAACAAAGGATTACCTTTAAGGGTATCACCGTTTCTAGACAAGGTGCTAAAATAAACATAGAAGTTCATTATGTAGTTAATGAAACTTCTACTAGTCAGTACCTGTACCTGACCTATGATAAAAATGAAAATTCATTAAACTCTTATTAATATGGGAATCACTAATAAATGGCTCAACCCTTATCAGAGGTCTTACCAACAGATTAAGGCCAAGCTGATAGAATCACTTACGAATATCAAAGACAAAGATGGCAATGTACTCGTAACTGATTACTCGGAAGGAAATATCTTAATCATTATCCTTTCATTATTTGCGGCAATTGCCGAAGTTCTTCACTACTACATTGATAATATGGCAAGGGAATCATTCTTGCCTACTGCTCGTAAATACAGTTCAGTAGTTAAGCATGGTGCTTTGGTAGATTATCATGCAAGAGGTGCTATTGCAGCATCAGTAGATTTGGTAGTATCTCGAGATGTATCTGGAGATTCTATTGGTGCTAAATTAACTATACCTTCTGGAACTTTATTTACAGATTCTAATGGTAACAAATGGTTATCTTCTAGGGATGTAACTTGGTATGCTAATGTAACTACTTGTAAAGTTCCAGTTGTACAACACGAATTATATACGGAAAGCCAGATAAATGGTATGGTTATACCTTCAGATGAAAGGGTAACTATTACTCTTGGTACACTACCTAATGGTAAGTATTACGAACATGGAACTATGAGTATGAAGATTGGTGGAGAATCTTGGGTATTGGTAAACACCTTTGCTTACTCAAAACCAACCGATAAACATTTCATGGTTACCATGGATGAAGCTTTAAACCCTTATATCTTATTTGGTGATGGTAAATATGGACAGAAGCCAGCAGCTAATGCCAAAATATCTGAAGTTAAGTTCTACCTTACTACGGGTATCAATGGTAATGTAAAATCTGGTATGATTACTTCTGTACCAACAGTTATATCTTCATCAGTTGCTGATGCTACAGTATCTAATACTTATGCTGCAGGTGGAGGTTCATCATACGAAAATTTCAATATGCTCAAGGAACATATACCCTTGAGTGTAAAGACTATGGGAGTTGCTATTACCAAACAAGATTTCATAGACTTAGCTAAACTAGTTGATGGAGTTAGTAAGGCAAAGGCAGAATATGAATGTGGTAGAAAATTAATTGTTTATATATCTCCAGATAATGGTGCTACTGCTGACTCTAATCTTATTCAAAAGGTATATGATGTATTACATCAGAACTCACCTCTTACTACTTGGTTAACAGTTAAGTCTGCAGGTAAGGTAAACATTATCCTGGATGTAGAGGTTACTGGGAAGAAATCTTATAAAACGTCGGAAATACAATCTCAGATTCTAAGTGCATTGTTTAATGCTTATTCTCCGGAAGCCTCCGATATTGGTGGCAGCGTAAGAATCTCCGATATCTATGCACTTATAGATAATCTTGAATCGGTAGATTATTTACACTTGAAGAAGTTCTATACTAAACCATGGCCTACTACCGTATATGGTAACAAGGAATTAATCCTTGGTCAATTCCAATTAGACGAGGCTAATGGTAGTATGTCTTACTTTATCTCTTTCTCTTCAGGTACTCAGTTTACAGTACGTTCAGTTAAGGGAGGCTTTTCTTATGATGGCCAAGTGGGTAAGACTACACAGATTAGAGATACTATAAATGGCTTTATATTTGCCCTTGATATTCAGGACAATGGTTATCAATCTGGATTCAGGTATACCATAACCATTGCAGAACCAAACAGGGATTATACAGACCCAGGTTATAATATCCCGGTATTCGAAGACTCAAGTCAGTTAACACTTAAAGTAAACGAAATAGTATGATAAATCTTAAAAACCTAATTGATTTCTTACCTTTCGAATTTAAAGAGCAAGATACTTATAAAGTCGACGGTAAGGGCATATTAGAAAGATTTCTAGAAATTTGTGGTAACTATTTCCAAGAAGATATAACTAAAGATATTGATAATATTCTAGATATAATCGATATCGATAAAACTCAGCAGAGGTATTTAAACTACCTCTGGGAGTTCTTGGGAGCATTGCCATTTGCTAGAACCGGAGAACACAAGGGAGTTCCCAACTTAAGTGATGAACAGATTCGAACTATCTTAAAGTATTCAATCTCATTACTTAAGATTCGTGGCTCAAGAAAGTTCTTCGAAATTCTTTTCAATATGTATGGGTTAACCTGTACAATTACAGACCCGACAGATGGAGCAATGGATAAATGGGAAAAGGTAGACCCCTTATATGATACCGATTATTCTCAGTACGACAAATACAACTATGATAAGATTTATGGTTGTGCTCAATGTATAGAGGTAGGTATTTCTATAAGCGGTCATGGGTTTACTTCCCCCACTCCAGAGTTCAAAGCTTTCAAACAATCAATTGATAAGTTATTCGATAGATTCTTACCATACAATGTATCTGGGAAGATTGCTTATGGATTTGATTTGGCTTACAATTATAAAATTGTAGCTGAACCTCTTATCAGTCCTGCAAAGATTGTAACAGGACATATAACAGAAGTACCCATTAGAGTAACCGTTACTTCTGATTACGATGATGCCGATTTAAGATATCAGGTAACTGGATATGACCCCTCTGAGAATAAGTGGAGCTCAAAGAAATATGAAAGCGGTTCTATTTTCTATGCAAGAAAGGGTGACCAAAGATATTACTTTCGAAGTGTAGGAGATACTTCAGTAACTACCTATGTAGATATAGGTTTAGAATATTACACTAAATCTTATCACATATATGCCGACTTGGTAGAAGGAGGAACAGACCCAGATAATTTAGTAATTACAGGTACTAATCCAGTAATCAAAGTAAGGGTAACTGCAAATATGAATTATCAGGGAAATATTAAACCTGTATCCGTACAGTTACTTAATACCTATGAAACTAAAGATTCTGGTTCTGTTTGGGAAATAACTTCTGCAGGTACTTACGAATGGGTTATTGCAGACTTTCCTGCAAAGAAGGTTACTCTAAAGGTAACGGCAATTGCTACTAACTATACGGTATTCTGTGAACCTCGGAATATAAATCTTACCAACGGTGAAAAGTCTTTGATAACTATTCGTTCTTCAGATCCTAACGAAGATACAAGTCAACTTATTGCCGTATGTATTTCAGACCCAGGTATTTTAGTTCGTAATGGTCAAAGATGGGCACCAACTACTACTGGTACATTCCAATTTAGATGTACTAAAGATGACTCAGGTAATGCTAGTAATTATGGTACAGTAGTAGCTTACAGATTAGGTTATACGATTAACTACGATATAGGCGTATCAAACAAACGATTAAACCTAAATGCTCAAGGTTCTGCATCAGTTAATCTTTGGGTTACATCGGGTATTTATTATTCTACTTTCGAAAGTGCAAACTTAGGTAGTTATTTTGATACCGAGGTGACCATTTACAAAAAGAATACCCAAGGTACTTGGGTAAAACTTGGTACTTTAGAATTAACTAATCGCTATGTAGTTGGTCCTGATTTCTACTATGGTAGAAGTACAGAATACCAATTTAATGAGGCTGGAAGTTATAAATTTGAATCGGTGGGTGATGCTAGTAAGTCTGTAGAAGTAGAAGTACTTGCTTATATACCTACTCCTCAATCCTACTTGTGGTTAGAACCTTTGAATGAAGAGGATGAGAATTGGTATGAATTAGAACCTTACTCTGAAGCTGAAGCAGATGCAGGAAAGTATATCAAGGCAGGCTATCAATTAACCAAATCCAAGAATTGCCAATTCTACCTACGTTGGGGAGATGGTGGTAATATGATAACTGGGATTGACTTAGAGGGTTCATCTGAGAAATATAATTCGAACACTCTTATCACTTTCGATAAAGCAGGTAATTATGAGTTTTATTATCAAGGTTCAGTAGTAAGCCTTACGATTAAGGATGTTATACCTAAGTATATTTTAACTTGTAATCCAGTAAGTGCAGAACTAAGCAAAGATGTACAAGAAGTATCTACTATCGTAACCTGTACTTCAGATACTGGAGAAGTTTCAGATATTGTATATGAGACAGCTCCGGATGTAGTTCATCCAAGCCCTTATCAATTCTTCACTAATCTGCCAGGTAAACATACTTTCTATGTGAAAGCTAATCCTGCAGTTAAAGCAGTATTCATTGTAAATCTGTTGGATGTAGTTGATAAGACAGAACTTACTTGGGAATCCAATGATATTTCGGAACAAGGTATTAATATATTAGTTCCGGAAGGAACAGAATGGTCACTTAAAATAGAATAAACAAAATGGAAAGCAGCTCTTTTAACACACTATTTAAAACTGGTATCATTGGATTTATTTCTGAATGTTATGCCATTATCTTTGATTTAAGGTGGATGATTTTATTAGCCTTTGTACTAATCCTTGCAGACTTCTGGTTTGGTATATCTGCAAGTAGGGCAAAGAAGATTGAAATAAGAAAATCTAGGGCCGGGAGAAGAACTCTTAATAAAATCATTGATTACCTGTGTTACATCTTACTGGGTGCCGTAATAGGTAAAGCCATCGGAGAACCTTACGGATTAAATCCAATAACAGTATCTATAACGGTAATGGTATTATGTTACTGTTTCGAGATAGATAGCATTTATAATCACATCTGTACTCTACATGGTGTAGAAAAGAAGTACAGTATCTGGTCTATCTTTTGGAAATTGATAACCTTCAAGTTCAAAGCTGTAGGAGAGGCTTTCCAAGATATGAAAAACCAATCGAAAGAATATAAGAGTAATAACAATAACGAAGATACATTATGAAAACGTATTTTGATTATGAAGGTATAATAAAGTCTAAGGATGCAGCTGAAGCAATAGCTGCACCCATAGGCATTGGCCCATTTTGTGGATTTGGTTCTGCAACGATTGTAAATAATGCAATCACTCTCTTGCCTAATGGAGAACCTACATCTCCTGCATATCAAGTAATGAAGGACAGAATCCTTTCAAGGTATATGACTAAGGCAGCAGATTCTGGTGAAGGTCCAGATACAAACTTTGGTTGTATAGCAAGGGATGGTACAATTTATATTTCTGATAGTGCTAATATTAGTATACCTAATATTGAAGGCTCAAAAGGTTCTAATGAGGATGTAATTGTATTTGCTTACCATACACCTTTGGAAGAACCAGTGCAGAACCCAGTACAGTTCAGAGCTTTCTGGAATGAATCTAATTCATTCTATTCTCTGTATAGGAAATCAGTAGACCCATTATATCCAACACCTAAGGATACTAGAAACTTGTCAAAAACAAACGTATTAGAAGATAATGAATTATCCTATGAGTCTCTAGTGAATAGAGCTATGGCTTCAGTATCTCAAGGTTTGGTAGACAAATCCTCAATGGTATTGATTGGTATATATGGGCAAGGTACCAACTCAATGGATAATAAAGTAGAGAAATATTCTATTGTTCCGTATGCAGGTAAATTCCCCCAACCAGTAGAATATAATACTGCTATCCATGGAATGCAACAAGCAAACATAGAAACTCTCTTACGACTGTTGCAAGGATTCCCCAATTTTGATATCAAGGCTTACATTGATGAAAAGCTTGGTGGTATGGCAGGAGCTAATATACCAAGAGGATTAATTGCAATGTGGAATGGAGTTTCCGTACCAGAAGGTTGGGCTCTATGTAATGGTCAGATTGTAGAAGACTTACAGACACCAGACTTATCGGGTAAATTCATTGTAGGTTGGTCATCTGGTAATGAAGATTACAATTTGATTGGTAATACTGGTGGCCAAGAGAAAGTAACTCTTTCTACTCAAGAGATACCTTCTCACGTTCACAACTTTGCCGATGCTTACTTTATCGAAGCTCATTCAGATTTGGTGGGAGCTAACGGTACTCAATGGATTGGTAATAACCTTTCTGGTAGTAATAAAACGGATAGGGATAATTCTTATGTATGCTTGTGGGACCATGATACCAGAGCTGCAGGTGGAGGTCAACCACATGAGAATAGACCACCGTACTACGTACTGGCATACATTATAAAACTATAATAATATGTCTTAACTACTTATATTGTTGACAAAGAACTTTTAATTTATGATGTTGAGAAAGGGACGTTGGGAAACGTCCCTTTTCTTTTGTGTTTAGTAGTGAAGTTCTTCTTTAGCTTTTTCTTCCCAATATAGAATATCCTGTTTGAGTTCTCCTATGTATTTAACGGACTTCTTAGTTCTAGGCATATCAAAGAACTCAACCAACATTATATTAGTGATTCTTTCTCCATCCTTAATTCGTTCCTTAATATAAGGCGGTGGAGTAAGTAATACCTCAAATACCATATAAGCATCGGGAGATAACTTCTCTTTCATATACTTATATAATAATTCAAGCATTTCTTCCTTAGCCTTAACTTCTTCATCGTCATCCTCTAACTCTTTATCATTATCAAATAAGTCTTCAAGTTTGAATAGGTTCTGATTGTATTCTGCAATCTCTCCATAGGCAAATCGAAGAAGCTTATTCTTAAATGTAGCAAGAGAAGAAAGGATTCTTGCTTTAAGATGTTCTTCACTACAAGTACCGTAGTACTTATTAAAAACAAATAACATTTTATCCCAGAAATAAGAAGATATTATATCTGGAGTAAGGTTAAACCTTTTGTAATCAATTTGTTTGGTAAGGTTCCGAATAACTGGCTTACAAACTTTGTATAACCGATTAAACATTGCTTCATCATAATCCTGCATAGGTTTTAATCTATGAAGCTCTGAACCATTGTTTCCATTACATTTCCTCATATTCTTTAAGTATTTCGTTATGCAAATATAATAAATA
>OGRU01000360.1_pt1 | contig 45242 bp, 43 predicted proteins | sample 1553541 | NCBI WGS metagenome assembly OGRU01 (sample SAMEA2580068, study PRJEB22360) | human gut metagenome | biome: human gut; feature: human-associated habitat; material: faeces | place: Denmark | collected 2008/2010
ATATATTCGTCCAGTTTGAATAGTTATAGTTAGGATACAAAATAAAAGGTAACATTCAAAATTTGGCGATGGCGAACATTGCCTTTTATTTTTTACTAAATTCAAAGATATTCAATTTTCAAATAACTATCTACCGACAGGAAACACTTATTCAGTTTCCTGCTTTTTTTTATTCATGTCATCACGTATCAATCGTTTGACATAAGTTTGATATGGAGTTTTCAAAGATTCTACCCATTCAATTAAATCTGATTCAGTTTTAAAATTAAACTTTACAGGCTTTTGAATTAGATTATTTTTGGCATATTCTGCTTCTTTTTCCAGCTTACGTTGCTTAGCCTCATAATTCATCTTTGCAATTTCCTTTCTACACCTTTATGATAATGGTTAACCATTAATATGTCAAGCGTTTACAAAAAAATTTTACAACTTTTTTATTAGAATTAACAGTACCAATTCTTACTATAGTTTATAACTACAGCCTATTCCTTGCATAAGAATAGATAATTCATAACCATTCAATACGATTACACATATAACCTATTGTTAAAACTCACGAAAAAAAGAGAGGACGGGAATCCTCTCTTTCTCTATGCCAAAAATGGCATTCAATGTACTACTTGAATTATATATCATGAACAGTTCAAAAACAAATACATAATATCTGTCACTAATCAGCCACTAAACTTTATAAACTATATTCGTAACATCGCCTAATTCAAAATCATACGTGATATAGCTAATATGAGTCTGAATCAATTTTCGTTTAGTCACACGATCCGCATAGATCAGCTGACGAATTCCCGATTCATCAAATTCTTTTATTTTCTTGCCAATATCAAAAATCATTTTCTTGACTTTCTTCATAGAAAGGTCATACGTTGTAACATCTATGCTTCCGTTAATATAATCATCTAATATTTGTGATCTTCTGTCTTTAAAAAACAACAAATCATCTTCTAGCTTTTTTAGCTGTTCGGATGTTTTGTTGCTGTTGATATGCAAACCAAGTGGTATAACAATCTGATTAAAGAGTTTATCTTGGTTCACACGTTTATTACATTTTGGACACCAGTAATAATAATAGGTGTGTCTGTATTTGTTTTTTGTTTTTACAGTACTAACGTGATCGCATCGTTTACCACACTTGCAATGGACCAGTCCGTGAAACAAATACATTTCCTGGTTTGGTTGTGATACGTTTCTATGCGTTGCTTTTTCTACCGCTTTATAATATAGATCTTCATCCATAATAGCCGGAACTACATCACGATACTCTACCCCATGGTATTCAAAAATTCCTATATTTCTTTTGTTTATTAAACAGTTACGGATAAAATACCATTTCTTTTTCATCCCATACGTTTTCTCTAAATATATTCTTAGATCATCAATCCCATATCCCTCATACACATATTTTTGAGTCATATCCTTGATGATGTCAGCTTCCTCTGGAACAATCTTTAGAACATTTTTATCTCTAGTCCATCCAAATGGATCTCTACCGCCATACGGATATTTACCACTTCTTACCATTTGTTCTAAACCCGCAACAGTACGTTCACTTATCACCTCACGTTCCCATTGACTGATTACCGATAAAATACCAACTAACATTCTTCCATTGGCCGAAGAAATGTCTATACGATCTACAACCGCTACAAGCGAACAGTCATACTCCATTACAGTTTTTATCAATTTATACGTATCTATAACGCTTCTGGTAAGCCGATCCAATTTAAAAGCAACAATAGTATGTATCTTTCTTTTGTACACATCATCTAACATTCTTTTCATCTCAGGTCTTGAAAGATTTTTAGCAGAATATCCATCATCCTTGTAAATCTTCACTTCATCATTTGGAAAATATAAATCAATATATTTTCTGCACTGTACTTCCTGATCTCCTAAACCATATCCATTGTGTGCCTGATCGAAAGTCGAAACACGCAAATACATTGCAACAAATTTTGTCATAAAAAACCTCCATAGGCTCACCATGGTAACATAATCAGATTTCCATTAACTATATACTCACAATTCTTTTTAATTATCAATCTTGGTATATTTGTTCCTTTAAAAGTTCTTCCTTTTCAGCATCATCAGGATGTAAACTAAAATATCTTTCATACAATTCCACATGTAATGGAGTCATTTCTTTAGTTGCAAAAACATCTATTCTATCCTTATAAGTCATGATATGCAGTTCCTCTATATTTAATAATTTCAACAATTCACATAACACATCACTTAATTCATCTATATCCGTTTTTATAACATAAGATTTTTGTAGTTTTCTTGATAGTCTCTTCGATTTCTTTTCTTGTACCATATAACATCGACCTTTCATACATATCAATCATACAAAAAAAGAATTATTTGTCATCGACCGAAATTTTAAAATCGGTCGATAGTAAAGCAAAAATTAAAAAAAGCTATTCCATATAATATGAAATAGCCGGCTATCCAAATTTGTTAGGAAGATGAACAGCTCTAACATTATAACTTTCGACTGTTCACCTGTCTAGCTTTATTCATTTGAACAACTTTATTTGCTTCTTCTTCAGTGCGATATACTTTTGATTCACGCACTCTAATACCAGAAGGTCCGTCATTGCCATTATTTGTAGCAAATTTAATTGTTACAAATCCCCCACTTGAACGTATGACAGTCGCTTCTTTTACAAAAACTGAACTAGAAACAAAGTATACTTTGTCCCCTTCTTTATATTTTGATACCATTTTCTATCCTCATGCTTATTTTACATACATTATTTTCAAATGCAAGTTTATCTATATTATACAATAAGCTTTTGCATCTTTTTTATCTCACGAGATGCTGTATAAATATCTGTTTCCAAATATTCTTATGGTAAGAATGCTATCTCTGTCTTTTTTGCAGAAGCCTTCCTAAAATTCCTGTGACAATGGCACCCAATGTTCATCAGCCATATCATGAGCAAATTCTGTATTGTTAATATATAATTGGTTATCTTTATCTCGGACGAATCCCCAATGCAAAGAATGCTCAGCGGCATACTTTTTAAATGCATTGAACTTGTTTTCAATTTGTCTATCTATATTCTTGTCTTTTCCTTTGGCTTCGCCACCTTTGGTTTCAATAACCCAAACAGTACCGTCTTTTTTCATAACAATGTAATCGGCATAGAATAACCATTGGTTTTGTAAGCCATCCAAATAGACGATTGAGAAATATTGCTGACCCGTATCACCATTCTTATATACCCATTCAATGTCATCTTGTCTTTCACAGTACTGCTCAAATAACATTTCTGACGTACTACGAACAAGGCTAGTAGCAAATCCAGAAGTATATTCATGATAAGCGTTGCTCAAATATTCCACTTCGTTCTTAACACATGGATCGTACTTAAAGAAATCTTGTTCTGGAATGTGGAATGGCGATTTTTTTGGATTTAATCTAAGAGTTATCGGCTGAGCTATATTGGCAGTTACTTCTCTGAATTCTTCTTTGAGTTTATGCTCGTTGTTAATAATAAAGGCATAAAATTCTGCTGTATCAAGCAACAATAGCTTTTTATAAGAAGTGCCACCTTTTCGGAACAAACGCTCAAGTATTGTCTTAACTTTGGCAGTCTGCATTCCGATAGTGCTTTTGATAGCATCCACAGAATGAAGTAATTCAATACCATGTTTGTGGGTATTTACACGCTTACGAGTTGTATAATAATTTGTGCTTTCAGCAACCATGTCAGTACGGACAAATTCCCCATAGATAGCGTGGCCAATTATATCGTCACCAAACTGATAACCAGCTGCCATTAAGCGAAGTTTATTATCTGCTTTGTTTGTAGTAAGTTTATATTTTTTTACAAGAGCATCATATATTTTATTTAACACATCACGCTCACCTAAGCCACCAATATCAAGGTCTCGAATTTCCTTTTCTAATGTAAAAGTCTTGCATTCGTTCTTCAAGAATAATCTGCGAGTTTCATAGGCTTTATCCATATTTGAAAGAAGTCCAGCCTTATATTTTTCGTCAAAGGTATAAACATAGCAGAAGTCCAGAAGATCATCCTCGTAATGTTTTGCTTCTGGCATACGCCGAATACGACCAATTGTCTGTATTTCAAAGCTTTCACTCATACCTTCACGAAGCTTAACAAGAATTTTTGCACGAGGGCAGTCCCATCCTGTGCTGATAGCTTGCTTCATCAGAAGAAATACAGGGATCCCATCATTTTTCGTCAGATTGTCTGGTAAGTCTTTTTTGTCCTCACTCATCCATTTACTAACCATACCATTGTCATAGGAGTAGCCCATGGATTCCAATTTTTGCTCTACAGCTGTTATAGTTTCAGGTCGTCCATTTGGAAATTGTATTAACACAAGTGGACGAATATTTTTGCCATTATCCTTATATCTGGCTGCAATCTCTTTTCGCTTTGCATCTGCAAGGTCGAGTAGATAATCATAGTCATCAGTTATTTCTGTATTATCAGCTACACCTTCATTGACATATAGAGCCTTGGTAATAAGACCTGCACCTATTACATCAACCTCATCAATTTCAAAGAACTCGTATCTTTTATTTTCAATAGCAGTAGCACTTGCACGAATGATATTCTTTGAAGAGAATGCGTCAATAATCTCTTTCGCTTTGGCTGTATTATTGGAATGTTCCTCATCAATGATAACAATAAACTCCACGCCACTACGATGTGCATCTGCAATTCGGTCATATAGGTTCTTACGCTCACTGTCACGAATAGCAATATTGCCACGTTTCGTCACAAGTTCCCAGTTGATGAATGTAGTGCTTCCCCCTGCAAATCCATTAAGTAAAGCATCAAATAAATTCTGTGTTTTTCTACTTGGCACAAATTCCATCATCTTTTCACGGCTTTGTTCTTCAAGATTTCCTTTGCCAGGGCAGAGCCAAATGAATGCTGTGTTTGCACTGACATTGGTAAGATATTTATCCACATAGTCAATAAGAATAATTGTCTTTCCTGAGCCTGTTGGTGCTTTCATTATGATTGTTTGCTTACTGTCTTTTTTAGAAGTAAGGTCTATTAGCTTGATAACCGCTTCTTCTTGGAAGTCGAATAGTTTTATAGATAATCCTGAAGTTACCATGCTTCGCCCACCTCCTGTAATTCAAATTTAAAATAATCGTCTGGAATAATGTGTATATCCACATTGCTAAAGAGCATATTTTGTTCTGTAGTAAACAGAACATTCCTTGAAACATACAAAGCTTTTACATTTTTATATTTATCCCATTCTTGTTCTAGTTTGTCAGCCTCTTCATCAGTTAGAACCATAAGATATTGATTTCCGTCCAGCTTGATGCCATGTTCCAGTTGAATCATCTCTTTGATATGTTCGAGCAACTCATCTGTGAGAGAATCAGAATCCTTGGATACAAAATCAGTGCGATAATATTTCAGATTTGCTGGGATGCCTTCTGTATTTTTGAACCCAGAAATTACGTTTCTGATTCTAGGATATGTAATACCAGTACATATTTCTGACTGGTTATTAGTACACAATATAAATGTACGTGTTCCTTCATCGTCTCGATTTAATTCTAAAGTTGCATGTCCAGTGCTTCCACTTCCTGCAAAAAAATCTAAGACTATTGCATCTTTTTTAGGGCAATAATTGATAATTTGCTTGAGCATTTTTACAGGTTTCTTACCGCTGCCAAATGGAACGCCACCTTCATGTCGGATATTCCCAAAATCAGCTGCAAAATCGTACATATTGACGATTGGGACTTTTTTCTTGGGCGCTGTCCCGTTCTTAAAGCTTTCTGCCTTGTCAAGTGGAACGCCACTGAACATTTTTCCTTTTGTTGCAGTTGCTCTTTGTGGCCCAGTATAATATCGGTATCCGAGGCCATCATCGCCTCGTCCCATTACCTTATACAAACAGCCCAAACCATCTGTGGAGATTCGTGGTTCTACCACAGTTTGGAAAACTTTACCATAACTCATGGTGGTATATATACTTCCCGTTACCCATGTTTCTTTTAGTCCTGATAAGCAACCATCTATTTTCTCGAGTTCCCATTCACCAGCTTTAAATACGTACACTTCTTGGTTTCCGACCATGAAACGAGTACCATCGCACTTTTCGTTTATCTTATAGCAAAACTTCTCAAGTCCATAATCTACCAAGTCTTGTTTTATCTGAATGGAATCAGCTTTCTTCGAATAAAAGAGTAAATATTCCATAACTGGCTTAAACACCTTGTCTTCAGTGCTGATACTCTTATCTGGATAACGCACTTGTACATGGAAAGTTGTAAGGTAGTTGGCTTCAGAAAAAATTTCGTCACATAATAATTTCAAGACAGAGTATTCATTATCATCAATTGAAATGCATATGAAGCCATCATCTGATAGAAGCCTTTTAGCTATAGCAAGACGTTCAAACATGAAAGAAGCCCATTTGCTGTGTCTGTATCCATCTTCGTTATCTATGAAAGCATCGTCATATATAAAGTCTTTATTTCCTGTATTGTACGGTGGATCGATGTAGATAACATCAATCTTGCCAGCATGGGTCTTTTCCAACAATCGGAGACTATGAAGGTTATCGCCTTCTAAAAGAAAATTGACTCCGCCTGTTGTAGTAGTGATTTCTTTGTCTACGCATTCAGTAAATACGGGAATGTTATCCCTCATCTGAACATCAACGGCTTCTTCGTGTCGTTCCCACACGAGTCCGTATTTTTTTGAATTTAATTCATTCTCAATTTCTCCAAGTGCAATAAGCACATCATCATCGTCTTTATGTTCTTCACGGATGGTATTGAGGAATGCCAGCATACGTTGACGTTTCTCTTGTGATAAGTTTGCCATCGTCAAATCCTCCTATTTCACTATTTTGTAATCAAGCCATGCGTCTTCAATATCAGCGCAGGGGATATTGTTCTTATTGCAAAAGGCTTTTATATTTTTCATTGCAACAAGGTTCGATTTAGATTTACCTTATTCCCAATAATTCATTCGTTCAAAAGTTTTAATTCACGAACATATTTAAAATACGTTGATTTTTTCATATTGAGTTTTCTCATTAACTCTAGGCTCTTGATTTTGCCATCTTTCACGTTTTGATATTCTTTTTCAAAGTCAGGCAAACTCATAACACGATGTCTGCCATAATTATCCCACTCACCACGTTCTTTCATTGCAATCAAGCCTTCCTGCTGCCTTTTCGTTTTTCTTTGCAACTCAGTTTCGGCTAACATTGCATAGACATCAATGATGACTTTATTGATTGTTTCAACAATCAGTTTGTTCATTGCATCTGTATCTGGTAAATCTGTTGTGGTTGTGGGTATATCCAAAATCATTACACGTATATTATGTTCATCATAATAACGTAATTCATTTGATATAGCTTTCTTATCCCTAGCTAGACGATCTAACTCATAAATGATTAAGGTATCACCTTCACGCAACACATCCTCTTTAAGCACTGTATATCTTGGTCTGTCAATCGTTTTGCCAGACATTTTGTCTACAAATACTTTTTCAAGTTTGTAATTCCTGCTTTTGCAGAAATCTTCAATTCCTTTGATTCCACGCTCTAAATTTTGTTCCTTCGTGCTTACACGATGATATCCGTAAAACATCATTTAACCTCCTAATTTTAACAAAAAAAGGTCTATAAATAAATAGACTGGTTCATAAATAAAAAATAGGACATTGATAGACTATTTAATTACTATCTTTATCCTAGTGCATAAATGTATACAATTATGGTCCTAATTTTTTAGAATTATTTTATTCTCATCTGCAAACTGTATATCCGTTAAATTTAATGAGTTCAAATAATTCTGTTCCTTTATTTGATCTTCCTTTTTTATTTTCTTGTACCAAGCTTTTAAAGTGCCATTCCAAAAATATCCATTTTCTTTAAGTTTCTCTTTTTCGGAATAACAATTATATACATTTACAATCAAATAATTTTCATTAATATCCTTATTTGGGTTAGGTGAATATATCTTTATAAACTTTAATATTTTGTTATGGTCAGTAGTCAATCTTGGCATATTCTTAATATCTGAGACAGACACAACATTTAAATCCATTGCAGAAAACAAAAGCTTTTGAAAAATTTCATAAAATGTATCACTATGATCTGAAGTATGGCGATTACACCAGTCAATATGGTGAGACACTTCATGCAAAGTAGTACAAATCAGATTTGCATTTGTCTTTGCACTTGTCTTTGGAACAAAAACACGTATGATATGAGTTCTCATATCATAATCCCCAGCAAAAGACTTCCTATCATCATTTAGAAAATTTAATTTAAACCATTTATAATTTTCTCTTTCATAATCAAATTTCGCATTTTCAATTATTTTAATCAATGTCTGTTTAACTAAAAATTCACTCGACATATAACATTCCTCTTACTTAAGGCAAGTTGCCTTAATTCTATTTTTTATTCAACAGCTGTGTTTTAAAAGCAGGATATTTTCTTCCGTTGAATTCATGCGGTTCTGAAAGAATATCAAGACCTGCTGTATAAGGCACTCCGCTTTTATTTACTAAATCGATCTTAGGCAGTTTATGAGCAAGCAACGCTTCTACTTTTTTATTTGTAAAATGGTATTCTGCACCGAAAATCTTTTGCTTTTCATAGAGTGCGAACGAACATTTTTCTCTATCCTCTTTACTGTGCGTAAAGAATAAACCTTTAGCACTTTTAAACGCATAAACAGGTTGGTTGCACCATGGACAGCATCCTAAAGATTCAGGTTCATTTTTAAACTGAGATTCCGGCATTTCCTTGTTGCTTGCATTTTCAAAGTACTGATTTAAAAAAACAATTGCATTTCGAACACATTCATCTACTGTGATTTTTGAATTGTATACTTTTTTTAGGTCTTTTTGAAGTTCTACAGTACGCTGTGGTGAAAGGTCAAGATTTGATTTATTTAAAAATTCAACCATGTATCTTCCTTTATCTTCAATCGAATATACATTGTTTGTCAAACTGATGTATCCCGTCTGGATTGCTTTATCAATAATTCCTGATCGAGTTGCTTCTGTTCCAATTTCGCAACCACTCAGTAATGCCTTATATTCATCATCTTCTGTATCAGTTACCTTTTTGAATGGATGGACCATCCAATTACCAAGGCTTTCAACTGTATATGGTTTAGGTGGCTGTGTTTTCTTCTCTACTGGTTTAAAATCAACATCTAAAGTTTGATTTATTGACAGCAGTGGAATAGCTTTATCAACTGAATCCTCACCATAAACACGCATCCATCCTTTTGATTTAACAGCTTGACCCTTGATTTTTAAGTCATTTGGGAACTGTCTGCCAACGTGAATCGTTGCTTCTGTTTCTGTAACGATACAAGGTTCTTTAAAAAAAACAGAATTAAAACGGGCAAAAATAGCCTGATATACCTTCTTTTCGTTTGATGAAAAAGAATCATGATTGGCTATTTTATCAGTTGGTATTAACGCTGAGTGAGATTCAATTTTAGAATCATCGAAAATTCGTTTTGAATCTTTAAATAGCAGAACATTGTTCTTGTCATGTACTTCCAACAGGTGTAGAACGGTCTGCTTTTCATTTTCACTCAGATATTCTGTGTTGGTTCTTGGATAGGTTACAAAACCTTTTTCATATAAACTCTGAACAATGGATAAAGTTTCAGCCGGTTTTAATTTAAATTTCTTACCACAGAAGCCTTGTAATTTACTCAAGCTGAACAGCTTCGGACTTTGTTTTTCGACATCCCTTGTTTGAATATCTGTTACGATACCTTTATTAGAATTTAGATCGTTACAAATCAAATTGATCTTGTCATTCTCATTCAATGCAAATTTATCCTTTAAAGATAGTTTCAATCCATTAACATTCGATTCAACCGCATAATATTTTTCGGGAATGAAATGTTCAATTGCAATTTGCCTGTTATATATTTCAATAACAATTGGACAGATTACCCTCCCGATATTTAACAGACTGTTTGCTTTTGATGTAATATCTCTTGTTAGATTGATACCTAAAAGCCAGTCTACATACATACGTGCAACACCTTCGTTGTATAAATTATTGTATTCTGAATCAGCTTTACGCTGGTTAAGCTGTGTTACAATCGTTTTATCTGTTTGATCTGGTAACCAGAGTCGAGTAATACGTTTTGATCTATCTTTTAACCCAAAATGCAAAATCAAACGTACAATAACTTCTCCTTCACGATCTGCATCTCCTGCACAGATGATTTCATCTGTTTTACGGTCATTAATCAAAACACAAATTACATTAAACTGTTCTTTAATACCTTTACCCTTTTTCAACTGGAATTTAAAAGGATTTGGATAGAATGGTAAATTCTCGTTCCATTTGATTTTTTTGCCAAAATAATTATCCATATCCTGTAATGTTAGCAAATGTCCATACGCATAGGTCACGATATAATTTCCAACAGTCATATAGCCTTTATGATTCATAACACTTGTGTTTTGGCTTTTACTGATCGCAGCAGCTATTGTTCTTCCCAGACTTGGTTTCTCGGCAATAATAACCTTCATGAACTAAACCTCCGCCATACACATGTTCAAGATTTTTTGAGAAAAAGTCATATCTTGTTTAAACTTAGGCTGAAAAATAATTGTGTATCTTCCGCCTGCCTGCACACCAATAACTCCAATATATTTCTTTTCATTTAAATAATTCATGTAGCGATTTAAAATGACATCCTTCTTCTCTTCCGGAATAACGATCCAACTTTTATTACAGTAAGGCAAATTGCCTTCTGCCTGTAAAAGTACTTTTTTTATATCCGCCAATTTAAATTCAAACGCATTAATCTGCCAGTTTTCCTGATATTTTTCCAATGTCATTAAATCTGTATTTCCTTCTCTGACTGGACATTCAAACTGCCATTTAACAGCTCGTCCTTTATTATTGTAGCTTTTCCAGAAAGCATCTTTTAATTCTTTTTCAGTTAAAAACATATATTTATCTCCATTCTAAAAAAAAAGCCATACTGGCTTTTAAATCTTTGTTTATAATATTTTATTCTCCTACACCATTAAAATGAGTGGTGCAATTGCTTATTTACTTTCACTGCCATGTGAAAATAAATGTGCTGTACTGCAACCAAAGCATATCTAGATTCTTCTACTTTATACATTTAGACACCAAGCATTTTCCAAACTTCAGTATGATCATATGTCTTTTCTTGTTTAGCTTTTTCTAATTCAATATCCAATTTACGCAAAGCTTTAGAACGTATTCCTTCAATCTCGATTTGATAGTCATAATAGGCAATCATAGCATTTCTCATATCATGCAAAATCTTACCTGCCTGTGTTTTATCACCATCAGCTTTCTGCAAAACATCTAATGCAATCAAGCATCCGTTTTGTTTATTTCCTCTTTCTAATTCCACATCTGCTAAAACCTCTTCCTCTAGTTCTTCAAAAGAATATTTATTCAACATTTCCTCAGCTAATGTGAAATCCATAACTTCAAATTCTCTGTGACCATAATTGGTAAATAATATTTTTTGAGATTTAAGAAATTTTTCTTTCAACTCTCTTGATCTGATCTTATTCCATTCTTTTAATTCGTTTGCATCCATAGTAATTAAACTCCTTTCAATTTTATATCTACCTATATTTTACCATTTTGAAAGTCGAAAAATGCTAGATATTTGTGCGAAATGACCTTTATTTCATAAAAAACATACGCAAAACTTGCGTATGTAATAATTAAATAATATACCCTGCGAACTCTGTTCAGGGGGGTGTTGCAAAAAATGCACCATATAATATACCAATGAAAAAGCCAACTGGCAACGGCAATTACCAATTGGCAAAATGAAATGAAAGAATTATTAGAGTGTCTCCTTCACTACCATGTGAATTTGTGCTGTACTTCAACTTTTAAATGAGTCAATTATGAAAGCAAATCCCTTCACTACCATGTGAATTTGTGCTGTACTTCAACCACAAATGGCATTACAGACTACTGCAAAACATTAACCTTATCACGAATGACATAGGTATAGTCTAAATTCATCTGTACTTTCGGCATTACTGCCAAGGTCCGTGAAACGACCTTATTTGATATATTTTGCCGGAATACCTTCTTCAGCATATCTATTCGTTATTCTCTGACAAAGTTCATGTATAAGGTCATATCACCAGAGCTGCATTAGCACCCCCATCTCCGATAAACTTTTCTTTCCTTTTCGTTCCGCTTCTGCCGCATAAATGGAAAATCATTTTTAACTGCTTTTCAAAGTTTTTTTTCGTGAATATAAGCCCTCCTCTGTGTCGTCCACAACGTGTACTTTTACAAAATCAATTGCTTGCTCTACATCTAATTGCCCAAGCAGTACTCCAAATACTGCAGGAGCCAGTTTGTTAAGTAACTCTGGACAACAAACTGTAATATAATCCTCTGTTTCAAGGGGTGCAAAGGCATAAAAATCATATGCTATAACAGAAGTCAGCGAGATATCATATAATCCATCTTCAGTCATGTACAAACGTGGTGTATGAAGATGATGAGGTTTATATAAGGCATCATTCAGATAATCCGCAGTTCGTGGCCACACTTGTGCGTTGACAAAATTAAACAGTCGCATCACGGTGCTAATATAGTTACTTTTTTTACACCAACTACATGCATTTTCAACGTAATACACTCTTAGTTCCATGTCATTTTCATAAAACCAAATACAAGATTCTAACATTTTGTCAGGACAATTGTTATAGCCTTTGTAAATCATTGCTATGCGAGCTGCACCATTATCAAAGTCTTCTATAAATGAAATGTTATACCTTTTTAAATAAGCACAAAATTTACTCTTTGCATCGAACCTGTTCATTAGTATTATCCTTATCTGTTACCATATAGACTGCTGTTCTGGAGATGAATTTTAGTTTACCATTTTTATCCCTGCTTCTGATAACATTCTTAACCTTACCGTCTCTAACACGAGAGTTGAACATTTTCCCTAATCTCGCCCTTACAATCGATGGCTTTAAATTTGCATTTTCAGCTTTTACAACAGAAATTTCAGAAAATGATGGTAAGTCGACTAACATAAAAGGTTTATCTTTTGGTTGTGATTCTGCTTCTCTTTCAAGTGTTTCCAATGCTGTCTGATAATCAAAAGGATATTGCTTATACATTTTTTCTAGCATAGTTACAAGATAAACATTCACCGTACAGTTGTGTTTATCTGCATCATCCTTCAATAATTCAAACAAATCATCGTCAATTGATAAATTAATACGTGCCATGAACCGCACCTCCTATAAATAAATAAGGTTGTTGTGCAACCGTACATCTATATCATAGTGGCATTGTGCAACTATGTCAAGCACCTTTTTTTATTTCTTTTCAGATTATTCATATTAAATTTAACATGATAGGTTACCATACATCATACACAAAAATGCTAGAAAAATGTGCGAAATGAAACATAACAAATTCTCTATCCCATGCCATATAGCAAATCTACATCATGTATCGAATATTCTGTATTTTCATCCAACATATCAACCTCCCACTAATCCAGTAAATCTAACATTTGTTTTTCAAGCTCTTCCTTTTTACGTTCCAGTTCTTCAGATGCTTTGACCATCTTTTTCAGATCGTCAATTTGTGAATTGATTTGTAAAATCTCAGGATCCGTTTTTAAAATCAATTCAATCTGTTCATCTACCTTTCTTTGTCTGTCCTTTTCTAAGACACTGATTCTTGCTTTTAATTTTTCAATTGTTGATTTTCTAGCCATATTTTATATCTCCTTTTCTTTAATACATTTGTCTTGCATAGGCTTCTCTTTGTGCATTGCGTGTAGCTTCCTGCACTTTCTGCTTTATGTCCAGATTTGCATAATAAGCTGTCTGTATTGCATTGCTCATATCATTTACTGTCGCATGACATATCATGTTCGATCTTCGCTGAAAAACAGATTTTATAATCTTTTTTCGAGAATTTCGTTTCAAGTTCTTTTTTGATTTTTCATCATGAGTTTTATTCACTGCGTATTCATTGGAATACTTTTTAGAATTGATTTCCCAATCCAAATTTGTTTTTCTGTTTTCTAACTCATGTAGTTTCTTTTTATCTTTTTCAATGCTAACAACATCTTTTCTACCATTAACAATCGTTTGTAAAATCATATTTCCTAAACGTGTTTCAAGCTCATACATCTTTCTACGATAATACTCGTCCTGTCTTTTTTCATCATTTCCTTGACCATGTACAATACCGCCATTCTCATCTTCGTACTCATCATTACCCGTACCATAAAGTTCCTTCTGCATTTCCTGTGTTTCTTCTAAAATATTACGATATTCGTCCACAAATGGTTTGATTTCGTCCAGTTTATAGATATCCTCAATGATGTCACGAATCTGGTTATGAAATGGACGGATATTTTTTGAATTGTATTTCATGCTTCCCTTTTCTGGAAGTACATTATTTAATGCAATCAGCTTTTTATAAATATGTTCCAGGCCTTTCTGAGAACTATTTGACCTTTGTATCATATCTTCATAGCCATGCAACATATCTTTACTGAATCCTATTTCAGATAAGGAATTCATTAAATGATTCATAGCTTCATCACGTTTCACATACAGCAGTGTATTGATTTCCATTTCACTTGCAATAGACGATCTAAGGTGATCTATCTGATGTTTAGATAGAGTCTGTTTTCGCTTTGTTTGTTTCTTTTCGTAAAAATTAATGTGACAATGTGGATTGTCCGTATTTGTATGATATGAAGATGTCCAAATAACATTATCTGGTTCTAGGTTCATTTTCTTTAAAATTGAATTCATAGATTTTGCAATCAGTTTATCCATATTCCTTTTATCAACAATTTGATTTTTTACTGCAAAATCATGATCGAAAGAAATTATCATTCCATACAATACAGGTGGTTTGTACTGATCGCATATCATCTGCATACGCAATGCGTCAATAGGCTTACCGCCGTTTGTTATACTGCCTGCACTTCCTAATCGGTAATCCGCATAATTGAATGCTTTGTCTGTTGTTACTAACGTCTTATCACACGCTTCATCACGGTCACAGTATTCAAAAGCATCAGCTGTATTTACTGTGTTATTTTTTTCTACCGCATTGAGATTTTTGTTGGAGTACTGTGTATGCTGGAATCTATATTTGACAATTATCCCTGCCATAGATTAACTCCAAGCATCCGAAAAAGCATTATCGTTATCAGTGATTTCAATCTCATCTAAATTTCTTTTTACTTCATTTAAATCTTTTTCTGAACCATTTGAATCAATAGACCACAACCATTGAATAAATTCATCAGATTTCATGTAACTGCGAATTACAAGCTGTACCGGAATCTTCGATTCTAAGAGATTGATCTTTTTTAAATGCTCAATAACATGAGTAAAAACTGCACCCTCTAAATCATCACGGGTTGACCAGTACCAGTACATATTTTTTGATAATAATGGTTCTTCTTTTCCGACTCCTCTTGGTGAAACACGAGAGGAGTCATTCAATCGCAATTTGATTCCTGCACTTGCCAAAATGGTTGGTGACAATACAATATAACGTGGAATTGCATACTCTAACTCGAATCCATCTTTGCGTACACGTACAATTTCATTTTCCATTTCCTTATACCATGAATATTGAGAACAGTCAGGCAAATAAACCTTGCATGGACCTAGCTTAGAACGATATACAATAATTCCATTTCCATCACTAACATCCATATTCTGAAGTTCGTCCGGTGTAATCAAAGGCTTTTTCTGATGTCCAATATTTACACCACTACCAGTGGAAGTAACATTGTTATTAAAATTATTACTGTACGATTCAACCATAATATCTTCTTCACCAATATTATCACTGATTGATTTACAAACATCATGGTCAGCGCTTGAAATAAAATACCACAAGTTACAGTTTGAACGAATGATGTGTGCAATATGATCACCGTACTTTTCGTTCATCTGTTCATAGTCCTGCAAATATAAATGGAACAGGATATTTCGTGAACGTGCTACAGTCATTTTCCCATCAAAGTTAGGAATCTTTGCCATGTTTCCAAACTCATCTAAAATAAAATGAACACGCTTTTCCAATTTACAGTCATCACGCTGGTTTGCTTCATAAACAAGTGTCTTATATGCACTTTCAATCATCATCGCTGTTATCGGATTATATCTTTTCTTTTCATCTGGATCCACAATAAACAGTGCATGTTTTCCATCCTTGAAACTACGGAAATTAAAATCTGATTTACTCATCACCTTCATCAATTTTCGACTAGTGAATGGTCGAATAGATGCAAGAGATGAAGTTATAAATGACCCTCTTGTTTTGTCTGGTGCAGTGGCGATTGTAGCAAAACTTAATCGAGATACAGATGTTTCATCCAATGACTCCATATATGCGGATAGTACCATCTTTTCTTCTCCATCAATTCTTTTTGTCTTACCAAGTAGAGATATCATTTGTACCAGTGAATAATAATTTTTTTTAGCACGTGCAATGGGAGCCGATGCGACTTCTAATAACGAAGAAATAATCAATGCCTTTTGTCCATCAATCCATATTGGTTCTGAATTTGAATTTCCATCAACAATAGATTCAACCTGATCCTGAGCATATTCATCTGCTTCATCCGGATCTTTAACGGCCCAGTCTGTAATATCATCCAATGGATTCCAATGATCTGAATACTCAGGATTACGGAAATCAATCACATGTACCTTGTAACCTTTCTTCGAAAGGTATAAATGAAAATCGTTATACATTTCTTTTTTTGGATCATGGAAAATCATACTTTCACTTGCCATGCTTGCAAGCATGACCAACTGACGAACAATCTTTCTAGATTTACCAGATCCGGTAGTACCAACGCAATAATCATGAAACGCATCAGTTTCATATAATAAAAATTTCTTACTTTTACGAAAGAAATTTAGTAAAGATTTATCAGAAATCATATTCACAGGAGCACCACCAACATCAAGATGTTGAGATGTATCAATTGGTGCTTCACCAAAATATTTTTTTTGCTCTTTCAGGGTTCGCCAGCGTGCAGTAGCAATCACGTTAGATTGCTGAGGGCGATTTATTTTCAAGCCAAAAGCAACATAATAAAAACATAATGCCCACATACAAATACCTGTTATTGCACCATCCCTTTTATGATTTAAAAAAGAATCAACAAAAGAAACATCGAGCTTCAAAAGCATAGTATCAATCATGTAGAAAATCAGATAAGAAATCAAAAACATGACTGGAAAAAGACATATCAAAGATAAATAAAGACTTGTTGAAGTTGTCGTAACTGTACTTTGACTTTTGTTTTTTGACATGGAATAAGTCTCCTTTCTAAAGAAATTAAAGAAAAAGTGTGAGCACAAGGCTATTTATGCCTTGAAACTCCACTTTTGGGTCAAGAAAAGTGGGCAAATGCCCACTATAAGGAAAAATGCACCTTGAAGGCTTATTTAGCCTTCAGGAAGCATTTTTAAAGAAAAACAGAAGTGAGCAAATTTTGAGCATTGCCCAAAATGATGCACAAGAGGAAAATCAAGGAAGAAGGCTAAATATGCTTGCAACCACTGGTTGCAAGGCCCTTAAATGCTCACTGCTGATGCAGTGCTTATCCTGATGACTTTTAGAAGCGTGTTTTGCTCACTAAATTAAGCGAATAAAAGTCTAGAAATATGTGCTCCGTATGAACCATTAGAGCACATCATAAGAAGATTAATTAAGGATGACAAACAAGGAAGATATTTAATAATTGAGTACATTAAAATACGAAAAAGAATATCAGGAATTGTTTGGTTTCACAGAAATTAAGGTACTTAATATCTGTGTTCATCCAAATTTTATAGAAAATAAAAAAGGTACAATATTGTACCAACAAGAGAAAGAAAAGCAGGCTGAACAGTTAACTGTTCATGTACTGTTTTTCAAGTTTTTTTATTTTTGATTGTGATAATTTAGGTAAAGTATAATCATCCTGCGATACATTAAAAGCATTCATTAGAATGGTTTTAAGTTCGTCTGTATCGTAGGCTAAGAAGCCTAACTTCTCCTTTACAATACGATTACAGAAATAAAGATGTGAAGCGTAAGGTTCATCCATAAAGAACACAATATTTGTTTCAGGATGAAGCAGTTTTACATACTTACAGATGTTAATACAAGTTGGATCACTGTACCATGATTTCTGTATTAAGAGTAAATAAATATCTTTTATACCATCCACTGGATTAAAAGCCAAATTGATAAAATCCTTGTCCAATACATGAAAATTGTCAAACTCATCTTCTGAAAAAAGGCTTCCAATAACAGCATCATTCTCGCTGTATTTTGGAAATGCCATGTTTAATTTTCGATAAAGATACTTATCACAAAACATAACGATTTTCATTTCAATCACCTCCTCAATCAATACTTTTTAGAATGTTTAATGTTAGCAAGATATTGTTCGATGTCGGTACGTAATTCATTTGAATTCGTGCCATATTTATCATCAAGATACTGTAGTATAAGTACATCCATTTCATGTGCATGGGAAAGCTTATCCATTTCCTGAATGAATGTGTTTACGATAGCTTCACGTACATCAATCATGATTTCAGTTGAAACATTTGATTTTGAAATTTCATTTAATGTGTATTCAATGCAATATTTAATTGTTTCGGATATACTGCTGAAACCTTTGTCATCCTTCAAATGCACAAGGTCATTTCTTTTCTCTTTAGTTATATTAACTGTTAACCTAAACACGTTCCTGTTATTAACAAGTGTAAAATAATCAAGTTCTAAAACCTCAGCCAGTTTTCTTAACAAATTATCATCCACAGAATTCATCATACAACTTTCTATTCTTTGATACTTCTGTCTGGATATACCTACTAGATTTGCAATTTCATCTTGTGATAATTGCTTATGCGTTCTAGCATCTTTCAATTCGTTAGCCAGTACAGTATCCAACTCGATATTCATTTTATCCGCCATGTCATCACCTCTCATCATTTATCTAATATCTATAATCTTTAAAATTAATTATATTTTGCTGACCTTAACCTTTCGTTCATCGTGTCTGCCCATTGCTTTTTTTATACACGAGCAGTACAGCTTACTGTAATAAAAATAAGTGACGATGCAGTAATCTTCGTCCCTGAATTTGCAAATGTTTATTTCACTTTTTAAGTCGATATTTGAACCAGATAAGTCGTTGATATTTTGTATCAATGTATATATTCTGCGCACCCAGTATTCTTTTTCAAATCTACCATGGTATTGATTATGCATCCCCATTCTCCTTTCATTAATTCAAAAACACACACTCATATCCTATTAATTCTCCGTTCTCATCGAGTGCAGGATTGACTGTGTAATTCTGTGAACTTTCATGTCCATAATTGTCTGCTTCCGCCATTGCACGTATAGCAATTTGGTCATAATCAGAGAACAAAAATACTTTATTTTCCTTTTTAGGTGCGTTACTCAATGCACCGTTTTGTTCTCCTTCCGGTGTGTAATTTACAGTCTTTATTTTTTTTAAAGTCAATGTTTTCTGTACAAAATGACCTTTATCATCTGTTAAGATGTAAATGACTTTAACACTCTTTTTACCTTTGTTTTTGACTTTATATGCAAGATGTTTTTTATCATTGATGTCCTTACCACGATAATCTTCAGCTTTAATCACATAATAATATGGATTAAAATTATCTTCCGCTACAGTCCTTAGATCCTTGTCCACAAATACAAGTTCTGGTTCATGACTTTTCTGTATACGAGTATAAATATCATAACCCCCAAAGCATACAATTATCAGGACTACAATTCCTATTAAAATCTTTTTTAACATATTTTTATCATCTACTTTCCATAAAAACCATTCAATCTAGTTCCCGCACCAAGTGTACGTTCTGCCCATTCTTTTACGCTCTTCCATTTCTGACAACGGAATCCATATTTTGGTTCGTTTCTGTTTGCGTTGCATTCCGAAATCACAACAGAACCATCTACGTCTACTCCTTCGATAAATGCAACGTGCATAGTTCCACCGCTCGATGAAGTAATCGAAACGATGGATTTAGGAATCGGATTGTTGATATCTTTTGAATACTTACCACTGCCAGGTGCTACATGATCTACCGTTAATTTTTGATCCCAGTTTGTCGGCAATGGATAAGGTGAATCATGATAATTTACATCCCAGTATCGTCCAGAAGCATATGATGAACATATCATTTTGTTAAATTTACCTGTTATTGATTGATTTGTACATGCTACACCATATGGCCACCACTGTGGCTTATTTACCGCACATACGTTAGGGTTTCCTTCGTTAATATCGGCACTGTAAGTGTAGTACTTTGAATCAAAATCAATCATTACACCTTCTGCTGTAAGTATTCCACCAGAGCCTTCAGATTCACACGCTGAGTCTGTACTTGAGCCTGTATGAGTATCACGTATCATGTCATAGATGGTCTTGTAGGTTGTACTTGTATAATGCAGTCCGTCATTTGTTTGAATATTTCCTAAAAGTGAAGTATATGTATCAACATAAACGATTTTCTTTCTCAGATTCTTTTTGAGATATGTATTAAATTTTTCAATCTGGCTGTTTTTTACGACATAGGTTCCTGCACATTTTGCTTCGTCCACCGGATTGACTGACATAACCACAATACTTTTTGCTTTCTTCCAGTCTGAGTCAACCAGTGAATTCAACTTAGTTACATATTTTTCGTAATTGTTCAGATCGTTGACACCTAGATTGACAACAATGGTATCTGTATCTTTCAATTCCTTGTTCACTTTATTGATAGCTGTATTTACTAGCCAGTTGTAACCTTTCCCTACAGAACATATCCACTTGTTCTTTCCTTCGGTGATTGCACTTTGCATACCTACAGTCCGTGAATCGCCTACCCATAATATTCGACCACTGATACCTGTTGAAGCAGAGTCCGCATCCGCACCCTGACCACGAAACTGGTTGTATACTTTCATGCTGTACTGCGATCTTCTCTCTACAGTACAAGATACATAAGAAGTGTTGCATCGTTCAAAGCAGTTCATGAATGCTTCCGTGACTTTGGTAACACTGTTACTCTTTTTCAATTCTTCAGTGTCCTTAAAATAAGTGGTTCCCCTTACAGACCATTTGAAAGTCGGTAACTGCTGAACACAGAGAAAGTCAAGCTGTAATTTTAAATCACTTGTTTCCTTTCCCTGCTGTGCAGCATAGTTTTTTAAAGCTGTTTTATAGCCTTGTGTTGTCCATTGAACAAGTCCGTATCCGGCTCCGCCAATCTCAGAAGCACCCGGCTTGAATCCACTTTCTGCATACATATTTCCCATGATGCCTGCGGCCGCTTCATCCGAATACCCAGAAGCTTTAAAGTAGTTCCAGATTGCTTTTTTATTTTCTTCAACAGTACCATCTGATGATACATCAATACTTCCAGTTGCTTCAGATGAGCATTTATCTTCCTGATCCATCATTATCATCTGTGATAAAACGATAGGTGGTATCATCATCGTTGCAACAGTTACTCCTGTGGCAATACCGATACATGCTTTCTTTATTTTTTTTGCATGTTTTGTTAGATTTCCCATTATTTTCTATCGTCTTTCATTCGTGTGAATTTAGCAAAGGCTTCATCCCCAATTTGAATACGAACTCGCATGGCTGTACTTGTTCCAATCTTGGCATAGCATTCACCAATATTGGCAAACTGCACGAATTCCTGTTCTGATTCTGGAATCAAATGTGTTTTCTTGAAGTATTCGATACCCTCTGCACCTAATCCAAAATAAAACTGGTATACGGAGTTTTCAATGATGGCTTCACCCTGTTCCTTTACCGAATCTTTTAAAACATCACTAATCTGCTGAGTTGCGGGAGTCAAGCCTGCCATATATTTACGAACACGTTTGATAACTGTCTGGAAATACATCATGATGTCAAGATAACGAGGATCCATAATAACTGAGAATTCATCCGCATAAAGCTGTTTTCTGCGGTTGAATGGGTCAGAGATGATATCAGTCCAGATATAAGACAAAACGTTGTAATACTGCGTTGCAAGTACTCGTGAGCCTGTGTTATCCTGCAATGCACTTAAATTAAAGTTGATAACATTTGCTGATAAATCTACATTCGTATGGCCATTGAAAAGGTTGGCATCGGCACCATAGGCAATCGGCTCCAAGAACGCTAAACAAACTTTATGACGCTCAATTTCAGCACGATCAGGATGAGGTTGCTTTTCGATCTCTTTCAGCCATTGCTGAATCGTATCATAAACATCTGAAAAGATTGGATAATCTTCGCTTTTGAAATTATCCAGAATATATTGAGCTGTTGTCTTAAAGTCTATGTTAATAAGCCCGTAAACGTGTGTTAAAGCACGTTCAATCAAGTTGGTATGAAGAATACCAATCTCATCAGAATCGCCTTTATATGCGTTTAAAAACGATCTCAGGAAGCGGATATGTTGTTCAAGCGGATAAATCTGATCTAAAGGCACTTTGCCGTCCCCTGTATCACTGTCAGGCACGTTGAAACGTATCTGTAATGGATTGATTCGACCTTTTTCTCCATTGGAACAGTCAATATTCGCACCACCTAATTCATAAGTCAGCTTATTCAATTCCTTACCTTCTACATCCAGAATATATTGCTTGTAACCAAGACCGCAACGATTGTAGATCAGCCACATCAGAAAGAATGTTTTACCCATGCCGGAGTTACCGACAACAAATTCGTTGTAGTTGGAACGATCGTCTTTCTTCGTAAAGTTGTCATAGAAAACAACACCATTCGTCTGTATCGTATTACCTATATATACTGGCGGGTAATGAACATCCTGAGAATACTGTGTAGAATCATATAATGCTTCAAATACAAACGGATACATCCATCCTAGTGTAGCAGTAGTAGTTGTTTTGTAGAATCTGTCTTTTAATTCATAATCATATAGAATCGGAGCTGAACAGTTAAATAATTCCAAAGGTTCAAACACACCATCGCTAAATTGAATCCCCATCGAAACAAAAGAATCATCTAAATCCTTACAAATTTCATTGACCTGCTGAACGCTGTCACCTTTGATACGCAAGAATACTGTGAAATCAAATGGTGTATCTCCTTCCGCCACCATCTTTTCAACCATTGTCTGTGTCTTATCAAACTGTTTGATCAGCTTTGACTGAGTAGATGCATCTTTTGCTTTCTGCATATTGCGTTCGATATTATGAATTTCCTTATCAAGACTCTTTGTTAAGGCACCGCTTTCTGCGGGTTTAAAATGCATAGAAAAATCAATATCACCTGCTGTAGCTAAATAACTCATTAATGCAAATGCCGGTTCTTTTCGATAAATATGAATGAATTTTGTTCTACAGAATACTCTGTCAAGTTCAACACATTGTCTAAAACCTACATCTACCATACCAATGCGTGTTGGATATAAATAATCCATGATATCATCGGCTTCTTTTGCCATTTCAGTAAACAATTTCGATGCCTGTGGGTGATAGAAGTTATAGATCACAAGAAAAGTATCCATAAAATCTAATATACTTGTCTTTTGATAAGAACCAAGTGTAGCAACAATTTCCTGGCATCTCTGTTCTAATTGAAAAATATCCTGTCCTTTTAGGATAAACACAAAACAGCGATCCACAAGTTCTTTCGTCAATGCTGTATATTTCAATCTTCTTTGTGCTTCATCCAGAATTTCATATCGAATGCGATCCTGTGGGTTTGATAAATTTAAATTATCTTTAAAATACTGGAAATCAGCTACATATCCATCCACATCCGCACCAACCATATACGAATAGATCTGCCCTGCACCAATCGAATTGTTGAAGATCCTTGAAAACGCACGTATAAATGCATACTGGTCATTGTCCTTGAAACCGAAAATATTTGTTCCTGCTGTACGAACCATCATGATATAGTTTCCATCAAGGTCCTTGAACATATTCTTTTCTTCGTCATATGTAAAAGGAATGGCATCTCTGATGTCAAATCTATCAATCTTCGGCTGTTTTTTCTTTTTCTTTTTTTTCTCCTTTTTGGAGTTTTTGATACTGTCGTTGACAAGTTTCTGTTTTTCTTTAACAGGATCTATATCCTTATTTTTATTTTTTCTTTTAAAAATCCCAAACATTTATGTACTCCTTTATATTAAAAAAAGAATGGCTCAATCGGTCATTCTCTGCTTTCTTTAAGTTAAGGCAGATTGCCTTAATTTTCATTTGACAATCTGTTTTCCTGAATCATATTCTGATATTCAATCCATTCCTTTGAATCCTCATCAGAATTTGTTTTGACTGTACCATGTGTTCGTTCCTTTGGAATGTAAAAGTATTCCTTTGGCTGTTTATAACGGTAGTTATACCACATCTGTATATGCTGGATAATAGATAAATGATCTGGCATTTCAACAAGCAGAACACCTACAAGAGCAAACATAGCAACTCCCATAATCAATCCAATAAAATCATTGAAAAAGAATTTTACTGGATAATACACTACAAGGTATCCTGCAACCATGAACACACAATCCAAGCCAGAAAATTTCCAAATTAGAATCGGCTTGACGGATTCTTTATCAACGATGATTGTTGTTTTGTTATATCCCATTATTTTTTACCTCCACTATTACCTCTATTTCCTAATGAGTTTCGAATTTCACTACTGCTTTTCATTTTATATGTATGTGCACCTGAAGCACTTGGCTTTTGAGCTTGACTGCGAGGTTTAGTATTACCATTTGTACCAGACGATCTAACAGCAGGCTTTTTGCTCGATGAAGGTCTTTGACCTTGTGGCTGTGGCTTTGGGCCTGAAGATTGTGCTCCGCCTAAACTGTTACGTGTTGATGCACTGCTATGCATCTGGAAAGAATGAGCACCGCCTGTACTGCCACCAACACCAGAAGCACCACCAGAACCTACGCTTATTCCGCCTGAACTTCCTCCACCAGAAGCACCGCCACCACCGGAATTAAAAGAAGTGTAATTTGGTGTGGATGTATCACTTCCGCCACCATCACCCGACTGGTCGCTACCTCCGCCAGAGAAACGATTACCTAAATCACTTAAAAACATAGGCACTGGTCCTCTTTGATGTACTGGATCGCCCATCTGAGCACCGGTTTCCGGATTAAATGCTGTAGTATCAGAGCCTCTGAAAGCCGACAATCGTCTTTTCTGCATTGAGCCTGTTTTTTGACCTGCGGAGTTGAAAGAATCTGTTCTTTTCTTTCCACCAATATTCGCCATACCACCTGCTCTTGTACGTTCAATAGTACCACCAACACCAGAAGCCAGCTGATCGTTGCCAAAAATAGCACCACGGATACCACCTTGTCTACCAGTAACACCACCCATATTCATGGAATTACCTAATGTAGCACCTTTGATACCACCATTACGATTACCATTGCTGTCTGGATTGCCAAAAATAGCACCACGTGCTCCACCAACTCGGTTTCCTTGACCGTTGACATCACCTAAAATCTTGCCACGTGCTCCACCTTCCAAGTGTCCTGTGTGTGGATTGTTGCGACCAATCACAGAACCGACAGCACCAGTCACCAAGCTTTTAGCCATACCAAGACCACCTCTGAACTGATTTAAAGTATCAAGAATACCAGAAGCATATCCACCAATCATTGCCTGCACAAAGTTCGGTGCGGTCATGATAAGAGAAAATGCACCGAAATAAAGTGCAACGGACGCTACTGGCATGGTTGATGTTGCTGATGATATAGATTCGAGAAGTCCTACAAACAGTGACAACAGAAATATCTGTGTCAGATTCTGTGCCCATGCTCCAAATATCGTCGCTTTCCACACATTAAATGCCTGTGGATTTTGGTAATTTGTCATACTCGTGCAGGCGAGAGGTCCTATGACATAATAAAAACCTATGGAAATGACTCGCACTGCAATCTGTATACATATGACAAAAAGCATTACTACATATACACACATTCCAATAATTGCCATAAATATACTAAAGTCCCAGACATAGTTATCACCATCTCGTTTTGTAATCTTTAATTCATTTTTGTTGTACTGTTCTACAAACTTTGAAGCCCCATAATCTCCATCTTTAGGCAAACCTCCAAACGAAATCAAAACAGATTCAATCAGTGAGTCACCTAACTGAGATGTTGCTGAATCCGACTTTATTTCGTTTGTCAGATTTACATTTAAAATTGCTTTGGATGCATCCTGCATGACTGGATTGATAATTTTTGTAATCCCTACAGTCAGTGAACAGGCAATCGCAATACCTAAAGCAGTACTGCCCAATTTTTTATGTATATCCATACCTGCATCATCATCACGTATCATAGCTGAAACAATCTCCCATGTGATCTTAGCCGGAATTGCAAGAAACATCAGTGCTAAAGAACAGTTAAAAGCAGTCGATAAAAACTCATTGTGGGAAAACAGGTCAAGACCAATAACACCATTAACAATCGAATTCAAAAGTGAATTGACCATACCTAAAAGACCACTTAAAATACTCCAAAAAAATGACTGTAACAGATCCTGTGCACCACGAACAACATTATTTTTTACACCTTCAATCAATCCACCGAAAAGATAGTGGTTGTTTGGAAGTGTTGCCACAGCAAACATTACATTATGTATCATATAATCATCCTTTCTTAGAATGCTACTTGTACAAGCTTTATAAGCAATACTGCTGTACCTAGTCCAGCAAAAAATGCTTTCGTAAGATCAAAGGCTGTAAACATCTTTTCCACTTTTTTAGGCAAAGCTTTATCAATTCTTTCAACAACTGTTTGCATGGATTCAGATTTATTTATTAATCCTTTTACATCATTTGATAAACCTTCCACCTGTTCAAAAGAAGCTTTTTTCATCGTTTGCTTCTTCATCTGTTCCTTTAACAAACCTTCCATAGAAACAACAACACCATATGTTTTAGCACTGGCTTCTTCTTTTCTAAAATCCTGTACAGAAGTATTTGTATCTTTGGCTATCGTTGTTAAATCGGATAAAGATTCCATGATCTCACTGTTATCTACATGAACACAGGCCTTTGATTCATTTTCATCCGCTGTGTCATGGTACAAATCATTTGTTGTATCCTGTTCTTCATCCATAGTTTCAACTTCTGTGTATTGTTCACGCTTTTTATCAAAAAACCAAACATAGAATTGCTTTAGAAGCGATGAAACATTGGATACATTAAAATTTCTCACATCAATGTCATTTTTTTCCTTATCAAACCAATCCATAAACCCACATACCTGTTTCGTGTTTTCCAGATAACCAATAACATTTTGATAATAGGTAATGATAATATTATTATCTTTATCCCATCCAAGTTCACTGATTTTCTTTTCGATCGGCTCAAATTCAAATTTCTTTTCCAGAGCCACTTTCGCAGTTTCAAACTTATTTTCTTCCATTACCGGCATATTTCTTATCCTCCTTGTAATATATGCACCTCAAAAATTAAGGCACATTGCCTTAATTTTAAGATTTATAGAACAACAGAATAATTTGTCCTATAAATCTTAAAAAAGAGAGTAGCGAAAAACCGCAACCCTCTTTATTTAAAATTAACCTTTCATAAATAATGTTTTGAAGATGTTAATCAACACTGGAATAATAAACACGAAAATCAATCCTATAAATACACCTTTAGTTTTCTGTGAATACATTTGATCTTCCTGTGGACCTGCAAACATCTCACGAATTTTGTAGTATGCAGCGAAGCATCCTGCTCCTAATACTGCAATCGCCTGCAAGAATGTCTGTAAAGATGTCAATGCAGGATTAAAAACTTCAAACAATTGACTCCAAGCTCCCATAAAAAACCTCCTATAAGCTCATCATAAAGCTGACAACTAGTCCAGCAACGATACCGACAACAATACGTACCAATAAAGATTGACCACCTTCGATATCCTTATCTTCCAATGGTTTTTTTAAGAAAACCCAAGAAACAAGTGTCATCATGGCAATGTCAAAAATAGTAATTGCAAGATTCATAAGTATATCCTCCTTTTAATTTAAAACAAGTCGCATTCCAAGATAGATGCCATTGCTATCCTGTAATGGTGTACATGACCCTGAACGTCCAGATGCCATTAATGCGGATTGACAGGCACTTGGGGCTGATGACATGTCATAGCCTTGCGAAAACAAATAATCCCTTGTAACAGGTGTACTGCTACTAGGTTGTTGAGTCTGGGTGGAAGAATTAGATGTTGCAGGTGAATTTGATACATTGTTATTTGTATTTGTCGAAGGTGCCTGAGTCTGCTGACTTTGCTGTTGCTGCTGTTGTCTTTCCGCTTCTCTTTGCTTTTCTTCTTCCTCTGCTTTTCTCTTCTCTTCCTCTTTTTTCCTCTCCTCTTCTTTTTGTTTTTCTTCCTGTTCTTTTTTAGTGTCTTTAATAATAACTGTTAATTTTTTGGATGCTGTGTTTCCTGATGTGTCCCAAGCTTTGATTACTAACTTATAAGTCCCTGTCTTATTTTTATTTAATTTATCAATGTTTTTGACTTTTACCTTTATATCCTTGGAAGCATCATAATTGTCCGACACAGAATAATAGTTGTTGATACCTTTCATTTCGCCTACTTCAAAAGTCAATCTATCATCCTTGACATTGATCACAGGTTTGACACTATCAACAATATTTGCTTCTACTGTGTATTTTTCATCGCCAATCGTATAGATCAGCTCCTGCTTGCCTAATTTTTCCAGATCCCCTTTTTTTAACGATGGACAGACCATTGTAATGTTACTTACATGTATCTTGTTTCCGTCAATAGATGAGCCGGATATTGGGTATGAATCAATACGCTTCACATACTCTGCTGTATTTACATTCTCATCCCCTAAATCAATACGGATTGAATCTTGAAAAATCACATCGTGTGTCTGAGGTGTAGACGAGCTACAGCCAACAAGTGTCAAAAACATCATTAAGACACAACATAATCGTTCTAATTTTTTCATAAACTCCCCCTTACACATCAATTTAAAACATTAAAAAAGTCCTCACCATGAGGACCTATCATCTAATCTTAATCTATTTAGGTATATCAAACCCCTTTCAGTTATTATTAATTCATCACCGCATTTAATCAGTCACTGCAACTAAAAAAAGTCCTGTCAGGGTATACAGGACTTGAACTATCTGGACTTACATCATGTGGAAAAAAGTCGATATAAGACATGAAAGCCAGAATATAAACTAATGCAAAACAATTAGTTTACTTTGTCTTTTAATGATTTTGAAGGTCTGAATTTAACGTTTTTAGACGCTTTGATTCTGATTTTTTCCATTGTTACAGGATTGATACCATCACGTTCTCCACGTTCAGTGACTTCAAATTTACCAAACCCAAAAATATCTACCGTTTCACCTTTAGATAAGGCTTCTGCCATATCATCAAAAATAGTGTTTACGATTTCATCCACGCTTTTTTTTGTTAATGTTGGGTTTTTTAAAACAATATTTTCTATTAAATCTTTTTTGTTCATTTTATTTTCTCCTTCTGTTATAAATTCCTTTTTTACTTTAATATAAGATTTAAAAAAATACAAATAATTCAATCCTTAAGGCAAACTGCCTTAAAGGCATCATCCTTTAAATATAGATTTTGATATATTTCGTTTTGCCTGACTAATCTGATCTTTATAACGATTATAACTATCTATAACATCTTTAGGTGCGTTAGGCAAAGGTTCATACATATTGTCTAAATATATCCTGTTCTGCGATTCTCTCCAGAACGTATCAAATTTGATTTTTGGAAAATCGTACATACATTAATTTCCTTTTACCTGCAATACTGTGTTGCTAATTGGCTGACTATCACCATCTAAACCGGATATGGTATTGGATGAAATTTTAAAATCAGAAGTCTTTAAACATACATTCTTTAGTTCAGCTTTTACAATTTTATAATCTCCATCAGGAAGAACCACAGGCAAGACACACTTGCCTTTTTTTAATGTAAATGTACTTATCCAACGCACACCGTCATACATACTGATATATCCTTTTTTATCTGTTTCTAAATAGTCATTTTTATAGCTTTTCAACACCTTCCCTTCACTGTCTAACATTTTGATTTTAAATGTTCCATTATCTTCAACAAGCTTATCATTCTTATTTTTCAAAACGATTCTTGTTGCTGACTTAATATACTGGTTGCTTTCAATCATTTTTACTGTTCCAGTTTTATCAGAAGAAAACTCATATCCATTATTTAGACGGATATATGTATATGGAATGTCTTTGTTTCTAGTTACAATCAGCTCAAAAGGCTCAGATTCAGATTCATCATCCAATTTTTTAATAATGTAAGTACCCTTTAAAAAATCATTCGTTTGAAGTACTCCATTTTCGTCAGACTCTAAAATTTGATTGTCATTTTCCAAACCATTTTCTTGTGCTAATTCAATAGCTTCTTCTATATTCTCATCTGTTTCTTCATAAAGGCTTTTTTTAACACAACCATATTTAACATAACCTGGCATTACTTCACCATTTTCATCGGTAGTAATTGATGTAATTTTAAAACGAGAATGCATCTCAGTCAGATTTACAGTCAAATTAGTATCCATATCCTGCGTCTTATAAGTAAATGTATAATCTTTGGCAGATATCTTTTCGATTTTTTTACCATTTTGTTTTAAGACGGAACTATCATCCTGTACGGAGTCGATACCATATTTTGAATGGATCGTAATCTTTAACTGTGTCCCCTTATCAAAGGAAAAAGAATCATCTCCACCATCCACTGGATAGGTTATATCTTCATTCGTCATGATTTCTGCCGTTCCTAAACCGCCCGTCAATTCTATGTGTAACGTACTGGTACTTTTAGCCTGTATACATAATGATGAAGTTACTAACATCATAGAGGATATCAATCCAGTACATAAATATCTTTTTAAATGCATTCTTTGCAACACCTTCCCTTCATCCTGCATATTTTATGATGGCAGCACATCATCTTTCTGATTTAAATTTCCAACAGACTTAGATTCTTCACTTATCAAATTATCTACCAGTCCTTTTCTAAACCTTTTAAAAGAAGAGTCTTTTCCAAATTGCTTTTTCGAACCTCTAGTGATTCAATTTCCTTTAATAGATTTTGTTTTAAAGTATTCAGCTGATCTAAATCATGTTGTATCTCAGTAGGTTTTTTTTGTAATGTTTCAAGATGCTGCATTTCTTGAATAGTTAATTCTTCGTATTTCTTATATTCCTTATACTGACGGACATTCAAATGCTCCTGTCGACCGTCACCACGTTCAAATTCGAGTCCATGACGCTCCAGAATATCGGCCATATACTTTTCTTCAGACCTTCGCCAGTCAAGAAAAGCATTCTTTCCAGTGTAACCCATTTGTTTTAGGGCACCGGTAAAGCTGTTTTTGGTTTCCAAACCACGTGTATTTCCGGAACATACTGGAACAAAATCAATGTGCGTATGGTCAATTCCAATTTCATCACGATGTGTTATCTGCTGAATCACACGGAAATTAGGGTTTCTAGATTGAAAATCTCGATTGTATTCGGCCAGACATTGTTGAAGAACTGGATAGATCTCTGTAGTTTTATCGTTTATGTTGCCGAATGCCACGATATATTCATAGAATGGTTTCTCCTGTTTGGATCGGCTGATATGTTCGTAGTAGTCTTTGATTTTACGTTCTGGACGATTTTTTTTAATTTGCGTTTGATTGTAATTTTCTAAAGCTGAATCGAACAGCTCGTGATATACATTTTGAATGGGTTCGTTTACGTATACAATATTTTGATTCGATAACTCAGGTTTCCACGATCTACTATTTACTTGTTTAATCGTTCTGTCATTATGATTTAAATAACCTCGTCCTTTTACGATTGAAGCAGTAGGCATATTTTATCATCTCCTTACATTTCTTAAGGCAATCTGCCTTAAATAGACATATCTAAATCATTCACACTAAAGTAATCATCAACTTGACATTAAATAAATGAATACCTATCATATGAAGTAGATAAAGCAAATTTCAAATCATCCAACACTTGGAATTGGAATGAATTGAAAGATGCTGATACAAAGAGCATATATCATGTTGTCTGGCAATTGCGACCAGTGGGACGTGATATAATGCTCTTTTTTTTATCACATATGAAACTAACATATAAATTTAGTCCCATATGCAATAAAAGGAAGGGGTGTACCTTCCTCTTAAAAATTAATCTTCACTTTTGCGAATCTTGCGAACAGTTGCAATTGAAGCACCTAGTGCGATAACAACAATACCTAACAGCATATACATCATGTCTTTGTTTTTAGCAGTACCAGTGTTTACACTTGGTAGCAAGACATTCTGGTATACGATTGAATAACGATGATTATCATCTACGTGTACTTCCTTGTCATTTACGAACAAACCTTCGTCCGTAAATTTAACCTTTACAACTTCATCCGATAACTTATATCCTTGAGGAGCACTTGACTCTTTGATATAAGTTGTTCCATAACGAATCAAGAATTCAGCAGTACCAGTTTCCTGATCGCCTGCGATAGTTTCAAGCTTTGAACTTTCAGCACAGTTTTCCTGCGAATATGAAGTAAATTCAAATTTATTCGATTTGATGTTCTGACCTGTAACACTATCTACTTTGTTTACCAAGATGCGTGGTAAAGCAGTATGTTTTGGATATACTGTTACATCATACTGGAACAATTCATCTTCATCATCCCATGTAGGGATACCTACAATAAATGGAGTAATTGTTTCAAAATCAGACAAATCTTCAACATAAACTAGATACACACCAACAGGAAGATCTTTGCAAGTTGCTTTTCCTTCTTCATCCGTTGTCATTTCATAGTCGGGAGTTTCGACTTTTTTAGCCATATCCTTGGCTACTTTGTCAATCTCGTCCGCTGTTTTAATCTCATTCAAGTCCAAATCCTTGTCTGCAAAAGGTTTATATTTAATGATATATTCCCCTTTTACAATGTCAGCAATCTGAACTACACCAAACTTTACATTTTCTTTGGAAAGGTATTTATCATATGGGTCTGTTAATTCCACTGAAATTGAACCTAGTCCATTATCAGGTACTTTAGTTAAATCTTCTTCAGGTAGAATTGTTACATCCCCAACTTCGGGGTTATCAGTGATATCTTTAGCCTGTAAATTTAAGCATGGTACTAAAACCAGCATCAAGCTCAAGGCTAAACCGATTTTCTTTAATAACTTCATGACTTTAACTTTCTCTCCTTTCTCTTATTTAAAATAAATCTAACAATCAACATAAATACAATCAAAAATGGAAGTGCTGTAAATAACAACTCTCGCCAGCTCATCATTTCTGGTTCAATGGCTGCTTTTTTCTTTTCACTGTATGGTACACGTTTACCAGTCAAAATCAGTCTGTGCGTGTTGATTCCATACGGTGTACAAGTCAACAAAGTTGCAAGGTCCTTGCCTTCTTCTATTCCAAGAACATCAGGAGCTTCCTCTTTTTTTACGATCTCAATTTTATATATCTGGTAAGCTAATGTTTTGTTACCTACATGGATATAAAACAAATCATCTTTTTTTAATTCATCCAGCCTTGTAAAAAGCTTTGCGTTTGGCAAACCCCTATGACCCGTAAGAACAGTACGTGTATTTCCCCCGCCGACTGGGAATGATGAGTTCTGTAAATGACCTACACCATTTGACAATACATCATCACTTGTTCCGTGGTAAATTGGAAGGTCAACGCCTATCTTTGGTATCTCTATCGAACCCATGATGCCTTTACCAGTCAGATTTAAAATACTTTCGTAGTTTTCGTCTGAAAGTATTTCAGTATCAATGTTTCCAACCGATGCACCTCTGGTTTGAAATAACATATCATTGTACTTTTGAGCCGATTGTATCTGCTCTTTGACTTTTGATTTGTCAGTTTGTTTTACTTCACTTTCATATGTGGATATCATGTTGTTTTGTTGAATACCACTATGAATACTTGAAACAAGTGGAACCGAACATAATCCTATGCCAATGATAACAAGGATACGTACTGTCCAGCTCGTTTCTTTTATTGCTTTGATAATCGACTTCAAAATTCAGCACCTCCAAAAAGGAAGGTGGCAGTGCTGCCATCCTAACCATTTCATTTATTTTTTAATTAGTCTTTTTTGTTTTTACGTTTTTCGTTTAATGCTAATGCACCAACAACTGTGATTGTACCTGCACCTAAGCAAATCATAGTTAAGTTAGAACCAGTGATTGGTAATTTAGTTCCTACATAGTTTACTACTGTGATATTAGCAGAACCGTCTGTTACATCTGTTTTTAAGTTAGTATCGCTTTCTTTGTAAGCACCATTTAAGAATTCTTTAACATGAGCAGTTGCTTCTAATTTCTGTAATGTTTTTTCAGTAGCACCTTCACCTGAAACATAGTTGTTGCGGTCAGCATTGAATGTAGGTTTGATAGTGATTACGATAGGGTCTTTCAATTCACGATATCCAGCAGGAGAATCCGTTTCTTTTAAGTAATATGTACCTTGATCTAAACCTAAGATAGTAAATACACCTTTTGCATCGGATGCCATTTCAACAGCATTACTTGGTCTTGTACCACCAGTGTGGTCAGTACCACCTAATGAATCACGGTTCATAACAACATATCCATCCGCTGTTTCTTTTACATAAACTTCATTTGTACAGTTTTCATCACTGTATAGACGGAATTTAGCATTTTTTAATAATTTATTGTGGTCGTTGATTTTTAAACCATTGATTTTGTAAGTGAAGCAAACTACTGTATCCCATGGAGTTGTGCCTGTAGAACCATTTCCATCACTATCTGGATTGTTGCTATATTCCAGACGAACTGTATTTTCAAATCCCGCACGACCAGTACGTGTAGCAGCGTTATCATTCAATGTTGCGTTGTAGTTTAAACGAATTGATTGACCATAAGTATTTTCGTAGTTATTGTTCATTCCTTCTGGGAACTGTTTGTCAACGATAGCCTTTAAATCTGGAATTTCAGCATAGAATGTATCTTCCCCACTATTTTCAACAACATTAAATTCACTACTCTTCAATGTATATGATTTCGTAGTACTTGAAATTGTAATAGAAACAGAGTCTTTATTGAATGTCAATGCATTGTCCATCTTGTCATGAAAAATCATTTTATATGTTTGATATCCATTCATGTTTGGCACATATGTATCGTGGTAGTAAGGTACTGTCTGTCCAATTTCATAATCACCAATATCATTCCATCCGACATTGTTATCATCTTCATTGATTTTCTTGATCAAAGTTGGATAATCTGATTTGATATTAACCTGAGCATCAGGGTTAGCTGTATTTGTCAAAATCAATGAAGCAGCTGAATGTGTATCCTGTACAGCAGAAACTTCATCTGTTAAATAATAGCCGTATCCTAAGCCACCAAATTTAACTGAGCCGTCCACTGGACTAGTTGCTGTTACATTAACAGTCGTTGGTGTAAGACCTTCTTTAACTAATTCATTTCTTAAATCTTCAACGAAGTAACGGTATTTGCTGTAACGACCTTCTAATTTCTGATCTGCCTGAGCACCTTCAACTTTGTTAGTATTCAATGTCTGAATATAGTCGATCACATCATATTCTGTTACTGAAGAAGCAGATTTGTTGATTTTTTTACCAACAACTGTTTGTAAAGCTGTCTTGTAAGCATCATTCCAAGTGTAGTTGATTGATTCCTGATCTACCGCATTTTCTGCGTCAAACAATTTGTATACATTGAATTTTTTACCTACTAAGCTTTGGCCATTATTTGGCTGAATTGTGATTGAAGCACTACCCTGACCAAAATCAGCAACACCATTTGGAGTTGCCAATGTTGATGGTGCCTGTGTTATAGCGTAAACTGGAGCAACTACTGGAGCTACGCTTGATACGACTGGACTTAATATCACAGCTAACGCAGAAAAGCCTGCGAAAACTACATTTTTAGTTTTCATTTTATATCCCTCTTTCTTCATTATTTAGAATTCAATTTTTCTTTTTTTGACATATATAAAGCAAAAGCAATTACAGCCACTCCTAATCCAATCAATAGGATCGTTCCGTTTGAACCTGTCTCAGGTAATAACTGTGTTGTTTTATTTGTGATATCTACCGCAACTACACGGTCATTTTTAGTTCCCTCAAGACGAATGTTGCCGGACGTTTTAGATGTGTTGTACTGCACATTGTCAATTGTAAAATCAAATGTGTTTGTCTGAGGTGTAGCTGAAACATATACGGAATGTACATAAGCCTTACCGTTTTCATCCACTGGAATTCTATAGCCTTGAGGGGCTTTCGTTTCCTTGAAGTAGTATGTTTTTTCTACATCCAAATTTTTGAAAGTCAATAATCCTTTGTCATCGGAAGTCTGTGTATCAACTACATTTTTACATCCTTCATCGCTGTACAACGTAAATTCAGCACCTTTCAAGACTTTCCCATGCTCATTTGTTTTAGTAATCTTCAAATTGAAAGGATTTACCTTATCACTAAATGTAGCATAGCTGTCACCTGAACCCTTTGTACCTTGTGTTACAAGACTGTTCGTTCCACTTGTAAATGTGATCCTGCCTGTACCAGAAGCAACATTAAATACAACTTCGTTCGGATTCAACTGATATCCATCAGGAGATTTGATTTCCTTGATTTTGTGCGTTCCAGAAGCCAGACCTGTGATTGTAATTTCACCGCTGCCATTTGTCTCTAAATCTTCTGTTGAACCGTTCGGCAAAGTGTGACGGAATACTGCACCACTGATTGGTGTAGAAGTTCCTGCCTGCACTTTCTTAATATCGAATTTGATTACTTTTTCTAGAACCTCTGGTTGATTATAAGTATCAACAACTTCTTTGTTTCCACCAGCAACAATTTTTCTTACAAATACTTCATTGTTGATGAAATAGCCTGTTGGAGCCTTGGTTTCCTGAATCGTAATCGTACCTACAGGTAAAGTTGGATCTCCAGTCGATGCATAATAAAAATCGTCCCCAGAAACTTTATATTTACTACTTAATGTAGCAACTCCATTTTCATTTGTCTTTAACACCCATGAACGAGCTGGAACCTGACCTGATTTAGCTGGATCTGAATTGTACAATCCCTTGTAGTACTTCACTGTGAATTCCGCACCAGCAAGACTTGCACTACCTTGCGGTTTGTTCTTGTTCGTTTCTTTATCGACTTTACCTAACAAAATACGAACTGGGTCGGACTGAGGATAATCCTTCAATTCATTGTTCGTACCATACTGTGTAGTTTTCCCAGAAGTAACAGTGATCTTATTAATAGCCGAACTTAATGCATATCCTTTTGGAGGTGTAACCTCTTTTAAATAGTAAGTGTCTGCATTAAGTTCAATTGTATTTGACCAACCATTCTCATTTGTTTTCAAAGATGACACTCTATTCTTATCATTCTTTGCGTCACTTTCTGACTTATAAACACCATAAACAGCATTTGCTAAAGAATAACAACTGTTATTATCAGTAATAGAAGTATTGGCTGATGTTTTCTTGATTTGTAACTTTCCTAATGGATTCCAAATACTATACACAACATCCTGACGTTTTGTGAATGTACCTTGCCAGTTTGTACCATTTTCATCATTTCTGCATTTATATACGTCAACCCCACTTGGAAGTGGCAATGATTGAATATAATCATACATAGCTCCAACACCCGAATCAGTCCACGTTCCAGCAGCTTCACCTGCCGTAGCTCCTGAATAAGCTTTTGAAACCATATCACTAGTCATACACACAGCTGCCGATACACCATATTTACTTGTTAAGATATCACCGTATCCACCATATCCATAATAGAGAACCTTAGCTAATTTAGCATTATCTACTTTCTCAGGAGCGCCTAAACTCTGATTCTTACGAACCCCTGCTCGCATAGCTTCGCCACAGAAAGCTGTTGCACCATTGCTCAGTCCATAAATAGCTTCATTATAATTACTACCGTAAGAATCATATACCCATGTGTAATCGGTGAAACTAACTACTGTAACACCTCCAGCACGTGATAAATTAAATAATGAAGCATTATCATCTTCTTCATCTGCATCATCAACTCTATCAATCTCATTTAAAACATCACTTTTAGTTTCACCTTTATCATTTGAAAGTTCTGGTATACTGTACTTATCTAAAATTGCAAGATTATCATAATTCAACATATATCCATCATATTTTGAATAAAATGATTTTTTTAAAAAATAATTAGAATCACAGTATTTCAATAAGCCAGATTCTTTTGCTTTATCTTTCCTTTGATCACTATATTTTTTATAGATGTTTTTTGAATAGGCTTTAAGAATCAATTTAGTTGTATCAGATTTATCCCAAACATTAAAATCAATATGAATTCCATCTTCTGAAAGCTCATCTTTAGCTTCATCAATCGAATTCTCATCAGATAATTCATCTTCATCATTAGAGGAGTTTAAATTCACACTAGCATTTGATTTATCATTAGAATTAACGATTTTATCTCTAGTAGAAGAATCTGATTTAGAATCATTACATTTGAATATCATACTAAAATTTGCATCCGCAGTTTTTGTTGTGTATACAAAACTGAAAGATTTTTTGCCAGTTGTAAATCCTGAGATCGTGCTGTTATTCAAAGTAACATCATCAATAACCGCATTTTCATTGGATTTAGAAACAATTTTAACCTCTGTGCCTTCGTCATAATTAGCATTATAACTTTCTCCATCAGACAGTGTCTTTGTGAAATCGCCTGATGAAAGTGTAACTGTACCATCTCCTACAACATTCACTGAAAAGCCTGCTGTATTTACTGTTGGAGTCGTTGTTTCTTCTGCATAAGCAGGAAGAACAAGATTCAATGATGTCAGTGCTGTTACGAAAAAAGCCAGAAAAACATTCTTAAACTTTTTCATATTTCAATCCTTTCTAAGGCAGATTGCCTTAATTTATTTTTCCCCTTTTCTTTCTATCCCTTGAAAAAATCTCTAACGTTAGAAATCTTGATTTTTTGAGTGTTTCATAACATCAATATCTTGAAAGGAAAAAATATTGATGATTTTTCAACTCAATTTAAGGAATATCGAATAAACTGTATTTGTTCATATTCATCACACCCTTTCTCATATATACTTTATTTTGGTGCAATAGCACGGGTATTCCCCACTTTATTGCGTCTGAAAAATAGAAAAGGAACTCAATTTTGAGTTCCTTTTTTTAGAATTAGAATTTAATCATTTAATCTTTTTATTGAATCCTTCACCACCATACGATAACGTGCTGTACTGTAGCCAGAAGATTTCACCATTCGACAATGATTTTCCTTCACTACCATCAGAATTTGTACGTACTGCAACCTCAAATGGCATTACAGACTACTAATAAATTTTAACCTCTCCACGAATGAAGAAAGTGTGATTCTAATTCATCTGTACTTTCGGCATTTCTGCCAAGGTCCGTGAACCGACCTTATCTAATCATTAAGGCAATTTGCCTTAATTCTTATTGACAAAAAAAGACAGAATTTTTATTCTGCCTTTGATTTATATTTAGTTAGCTTTCGTTTTGCCACATCCACTGCACTTGTAGCCTGTCAATTCCTGTTTTGTCGTTGCAGGTGAATCAACCACATACCTTGTTTCGTACACTGCATCGTGATGAACCGTATTATATCCTGTTGTCACTTCTCGCCAATCAGTATAATACCCTGCGCAATTTAATGAGTTTTCTAAATGTTCAACTGCGTGACCTGTAATATTCGCTCCACATGTTGAACAAAATGTGAATTCCTTCATCTCTTTAATTGGTACTTGTTCATCCCAAGCATCCTTCACCAAGACCTGTTCGTTGTGCCCTTTTTCTGGCACGTTTACAGTCTTATACTGTGCAACCCAGTTATGTGTATGTTCGGCTGGTTTTGAACTGTTTGAGTTTGAACCACTGTTATTCGATGGCTTAGACGAGCTAGAGTTATTGCTACTGTTATTAGATGGTTTTGAAGTGCTAGAGTTATTGCTACTGCTGTTTGAAGGTTTAGAAGAACTAGATGTGTTATTCTTGTTTGAGCTAGTATTTGTAGTCGAAGCTGTGTTGTCCTTCTTTGATTCGGAAGTGTTTGATTTATTAGAAGAATCGGCTTTTGCTGTTTCTTCCTTCTTCTCCTCTTTCTTTTCTTCCTGTTTTACTTCCTGCTCCTCTTTCTTCTCATCCTCTGTCTTTGCAGAATCTTCAGATGGTGTCAAAGTGGCAGTGCTGCCATCTTTTTTTGTTACGTCTAAATTGACTTTATCTTCTTTTAAAGAAACATCAACTTTCTTTGTATCTTCTGTATCTACATCTTTGAAAACGAATGTTTTATCCTGATCTTGTAAGCCAATCTTTACATCTAACTTATCGTTTTCTTTTACATCATAGTATAATGTGCGTTCTTCTTTGTTTTTTACAGCGTCTCCATCGTCCAATAAGTTATCACTGAAGCTTTCTTCAGAACTTGATTTTGTTTCAAACACTGTGATCTTCTTTCCAGTATTGTTTGTGAACTTCAAGGATTTTGAATCCTTGGTTTTTTTACCAAGTGTCTTTACTTCATTTTTCTTGGCAACTTCTGTTGTCTTTGTGTCTTTTGTTCCTGTCGATGAAGCAGAACATCCAGTCAAAATCATACTTAATGCAATCGCACCTGCTGTTAAAATTTGTTTTGTTTTCATATATAATACATCCTTTCCTGATTTATTTTGTTAAGGCAAATTGCCTTAATTTTTTAATCAATCTCTTTACACCCCTATTTTACCATGTATCCTTTCAAAAAATGCTAGATTTTTGTGCGAATTTCGGGCCTTCACTGCCATGCGAAAATGTGCTGTACTGCAACTGAGTGTTTCATAACATCAATATTCTGAAACCTTCACTACCATGCGAAAATGTACTGTACTGCGACTTCAAACAATGGCATTACAGACTACTGAATAATTTTAACCTTGCCACGAATGGCAAAGGTGTGATTTTAGTTCATCTGTACTTTCGGCATTCCTGCCAAGGTCCGTGAATCGACCTTATTTGAGAATTAAGGTCAATTGCCTTAACTCTTATTTATCCCATCCACTAATTTTTACATCATAGAGCACTTGAATCTTCTCAATGCATTCTTTTATGATTGGATGTCTATATCTAATAAGTGCAGACCATATTTCCTCCCATCTTCTTTCATCATCTTCATCATCCATAATCTTCTCACCAGCCAAACCAACCACATTATCTAAATCTGTTTTCTTTAAATGTTTAAATAATTCTGCAACTGGAATTGTCTTTTCTAAATGCTGTAGAACCAACGATTGATATTTACACAAACAATCGTCATACTTTTCAAAGCAAGCTACTTCCTCAAATTCATCCGATCTCACATCATCATCTAGTTTACGTGCAAGAACATAAGGTTTTATAGTGCAAGCATAATATAGAATTGCAAAATTTGTTTCTCCATTGAATGCTAACAATTCAGGGGAATAACCTCCCTGATTGTAAAGTATAATAGACTTCATTTTTTCTTCCTCCATTCTTAAGGCAAATTGCCTTAATTCTTGAAATCATAAGCAAAAGACAGAATATCAAATTCTGCCTTTTGCTTATGTCAAATTATTTTAAATGGGCACATACATTTTTTAAGGAAAGATGTATAAAAGGGCTTGATCGTCATTAGTATATGTACCCATTTGAAATAATGAGCAGGCTCATGTTTTCTGCCCTGTCCAGAACACTGGCTTGTGGATCATTGTCCCATGTCTAAAATTCTGATGGATCAGATTCTGACATTCTCGTTTTAAAATCTGAAACATCTCTTGTTAAGTAAGCTTTTCACAGCTAACGTTTGTAGCACCACATTAAAGGTTACGTTGGAAAGTAGGAGATTCACCTCCCACTGAAAAAAATTGTGTTACTACATTTGAAATTAAAAGTTGAAGGTTTCAGGAATTGCACCTGATAATACTAAGACCTTCATTAAAAAAACTCACGAAGAAAAAGCTGTTGTCTGTTTGATATATATATTGAACCAGAGAAAATATTCAGACATTTGCAAATTTCATCATAAGTATTTTAATTCGATTTAAAGCAAAAAGTAGTCTTTAAAAGGAGATTCCTCCCATCTGTTAGTTTAATAGTGCTTTAATCGAATAATGTCTGCCAATATATAAATCGTCGTGTGAGCTATCGTAGAAGGACCTATCTCCTTGTATTATTTAGAACGATTTGAGTATTGGCAGGATGGTATTTGAGGATTGTGGGAGTTGCACCCACGGAACTTACATCCTCATAAATGTGGCAGGCTCATGTTTCTGCCGTGGTCATTTTTGATATCTGTCGATGACAAACTGTTAAATTCAAACTGCAAGCGAAAAAGTTTTACTTTCTATATTATCTCTGTTACCAAAGGGAGATAAACAATAGAACAGGTTCTAACAGATATCTGGGTTGACTTCATGTTTATTGTTTATCAGATGCAATCGGTGAGTTAATTAGCATCTAACTATAAACAACCTCATGTCTTATCGTTTGGGTCGTGCATTGTAGGCGGTCGAACTACTTAGCACGGTATGAAAGCAGGACTTACGTGTATGCGGGAAAACCAACGTCATACAGTGCCCACCTTTTTTCTAAAATGTGCTGTACTGCAACAATAGATACTCACGATGTAACACATTGCCTCCTTCACTACCATACGATAACGTGCTGATGTACAGCCTCAAACCAATGGCATTACAGATTACTAAAGAACTTTAACCACTCCACGAATGAAGAAAGTATGATTCTAATTCATCTGTACTTTCGGCATTTCTGCCAAGGTCCGTGAAACGACCTTATTTAAAATTAAGGCAATTTGCCTTAATCCATTGAATCAACTTTCATATAATTCCAATTAAGCCGAATAATATAGCAAGGAATCCACATAACACCAAACAAATCAGAGTACTATAAAGCAAATATGCAGGTAAATTCCAAAAAAAGCACCATTTTGACGAAAAAAGTTCGCAAAATCCTAATAGTATATCATTAAGTATAAATGCAATACATGCTAGCACCATGAGAATCACTGATATATACACTAACCATTCAAGAATGAAATACCCAGTGTTACTTGACATCGCATTCATCACTCTCCTTGCCATTAGAAACAGACATGCTGTCCTTTATATCTTTCAAATTTATATCTACCTATATTTTACCATTTAGAATTGGCAAAAATGCTAGATTTTTGTGCGAAATGGCACTCAATCCTTGCGAAACATATGTATATAGATCAAGTCATTTGCATACATTTTTTTCACAAAACGTATGCAAAAGTTTGCTTCATCCGTGGAAGCATAGAGCTGATATCGGCTCAATCCAATCGTTTTTAAATTTAAGCGATTTACCAGATATTCGATTGACTCATATCCATTCGGTACGATTACATCTTTAATATATTTGCAGAAAGCTTGCATTCTATCTTCATAGACTGAATTCAGAGTGTCATCTACATTCAAATGATATTGAGGTATCCATACTCCGTTACGAAAGCATAGATTTGTATAGCCTATCAGGCTGTCCTTGTTTCTGTTGAAACTGCACTGTTTCGATAAAACGTATTTCATGTTCATCACCTCCATTTGCATAGAAAAAAGGACCTAAACGCACGTTTCAGGTCCTATGTATACACTTACTTGATGATACCATTATAGCACAACTCTCGGACAAAAATGCTAGAAATTTGTGCGAAAATTGTTCAGCATAAATTTGAACATTATGAACAAAAAGAACTATATATGCTTTATATAAAGCACATTAGGATTCAGAAATGTTCAAATAAAAAGTCCGACAAAATTTTCACAAAAAAATTTATTGTTGACAAAAACAGGAAAATGAGCATTTTCACGCTGTATTACGCACAAAGAATAAAAGAATTAAGGCATTTTGCCTTAATTCTATAATTCCATACAGCTTTCATTTCTTTCTTCTTCTAAATCATCCTCAACAACTACTTTACTGTTTTCATTTCCAGAAGTATCTAATATCTTGTTGATCTCCTCAATTGCTGGATTGAGCACACGTTTTTCGAAATATGGAAAATGAAATTTAGCATTTTCTTTTCCGTAATTTATCCAATAATCACTTTCTTTTAAACCGAAAATTTGATGAATTTTCCCTTTTGGAATAATCGCTTTTTCTGTTTCACCGATTATATATTTTGCCCAAGATACCAGATATACATATAGCTTGTAACTTGCCATGTGCTTGAAATCTAAAATTGATTCCAGATAGAACTCAGTGAAATGACTCGACAATTGATCAAGAAGCGGAATGTAAGTTGGATTGAATTGGACAGACATATCTTTTTTAGTTGATTTAATAGAAATGAGAAGAACTCCAGACATCCAGTCGTCTTCCGTATCTCCGTCAAAATCGATGAATGATTTCGACACCATTTTCTTGAACATCTCTCTCATTTTCGGTTTGTTGGTTGCATCGATTCCGAGTTTTTCTGCAAGATCTTTCTTCGAAACTGTCACCCAGTTGTCTCTATCTCTCGTTTTTACTTTTGACACCATACATAGAAACATCTTTGTTTCCTCTAGAGTCCACTTTGTGGAGGCTCTAGCAATTAGATTGGACACCACTATTAAGGCATTATCCAAAGAATTTGGGTACTTTAATTCTGGTTGTTTGATGTTTTTTTCTTCAATTTCGTATTTCTGCTCATGCATTATTTAATATTCAACTCCTTTTTGATCTCTTTTTCTTTCTCTTTTAGCTCTTTTATCCTCTCCATAATGTCTTTTTTGTCGTATTCACTGGCATTCTCGTATTCATCTGCGAGTAATAAATGCTCATGAATTATGGACTCCCATTTTCTATATTTTTCTAGCTCCTGTTCTGCTTCAATTCGTTCTTTTCTCAATTGTTCTCTTTCTTTTTTAGTAAGTATTGTCATGGCTTAACCCTCTCTTTTTACGTTTTTATTATATCGTTTTTTGGTGTTACATTACAATATTTTTGACACACTAAGTTAGTATTTTTGACACACTAAGTTAGTATTTTTGACACACTAAGTTAGTATTTTTGACACACTAAGTTAGTATTTTTGACA
>OGRU01000364.1_pt1 | contig 44900 bp, 53 predicted proteins | sample 1553541 | NCBI WGS metagenome assembly OGRU01 (sample SAMEA2580068, study PRJEB22360) | human gut metagenome | biome: human gut; feature: human-associated habitat; material: faeces | place: Denmark | collected 2008/2010
TGATTTTGAAGACCTCTCGTAGAAAACAAAACGGCGCATCTCAGGCAAGATGCGCCGTTTTGTGCTTTTTTATTGTAGTGAGTCAGTGTGTGATGTATGTGATCTTACGGTTTTTTATAGCCGCACTTTGGGCATACGCCGTTTTCGTCCAGCGCAATGCCGCACAATGGGCAACGGTCGATGTCGTTCTTAGTAACAAATTCGCTTGTTGCAGCATTTACGCCGCTGGTGAATGTGAGCTTCGCAATGTTGAGCTTATCTTTGAGCAGATCGTAAACGATTTTGATCATGCCTTCAACAGTCATGGTCTCCTTCGTTACAACAAGACGGCAATCTGGATAAGCGGTCGCAAGTTCGGTTTGGAACGCTGGGCCCGTCATTTGATTGTGAGGGTGACCGTTTTTGATGCCTTGCTTTTCATACACGTCAAGGACTGCTGGCAAAAGGGGATCGTCTTCGCGCAGAATGAGTGCATGGTCAAAGTTTTTCAATACTTCCCAGGCGGTTTTTTGAATTTCATTACATGGGAACACCATGTTTACGCCTTCGTTTACCGTATCTTCCACTTCAATGGTTAAAACGCCGGTATGGCCGTGCAGATATTGCGCTTCGCCTTTAAATCCATAGAATCGATGGGCGTACTGCAGTTCAAGTGTTGTAATGCTTCTCATATAAATCATCCTCCTCAAAATACATGCTTGGCGGGACAATTGCCCCGGCCTTATGATTGTTGCGGTGAGGGACCTTTGGTTGGAAGGAATTCCAGGACCTTCCGTGCACATCGTGGCCGTCGCCATTGAATGAATCTTCCATTGGTCCATCACCTTGGGCAGAAAAAAGCTGCATATTGAGAACGTCTGTCCTGGACAACTTTCACCGGTGTTTGTCGTTCTCACTTGTTACAGCTGCTGAAACAGAACCCTGACAAAATAAATTCCTTTTCACAATTTGTGATTCAATGATTGGCTCTGTGTTTATCATTATTCTAATTTTAGAATTAGAATAATTCTAAAATTAGAATAGCATCGTACTTTCGGTTTGTCAAGCGTTTTTTATAATAAAAGAAAAGCTGCCAGAACGTTTTGTTTTGGCAGCTTTTATCGTTACATTATTGGTTCATTTTTTGAACGGGAATGTCAATTTGCGTAATATAGTCGTCAAAGGTATCTATGAGCGCTTCGTTAAGACCTTTTTCATAGGAGAAACCGGTAAATTGAAGATGATGGCTGTTGGCATAATCAAGAAGTTCTTCGTAACGTTTAGGCAGGTTGTCCCAATTGCCTTTGCAGTAGGCGCGTAAATAGGTGCCTGGTGCTTGGATGTGATTGGCGGTTTGTGAAGGCACAGCAGGAAGTTCAATGAATAAAGTGGTGTAGTTGGAATAATGCCCTGCGTAAAGGTCGCTCACCGACAACATGGCCCCATAGGAGGCGTCGTGAAGACGGTGCAAATGATGCTTCTTTGCTTCGGCAATGACCAAGCCGATTTCGTGCTCAAAAGGTGCATCCGGTGTCGTGGCGATGGTGGCAAAATAATGAGGAGCTGTTTTTTCAATAATGGAAATTTCCGCGACATCCAGCGTGTGCAATGCCGACAATTGCTGCTGCTTTTCGGTTAAGTTTGCTTGCAGCGTTTGCAATTGGGCGATTTTTTCTTCCAGATCGGCGGCTTTATCCGCGAATAATGCTTCCAGAGAATGGGCCGAACGATTGTCCAAAAAATATTTAATATCTGCAAGTGGCACATCCAATTCCCGCAGCATGAGAATGGTTTCAAGAACAGAGCTTTGTTGATAGGTGTAGCAGCGATAGCCGTTATCTTTGATGAATGCAGGCTTTAACAAACCAATTTCATCGTACCACATGAGCGTTTTTTTATTGATTTCATGGAGTTTGGCAAATTGGCCGATGGTGAATAGTGTGGATGTGTTAAAAATCATGGCTTTCTCCTTGACCGTACAGTTACTGTACGGATTATTATAGGTCATGTAGGCACGGGAAGCAAGTAAGGAGCGTGAGAACACGGGCACGTAGTCAACAGAAAATGCGATTCAAGAAAAGGGAAAGGAACACATCGAACATTAAAACCTATGAGAAGAGGTCAAAATTGTTATGAATGAGAAAATTATCATTAGAAAATACCGTAAGAGCGATGACAGCGCTTTAGAGAACGTCATCAGAGAAGCTTGGCAATACGATCGGTATTGTTCCCCAACCACAGCCAGAAAAATTGCGAAAGTCTACTTGAACAGCTGCCTTGTTAACCAGACCTTTATTCGTGTCGCCGAAGTAGATGGTGAGCCTGTCGGCGTCATCATGGGAAAAGACATTGCGGCACATAAATGCCCATTTCGATTGTTTATTAAATGGGTGCGCTCCATTGTTTCGTTAATGGTTTCAAAAGAAGGACGTGCGATTTCCAGGATGTTTGAAAAGGTCGATAAAATTGACCAAGAGCTTCTTGCCGTTTGCGTTCAGAAATACAAAGGCGAATTAGCCTTTTTTGCCATTGCTGAAAAATGTCGTGGCAAGGGAATTGGTCGAAAGTTATTCCAAGCCCTTGTTGATGAAATGAAGGCGTGCGGCATTTCAGCATTTTATCTATTTACGGATACCAGCTGCAATTACCGGTTTTACGAGCATATGGGTTTAACGAGACGATGTGAGAAGAAATGGGAAATGGATATTAATGGGAAAACAGAAGAAATGACCTTCTTTTTGTACGATTATCAGTGTCGCCTGCAAGTGGCGTAAAAGCATCAAAGGTCTACGGAGCGTAGGTTGTCGATCATGCTTTGGCATGGTAGCCTAATGGTGAAAGGAGAATGAACCATGAATCATTACATCACTGGTGCTGCCATTCGTACTCTGCGTGAACAGCGGCATCTGACTCAGGCTCAGCTGGCCGAAACGCTCAGCGTTAGCGATAAGACCATTTCTAAATGGGAGACAGGCCGTGGATTTCCGGACATCACTCTGTTGGAGCCATTGGCACAGGCATTGCAGGTGTCTGTGGCAGAGCTGCTTACCGGCGAACAGATCATCAACACCAATCGCGCCGCCAACATGCTCAAAGCCCAGCTTTATGTCTGCCCAATCTGCGGCAATGTGCTTCAGTCTATGGGGCCGGCAATGGTCTCCTGCTGTGGCATCACGCTGCCGCCGTTGGAAGCGGAAACACCGGACGATGCACATCAGGCTCAGTGTGAGCTCATCGAAGACGAATACTATATTTCCATTGATCATCCAATGAGCAAAGACCATTACATATCCTTCATCGCCTACTGCAACGGCAGCCGCTTTGAGATTGCCAAACTCTATCCCGAAGGCAATGCCGAAGCGCGTTTCTTTGGTCGTGGCCGCGGTCACGGCTGGCTCTATTGGTACTGCAACCACCATGGTCTGTTCCGTCAGCGGATATAATGCTACATAGGTATTGGTAGCGAGTATGCTAGCAGTCCCTTACAAAAAGATTGACCATATCATCATTGAAACGATAATGGTCAATCTTTTTACGTTTATTATTTTTAGATTTTTTATGCTTGTTCTTTTCGTGGCTTTTTCTAAGGGTTTTGCCGATAAAATTCATTCAACAACTCAGCTAAGACTTTTGGATTCTCTTCATTTACAACATGGCCTGTATCTTTAATAATTTTTAACTCTGCGGTTTTTATGTTTTGTGATAAATAGTACGCAGACTTCATATTTGATCGGTCTTTCTTTCCGCAAAGGATTAAAGTGCGGCATCTGATGTTTTTTACTCTATTACTGAAGTCTAGATTTTTCATAGTCTTTCCTAGCATATATGTATCTTTTTTATTAAATGCCATAGAATTAAAAATAGATTTTGGTAAAAATTTGAAAACTATATTTTGAAAACAAAATGCAATTTTAGGGACTTTGTATGGTGTCCCAACTAAAACCAAAGTTTTTACTTTTTGTGGGAAATCCAAAGCATAATTTAAAGCCAAAACACCACCTAAGGAAAGACCACATAAATGAATTTGTCCGTCAATTTTGTTACAATACCTTACAAATGAAGAATATAGATTTTCGTAACTTGCCTTTTTTCCTTCAAGGATGGAGGAGAGATTTGGGCAGACAATATTCTCATTGTTTGTCATATATGAAATTGTTTTAGCCCAACTTGATGCTTTATGTCCAGAGCCGTGAATAAAAACTTTTGTCATCATAAAATATCTCCTTTAAATTCTGTAGTGCAATTGGTTCAACCAGCTTTTTTCAACAGAACGATGATTTTGGTGCGAGCAGTTCGATCTGCTTGACAACATTTAACGGTTAGTGGAGGATGTTCGGTGTTCTGAGCAGGGAAATTATCCTGTGGCCTCGGCGTACTTCCATATATATAGAATAATTGCAAAAAAGTAATTTGCAAAGTGCATATTTGATTGAAATGACATTATTGATTGAACCTGGCAACGGTTCTGACTATGAGCGGTGGGCAGCTTGAAACCATTTCACATCCAATCAAATTCCAATGGTAAATTAAAAAAACCGCTGACGCAATTGCGTCAGCGGCTTTTTGTTGTATGGTGGTTTATTGTTCCATCCAGGACAGCCATTGGTCGAGGTTGCGTGTGGCTTGGTCACGGCCTTTCTGCCAGGTGGCTTCGAGCTTGGTGATGTCGTGCTCGGTGCGTTCAATCGGCATTTCTTCCGGATAAAGCACAAGGGCGCGGCCTTCTTCTTCGAGCTGGTCGATGAGGTCCATCTGGCGATTGTAGTTGGCTGCGCGTGTTTCCATTGCTTCAATGACATGCGGATATTTGCGATAGAGGGTTTTCGTCAGGCCCATGTTTTTGGATGGTTCACGACGGAAACCGCGCACATGAGTAGGAAGAATCACAAAGCGTTCGATACCGGCGTCGATGGCTGGCTGCAGCACAAAACCTTCGCGCACGCCGCCATCGATATAAGCCTGGCCGTTGATGTAGGTGGATGGCATGACTACTGGCAGAGAGCTGGAGGCGCGGCATACACGGCAGAGGTCGCCATAGCTGTGGATGTCGGCTTTGTGCCAGTAACGAAGCTCGCCGCTGTCGGCGTTGAAGGCCGACAGCACGATTTCAGACGGGCTGTTGCAGAAGGTGTCCCAGCTGCGTTGATCGTGGTCGTCGTCGAAGAAGGCTTCTTCGTAAATGTAGTGAGAATTGAAATAGCCATGACCGCGCAGAAAATGTTTGGCTCCGATGAAATTTGGATCGTCGGCAATGTCGATAAAGCAGCGGTGCAGGCGCTGGATGTTGCGCAAAATGTAGCAGACAGCGATGGATGTTCCGGCGCTGACACCGGTGATGAATGGAAAATAGACGCCCTGTTCAATGAGAACGCTGGCCATGCCGCCGGTATAAGCCGCACGCATACCGCCGCCTTCGCAAATCAGGGCTGTGTTTTTTATGAAATGCTGCATAATAAGGGATGCTCCTTTTTCGAATGGTGATGGATCTATTATAGCACATTGGATTTGGATGCGTCAGTGGAAGCAACTAAGAAAAACGCCCATCATCGCATGGATGATGGGCTGTGCTGTGTCAGTCTTCGACAACAACGGCTGGCTGAGCTTTTTTCTTGCTTTTTTTGCCGTCTTTATCTTTTTTCTTATCTTTCTTTTTGCTGTCTTTGGACTTTTTCTTTTTATCTTTGTCTTTCTTCTTTTTCTTGTCTTTGTCTTCTACATCGTTAGCGACCACAGCATCTTTTTCATCGATGGTGTTGTTGTCTGCATCGTCGATGAAATCTTCCATTTCGTCGTTGGCAGGCTCCTGTGCCAATGCTTCATCACGAATGATGGCGTTTTCGCTGCCTTCAATCAGGAAAACTTCTGGCATTGGTTCGGAAGTAGAGACGTCGATGTTTTGTTCGTCCATTTGTTTCATGTGAAATTACCCCTTTTCATTTTTAGCAGTTATTGCTGTTCCTTGTCTTTGTTTTTTGACTTCTCCTTTTGCGTCATGTTTCCTTCTGCTTCAATATCCTGCTCGGCTTCTTCCAACAATGCATTTGGCACGTCAACATTGATGCCTCTTTTGGCAAAAGCGTCGCGTGCTGCTGCAATAAAATGTTCAAGCACGTGGATGCGCGCGTAGCGTTTATCCATGCTTGGCATAACAATCCAAGGTGCCACACTGGTAGATGTGCGCACAATCATATCGTTCATGGCTTCCACGTAATCGTCAAATTTATCGTGGTTGCGCCAGTCTTCATCAGTGATTTTATAATGTTTTTCTGGTGTGTTTTCACGGTCTTTGAATCGGGCTAATTGTTCATCTTTGTCAATGATCAGCAGGAATTTCAAAAGGATGTAGCCGTCCTCAACAAGGGTGGCTTCCATTTCGTTGATTTCCGTGTAGGCATCCTGCCAGCGTTGAGTGGAGGCAAAGCCTTCGATGCGTTCCACCATAACGCGGCCATACCAGCTGCGGTCAAAGATGGTGAGATGCCCTGGCGTTGGAAAAGCGCGGTAAAAACGCCAGAGATAATGGTGATCCAATTCGTATTTTGTTGGTGCAGCCGTTGTTGCCACGCTGTAGGTGCGTGGGTCCATCTGACGAGTCAGACGTTTGATGCAGCCGCCTTTACCAGAAGCATCGGTCCCTTCAAAGACAAGGATGGCTGGAATTCGGTGAAGATAGAGCTGATACAACAGCGCGGCGGCTTCTTTTTGAAGCGGCCGTAGTTTGGACCGATATTCTGCCTCGGGGATGCTTTTCTTTAAGTCCACATTAGCGAGTGGCTCATAGACCACAGGTGGTAGTGGTTCGGCACAAGTTTCTGGCGGTTTTTCGAGATGCCATTCCAGGCAGCGAATCAGAGTCGCCAGTATTTGCTTTGAAGCCATCTTTTTGTCGGACGCGTCAATTACACGCCATGGACAAGAAAGCGTCGTCGTGCTGTTGAGAACACGTTCAAAGTGGGCATTAAATTTTTTATAGTGTTTGAGCTGATAGCGGTCGAAATCTTCCAAAAGAAAATTACGGTTTTTGTCTTTGGCCAGTGCATCCAGCGCATTTTCCATCTGTTTTTCCGTTTGATCCAGGAAAAATTTGACCACCAGACAACCGTCGTTTGTGAGCAGCCGTTCTGTGAATGTGATGTCGCGCACCGAGCGCAAAAAGTCCAGATTGGAAATATCTGGGTGATGCAGCAGCTCGCGATAAAAACTATGGTCAAAAATGCCTACACGACCGTGGATTGGAAATTCTAAAAAGAACCGCCACAGCATTGGATGTTTATTGTCTTCTTCTGTAGCATCATCAAATTGAGACAGATGATAGTAACGAGGGTCTAATTCGCGCACCAGATCGTTAAGGATCTGCCCTTTCCCGGTCACTTCCCATCCAGATAGGATGATCAGCAGACTGCGATCCGTGTCCTTTAATTCCCGTTGCAAAGCACCAAGTTGGCTGCCAAGTTCGGACGTCTTTAAGGCAAGCAGCGGATCGTCTTTTGAGAAAGACATTTTCTTTAACATATTTTATCATCTCCTTTACAGATGCTTAAAGAACCATGCTTTTGAATCATTATACCATAGGAAATTGAGGAAAATCAGTGGAAATTTCAACAAAAATGAAAAGACTATGTAAAGTCTGATAAATAATGGGAAAGATATGGATAAAACAACTTTTTGTAGAATGGACAATAAAAAAGACCTCCGTTATTGGAGATCTTTGATAGTTTAATTTAGTCGTCCTTGCCTTCGTCGTAGATTTCGAAGACCACTTCTTCGGAATCCTGTTTGCGGCGAGGAATAAAGGAGAAGACCACGGCAAGTACGACAGATGGGATGAGCCATGCAAGGCCGAAGCTAGCCAGTGGCAGGGTAGCTTTGAAAGCCAGGAGGCTGTCAATCCAAGCAGCAGAGATGCCCAGGCTGCCAACGGCAGAGAGACCATCGATGAAACTGATCAAGAAAGCACCGATGAGCGCGCCGATGTAGGCATTTTTGTTTGGAATGAAGCGGTCGAGGCAGTTGCAGATGACGAGCGCCATGAGTACAGGGTAAACCATGTTGAGGAATGGCACAGCCAGATTGATAATGGTGGTTACACCAAGTACGGAAATCAGCAATGCTGCGAGAACGGTGAGGGTAACAACGAGCTTGTAGGAAAGCTTGCCGTTGGACAATTCATTGAAATATTCACCGGTGGTTACGCTGAGACCGATAGCGGTTGTCAAGCAGGCGAGAGTAACCGCTGCGGAGAGGCAGTAGGTACCAACGCTGCCAAGAAGTCCCTGAGTCATCTGAACGAGCAGGGTGGAACGGTCGATGTCGGCAGGGAAGACGTCGGTAGCGCCTGCGCCGCCATAGGTGAGACCGCAGTAAACAAGACCAAGCAGAACGGCTGCAATGACACCGCAGCGAATACTCATGGAAAGCTGTTCTTCACGGTTGTTGTAGCCGCGGGCAACGATGTTGGACAAAGCTACACCGGCAAACATCGAAGCAGCCAGTGCGTCCATGGTTTGATACCCTTCGGTGAAACCGCCAGCAAAGGTGTAAACCGGTTCAGCAGCGGCACTTGGTTCGCCAATTGGTGCAACGATGGCAGCCACAACGATGGCGAACAGTGTCAGCAGCAGGAATGGTGTGAGATATTTGCCGAGACGATCAACAACGCGGGAGCGGTTGATGGTTAACAGCCAAACGATGATAAAGAAAACGATCGAACTGGCCTGAATAGGGACGTTTGGTAACAGGGTATGAACCCCAACTTCATAAGTGGTCGCTGCTGTTCGTGGAATAGCGAACATCGGCCCAATAGAAAGTACAACGATGAGACCAAGAAAACGTCCAAATGGTCGTCCAGCATAGCGTGCTAAGGTCATAATGGTACCACCACTGCGCAGAGTGGCATAAACAGTCATGAGTGGCAAACCAACCCCGGTAATGATAAAGCCGATCAATACAGGAAACCATGTGTCACCGGCGTGTAAGCCGAGATATGGTGGAAAAATCAGGTTGCCGGCACCCAAGAACATTGAGAACAATGCAAAGCCGACGATAATCAGGTCTTTGACTTTTCGATTCATTTTCGTATTTCCCCCTTTAGGTATGTTTCATACGCACAATAACGTATATAAACCATATTTTAAGGTGAATAGTCGAAATGTGCAACCTAAATCCTAAGTATTATGCATAATTGATTGTAATAGAAAGGCTTGCAACACTAAGATCCCTCAGGTATACTGAAAAAATCTGAATGCGATTTAGAAAGAAGGAGTTTCATGATACAAATTCAGGAAGCCATTTTGCATGTTTTTGACGCGATTGGTGTTCAGGAGATTCTATCGGAACGTGCGTTGAATCCGCATAATGCATTGATGATTGACTATATCAGCCATCATGTTGAGCGTGGCTTAGAAGATCCAGCGGCCAGCCATGCACAATTTATGGAGAACAGCCCTGTGCCGCGCCGCACACGGGAATTTGCCCAGGGTGGTGAGTCGCTGGTGGATTATTCCAAATGGCTGGCGAGCTTGTTTTTTGGCGAACTGCGGGAAATGGCCGTGGAGGACAATTACCACCTTATTATCGCGCGGTTTGTGACAGAGCTTGGCGTGCCGTATTTGGCGATTCTGGCGCTGGCCGACAAGCTTGCCTACACGCATCAGGTCGATGCGGACGATGAAGGCAAGCTGGCGGCGTCGATTGCGGTGCATCATTCCATCATGCCGCAGCCAACGCAGCGTGTGAAGGGTTATGCGTTCATCAATCTCGAGGACTTTGGCATTCGTCTCTGTGACATCAAGCTGAAGCATGAGAAGGAAACCGTGCGTATTTTCGAAGAGGTGGTGCTTGGCTGCATCACCGAGCCGTCCAGCCGTGACAGCTATCGTCACATTCGCCAGATGACGCTGGCGGTTGCTGACGATTATTCACAGGATCCTGTGGAAGCGCTGGCGCGTGCGAAGCACTTTTTGGCGGATAACGCTCGTGAAAGCGACATCGTTGAAACGCGCACGCTGGCTGAAAAAACGTTCCCAGATTCCATCCAGATGCAGAGTGCTTTCATGGGTGAGGTGAGCTACGCCAACTTGCCAGAAAATCTGGTGCTTGAACGCGGTTTTGCGCAGAAGCAGACCGAGACCTATAAGCTGGTCGCCGACGGCGAAATCACACTGACCATTCCAGCGGAGTGGTACGACGATCCAGAGCGTGTGGAGATTCGCATGGAGCAGGATGGTACCACCACCATCAGCATTCGTGGCATTGAACATTTGACGAGCAAATAAAATTAAAAAATAAGAGCACTTGCATTCGTCTCAAACGATGAATGCAAGTGCTCTTATTTTGTTTAAAAGAGGCCGAGCCAATCGAACAGCGCCATGCTGCCGTAGGTGATGGCGCCGCCGATAAGGGCAGCTGCGATGACCATGGCGATGGTTCGTGGCCAACGGTGTTTTGGGCGCTGAGTGCGAATGACGGCAAGATCGTCCAAGCTGGCGCCTTGATCGAAGGCGAGTATTTCTTTGTAAGTTTGGATGTCGTACATTTTTTTGTAGAGTTCCACGCGGCCGCAGTAGTAAGTGCAGAGGCTGAAAATAAACGCCCAGATGATGATTCCCCAGGTATCCGCGAGAACGAAAAGTGGTACCGCTGTGAGCACGGTCGCAGCCATGCCGATGGTAAAAAGCATCGAGTCGCGTTGAAAACCTACGCGTTCTTGTTCAAAAATTTCATGTTTCATTTCTTCTACATCTCCTTTAATAAGTTCGTCCAGAGATACAGAAAAGACGTCACTCAGCAACAACAGAGTGTGAATGTCGGGATAGGTTTTGTTGTTTTCCCAGTTCGAAATGGATTGCCGCGATACAAAGATGCGTTCTGCCAATTCGTCTTGAGAGATGCCAAGTTCCTTACGATATTGTTTGATCTGTGTTCCAAGTTCCATGTTTTCTGAACCTCCTTTGTTTGTGAACTCATTGTTGCAGAAAATGTAAAAACGCGCCATCAAAAGGGCTGGACAAACGGTGTTTTGGCCTCGTCAAAGTGCTTTGACAGGCGATGAAACGCTGTCAGGGAGCGGCTTCTGGCAATTAGCCGTTGATGAGCGCGGAAATAATGTCCTGGCTGTTTGTGATCGTGACGCCGATGTTTTTTAGCTCGTCCATGCCCTGCTGGTAGAGACCGGACATGGCATCCTGCGCCAAAACGAGTCGAAAATCGCGTTCGCTGGCTTCGTACATTGAGGTGCGCGGGCAATTTGGAAAATTGCAGCCGGCAAAAATCAGCGTGTCGATGCCCAGCGCACGCAGCGAATTTTCAAGCGAGGTTTGATAAAAAGCGCCCCAGCGTGGTTTATAAAGAACGTAGTCGTGGTTGCCGATGCACTGCACCTGGCCAGTCAGCAGATGTTCCCAGTTGAGAGGCGGAGCATCGGTGGGTTTCAGCACATCGGGGAAATCCGCACCGCGGCTAAAAGGGGTGAGCAACGCCGTCCCTGCCTCCACCGCGCTGCGACGGCAGAGATCGACGTTGCTGCCATCGGGTAAATAGGCGCGGACAATGTGGAAAATCGGCTGACCAGCCTCGCGCATATGCTGGCAGAGCGCTGTCAAGGAAGGCAGCACATCCATGCTGCCAGGAATTTCCATGGCAGCGCCAGGCAGCACGCAGTCGTTTTGGAAGTCGATGATGACGAGCGCGCTCTGCGCATAGTGTGGGGAGAGATAATCGCTCATGCTTGCCACCAGTGGATGCGGCTTTCGTCAAACCGATCCTGCTGTTGTTTTTCTTCGGCAGGATGTCCAAGCGGGAAGAGGGCGAAGGCGCGCAGGTTGTCTGGAATGTCGAGAATTTTTTCCACAGCCTGCATGCGGTCTTCCAGAGGTGCAATGCCGATCCAGGTGCCGCCCAGTCCGAGGCTGTCGGTAGCAAGCCAGATGTTTTCCGTGCAGATGGACAGATCGATTTCGGCGAATTGTGGCACACGGCAGTCTTTGCGATAGCAGGAGACAATGGCGGCCGCGGCGTTTTCCGTGAATGCGCCGTATGGCGAAGCGCCAGCCAGGGCCTTTAATGTGGCTTTGTCAGTGACCACGTAAAATTCCCATGGCTGTTGATTGGTGGCCGACGGTGCCTGCATGCCGGCACGGAGAATTTTTAACAGATCCTCACGAGAAACCGGTTCGTTGGTGAATGATCGAATACTGGTACGATGAAATAATGCGTTCATAATGATCGCTCCTTTCTTTCCATAAGTATACCGAGCTTTTCCACAACTGTGCAAATGTTTTCGCTTGCCGATCCGGAAAAGTAATGGTATAATAGTGATATCAAAATGATATCACGTTGAAACGAAAGAAAGGAATGAAGAAAAATGACGAAAGAAATGCAAAATAGTGGCATGGACGAACGCAAAATGACGACCATCAACGGTTTTCTTATGTTATTCGTACTGCTGGTAGTGGTTGCTGCCGCAGCGGCGGCTCTGCTGCTCGTTGGCGGTGTCTTGGGCATTGTGCTTTGCGTGCTGTTAGGGATTGTGGCGCTGTTCCTCTTGGGCGGCTTTGCGGTCATTCGACCAAACGAAGCCATGGTTTTAACCTTGTTTGGGAAATATTCTGGGACCATCAAGGGAGAAGGTTTTTATTGGTACAATCCATTCTGCAGTCCGGTGCGTTATGGAAAATCCAGCAAAATCAGCCTCAAGGCGATGACGTTGGAAAGTGGCCAGCAGAAAATCAACGACGAACTCGGGAATCCGGTCATGATCGGCATTGTTGTAATCTGGCGTGTGACGAACACCGCCAAAGCCGTGTTCGATGTGGACGACTACGAAGATTATCTCTCTACCCAGAGCGATGCCGCGCTGCGCAGCATTGTGCGCCAGTATCCATACGATGGATTTAACAACGATGCAGAAAAATCCTTGCAGGGCTCCAGCCAGGAAGTGGCCGATCGTCTCAAGGAAGAAATCCAGTCCAAGGTGCACATTGCCGGTCTGGAAATTCTCGAAGCACGCATTACACATCTGGCCTATGCACCTGAAATTGCTTCGGCGATGCTGCAGCGTCAGCAGGCAGCGGCGATTATTGATGCACGTTCCATGATTGTTGATGGGGCGGTTGGCATGGTAGAAATGGCGCTGCAAGAGTTGGATAAGAGCGATATGGTGCAGCTGGACGACGAACGCAAGGCGGCCATGATTTCCAACTTGCTCGTGGTGCTCTGTGCCAACCACGACCCTCAGCCAGTCGTCAACAGCGGTAGCCTGTACTGATGAACGCTGCATAGACACAGAAAGGTGGGCTGCTTTATGAAGAAAGAGCAAGCGGAAATATTTGCTGATGAACGGCGAGCTGTTGCCTTTAATGAAGTAGCTAAAGAACTGCCATTGAACAGGTTGGAAAAATTAATGATCGCTGTGATGGCAATCATTGCACTGTTGCCGGTGGTGCATCTGGTGGTGGTTTACATAAGTCTGCCTACAGATGTTGTCATTGAGACCAGTGCTATAAGTGGGTATTCTGCTAGATGGATATTGCCTATCCTTGCTGTTTGCAACATCATTGTTGTTCCGGCGGCGGTTGGAAAGAATTTTTATGCACAGGCAACCACTTTATCAAAAAATGATTTGAAACGTTCGGCAGAGTCCGTTATTCATGCGTATCGTTTTTGGCTGAATCTGATGGGTATTCTTTGTGTCGCCTTGATTGGCTATGTATTGGAAGTGTCCATTCGCCAAGCTCAGGGCAGCGTCATCAGCACCAGCGTCTGGATGCTTGCCGGGCTTGTGGTCCTTGCCGTTGTCAGCACCGTTGTATATCACTATTGGCTGCGGAAGGTGCCGGGTGATGAAAGCAGCAAGAATAATTTTGGAAGAAGGTGACGTATATGCGTTACAATAATAAACGCGGCGCTCAGGTCATTGAAGAATGGCCGAAACGCTTGCCGCTTAATAAACTGGATGTCCTGTTGATTATTGTCATTATGGTTTTCCTTATTGTGCCTTTGATACGCATTGCTATGATCTATGGCTCACTGCCGGATATCATCCCGACTAATTTTGGGGCATCTGGTGAGGTGAATGGTTATGGCAGCAAGTGGAATCTTTGGGTCCTTTGGGGCGTGGACCTTCTTTGCTGCGGATTAATGGTGGTGTTTGAGTTTTTCCCGCGCTGGATTAATGTGCCGGTGTTTCTGCTCAAACGGCCAGCGGAAGAAATCATTCGCGGCACGCGCCTGATGATGAACCTCATGGGCGTGCTCATAGCCGGATTTTTCTGGTACATCGCCGAAGTGACGATTGCCATTGCTGGTGGTTCGGCTGTGGCAATGAGCGGTGCAGTGACCATCGGTTTTGTGGTAGTGTTGATTTTAGTCACATTGATTTATTTTCTCTGGCTCTGGCGCGCCTGAGTGCGTATAATGAATCGAGAGAGGAGGCGCGGCGATGTCGCAAAGCAATAAGAAAGACCGAAAGCAGATCGTGCTGCGTCTTTCCCCGGAATTGTATGATGCTTTGGCTCATTGGGCGGACGATGAATTTCGCTCCATTAATGGGCAGATTGAATTTTTGTTGACCGATGCGGTGCGAAAAGCAGGCCGCGAGAAAAAACAATAGTTTCCATGAAAGGATATGAATCATGTTAATAACGACACTCTCATCCATTAATGAGCAGGATTACAAGATTATTGGACTGGTGCGCGGCAGTGCTGCTTTTAGCAAAAACGCTGTCAAGGACATCGGCCAGGCCTTCAAGTCGGTGGTGGGCGGCGAACTGAAAAGCTACTCGGATTTGCTTGATATGGCGGCCGACTCAGCCACCCAGAAGATGGAACAGCAGGCCGATGAGCTTGGTGCCGACGCCATTGTGGGCGTGACTTACACCAGCATGAGCATGGCCGACGGAGCCGCGGCGGTCATGGTCAGCGGCACTGCTGTAAAATTGATTTAAGAATGGAGGAGCAGCAATGCTTTTGGTTTCTACGGATACATTGGCGGGTCGCAGTTATACGGAGATTGGCTTTGTGAAAGCCACATCGGTGTATAGCAAAAACCTTGCCAAGGACATTGGTCAATCGCTGAAATCGGTGGTGGGTGGTGAGCTGAGAGGCTATACCGATCTGCTCGATACGGTCACCGACATTGTGATTGAGAAACTGGAGGCAAAAGCAGCGGCCATGGAGGCCGATGCAGTGATTGGCATTAATTATGCCACCAGTAATCTCACTGAGTATGGTGCAGAAATCATTGCTTATGGTACTGCTGTAAAGTTCCTATAAATTTGTATTGAAAAAGAGCGTTCTATCGCAAAAGATAGAACGCTCTTTTCTTATGCATTGGTGTCCTGTGGTGGCCAGTCCAGCTGAATCAGCGGAATGCCGGCTTCTTTGAAGAGCTCTTTGGAGAGACCATCGGGATAATCGCCGCTGTAAACGACGCGCTCAATGCCAGCGCCGATGAGAATGCGTGCACAGAGGCTGCAGGGTGAATGGGTGCAGTAGAGGGTGGCGCCGGAAATGGAAACGCCCATGATGGCTGCCTGGATGACGGCGTTTTGCTCAGCGTGCAGAGCGCGGCAGTATTCGTGCCCTTCGCCGGAAGCGAAGCCCATGCGCTGGCGTGTGCAGCCGCCGAGATCGTCGCAGTGGGCCATTCCTGGAGGGGCACCGTTGTAACCAGTGGTGATGATGCGGTGGTCTTTGACAAGGATGGCGCCGACGTGGCGGCGCAGGCAGTTGGAGCGTTTGGCGATGATGTGGGTAATTTCCATAAAATAGGTGTCCCAATCTGGACGCTTGAGCATGAGGAGTCCTCCTTCTATTAAAATGAGTATGATTTCGTAAAAAATGTTCAGGAATAAATCATAAAAAGATCCAATGGATCTTGAAGTCATGGTAGCACGTGAGCGCGCGAGATGCAAGCCGGAGGAATTCTCGGTGAGTGGTGGAGTGCAGCAAGGGGTTGTGCTATAATGAAGACAATTGTGAAGCTTAATTAATTTTATGTGACATAATGGAAGTTAAAGAATACAACTATTAAAGAGGTGTATCCATGAAAAAGATCATGTTTGTGTTTGGGACTCGTCCTGAAGCCATCAAAATGGCGCCACTGGTCAAGGCGATGGAAAAAGCGGAAGATTTGGAGCCGCTGGTTGTCGTCACGGCGCAGCATCGTGAGATGCTGGATCAGGTACTGGAGCTTTTTGATGTGCATCCAAGCTACGACTTGAATTTGATGAAGCCGCAGCAAACCTTGACCGACATCACCGCTGGTGTGCTGCGCGGCATCGAACGCATCGTTATTAAGGAAAAGCCGGACATCGTGTTGGTGCACGGCGATACGACAACCACCTTTGCGGGTGCGTTAGCCAGCTTCTATCAGCAGGTGCCTGTGGGGCACGTTGAAGCAGGGCTGCGCAGCGGCAACATGTATTCGCCGTTTCCGGAAGAAGCCAATCGCAAGCTGACCGGTGCCATGGCAACCGTTCATTTTGCGCCAACACCTCAGGCGCGAGCCAACTTGCTGCATGAAGGTGTGGATCCATCGGGTATTTATACCACGGGGAACACCGTCATTGATGCTCTGATGATGACCGTAAAACCAGATTATGTGTTTGATGAAGAACTGACGCGCATGTTGGATGTGCCGGGACGCAAGGTGCTTTTAACGACCCATCGTCGCGAAAACCTTGGGCAGCCAATGGTGCAGATTTTCCGTGCCGTTCGTCAGCTGCACGAACGCTTCCCAGATGTGAATTTCTATTTCCCAATGCATAAGAACCCTCGTGTGCGTGCATTGGCCAAAGAAGCGCTCGAAGAACTGGACCGCGTGCATCTATTTGAACCGCTGGATTATGCACCATTTGCCAATTTGGTCAGCCGTATGGATCTGGTGCTTACCGACAGTGGTGGTTTGCAGGAAGAAGCACCGGCGCTTGGCAAGCCTGTTCTCGTGCTGAGAGATACCACGGAACGTCCGGAGGCCGTCGAAGCTGGCACGGTGAAGTTGGTTGGCTGCGATACTCAGCTTATTGTTGACACTGTTTCCAAGCTCTTTACTGACGCAGAGGCTTATGCTGAAATGGAACATGCTGTGAACCCATACGGCGATGGTCAAGCTTGCGCGCGTATTATTTCTGCGCTGCGTTATTACTTTGGCTTTGATGCCGAACGTCCAGCAGACTGGCGATGAATGAAACGGTGAAGTTTTCGGAAAATGGCATATATTTCACAAAATTTCATCTATTCATAAAAATAAGCAACTCTTATGTGTAAATGGTAACATATAGATGGTCTTAAAATTCCCTTTTTGTTATACTTATCTTGTCAGATTGAGAAATGTCTCACAAGGGAGGCGATGAAATGTCGATGCTTTATCGGCGTCGGTCAAAAAAAGACCCCGAGGGCCAGGAAAAGTCCCAGAGCCCGATGTATCGAGCCTTCAATGTCGCTCTTAGCTTTGGGATATCGCTGGCTGTTTCGCTGTTTATCATGATCAAAGTCGGTGCATGGTTTGACCAACGCTTTCAAATTGGCCCATATGGTACTGTGATATGTGTGCTGATTGCAATCGTTGCTGGTTTTCGGACCCTCTATAGAGAGGTGCTACGCTTAGAGGAAGAAGACACGCAAAGGATGGAGAAAAAATGATGGCTCAAACTGTGATGGAGTTTGTGATTGGTTTTGCGGTAGGCGCTGTGGTTTGCCTGGGGAAAGAATATCTTTTGCAGCGCTTTATATTGACAGGCAATAAATTTTTCACGACACTGCTTTTTTGGGCGCGTTTTCTGATTGACGCAGCGGTGATGGTGGCAATGTTTTGCTACTCCATTCCTGCGCTTGTTGGAAGTGCGATGGGGCTATCGGTTTATATGGTGGTCGTGGTTGTGCAAACGCTGAAAAAAGGGCAGTGATCACAAAGAGAGAGGTGATATTTTTGGGTGGACAAGCAATGCTTGCAAGTGAAGAGGTCTCCAATATTGTCTATCAAAATGGCAATTTTGTTCTGACGAACGAAATCACCACCATGTGGGGTGTCATGATTGTCCTCATCCTGTTGGCCTATTTTGCAACACGCAATCTCCAGATGAAACCAAAAACGTGGAGTTTGCAAAACATTTTTGGCTGCATCATTGACTTTTTGATGGACACCATCGAAGGTATCATGGGCAAAGAAAATGGCCGTAAATACGCTCCATTTTTGCTTACGATTTTCTTCTTGATCATTTGTTCAAACTATGTGGGCCTCTTGCCACTGGCTGGCCATGTGCAATATGGCTATAAGCCACCAACCAGCAATCTGAGCGTCACTGCGGCGTTGGCGATTATCACAATTCTGGCGTTTTTCTTCTATGGGATCAAAAACAGTCCGAAGAAATTCTTTAAGTTTTTCTTTTCGCCGATGCTGCCATTGAATCTGCTCGACTTGTTTACTCGTCCGTTGTCGTTGGCCGTCCGTCTTTACGGTAATATCTATGGTGAAGAAATGGTTATTGGGTTCCTGTTTGGGATGATCCCACTCTTCTTGCCACTGCCAATGTACGCGTTGAGTATTCTTTTCGGAGCCATTCAGGCGTATGTATTTATGATGCTGGCAACAATCTATCTCCAGGAAAGTGTCTCTGGACACTAAAACAGTAATGCAGAAAAGTAGCACACAAACGATTTTTAAGGAGGATTTTCTTTATGGGAGCAACTGGATTAATCGCATTGAGTATGGCAATTGCCATTGGTTTGTCTGCAATCGGTTCTGGTATCGGTCAGGGTATCGCAACCGCTCGTGCAACGGAATCTATGGCTCGTCAGCCGGAAATGGCCGGTGGGATTCGTACGACTTTGATTCTTGGTCTCGCATTTATGGAAACGCTGACCATTTATGGTCTGCTCATCGCTCTGATGCTGTATTCCCAGCTTTAATGAAGTGATTCGCATAGAAGCAAGACGCAATCATTCATACAAAGTAAGGAGATGGTTTTATGAGCATTGAGCCATCCACACTCATATTTGCGCTTATCAACTTCTTGATTCTTCTGTTCTGCTTGAAGAAATTCCTCTACAAGCCGCTGTTCAACATGCTTGATGAACGTGCGTCCACCATTGCAAAAAATGTGGACGATGCAGAACAGGCGCGTGAAGAAGCCAACGCTCTCAAAGCAGAGTATGAAGCCAGCCTGAAAGAAGCGCAGACAAAGGCTCAAGAAATTATTCAGAACGCCAATAAACTTGGTGAAGAAACCCGTGCTGAAATTATCGCAAAGGCGCGCGAAGAAGCTGCGCGTGCAAGCGAAAAAGCAAGAGAAGAAATCAACCGCGAAAAAGAACAGGCCCTCAAAGACCTGCGTGCTGAAGTGGCAGATCTCGCTGTAGACGCAGCGTCTAAGATTATTGGCCGCAACGTAACCATCGCGGATCATGAAAATCTTGTCAACGAATTTATTAAAGAGGTAGGGGACGCTAAATGAACGATGCAGGAGTAGCCAAACGCTATGCACAGGCACTGTTCATGCTCGCGGACGAATCCCAAAACGTCGATAAAATCGGTCAGGACCTTGCTTATGCCTGCGAAACCATTTATGGCAACGCAGAGCTGGAGCAAGCGTACACTGGCGTGCAATTTTCAATGAGAGGCAAGAAAAATGCCATCGCAAAGGTGTTCCAGGGTCAAGTGGATCAGGTTGTGGTGAATTTCCTGCAGATTCTCATCGAAAAAGGCCGTACTGGTTATTTGGCGGATATCCAGAAAGCTTATGGCAAGCTGCTGGATGAACGCAACGGCATCGCCGATGCAACGGTGACGTCGGCCTATCCGCTGAAAGAGGAAGAAGCAAAAAATATCGCCCTGGCACTCGGAAAGGCAGTGGGCAAGACCATTCGCCTGGAAGTGGTGGTCGATCCATCTCTGGTTGCCGGCGTCAAGCTGAAATACGGCGATAAGATCATCGACGGCTCCGTAGAAGCTCGTTTAGCGAGCATGCGAAAGCGCCTCATGACACAGGACATTGTAGGAGGTGAAGGTCCCCAATGAGCATTAGACCAGATGAAATAAGCTCTATTTTAAAAGAAGAAATTCAGAACTTTGACCAGACCGTCGAAACTAGCGAAATCGGTACTGTTATCGAAGTCGGTGACGGTATCGCTCGTGTACACGGACTCCAGAACGCCATGGTTAACGAACTTCTTGAGTTCCCTGGCGGCGTCAAAGGGATGGCCCAGAACCTTGAAGAAGACAACATCGGTTGCATTCTTCTTGGGGAATTTGAACATATCAAGGATGGCGACCCAGTTAAGCGTACGGGCCGCATCATCGAAGTACCGGTTGGTGAAGCACTGATCGGTCGTGTTGTAAACGCCATCGGTGAACCAATCGATGGCAAAGGTCCAATTGAGACCACCAAATCCCGTCCAGTTGAAAACGTTGCCCCTGGGGTTATCACCCGTGAAGGGGTACACGAACCGTTGCAGACGGGTCTTAAGGCAATCGATGCCATGATTCCTATCGGCCGTGGTCAGCGTGAATTGATCATTGGTGACCGTCAGACCGGTAAAACCGCTATTGCCATCGATACCATCATCAACCAGAAGGGGCAGGATGTTATCTGCATCTACGTTGCGATTGGTCAGAAAGCATCCACCATTTCTAACGTTGTTGGTACCCTCGAAGAATATGGTGCCATGGATTACACCATCGTCGTTGCAGCAACGGCATCCGAACCATCCCCAATGCTTTACATCGCGCCATACGCTGGTGCAGCAATGGGCGAAGAGTTCATGTTCAACGGCAAAGACGTTCTCATCGTTTACGATGACTTGTCCAAACAGGCTGTTGCTTATCGTGAACTTTCTTTGCTTCTGCATCGCCCACCAGGCCGTGAAGCATATCCAGGGGACGTATTCTATCTCCACAGCCGTCTGCTCGAACGTGCAGCGAAACTGGAAGATAAATACGGCGGCGGTTCTATGACCGCACTGCCAATCATTGAAACCCAGGCAGGCGACGTATCCGCTTACATTCCAACCAACGTTATTTCCATTACCGATGGTCAGATCTTCCTGGAAACCGACCTTTTCCACTCCGGGGTTCGTCCTGCTATCAACGCAGGTATTTCCGTATCTCGAGTCGGCGGTGATGCACAGATTAAAGCAATGAAGAAAATCGCCGGGAACCTGCGTGGTGACCTTGCACAGTACAACGAATTGAAGGCATTCTCTCAGTTCGGCAGTGACCTTGACGACATCACCAAGGCTACCCTTGCTCGTGGTGAACGTCTCACTGAAGTGCTCAAGCAAAAGCAGTATTCCCCAATGCCGGTTGAAGAACAGGTTGTCAGCATCTACGCGGTAGTGAAAGGGTATTGCGACAGCATCAAGACCGAAAATGTTGGTCGTTTTGAAAAAGAATTCCTTGATTTCATGCGTGCATCTAAATACAAAGAAAGCGCCTTAGAGGCTATCGTTTCAACTGGTAAAATGGAACCAGAAACTGAAGATGCGCTGAAGAAAGCAATTGTAGAATTTAAGGAAGGCTTCCAAGGCTAAGAGAGGAAGGTGAGACGTCTTGGCAAATGCTAAAGAGATCAAACGCAGAATGCAGAGTATTGCAAATACGAAGCAGATCACAAACGCCATGAAGATGGTCTCCGCCTCCAAGCTCCGTCGTGCACAAAAGCAGATTGGTGCTGGACGTCCTTATCAGGAAAAATTACGTCAGGTTTTGGCGCAAGTTTCCGCATCGATGTCCGGTGAAAGTACAGATCCGCTGCTCGAAGTGCGTCCTGTCAATCATGAAGCGTTTTTAGTCATTGCATCCAATAAAGGGCTTGCAGGTGGCTTTAACGCCCATGTTATGAAGGAAGCGCATCGCGTTATTAAAGAAGCACAGGCAGCTGGTCATGAAGTCAGCGTTATTGCTGTTGGCCGAAAAGCGCAGGAATATTTCACCAAACATGGCATTCCTGTGGACGTGGCGTATCTTGACACCAACGATATTCCGGACCCATACGACAGCGAAATCATCGCCAAAGAGATCCGTTCTGCCTATGAAACCGGAAGATATGATAAAGTCAGCATTGTGTATCCGTTGTTCCGTTCCGTTATGAGTCAGGTGCCGACAGTCGTGCCGCTTCTGCCAATCGAAAGCGATGCCCTTGCACAGGGCGATGGCGCAGAAGACGACAAATACGCTGCCGATTACATGTTTGAGCCAGACGCGGCCAGCATCCTCAGCCAGCTTCTGCCAATGTATCTGTCCAACCAGATCCATGGCTGCATGGCAGATGCAAAGACCGGTGAGCATGGCGCTCGTATGACCGCCATGACCGCTGCGACGGATAACGCTACCGAGCTCTTGAGCCAGCTGGAAATCAGCTACAACCGTGCACGTCAGGCTGCGATTACCAACGAAATCATCGAAATCGTTGCTGGCGCCAACGCGTTGGGCTAATGCACGCAGAAGGAGGAAGATCCGTCTTGAATAATCAAGGTAAAATTATAAAAGTTGTTGGTCCTGTCGTTGACGTAGAGTTTGCGGCAGATCAACTTCCAGAAATCAACTATGCGCTTCATGTTTCCAATGAAGGGCAGGAAATCGAATTAGAAACCAAGCTTGATGTAACATTGGAAGTTGCAGAACATCTTGGCGGTAACGTTGTGCGTACCATCGCCATGAGTTCCACCGATGGTCTTGTGCGCGGGCTGAATGTTGAAAACACTGGCAGTCCAATCACTGTTCCTGTTGGTGACTGCACCTTAGGCCGTCTCTTCAACGTTACTGGTCAGCCAATTGATGAAGAAGGCCCAGTCAATGAAACCGAACGCTGGTCCATTCACCGTGAAGCACCAAGCTTTTCCGAACAAAACCCTGAAAAAGAAATCCTCGAAACCGGGATCAAAGTTATCGACTTGCTCTGCCCATACGTTAAGGGTGGTAAAATCGGTCTGTTCGGTGGTGCCGGTGTAGGTAAAACCGTATTGATTCAGGAATTGATTCGTACCATTGCTCACGAACACGGCGGCTATTCCGTATTCGCAGGTGTTGGTGAACGTACTCGTGAAGGGAAAGATCTTCTCGTAGAAATGAAGGAAAGCGGCGTTATCGATAAAACCAGTCTCGTGTTCGGTCAGATGAACGAACCACCTGGTGCACGTATGCGTATCGCTCTGACTGGTCTGACCATTGCAGAATATTTCCGCGATGTTCAGCATCAGGACGTATTGCTCTTCATTGATAACATTTTCCGTTTTTCCCAGGCTGGTTCCGAAGTATCCGCGCTGCTTGGCCGCATGCCATCTGCCGTAGGGTATCAGCCAACGCTGGCTACCGAAATGGGTCAGATGCAGGAACGTATTACTTCTACTGACAAAGGGTCCATCACCTCTGTTCAGGCCGTTTATGTCCCTGCCGATGACTTGACCGACCCAGCACCAGCAACCACCTTTGCACACTTGGATGCAACGACCGTATTGGACCGTGGTATTTCCGCAAAAGGGATTTACCCAGCCGTTGACCCGCTGGCATCCACCTCTCGTATTCTTGACCCACTCGTTGTTGGTGAAGAACACTACAACATCGCACGTGGCGTTCAGGAAGTGCTGCAGCGCTATAAAGACCTGCAGGATATCATCTCCATCCTTGGTATGGACGAATTGTCCGATGAAGAAAAACTCATCGTTGCTCGCGCTCGTAAGATTGAACGTTTCTTGAGTCAGTGCTTCTTCGTTGCTGAACAGTTCACCGGCAACCCAGGTCAGTACATTCCACTCAAGGAAACCTTGCGTGGGTTCAAAGAAATCCTCGAAGGAAAACACGATGATCTCCCAGAACAGGCTTTCCTCATGGTAGGTACCATCGACGATGCCGTTGCTAAAGCAGAGGCAATGAAGAACGGCGTCATGTAAGGAGGTGCTCACCATGGCAGAAAAACTGCTGCAGTTGGAAGTGGTCGCTCCTGACCATCAAGCACTGTCCGTTGGAGTGAAAAGTGTTGTCGTACGCACGCCAGAAGGTGAGATTGGCTTCCTGCCAAACCACGTTGCCATGATTGCAGCACTCACCCCAGAAATTGTGCGTTACGTCGATAAAGACGATAAGAAAGGGTACATCTTCGTTGGTGGCGGGTTCGTAGAAGTGAACAACAACCGTGTTACCGTGCTTTCCGCAAGTGCAGAAACCGCGGATCAGATTGACTTTGATCGTGCCGAACGCGCTAAACAGCGCGCTGAAGAACGATTGGCCCGCAAACGCGAAGACAATGTAGACGTTGCTCGCGCAGAAGCAGCTCTCTATCGTTCCATCGAACGCCTGAAGATGAAACAGTATCTTTAAATAGCAAAAAGCCGTCCATAGTGGACGGCTTTTTTGGTTTTTTGGTGAATAACAGCAACGGAGAATCAAGAAAATCTTTGGAACAGATAATGATGCTATAGGATAAGCGGCAAAAGCTTGTGAAAAATGGAATGTTTGCTGTTGTAATTTTGCGACAGTTTTCAAACTGTGATGGCTGCAAGGGGCACTCTTTTGCTGTTTTTTTAAGCATCAAAAATGGCAAAAAAAGTGAAATTTAAGTGATTGTATAATTTTGGTAGAAAGAAGAAACATGCAAAATGACGAAAATATGAGTGATGGCGTTGGGTTATGAAAAGGTAAGAGAGGCTTAACATAGCCACTTAATAGACTTTTTTTAGAAAATATCACGGTCTGTGATTGATAAAAATTTATCATGGTTCTGTAAATTGTCGCAATGAGAATTGTATTTAATTAAAAAATGTTGCATAATATAGTAGATATAAAAGGCATTCTTATGCCCAATATTCTATCTGTGCAATTTTTCGCAGATGGAAGAGATAATTATATAGGGGAGGTTTTAAGGTGAATGATGGATTATGGATTGTCCTGTTGTTCGTCGCGTTGGCCTTAGTTCTGACCTGTGCTGGTATCGGTGTGAGCCTTTTGCTCAGTCCGCATTATTATCACAGTAAGGAACAGAGAGAAACGTTTGAATGCGGGATCGACACCGAAGGGACTGCTTGGGTCAACTTCCGTGTCGGGTACTACATGTATGCACTTGTATTCCTATTGTTTGACATTGAAACTGTATTCTTCTTTCCTCTGGCCCTTGCTTTTAAGAGTGTTGGATTATTCCCAGTGGTTGCAGCCGCAATTTTCCTTGTGCTCTTGTGCATTGGCCTGTGGTATGAATGGAAGGAGGGCGCGCTCGAATGGAAATAGATAAGGTGCGTTTTGACGAGGAGCACATGCCTACCTCTGAAGGGTGGAGCCCTTCGACAAGAATTTCGCCGGTTACGGACTATCTGCGTAACACTCAGCCAACACAGGCGGAACTTGACCGTTGTGTGATTTTGACAACGATTGACAAGGTGCTGAATCAGGGCCGTAGCCGTTCCTTCTGGCCAGTAACCTTCGGTCTTGCTTGCTGCGCAATTGAAATGATGTCCTCTGGGGGGGCACGTTTTGACTTGGCACGTTTCGGTTACGAAGTATTCCGTCCGTCGCCACGTCACGCAGACTTGATGATTGTTGCTGGTACGGTGACCAAGAAAATGGCACCACTGATTAAGCGTATTTACGAAGAAATGGCAGAACCTAAGTATGTCATTGCAATGGGCAATTGCGCGGTCAGCGGCGGTCCTTTTGCAGGCGGTTACTCCATGGTTAGCGGCGTAAAAGAATTTTTACCAGTGGATGTTTATCTGCCTGGTTGCCCTCCACGTCCAGAAGCATTGTTTGATGCTTGTCTGAAACTGAAGGATCGTGTCAACGATCCTACGATCGTTGAGAGAGAGAGGTGAAAGGCGTGCTCAAGGAACAAATTATGAATGTTATTCCTGCTTTGCAGGAAGAAGAAGATCCACGTGTGACGGCTTTCACTGTTGAACGTGATGAGTTTGTACAGGCCATTATGGACCTGGCTAATAAGTGCAAGTACGATGCACTCCTCGACCTCTGCGCGGTTGAATATCCTGAGGATATGGTTGGGGTGTACAACCTCATGAATTTTGATGACATGGATATGATTCGTGTATCGGTGCACTTCCCAAAAGATGATCTTTGGCTGCCATCCTTGGACGGTGTGTTTAAGGCGGCGTATATCCTCGAACGTGAAAGCTATGACCTCATGGGCGTGGAATACAAAGGACATCCAGATCTGCGTCGCATTTTCCTTGCGGACGACTTTGTCGGTCACCCACTCCGCAAGGATTATGAGAACCACGTAAGAAAGTAAGGGAAGGGGGACTACGATGAGTATCTATGAAAAACAAGGTCGTTTCGGAAACTCCGAAGAACAAACGATTGAAGAACTGATGCAAAAACAGCAAGAGCTGCAAAATCTGCAAAAGGATCAAGACCCATCCCAGACCTATATCATGAATATGGGCCCTCAGCACCCTTCGACTCACGGGGTATTTCGTGCGAAATTAACGATGAACGGTGAAAAAGTTGTGGGCTGCCAGAATATTTGCGGGTATCTCCATCGCGGCATTGAAAAATTGTGCGAAGATCGTACCTGGGCTCAGGTAGTGCCATATACGGACCGTCTTGATTACCTCTCCTGCATTCTTAATGAATGGGGCTATTGCATGGCTGTGGAACAGCTCATGGGTGTAGAAGTGCCAGAACGCGGCGAGTATGTTCGCGTAATCATTGGCGAATTGCAGCGTATTGCGCACCATTTGGTTTACCTCGCCTGCATGGCGTTGGACTTCAACGGGTACACTGTTTGGATGTACATGTTCCGTGAACGTGAAAAAGTGTTTGATCTGTTGGAAGCTTATAGCGGCAGCCGCATGAACAATCATGCGTTCCGTATTGGTGGGGCACCAACTCCATTGCCAACTGGTTTCAAAGAAAAGCTCACCAAATGGTTGGATGAATTCCCAGATGCGTTGAAGGATTTCGATAATGTCCTCAATGGCAACGAAATCTTCCTGGCTCGTACGAAAAACGTTGGTGTTATTGACGCTGAAATGTGCAAGAATTATGGGGTTTACGGTGCGAACCTGCGTGCTGCCGGGGTGAAACTCGACTTGCGCAAAGACAAGCCATACAGCGTTTACGATCGTTTCGATTTTGATGTGCCTGTTGGGGAAATTGGCGACTGCTACGATCGTTACATGGTACGTTATTGGGAAATGGCAGAATCTGCCAAGATCATTCGTCAAGCACTGGAACAAATGCCAGACGAAGGACCTACCATGGGTAAAGTGCCAAAGATGATCAAAGTTCCAGCTGGTAGTGCGTATTCTCAGCTTGAAGGCGGCATGGGCTGGCTTGGCTTCTATGTTGTCAGTGATGGCGGTACAAAACCATATCGTGTACGTATTCACGCGCCAAGTATGATGAGCGTATTTGCATTGCAGGATATCGTTGGCGTTGAAGATATGTTCATGCAGGACTACGTCGCTGCCCTGGCATCGGTCGATATCGTTCTCGGTGAAGTGGACCGTTAAAGGGGGGAGTTATTCGTGCTTGATAATCTGTTTATTAACATTGGCAACTGGATCGTCGATATCACGATGCGCCTTGGCGGTTCCCAGGCTTTGGGTCTTTGGATTGAACGTATCGTCGCAGCGGTTGCTATTCTGGTTTTTCTGTTATGCAACGTTATTATTTTGGTTTATTTAGAACGTAAGATTTCTGGTTTCATCCAGGAACGTTTGGGGCCAAACCGTTGCGGTCCATTTGGTATCTTCCAGTTGTTCATGGACATTTTGAAACTTGTCAGTAAGAACACGGTTACACCGGACAGAGCCGACAAGTTCCTGTACAACATGGTGCCAATTGTTGTCTTTATCCCAACGATGATGGTGTTTGCTGTTATGCCATTGGGTGAAGGCATGACCGTGTATGATTCTCCAGTCAGCTTGATTTATTACTTTGCTGTCAGTGCTTTTACAACCATCGTCCTGCTTCTGTCTGGTTGGGCTGCGAACAACAAATACAACCTGATGGGTGGTATGCGTGCAGCAGCTCAGATGGTCAGTTATGAAATCCCACTGCTTTTCTCTTTGCTGGGGATTGTCATGCTGACCGGCAGCATGAACTTGAATGACATTGTTTACGATCAGGTTGAAAACGGTTGGTTCATCTGGCGTCAGCCACTGGCCTTCATCATCTTCTCGATTGCAGCAACGGCTGAAATCAACCGTTCTCCATTCGACTTGGCTGAAGGTGAACAGGAACTGATCGCTGGTTATCAGACCGAGTACAGTGGGATGCGTTTCGCATTCATGTACTTGGGTGAATACGTCGCAATGCTGGCTATGTGCTGGCTGGCTGCTGTTCTTTTCCTTGGTGGTTGGGACGGCCCAATCCTGCCTGGTTGGCTCTGGCTCTTCATTAAGACTTATGTATTCGTATTGCTTAATATGTGGGTGCGTTGGACCTTCCCTCGTATCCGCATTGACCACATGTTTAAATTGAACTGGAAAGTTTTGATTCCGCTGGCTGTTGTTAACTTGGCAATCACCGGTATTGTAATCAAAGCTCTGCAGTTCATGGCGTAGGAGGTGGATGTATGTTCGGAATGGGTTTATTAAAAGGCCTTGGCGTTACAGGGAAACACTGGTTCAAAAGAGAAGTCACTGAACAGTATCCAGAACAGCGTCCTGACCTTCCACCTGCCAGCCAGGGGTTCTTTGACTATGAATTGTCAAAATGCATTGCTTGCGGGTTGTGCGAACGGGCATGCCCAAATCACGTCATTACCGTGGAAACAGAGAAAAATGAAGAAGGCAAGAAGGTTGTTACTGCTTACAAAATGCAGGTAGAATATTGCCTCTTCTGCGGTATGTGCATTGAAGCCTGCCCAACAAAGGCGCTTAGAAACGCCAACAACTTTGAAATTGCCTGCTACAGCTACGACAACACGGAATACGATTTCCTCAGTGGCATTCCACAGGCAATGAATGAGAAATTTAACAAAGTACAGGCGGATTATTGGAACAAAAAACGTCCAGAAGGCAATCCAATGGGGATGCCAGAACCGGTGAAGCCACCAAAACCAGCAGCAAAACCTGCTGCAAAACCAGCGGCTAAACCGGCTGATGCTGCGGCTGCACCAGCAGCAAAGACTGAGGCACCTGCTGCGGCTGAAAAGCCACAGGAAGCTGAAAAACCTCAAGCAGCACCTTCTGAGGACGGAAAGGGGGCAGCTGAATGATCTCGCCAGTTTTATTCTACCTGATGGCGTTCGTCGTCATCTTCGGGGCACTCATGATGGTTGCTCATAAGAACATCCTTTACAGTGCACTGAGCATGGTTCTGTGCTTTATCGGGGTTGCCGGTATTTATGCAACACTGCAGCTTTCGTTCTTTGCCGTTGTCCAGATCATGGTGTATGTTGGCGCGATTACGATTTTGACCGTATTTGCGATCATGCTGACACGCCATGCTCATCAGGAAGACTTTGACGGCACCAACCCATTTTCCAATAATGTGGTAGGAGCAGGTGTTGTTTCTGTTGGGATTGCTGTTGTCATGGCAATCGTTATCCGCAGCCTGAATTTGATTACACCACAGGCACTGCCTGAAGATTGGATCCAACAGATTGGTATCGAACTCTTCGGCACCTATGTATTGCCTGTTGAATTGGTTGCACTGCTTCTGCTCGTTGGCATGATTGGTGCAATCGTTATTGGGAAGGAGGATGATGGCCAATGATCGGACTGACACATTATCTGTTATTGGGCGCGTTCCTCTTTGCCATCGGACTCTTCAATGCTTTGGCAAAACGCAACATCATTGCTGTTTTGATGGGCATTGAATTGATGCTGAACGCTGTCAATATCAACCTGTTGGCGTTTAACCGCTTTGTCGGGATTAACGGCGTTGATGGGTACGCTTTTGTGTTGATTGTTCTCGTTGTTGCGGCAACAGAAGTTGCTGTTGGTCTTGCTCTCATCATCAAACATTTCCGCGAAAGTGGAGAAAGCGATGTTGCAAAGATCGACTGGTTGAAATGGTAAGGGGGGTATAAATAATGATACAGTATGCTTGGCTATTGCCATTATTGCCGCTCCTTGCTTTTGTGGTTACCGGTCTCTTTACTGGCCGCAGTAAAAACCTGACGGTGGGTATTGTTATCGGTGTGTTTGTCATCGATTTGATCATCGCCAGTGGTATTGGTATTGAAGTGCTTGGTGGCGCTGCTACCATGAACAACCCAATTGAGTACGGTGTTGAATGGCTCGCTATCGGGGATTTCTCCATTGAATTGGGCTTCCTCATCGATCCATTGACCGCAATGATGCTCTTTGTGGTTATGGTCGTTGCTACATTGGTAGCTATTTACTCTACTGGCTATATGCACGGAGATCCTGGAACACCTCGATTCTTCAGTTATCTGAGTCTCTTCGTGTTCTCTATGTTGCTCTTGGTTGTTGCAAACAACTATTTCTTCATCTTCTTCGGTTGGGAAATGGTAGGTCTCTGCTCTTACCTGCTCATCGGTTACTATTATGACACCGACAGCGCAGCACGTGCGAGTCAGAAGGCGTTCCTCTTCAACCGTCTTGCCGACTTCGGCTTTATGCTCGGTTTCTTCCTGATTTTTGCCACCTTCGGCACCTTTAATTTCACCGAGCTTGCAGAACTTATTCCGGCCTACAGCAATGAAGCGCTGGTTGCTCTCATGGGTATCCTCGTCTTCATCGGGCCAATCGGGAAATCTGCTCAGTTCCCACTGCATGTCTGGCTGCCAGACGCCATGGAAGGTCCTACACCTGTCAGTGCGTTGATCCATGCTGCGACCATGGTCGCTGCCGGTGTTTATCTCCTGGCTCGTCAGTTTGCTCTGTTCTCCAGCGCAACCCTGACCATGGAAGTGATCACCTTCATTGGTGGTTTCACCGCCATCTTTGCAGCCTGCATGGCACTTGTTAACAACGACATCAAGCGTGTGCTTGCTTTCTCCACCATGAGTCAGCTTGGCTACATGGTTATGGCCATCGGTCTTGGCACCATCACTGCAGCAACCTTCCACTTGGGAACCCACGCATTCTTCAAAGCGTTGCTCTTCCTCGGTGCTGGTTCTGTCATTCACTGTGTTGGCTCCAACGATATGGCTGTCATGGGCGGTCTGCGTAAATACATGCCGGTGACCACCTGGACCTTTATCATTGGTTCTTTGGCTCTGGCTGGGATCTTCCCATTTGCTGGTTTCTGGTCCAAGGACGAAATCATCACCACCGCTTACACCACCGGTCACTATGGCTACTTCGTGGTCGCTGAACTTGTTGCATTCATGACGGCGTTCTACATGTTCCGTTTGATTTTCCGTACCTTCTTTGGTGAAAATCGTACCCCACATGGTCACCTTCATGAATCTCCAAAGGTAATGACCGTACCACTTATCATCCTTTCTGTATTTGCGATTTTCTCAGGCTTCCTGGGTGCGCCATTCATGCACAACGGCTACGCATCCTATGTGTTCTATGGCGAACCACATCATCCAGAAGCAAATTACTTCGTTATGCTCCTCTCCACCGTACTGGCATTGGCTGGGATTGGCCTGGCTTATCTCATGTACCATAAGAAGAGCATCGATCCTGCAAAAATCGCCAAAGCAAGCGGCCCAATCTATGGCATTCTCTCCAACCGCTTCTACATCGACCAGATCTATCAGTGGATCTTTGATGTGGTAGTCATGGGCTTCTCTTATGTCTGCAAATGGTTCGATACCTACATCATCGATGGGTTCCTCGATTGTGTGGCCAACGTTACCAAATGGCTTGGTGCGAAACTGCGCAAAACCGAAACCGGTAACATGCAGACCTATGCAGTGGTCATGTTCTTTGCGGTGATCGTGATTGTGCTCTGGAAAGCCATGCCGATGTTAGGAGGGATGTAGTCAATGAATAGTCTAGGATTTCCAATTCTGTCGCTGATTACATTGATGCCAATCCTTTGTGCCATCGTGGTTATCTTTATCCCGAACGACAAAGTCGATGTGATGAAGAAAACGGTCATTGGATTTATGGGCGTGAACCTTTTGCTCACACTCTTTATGTTTGCGCAATACAATGTCAGCGAAGGCGGCATGCAGTTTGTTGAAAACATTACCTGCTCTGATTATCTTGGTATCAACTACATCATGGCAGTGGATGGGATCAGCGCACCGCTGATGCTTTTGACCAGTTTGATTATCTTTGCCGGGTCCTGCATCTCTTATGATATGAACACCCGTACCAAAGAATTCTTCGTTTTCTTGATGATTTTGGTTTGTGGGGTATATGGCGTATTCGCTTCACAAAATCTGTTGTTCTTCTACATCTTCTTCGAATTGGCTCTCGTTCCAATGTACACTCTCGTTGGTGTTTGGGGTTCTGTTCGTAAAGATTACGCCGCTATGAAACTTGTGCTGTATCTGTTGATTGGTTCTGTATTCGTGCTGGTAGGGATCATTTCCATGTATCTCTATGGCGCAAGCAGCGCTGGTCTCGGCTATCTCACCCTTAACATGGATGAGCTGGCTACGGTTGCTTACGGCACCGATTTCCAAATCTTTGCTTATGCATTCCTTGCATTCGGCTTTGGGTTCCTCGTTAAGATGTTCCCATTCCACACCTGGTCTCCTCTTGGTTACGCTGCAGCACCTACAGCCGTTTCCATGCTCCATGCCGGCGTTATCGTTAAGCTTGGTGCATATGGGCTGATCCGTTGTGCGGTTAGCTTCTTCCCAGAAGGGGCACAGTTCTGGGCACCAGTCATTGGTCTGCTCTGCATGATCAACATTGTCTATGGTGCATTCATCGCAATGGTTCAGAAAGACATGAAGCTCTTCGTTGGTTACGCCTGCGTGAGCCACATGGGTTACATCCTCTTAGGTGTATCCACGCTGAACCTCATGAGCCTCTCTGGCGCAGTCAGCCAGATGGTTGCTCACGGTCTCATGATGGGTCTCTTCTTCAGTGTCATCGGTTACATTTACCACGAAGCCGGCACCCGCGACATCACCGCTTTTGGCGGTCTTGCAAAGCAGATGCCTAGAGCAGCGGTGCTGTTCTCTTTGGCCGCTCTTGCCTGCCTCGGTCTTCCTGGGATGTTTAACTTCGTTGCTGAATTCCTCATCTTCATGGGTACCTTCACCAGTGATAAAGTCATCCTCGGTTTCATCACCTATCGTATGATGGCCGTTGTTGCTATTTCCGGTATCGTTATCACCGCTACGTACTGCCTGCGTGCAGTTCGTATCGCCTTCATGGGTCCTCGCAATCCAAAATGGGATCACCTGCATGACATCCACGGGATTTACCTCGTTGGCCCTTGCGTGCTGGTTATTGCCCTCTTTGTATTCGGGATCTACCCACACGGCATCGGCGCGATGATCGAATCCGGTGTTGCACCTATTGCCCAAGCTATTGAATCCAGTGTGATTGGAGGGATCTTCTAATGCTGACTTTTCAAGCTGTTACAATGGAATTGTTGGTATTCATCCTTGGTTTGATCCTTCTTTTGGCAAAACTCGTTGCGAAAAAAGGGGCGTCCCTTCCATATGGCTGGATCACGGTGATCGGCTTCGTCATCATTGGCGTTGTTGGTGTGATCTATCCGCCGGAAGTTGGCATCGTATTCAATGGCATGTACTATACCGATAGTTACAGTCTGTTCTTCAAAGAATTGATTCTCGTCTGCGCAGTGCTTGTTTCTCTTTGCTCCTGCGACTATGTAAAGAAAAAAGGCTATCATGAAGCGGAATACTACATCCTGCTCGTCTTCGCGACTCTGGGGATGATGGTATTCACCTCCGCAGGCGATCTCATTACCTTGTATGTCGGCTTGGAACTGATGACTATGAGTTTCATCGTGCTCATCGGTCTTGCTCGCCGCAATGCACTTTCCACCGAAGCCAGCCTGAAATACCTGGTGCTTTCCGCACTTAGCTCCGCTGTGATGCTCTATGGTATTTCTATGATCTATGGCTTCATGGGAACCACCATGTTCCTGCAGATGGCTATGAACATCAGCGCTTTCTCACATACCGCATTCATGGTTGTGGGCGTGTTGTTCTTCCTCGCAGGCTTTGCCTACAAGCTCAGCGCCGTGCCATTCCATATGTGGGCTCCTGACATTTATCAGGGGGCGCCAACACCTGTGGCTGGTTTCCTCGCTGTTGGGGCAAAAGTGGCTACCCTTGGCATTCTCTGCCGTCTGCTCTTCAACTATTTCACCTATTTCGCAGATTCCTGGCTGTATGTCATCATTGCGTTGGCAATGTTGTCCATCATCTTCGGGAACCTCGTGGCCATTCCACAGCGTGACGTGAAACGTATGCTGGCCTATTCTTCCATCGCACAGGTTGGTTATCTGCTTCTGGCAGTGGCTGCGGCCAATACCCTTGGTATTGTCGCTATCTGCTTCTACGTAGCAGCTTACGCCTTTGCGAACATCGGTGCCTTCATTGCAGCGTCTAACGTTGAAATTGCTACTGGTACCACTGATATGAAGAAATACGTTGGCATGAGCAAACGTTCTCCACTTCTCGCTGCCGGGATTTTCATCTTCATGATTTCCCTCGGTGGTCTGCCTCCTACTGGTGGTTTTATCGGGAAGTTCATCATCTTCACCTCCACCATTCAGAGCGGTTATCTGATCTTCTCCATCATCGCTCTCTTGTTCAGCATGGTTTCTGTTTACTACTATCTGCGCCTGGTTCGTGAATGCTACTTCGCACCAGTGCCTGAAGAAGCAGACATGACTAAGATCAAGACACCAATTGGTATGAAGATTGCGCTCGTTATCTGCATGGTGATGAGCATTGCTATGGGCCTCTTCTTCGATCCAATGATTGAAGCTGGTGCCAACGCGTTGAGCAGCATGCTGCTGTTCTAAGTGGTGAAGCAAACGACCTTTGATGGTTCTGCACGCCTGTCCGTTGTGACAGGCGTGTTTTTTATGGAAAGAAAGCAGCAATGCGTGACAAGTGCCTGGTTTCATGGCACAATAGAAGGCAAAGGATGTGAAGTCATGGTTCATTTTTTGCAAAACGACTGGGCGGAAGTGTTGGACGAAGAATTCGCTAAGCCCTACTACAAGGAACTGCGGGAGTTTCTCAAGCAGGCGTATCGTTCAGAACGCGTCTTTCCGCCGATGGAAGATATCTATAATGCACTGCGAGTGACCAGCTATGCTGATACGAAGGTGGTCATTTTGGGGCAGGACCCGTACCATGGCCCTGGACAGGCGCATGGGCTGAGTTTTTCTGTTCGGCCTGGTGTTCAGCCGCCGCCATCGCTCGTAAACATTTTCAAGGAAATGGAGACGGACATCGGTTGCCAGCGGCCGAACCACGGCTGCTTGCTTGGCTGGGCGGAGCAGGGGGTGTTGCTGTTGAACACCACGCTGACCGTTGCCCAAGGGCGGCCGAAAAGCCATGCAGGCCATGGTTGGGAAACCTTGACCGATGCCATCATTCAGCGTTTGAGTGAGCGGCAGACACCGTTGGTGTTCATTCTCTGGGGCGCACATGCGCAGAGCAAGGTCAAAATCATCGATACCACGCGCCACCACATCATCAAAAGTTCGCATCCAAGCCCGCTGTCTGCTACGCGTGGGTTCTTTGGCAGTCGCCCATTTTCACGAGCTAATGCCTATTTGATCCAGGACGGGTTGGAACCGATCGATTGGTGCAAACTGTAAACATCAATAAAATAAAAAAACCATGCGTGTGGAACGCATGGTTTTTATTGTATATGGACGGTTAAATCAGCGCATTCAGCCAATCCAGGATATCGCCTGTGACCTGCTCTCGGTTGGTTTCGTTGAGCAGCTCGTGGCGGGCACCGGGATAGAGAATCACGCGCACATCGTCGCAGCCCAGATCGAGAAAATCGTCGCGTAAACGAAGGATGCCCTTGCCGTATTCGCCAATCGGGTCGGCATCGCCGGAGAGAATCAGCAGTGGCACGCTGGTGTCGATGGTGCAGGTGCGGCGTGGATCGTAGTTCGTCAGCATGCCGCTGAGCATGTCGTTGTAAGCCTGGGCAGTAAAGTTGTCGCAGTTTTGCGCATCGGCAGCAAAGGCATCGGTACGCTCAGGATCGCGGCTGAGCCAGTCGTAGTTGTTGCGGCGCGGCCAGCAGCGGCGGTTGTTGCCGCCGAGAATCAGCTTGAAGAGAAGCGGGCTTTTGTGGGTGGCGCCGGAACGCTTGGCGATCCAGCCGGTCAGCTTCTGGGCGGTTTGCACGGCTAGGCGTGGCTGTTTGCCACTGCCCATGAGAATGACACCGCGCAAAGCTGGCAGTGAATAGCGATGACGCAGCTGGCGCACGAGGAACGACCCCATGCTGTGCCCCATCAGAAAAAGTGGTGCTTGCGGATGAGCGGCGTGGGCTGTTTCCAACATGCGCAGACAATCGCGGATGACAAAGTCGTTTCCGCCTTTGTTGGCGAAGTGACCGTGCGGAGTGTCGGGATGAACGCTGTCACCATGGCCGAGGTGATCTTGAGCGTATACAGCAATGCCTTGTGCGTTTAAAGCTTCGGCAAAAGCGGCATAACGGCCGCTGTACTCCAGCATGCCATGAAAGAGCACCAGCACGGCACGCGGCGCTGTCTCTGGCAGCCAGGCGTGATAGTGAATGGTTGTGCGTCGATCGGCAGAAGGGAAGGTTGGCATAAAATCAAGACCTTTCTGTGTTATTGATGGGTCAATTATAGCGTAAAAGCGAAAACATTACAAAGAGGGCATCATAATAGAATAAATTATTATGATGGTGCGTGCATGTTTTCGGCAAGGAGCCTCTGGAAACTGGTGAATAGTTGGACTATAATGAATGCAAATGAAATAGTCTGAATTTTATCAAAAGGGGCGATGAAAGTGAGTCAAGGATACAATACACCGGTGGAAGTTGTCGACATTCTCACTCAAAACAGCGTCAATAAGGTGACTTATCCCTTTATGAAAACGCTGCTTCTGGGTATCATGGCGGGACTGATGATTTCCTTTGGTGCAGATGCGGCATTGATTGCTGGTCATGCCATTGAAAGCATGAGCGTGGCGCGCGTGATCAGCGGGGCCATTTTCCCAGTGGGGCTGATTTCGATTGTTTTGACGGGCTCAGAATTACTCACTGGCAGCTGCCTGAATGTGCTGGGAATCTCGACTGGCAAAATCGGTTTTGGCAGCGTCGCGAAAAATCTGGTTTATGTGGCGATTGCCAATGCCATTGGTGCGGTGCTGCTGGCGGTAACGGTCTATGCCATGGGGCAGCTGGATTTGTCCAGTGCACGACTGGGCGGCTATGTGATTAAGAATGCTGTTGGCAAGGTTGGTCTTGGCTTTGGTCCAGCCTTTTTGAGTGGCATTTGGTGCAACTTCCTGGTCTGCTTGGCAGTATTTTTGGCGGCAACGGCGAAAGATACCGTTGGAAAAATTGTTGGGATATTCTTTCCGATCTGGGTCTTTGTGGCCTGCGGTTTTGAGCACAGCGTGGCGAATATGTTCTACCTGCCTTTAGGATATTTGGCCAAAGGCAACGCCGACTACGCACAGGCGGCCACGGATCTTTTTGGCATCACAGCGGCGCAGATGGACAGTTTGACGGTGTCTTCGATTTTGATCGATAATTTGCTGCCGGTTACGCTTGGCAACATTGTCGGTGGCAGCGTCATGCTGGCTGGATTTTATTATTTGGCTCTGAAGAAAATAAAGTAAGCCGACTGTGGACAACGGTAACTGGAAACAGATGAAAAAAATGGACCTGCGTGTTGAGCAGGTCCGTTTTTTTGTGTGGGTAGAATTTATTGCGAGTTGTCATCGTCGAAACCAAATTGGCCGTTGCTGTTGAACGTGTAGTTGCTGTCGGTGCTTTCCTCGTTATCGCGAGTTGGCACCAGATTAAAGACGAGATTCTTTTTATGGCGGTCGCGGCGAACCAGTCCGAAGTAGCCAATGACGCTAAAAGTCACTGCACCCAGAAAATTAACAAAAAGATCGCCCATGGTGTCGCGCAGACCAATGTCCAGATAGCCTGGCACTGTGTAAACCTCACCGCTGGCGGTGTAAATCTGTGTTTCGGTGATGTTCGGGATGCGAATGACCTCCTGTGCCCCATTAGGGTCAAAGTACACGGAGCGGATCACATCAACGACCGAGTCTTTCTGCATGTCTAACTGCAGGATGGTGTCGGCGCTGAATTCGAGAAATTCCCAGAGCACGCCGATGGTCATGGAGAAGCAGAAGGCCATCAGGCAGAGGTAGAATGGTGAAAGCAGCACATGACGGCTGTTGCGGTTGAGGAGATCGACCAGAGAGAAGCCGACGGCAGCTGCCAGGAAGCCATTGAGCGTGTGCAGAATCGTGTCCCAGTAAGGAATGGCCACATAGAAGTGGTTGAGCTCACCAAGGGTTTCTGCAGAAAAAATGAACAGATAGATGATGCCTTCCAGCAGTGGCGGAATCTGGATTTTGAAACCGTTTTCCATGAGTGATGGAATGAGAAACAATGCCAGCGAGAGCAGACAGATAAACGCGCCGTTGTAGTTGCCGTTAAAAATGGCGCGTACCATGGAAATAATAACAAGTACACGCAATGTTGAATAGAGCATGAAGACACGCCGGTTGCTGGCGATGTTCTCATGAATGTTCTTGTTGAAGTTTTTGATGAGACGAAGCATGGTTCCTCCTTTGTTGCGAGCAAATGATTAAATTAATGATACACTTTAAAAATCCCGATTGCAAGGGCGTTTTCCGGCCAATATTCGAGATTGTCGAACCGATGGGGATAGAGTATAATAGGATAGAGCATGTATGCCAATTGACATGTAAAAGGAGCACAAAAAATTTGAGCGATTATAAAGAACGTATCGTCCTGGAGGATGCAGTCGCACCGCGTGTATTTGGTCCCGCGGACCATTGGCTGCGTTTGATTACGTCCAATTTATTGTGCGATGTGGCAGCGCGTGGAAACGTGTTGACGCTCATTGGTACAAAAGAAAGTGTGGACGCAGGAAAAACGCTGTTCAACCATTTGATTACGCTGGCGAAAGAGCGTGAGTTGGAAGAAAATGACATTCACTATGCGCTCACCACTGCAGCGCGTCAGATGGCCAATGCCGAGGTGGCAGGTCTCAATGAGGTTTTGATGATCACCTCTCATGGCAAGCAAATTCGGCCAAAAACCAAAGGCCAGCAGGAATACCTGAACATGATCCGTAAGAAGACCATTACTTTTGGCATTGGTCCTGCGGGTACAGGGAAAACTTATCTGGCTGTGGTGATGGCAGTGCTGGCTTTGAAGCGCCGCGAAGTGGAACGTATTGTTCTTACGCGTCCTGCAGTGGAAGCTGGCGAAAAATTGGGCTTTTTACCAGGGGACCTTCAGGAAAAAATAGATCCTTATTTGCGGCCGCTTTATGATGGCCTTTATGATACCTTGGGACAAGAAGCGGCGCAGCGTCATCTGGAAAAAGGCATCATTGAGATTGCTCCGCTTGCGTATATGCGTGGACGCACACTGGACGATGCTTTCATCATTCTCGATGAAGCGCAGAACACCACGCCGGAGCAGATGAAGATGTTTCTTACACGCATTGGCTTTGGATCTAAGGCGGTAGTGACAGGCGACTTGACTCAGATTGATTTGCCAAATGCTAATCAGTCCGGGCTGCGACAGGCCTATCGGATTCTGCAAAATATTGAAGAAATTGGTTTTTACACCTTGAAAGCGGAGGATGTTGTACGTCATCCTGTGGTGGCGAAAATCATTCGTGCTTACGACCGCTATCAGGCGAGGGAGTCGAGCCATCATGAACTCAGAAATAAATCAAACGAACCGCAAGAAAGCGCCACATTGGAGACCATTTAGTCGGTTCCTGGAACAACGCACCTTTTCTTATAAGGTGGTCGTTGTTGTTACCTTCCTGATCATGAGCATTGTCATGATGCAGGGAATGGTGTCTACTCAACTTTTTTGGAAAGTTGGCGATGTGGCAACACGCACCATAACGGCTGATCGTTCTGTGATCTACGAAGACGAGGAGGCCACCGAAGAGAAACAGCAGGAGATACTGGACAGTTTTGAGGATGTCTATGAGATCAACCTCGATCAGTTCAATAATTTAACCCTGGTGTCGATTGACCGTGTCTTTGATAAGTTGAAAGATATTCTTGTCGTTGATGAAGATGTTCAGGCAGCAGGGGCTGACGACGAAAATTATGAAAAGCGCCATGAAGAACTCAACAATTTGCTGTCCACCGAATTCAGTGACAGTGAATGGGAAACACTCAGTGTTTACACTGCGGATCATGTGGAACTGTTGCATCAACAAGCCGTGGCGATCTCATCGAACGTTATGGGCAAAGGTGTCAAAGAAGCCGATCTCGAGGATGCCAAGGCATCGCTGATGGACGAAGTAGAAAATTCTCTAGCCTTCAGTGTGTTGGATCGCAAGCTGGTCAGCAGTGTGTTCAAAAACACAGAATTCTATCCAACCAGCGTCATCAATCAGCAAGACAGCGAAGCCAAACGCCGAGAATTGATTGAAAGTGTGGAGCCGGTTGTTAAGACGGTGCAGAAAGACGAGGTCATTGTTAACAAAGGCGACGTCATCAGTGCGGATGATTATGCGGCCATTCAGGCATTGTCCAACAACAACGATCGATCGCCGTATAAAATTACTTTGGGTGTGATTTTAGCCATCATTTTGGTAATCACTGCTGTTTCAAAGTTCTCTGAATGGCGTGCTAAGAAAAAAAAGCGGGAAGAATGGCAGCGCAATGCGTCCATTATTCTTGTGACGATATCGATTATCATGGTTCTTTTCCCGATTGTTTCGGCCATACAGATTGGGCCGGTGCAATCGGCCGACGAATTGGTGAATTTCCTGATTCCTTTGCCAGCTGTTGCGATCATGTTGGCAATTTTGCTGGATAATGAAGAGGCTATTTTTGTTACCCTGCTCATGGGTGTGATTGTTGGGCTTTACACCAGTGACGTTTATGTTGCCTTTGCTGGAGTGGCAGGATCGTTGATGGCATTGGGCCAGGTCAAGGTTTTGCATCGCCGTACCGACTTGACGATGTCAGCGGTTTACGCTACGGCGGGGATGGCCTTGGTTGGTGTCATTTATTATTTAGTTACTGGCTTGGAGTTGGGTGAGCTGATCACTTTGCTTTTGTTCTGTGTTGGAAATGGCTTCCTGACGCTGGTATTGACCATTGGGATCCTTCCATACATCGAAAGCGCCTTCAATGTCACCACCTCGCTGACCCTGATGGAGCTTTGCGATCCAAACACACCGCTGCAGCGCACCTTGATGCAAAAGGCAACGGGCACCTACCAGCATTCGCTGATGGTGGCCAATCTGGCTGAAGCGGCGGCGCTGCGCATTGGTGCCGATGCCCAGCTGGTCCGCACAGCGGCCTACTACCATGACATCGGAAAAATCAAGCGTCCAGAGTTTTTCTCTGAAAACCAGATGACCGATTTCAATCCGCACGATAAGATTTCGGCCAACTTGTCCTATTTGATCATTACTACTCATGTGAAGGACGGCATTGCCCTGGCTAAAGAGGCGCGATTGCCACAAACCATTATTGATATCATCAGCCAACACCACGGCAATACAGTGGTGGGGTATTTCTATCACAAGGCGAAAAAACAAGATCCAGACGTCAAGGAAGACGATTTTCGCTACATGGCCAAACGGCCGCAGACTCGAGAAGCAGCGATTCTGATGATCGCCGATACCGTGGAAGCGGCGGTGCGTTCCAGTATCAGCCATCTTAATCATGCACAGGTGGCCAGCTTCATTCGCAATCTCATCAACGATAAGATGAATGACAAGCAATTCATCGAGTGTAACCTTACGTACCGTGACCTCAACGAGATCACCGATGAGATGATCCGCGTTATCAACAGCATGTATCACAAACGCGTCGCTTATCCGGATAAGAAAAGCCTGCTGAAATAAAGGAGGAGCACCATGCAATTTGACATTGTAAACGACTGGGGCGAGCTGGACCCTGTCTGGCTGGAACGGCTGGACACGATTCTGCCGTTGTATGCGGAGCAGGAAGGCTTGCCGGACGAGCTCGTCATTGGTTTGACCTTTTGTGACGACGAAGCCATTCGCAGCATCAACAACGAATACCGCGGCATTGACCGTGCCACGGATGTGCTCAGTTTTCCGTTGTACGAGCGTGACGACGAGATCGAGCTTTTAGAAGACGAGCTGGCGCCGTTTGGCGACATTGTGCTGTCGGTGCCGCATGCCCAGGCACAGGCTGCTGAGTACGGCCACAGTGTGGAACGAGAAGTGTGCTATTTGATTGTGCATGGGCTGATGCATCTGGCTGGCTATGACCACATTGAGCCAGAAGATAAAGTTGAAATGCGTGCTGCCGAAGAAGCGCTCTTAAACGCGGTGGGAGTAACCCGCGAGTGAGCATTTGGCGCAAAGCACGCTGCTGATGTTCGATGTGCAGGCCGTTGGGCCTGCACCATTTTCGTTGGAAAAGGAGGAAGAAGTATGAAAACCGGTTTTATTTCCTTGATCGGCCGGCCGAATGCCGGAAAAAGCACCCTGCTCAACCAAATCCTTGAGCGTAAAATTGCCATCGTATCCTCGAAACCGCAAACCACTCGCACCCGCATCACCGGTATTTTCACCACCAATGATGCGCAGATGGTGTTTGTGGACACGCCGGGGATTCATAAACCAAAACACCGCCTGGATCAGTATATGGTGGAGGCGGCCACGTCGTCCATCTATGATGGCGATGTCATTTTCTACGTGGTGGACGCATCGGTGCCATTTGGGTCCGGTGAACAGTTCATCCTCAACAGTCTGGAAAAAATTGAGGCGCCGGTGTTCCTGCTCTTAAATAAAATCGATACCATGACGCCGGAAGAAATCATGCGTGCCATCGTTAAGTGGCAGAGCCGCCGCGAGTTTGCAGAAATCTTCCCATTGTCCGCCGAGCGTGGCGACAACGTGGACCGTTTGCTGGAAACCACGAAGGGCTATTTGTTCGACGGACCAAGTTTCTATCCGGAAGACGCCGTCACTGATCAGCCGGAGCGTGTCGTTATGGCAGAACTCATCCGCGAAAAAATTCTGCGCTTCACCGAAGAAGAAGTGCCGCACAGCGTGGCTGTTGTCATTGAACACATGGAGCGTGACGAAAGCGACGATAAGCTCATTGTGCACGCTGCCATTTATGTGGAACGTGCCGGTCAGAAAGCCATCATCATCGGCAAACAGGGGGCTATGATTAAGCGCGTTGGCACCGCTGCCCGCCGTGACATTGAAGAACTGCTCGGCGAAAAAGTGTATCTTAAGCTCTGGGTGCGCGTCAAAGAAAACTGGCGCAATCGCGAAGGCGTACTGCATGACCTGGGCTTTGATATGGACGATTTTAGTTAAAACCAATGACATAAAATAAGAAAGGAAGTGAGAGGATGATTGAAGAGCTGAAGGTGCCGACCAGTGAAGAGGAAGAAGAGGCGCTCAAAGAATACCTTGAAGAGCAGCATCCAGAGGACATTGCCGAATACCTTGAAACCCTCGACGATCGTGAAGAACAGGCCGCACTGATCCAGGTACTGGAACCGGAAGACGCAGCCGAAGTGCTCTTTGCTATTGACGACAAAGAGCTCATGGTGTCGATTCTCCTTGAACTTCCACGCAACATGGCCAGCGCCATCGCCAATGAAATTCCTAGCGACGAAGCGGCGGATATGCTCGAAGACCTCGACGACAACGAGCGCAGCCGCATCCTCTCTCTCTTCGAAGACGAAGCCGTTGACGATATTACGGATCTGCTGACCTACGAAAGCGATACCGCCGGTGGTTTGATGACCACCGAATTCGTTGTCGTTCCGGTTTTTGTCAATGCCGAAAAGGCCATCGAAATCATCCGCATGTATGCGCCTGACGCAGAAACGATTTACTACGTCTACGTCATCGATGGGCTCAACCACCTTGTTGGGATTCTTTCTTTGCGTGAGCTCATCATTGCCGGGCCGGAAACGGCCGTTGGCGATATCATGCGGCAAAACGTCACCAGCGTCAATGTACGCGATGACCAGGAGGAAGTCGCCGATATCATGTCCAAATACAGCCTGTTGGCGCTGCCGGTTGTCGACGATGAAGACCACATCCTCGGGATCATCACCGTCGACGATATCGTCGACGTCATCCAAGACGAGGCCAGCGAGGACATCTATCGTATGGCTGGTACCACCGAAGCCGAAATGGACGAAGGCGCCAGTGTTATCACCGCCTATGCTTCGCGATTGCCGTGGCTTTTGATCACCATTTTTGGGGGCATTTGTTCCGGCACGGTGTTGGATCATTTTGAACTGACCTTGCAGCAGGTTGCCGCACTGATTATTTTTATTCCAATGATGACCGGTATTGCCGGGAATGTGGGTACTCAGTCCTGCACCGTTACGGTGCGCGGGCTGGCTACCGGGAATGTTACCACCAAAGAAGCCTTTGGCACCATCCTGCGCGAAGCGTTGTTGGGCTTTGCGCTGGGGCTGACCGTGGGCGCCATCGTCTGTCTGGTGGCCTCGTTTTGGCAGCACAGCATGGCGTTGGGCATCACCGTTGGCCTGACGCTGATTCTCAATAATTTCATGGCTGCTCTGTTGGGCACCGTGGTGCCGCTCACACTGGAGCGGCTGCACGTTGACCCGGCGGTGGCCTCGTCAGCCTTTATTACCACCACCACCGACGTGCTGGGCTTGTTCAACTATTCGATGATCGCCATTCTGGTTTTTCACATTTAATGCAGAGGCACAACCATGACTCAAAAACAGAACAACATTCAACCCATTGACTTTATCTTTATATATATTGGCGGGGCCTTCATTGCTGGCTGGCTGCAGCAGATTTTGCGCGGGCTTTTTCCGATGCTTGGCAGTACTACAGCAGGCAGTTTGATTAGCGGGCTGTGGCTGCAGGATGG
>OGRU01000366.1_pt1 | contig 44845 bp, 38 predicted proteins | sample 1553541 | NCBI WGS metagenome assembly OGRU01 (sample SAMEA2580068, study PRJEB22360) | human gut metagenome | biome: human gut; feature: human-associated habitat; material: faeces | place: Denmark | collected 2008/2010
GATGAGAGGTGGACCCTCCCTTAAGGGTAAGGGAGGACTGGTGGGTTTTCGAAAGAACCCCTTAATGCTAAGGGATGACAGGCAGCTTTTCGAAAGAACCCTCATTATAAACAAAAAAAACTAATATAATATATAATGTAAGCACACATATGTGCTTACATTATATATTATATTAGCTTCTTCACAATATACATTGTATCAAACCACATTTGACCAATCGTTTCCAACACTCCGAATCTCAGGAGTTTCAGAAATCTCTTGCGACGCAGCACAGCCTTCAAGAGGAATGCCTCCTCATTATCAAAAAGATAATGTCCGAAATTACCACCCTTGAACACTTCACCCAACAACACTTTACCAAGACTCTCGTCAGGAGAACACAGCATCCATTCAGCATCCATGAGGAACACCTTCTTCAGCACCCACATTAGAGCAGCCGCCGTTTTCCTCATCCCCATTTTCCTGATGAGCGCCATAGCCTCTACCCTCTCATCCTTCGAAGAAGACATCAGCACATAGTAAAAGTCGTTCATCTGTCGCAGACCAATACCCCCACTAAAGAAATGACAATGGATATGAGCAAGTTGCATCAGCAAGTTAAACATCGCCGAAGGAATTCTGAATCCCCTGTCACACATGACCGAGTTTCTCACCTCACTCTGCAAGAACCTCTGCAACCGATGACGATGAGTGGGGAAGAAAAGACCCGAAGAAGGCAGGAAATGCACTTCGATATCAATACCACTCGCCCCAGGCAACAGATGCACATGATGATATGTAGCCTTCTCCGCCCTGTCGGCCAGTCCATGTCGGTCTATCCAGTCCACGACAAATTCCTTACCCCCATCCACAAAGATGTCGATATCACCAGGAATTCTGCATCCCCTTACAGGATAAAGCAGTTCATTGCCCTGTCCTTTCAATATCACGGTAAAGATACCATTCTCATCAAACAGCTGTGTCAGCCTTTTCGCCTCCACATCAAACTTCACATTCTTTCGCTTGATAACCTGCGAGATACCCATCCATTTCAGCACCAAGGCAGTAGGCGGTTTAGTACCACCGAGGGTTACATTTCTGTTGACGCCCTCGAAAACCACTCCCAGCATCGACTGCCTTTCAGCCTCCTTATACAGTCCCTTCCAGGCCTCCATAGGAATTACCACAGCCTCATCCGAAATCCCCAGTCCCAACCTTATCAGTTGAAAGAAAATACTATAGTCCTTTTCCATGCGCATTCATCTCCAAGTTCTCCAGTTTCTCCACCATTTTACGCTTGATTTCCTTAGAAGCCTTCCAGCGGCGTAGAGCCTCTTCCCTTGTTAACTTTGTTTTATCCATATATTCTTCCTCCCAAAATTTCTTTTGTCAATGGTGAAAACACCGTTTTGTCTGCAAGAAACCCCATAACTAACTTTAAAATCTTGCTTTTGCCAAAATAGCCTTCATCTCAGCACGTTGCTTTGAGAAATCTATGCTACCACGCTTTTTCAAAGTTTCTTCAGCTTTTTCTCTGAAAGCTAAAGCCTCATTACCTGTAAGCATAGGGATACCACTAATTGCTAATGCCATAATCTTATCTCCTATTATTTAGTTTATATAACTTGCCGCAAAAGTATGCTTTTTCTTCGATGCCACCAAGAAAATCGAAAGAAATCTGCAAATTATCAGCCAATTATCCCCAAATCAACAGTAAGCTATAAACAGCAAACTATTAATTGTAATCAACTATCCCCAGGCGGTCCCAGCCCGCATAACAATCTGGCGTAGACCTCTGATGGTCCGCCAACCATATAGCGCAGCGGTTAAGAGCGACAGGAGGAGCGGTTTCCTCTTTTCCCCTGAGGGGAGAAGACCGAGATGAGAGGTGGATCCTCCCTTAAGGGTAAGGGAGGACTGGTGGGTTTTCGAAAGCCCCTTCTTTAATGGGAAAAAGCTGTGCAAATGAGCGCAATGAAAGCTCGCTTTCAAATTGCCGAGTGCAGCCAGCTTTATCAAAGGAAGGACTGGTAGGTTTTCGAAAAAGTTAATTCATACTAAATATTCACTTAAAAGTGAACAATCTATTTATAAAAACATTATATTTGCATTGCATAATAAAGAATTACAGCAATGCCACAAGTAACATTATTAAGCATTATGATACAGAACAAATTATTCCGTGATTGCCTCGCAGCGATACCCGCCGAGCAAAAAGCCGAATTTGATTTGTCATTCGGAATTGCCGAGCGTGTCGCTGAAATTCTGAAAGCCAAGGGACTCACTCAAAAGGATTTTGCCCGATTGCTCAACAAGCGAGAATCCGAAATCTCCAAATGGCTCACAGGCAGACATAACTTTACAACTCAAACCATAGCTCGCATAGAAACGGCTTTGGGAAGCAAACTTATTAGCATAGCCCATTGATTGGGCTATGCTAATGAGCCAACGAAACTATCACTATATTGCGATACAGCACTACCACCAGTTAACTCTTCAATCTTAGTTGTTTGATGATATTTTCAAATTGAGACTCCGGCTCAATTTTAGGAATGGCATCATAATCACCGTTCAAATAGCTTTGAACTAACTTCTTGTCGAATCTAGGATTAAACTTTTCATCCAATCTGCTACATAAACTAACACCAGCATCATCTCGATTAATCAACCAAATTTCATCACTTCGCAGCAGCGATTGTGTCATCAAAATAATCTCATGAGTGGTAAATACCATCTGACACGGAGTCTTGCCAGAATATCTAAAATACAACTCAAGTATCTTTTTGATAAGAGAAGGATGCAAACTCCTCTCTATTTCATCAATGACAAAGACCTTATCTCCCTGGATAAAATCCAAAATAAGCGGAATGTAATCAAACAATCGGTTAGTTCCATCGCTTTCTTCTTCCAGAGAGAAATACTCTTTTTCGCCAGTTTCAATGATATGGTGAACTGTCATTACCTTTTTAGTGTCAAGCTCACCGTTGACCTTACGAATCAAGAACATATCATGGTTTTGTTTTAATGTACCCAAGACATCCTTTCCATCATCCTTAAAGACATTGGCCTTTATCATACGCATTAATTCCTGAGAAATGCCCAATTTATCAAACTCGACATTTTTCAGATAGACATCATCAATACCTGTAGCAAAGTATTTTAATAATAGGCGAAATGCCTCATTCAAATCTTTGTCTTTAGCAGTCTTGAGCAAGACACTTTGATTATATGGCGTATCAGGAAATATAATCTTAAGTTTAAGTGCAAACCAGGAAAAAACAGCAACCAAATCAGAGATGTCGGAAACATTATCTTTTATATTTCTACTCGACACTTCATGCAAGAACAACTGCTTAGTAGGAGTTGACTTTGCAAAAAAGTGCAAGTATTGCCTCTCTTCATCTTTAGGATTTCTCTTTAGAAGCTCCTTCAATTCGAATTCATTGGCTTCATTCCTTGTATAAATAGAGTAAACCGTCTTTGGAGTTATCTGACTAAGCCATTCCTTAGAAATTCTTTCAGAGTTATAACTAAAGCCATATTCATACTTCTTCTCATTACACAAGATATGAAAGACCATAGTCGTATCAGCATTCTTGGTTGCATTTGATAACCTAAAAGGATGGTAATCTATAGGCTCATCATGATTAGTACCTTGTAAAACTAAAGATTTTGCTAATTGTATAGCCTTAATAAAATTACTCTTTCCACTAGAATTTGCACCAAAGATTGCTGCAGACTTCAAAACAGCAGCACCCTTAAATGGCTTCGCTTTATGATCCTTAAGCTTCGTCCCTTTATTGGGTTGCATATTAAAGGTCATTTCATCCTTAAAGGACAAAAAATTCCTGATTTTAAGTTGCTGTAGCATATTACTATATATTAATAATAGGTGAAATCATATACTTATGATAGTGACATCACCAAAGTTGAACATATTTACGGCTGCAAAGTTACAAAAAAATCTCGTATAAACCGACAAAATATACGGATTTTTACAAGGAAAGTAATTTATTTGTGAAAAACTCACATTTTTATCACCAAAAGTTTGCAAGATTCAAAAAAAAGCTATATCTTTGCATTTAGTTATCAGAATGGTGACGACGCAGTCTCCCTCTATCGAAATCTTGGCGGATGCTGATGAAGAAGACTGTGGAGTAATAATTTGGTGGCGGCGCAAGCCGCTGCCGTTAAATTTTAAATGTAATGAGATAAAGAGAATTAAAACATTCTCCTTAGTCTTTCAAGGAAAGACGTTGTGAGACCCTGATAGGGTAACCACCAAAAGTGATAGCCATTTAAAATTCGGTTGCAAATATACAAAAAATATCCGATATAATTTGGCTTTTCACTATAATTAACTAGTTTTTGGCTAACATTTAGTATAATGGAGGCTTAGTTATTTATTTTAATTATACAATTATGGGAATAAAACCAGGTCCAAAAAGAATCGCCAAATCAACAGGCAAGCCTGATCGTCGTCAACATGATAATAAAAAGACACCAGGTAATACTCCTTCTTTGAAACCACATAATCACAAGAAGGGAGACTGATATTTTGTTTTTTGCAGCAGTGCTTAGCACTGCTGCTCTGTATTGAATTAATTTTATTAAAAATGAATGAACAGACAAGAATTATTTATAGAATATTGGAAGAGCGATATGTAAAAATTGCATGGACACATAAAATCCAAGAATGCCAAGCCGAAATCCATTTGGAAGACTTTGTTAAGCAGAGAAAACAAATGGGACTTGCAGCTGCTTTAACATCCTGCACCGCTATCAGTTCTCTGATTGCAAAATATGTACCGTTTTTAGATAATGAGTATATATTATTGACAATTTCTATAATTACAGCTGGTCTATCTGCATGGTCAACCTATCTTACTTTTAGATTTAAAGATAGAGTATTAGAAAAAAAAGCCGGAGAGAACAAACATTTTGCTGCAAAATGCCATGACTTACGTAACAAATATGAGTCTGCACTAGGTGACATCAAAAGCGGAATTATTTCAGATTCTGCTGCTGTGTGCAAGTTAAGAGATGAATTAGCAGATATGGAAAACCAGATTTATGCAGACTCTGACACACCTCACACATCAAATAAAGCAGTAAAATTTGCAAGGTCTAGGTTATTGGGAAGTTATGAATCTCAAACCACAGACGAAGAAATTCGAGCAATAGTTCCTTTACATTTACAAATTTTATAAAATTTAACTAATATGAATAATGTTATCAAAAGAGGAGAGGTTATTAGCGCCGATCAACGCTTATCAATCTCTACAAGATATAAAAGAGTAACACGAGCTATCAATACTGAATTTTGGAATAGTTCAAGCGAGACTGCTCATAGTTTATACGTTGGTTCTTACGGAAGAGGTACCGCAATTGATACAAGCGATATCGATATACTTGTAGAATTACCAGAAGATGAATATAACAGGTATAATTCTCTTAAGAGTAACGGTCAATCCAGATTACTTCAAGCCATTAAGAATGCTATTTTACAAACTTATCCCAAAAGCGATATACATGCGGATGGTCAAGTCGTTGTAATTAACTTTTTTGACGGCATAAAATTTGAAATCTTACCCGCATTCCCCAAAAGAGATATTTGGGGTAGTTACACTGGTGAATATTCTTATCCTGATACGAATATGGGCGGAAAATGGAAAACCACGAATCCCAAAATAGAGCAAGAAGTAATGAAAGAGCGAAATGCCAATACTAATGGATTACTATTAGATACATGTAAACATATGCGTCATATCAGAGATACGTATTTTAGTAGTTACCATCTACCAGGTATTGTTATCGATAGCTTCGTATATCAGTACATTGCTAATTGGCGTTGGTGTAAAAATGGAGAAGAAGGAGTTCCAAAAGGAACATACGAAAAAAATCTATATAATTCATGTCCATCGCATAGTTTTTATTTAACTGCTCCTGGTAGCGATATGCCAGTCGACACTTCAGACTGTATAGATGTACTAAACAAGGTGCTGAAATATATGTCGAAAGATGAACAATAAAGGTAATTCCTAACTATTTGATAGACAACTGTGTTAACTATTTCCTAAAACGAACAGCAGCTAAATTGGATCTGAGAGTAACAGGATTAGGAAAAAAGGATATGGCAAGAAAATCAGAAAGAGGCAGAAGTGCAATTACAGGTCAATTTGTCCCAAAGGAGTACGCAAAAAGAAATCCGGAAACAACAATAATTGATACTGTGAAAGTAGGTCCTGTCAAGAAAAGAAAGAAGATAAGAGGGAATCCTCCATAAAACGGAGAGACCTAAGTGACAAGGATTAATATGTCGAACAGGATAAAACTCAGAATATTTAGCCGGCAATGTATACCCCATTGTCGGCTTTTACTTTTTTGCCTACAATGACATGACTATACTATCAATTCCATAACAAATACACAGAAACGTCTGACGGGGGAATACGCCCTCAACTCCCTGCAGTCCCATCCCGCACAACCACCTGGCGTAGACCTCTGATGGGCCGCCAACCTTATAGCGTAGCGGTTTAGAGCACCGTTTCTGTCCCCTACAAGGGGAACCGAAGGGGTCGTAAAGACCATTGAAGAAGACCGAGGTAAGAGGTGGATCCTCCCTTTATGGGAAAAAGCTGTGCAAATGAGTGCAGAGTCAAGCTCGTTTTCAAATTGCCGAGTGCAGCCAGCTTTATCAATAAAGGGAGGACTGGTGGGTTTTCGAAATATCCAAGTCATTTTACAGTCAACATTCTTTCATGCTCCTTGATCTCCTCTTCGGTAAATCTCATTTTGATTAGTTTGGCAGGAATACCACCGATGATACTGTATGGAGGAAAGGACTTAGTGACAACAGCACCAGCAGCCACTACCGAGCCATGACCGATAGTGACACCTTTCAGGATAGTCACATTCGCCCCACACCACACATCATCCTCGATGACGACAGGCTGGTCATATACATTCACCCCATCCACAAACTTATCCTCCACGGTAACATCCGCGATATATTTGCCCAAGATGTCAATACGATGATCACCGGTGATAATTGTAGGATTCGGACCGAAGAGCACCTTCTGACCAATAGTACACGGTGCATCCGTACAATAGATAGTACTCCCCTTAGGAATAGAAGTACCATCCCCTACCGACAGGTTCCACAATCCCTTGAAATCCGAAGACATCGGACGGATATATACCCCCTTTCCACAGTGCTTCATGCACCGCTTCCATACAGGAGCCCACATTTTGTCCCACAGATACGAAGGCACAATACTTATCTTTTGTAATATCTGAAAAATGTTCATGATTTCTAAAATGAAATAAAGAGCCTAATTGGCAAGATGATAAATCGAATTCAATTTCTCAACATACTTTTCCGGACAGAACTGATTGAAAATAGTTTCTCTGGCAGCCACGCCCAACTTTCTCAAAATACTTCTGTCCTCATCCAGTCGTTTGATGGCAGAAACAATAGAATCGCTGTCATGGTCAGTGATAAACATACCATTCACACCATCTTTCACCACTTGCGGAATACTGCCTACAGGAGTCACAACAGGAGTCACACCATAGCTCATGGTTTCCAAAAGCGACATCGGCAATCCTTCAAAATAAGTAGGAAGGATGAAAGCATCCAGACTTCTGAGGAAATCACACTTTGATTTACCCGAAACCAAACCAGCATATTCAAAGCTGTCCCCCAGCCACTGATCAAATTGCGGAAGATACTCCCCTTCCGTTTGTTCCTTGCCAGCGATAACGAGTTTAAAAGGATATTTTTCCTTTTTCAGTTTTTGGCAAGCCACCAAGAGTTCCGTCATTCCCTTATTAGGTTCTATACGACCCAGATAACCGATACGTAGCGGTTTTGATTCATCATGAAGGACCTGTTCATTTTCAAAAGCAGCAGCATCACTCAGATCCACACAATTAGGCAACACGGCGACCTTCTTAGCCCCAAATCTCTCTGTCAGGATATCCTTTTCCATATCACTCAGCACGATGAAAGGCAAATCCTGTCCGAAAACCCATTTCATGATACGCATGAGAATACCAGGTATATGAGGAGCCGTCAGGAACAGACCTCCATGCACATGCACCACCATCTTTCTGCCATTCTTCCAGGCACATCTCATAAACCATGGGTCACGCAACAAAGAAGCTTTTGACAGCGGGAAGTTATAGTGCACAATCGCATCAGGATGCAGAGCAAGCACATTCTTCCACTCCCTATATTTCTTTATCAAGGCAGGAATGCGATGCCATCCCCCCTTTTCCTTATCCTTCTTACCAAGTTCAAAATGCAAGTAGTTTTGCTTCCGATTATTACTGATAATAAATTGCGTTACAGAAGAAATGCCACTTACATTCACCTTCGGATTCAACGAAGGAGAAGTTATGATTATGTTCATCATTATTTTTCTATCTTAGAGATCTTTTGCTGCTATTCATTTGTTGCCTTCCAGAATTCAGACACAAGGCAAGAACCATAAAGTATCCCATACCCTTACCCGAAAGATAAGAAGAATCAGCAGTACTTTCCAAAGCCAATGCCAAAATTGCCATCAGCGCCATTCGATAATATACGATATTAGGAATCTTATTACATTCCCATAAGCGTCTCTTCCAGAACCAAAGGAAGAAAAAGAGTCCCACAATACCAAACTCTGCCAAGGTAGGATAGAACGCATCCGCCAAGAACATTGGATTAGAAGGATCCAATCCCCATATATTATTTAGTTGATATTTAAAATACAAAGGAGAATACTCCTTAGCTGCTGCAGCCGTTCCAAAAGAGCCTAATCCGCTACCAAAGGGGATATAATCTTGAAACATTATCTTTACTCCCGTTTCATAGGTAAGCGGACGCGCCATTTCTGCAGCATCGGTTTGAAATCCCTCGACATAGTAAGCATTAAACTTCGTCCACGTGAAGAATATAACGACACAACCTAAAGCTGCCACTTTCAACAAAGTAGAAACAGAAGCAAAATTGATTTTACTTTTCACAAACATCATCAGTGCAATAAACACTACGCACTCACCAAAGTACTTTGATTTACCTGAAATCAAGCCTAACAACATAATGAGTATAGCTATATTTCTATTTCGCTTTGTCTGTTTGGAAAACAAGTAGTAAATCATAGCACAGCAAAGGGCTATCTGACCTAAAGCAGCCGATTCTGCACTTCCATATGGTGTTACAAGAGAGGGTTTAACCTTGAAAGCTATTAAATATCCAAAGAAAGATAATAGCATAACTTTTTTGATTTGCATTTTCTGTCTATCGTTAAATTGCGGAGCCAACATCCATGTCAAATAGAACACTGCATAAGGCCGTAACTGCTGCAAAAAATCAAGATATATTCCTCGGAACGTAGTCACTTGAATTAAGAGTGAATAAACCAGATAGAACATCATTACCCCTATATAAATATTGATTTCCGTCGTTCTGCTTTTGTCTTTAACCAAGAACCGCTGCTTCATAAAAGCATAGCCCAAAAGTAAGACAGTCAAGATTTCATCACTCCAATCAAAATTTATTGTAACAGCAAAAGCAATACAAACTGGGAAATAAATAATCCAGAACCAAGTATAAAATTTAGAAATAGCTCTCATTTGATTTTATTCTTTATATTAATTAAAGCCAAAACTAAAAATTCCGGCAAAAATCGTTTTAAAATTTCTTTCATTGAGAATTTCTTATCCACCCAAGTTCCTGCATAATGGTGTATCGTTCGAGTATTCTTTTCCACATGAATACGACCTGTCGTTACATTGATGGGACAAAAATACTCTGAAGGATATATAAAGCAACCAGCTACTTCCTGTATACCAGCCACATTCTTCAATCCATTTTCACGAAGCACCTGCGTAGCGATATGCACCACAGTTATTTGATTTTTCATCACAGCCTCATGCACAAAATGCTTACCCTCATAAAAATCAAGCATTTTTTTGATAATGCCGAGGCTGGGGTTCACCCCCAGGCCGAGGCCGGGGGCGACGCTCGCTTTGCTCGCGTCATCATTCGTCAGAGAGGGATCCGTTTCAAACCCCATAAAGTTTCCCCTTTCTACTATATCATCAATAGGACGAATCACCTCCACATCTGTATCAAAGTAAATTCCACCAAATTTATACAATATCCAGAAACGAGCATAATCACTAACAAAGGCATATTTCTTTGCTTTATACGCCTCAGCTGTATAAGGAATAATATTCACATCAAAATTATCCTCATTCCACTCTTTAATTTCATAATCTGGCAAATACTTCTTCCATGAAGCAATGCACTTCTGTGCTAACTCTGGCAATGGTCCTCGCCCAAACCAGCAATAATGAATAATTTTTGGTATCATAATTTATACTTATCTCTTTAATCTATAATCTTCTTCTAATTCTCCCATCAACCATTTCATTCTCACATCCCAGCTTCCCTGTTTCTCTGCCGTTTCACGATTTTTATCCACAAGAGATTGATAATCCTCAATATGTTCTATCACATCAGCAATCTGTTCTTCTGGCGAGATTTTATCACTCAACTCTATCACAGGATTATACCCGATAAAGTCAATGAGTTCTTGAGGAGCATGCCCCACCATCACCATTCTTGAGAACATACATTCCCAATAGCGCTGCGTAAGAGTTTCTATATCGCCAGCAATCTCTGGCTGAGTGATGCTTCTTGGCAAAGCAATGGTCACCTTTGCATTCCCCATCGCCTCATATAGCTGCTCATTGGTATAGATGAACTTACCATTCTGCTTGGTACAGACATGATTCAAACTGCGATTCTTTGTATCATAAATAGCTTTCAATTGATTAGCCTTAAATACCTTATCATTGGATCGTCCAAACTCCAACAAATCAATATCGCGGTCTTTTAAAAGCTTGCCCTTTTGATATACAGAATCATCCACAGCTTCGGGACACCAAATAACATTTATTTTTTTCCATCCCTTATTCTTCCCCGAAAAACGTTCTTGCATCATCTCTGCTGTCTGCCGAGAAGAAAAGATAGCAGTCTTTACCTGATGCCTGCGTAGCCATTCACAAGTCTTCTCAAAATAGCATGGCCAGCAGTCCCAAAACATAGGGACAACCTCATATCTTGCATAATCAGGAAACGTATCAAATAGCAAAGACACAGGTTCCACAAATCTAAGCCTTGCCTCCTTCTTACTTTTACATAAAGTTGGCAGTTCCCAACGAAATGCAGCTCCATGCAAGCACTTCGGTGGATAATGACTCTTCGCTATATCTCCTCCCAATCTCTCCCATGCCTCAAAAGGAGCAAGTTTGAAATTCAGAAAGCCAGGATGAATATAAGGAGAGACTGCTTTTATAGATTTCTTCATATACTTACCTGAAATTATTCATAAACTTTTATGACTTTCCCTGGGTTACCCGCAACTACACTAAATGGAGGAACATCTTTGGTTATCACAGAATTTGCAGCAATAACAGAATTGTTACCAATAGTTACACCAGAGAGAATCGTGACTTTATCACCTATCCAAACATGATTACCAATCACTATCGGACCTTTAGAAACAAGCTTTCGCTCTATAGGTGGAATCATTAATGATTCTTTATTGGTATTACCATGATCATTATCCACAATCGAAACCCATTTTCCAATCAACACATGATTTCCTATTGAAATCTTATTAAAAGCTGAAATATGACAATAAGCACCAATCGAACAATAATCCCCTATAGATATCTTAATAGAATCATCTCGTTCTCCCCATGCTGTAAGAAACAAATGTGGAAGGAAAATTGTATTTTTACCCACATGAATATGTTGGTGTCCTGTCAGATACTCGACTTTGCTAAATCGAGTATCTTTTCCACAGGCACCTAAACGAGATGATATCCTATAAGACTGAATAACGTATTTATAATAAGCAAGCTTTTCTATTAAATCCATAGGATAAAGCTTGGCTAATATGCGATAAATTAAATCCTTCATAAATTTTATTTATCCCTATATTCATCTACAACTTGACGCAAAGCATCGATATATCCTCTTCCATGAGTCAAGTCTGGCTCCATATAGTTGCCTTCTGCCCACTCATTCCAGGATTTCAACATCAGAATCTGATGCTCCTCCTTCTTTCCCTTGATAGCTTCCATTGCCATACGAACATGCTTGGCAAAGTTTTCAGGAGTAGAGTTGATATAAATATTCGTTTTCCTGCCACCACGAGGGGAATGATCCCATTGAGGAACTATTTGTGGTATTACATTTTCATCTTTATCTATCTCTCCGATTAGCTCCTTATAGTGCTTACTATAATCATAAACGTGAGTTGGACGATTCAATAGGATACCTTGCAAGTGCTTAAATACTTTATGCTTAAATGTATTTCTATTTTGATGAGCATGACCCAATATATCACAATAACATACAGCGTCATATCCTTTCTGAAGCATCACCTCCTTTTTGATACTATTCTCATTTACATTAGCAACGAGATAGATACCTGGGAAACCTGCCTCAACACTCATTTTCTTAAAACAATCTACATACTCCTGCGGAAGAGCAACTGGATCAAAAATAAAGAGATAAGGTTTACCATCTACTTTAACATAACGCTCATCTTTAAAAGCTTTAAGCAGCAACTCAAAATGCGCCTTGGCATCCTCAATACCAGGATAGGTTTGCTCCATCAAAATAGCTTTAGAATCATTTCCTGCCGTACAACCTACAGCTCTCCATGTATGATTGGCCCATGCCAAGCAGAAAGGAAAATCAGGCTTACCAGACTCTAACACCTCATGGAATACATCTGCCAAGAGTCTTCTGTCATTACCAAACCAGTAATGCCAGTAACAAAAAGCTGTCACACCTGCTTCACGAGCCATTTGAGCCTGCTGCTCTCGGATAAGCGGTAAACGAAGATCATAATAACCTAACTCTGTTGGTACACGAGGTTCATCATGACCACGGAACAAAGGCTTTGCTTTGCCTACATTTGTCCACTCTGTAAAACCTTTTCCCCACCACTCATCATTCTCTGGGAATGGATGAAACTGAGGTAAATATAATGCTAAAATTTTTGGATTCATTACGATTCTTATAATTATTTTTTTATTTTTCTTCCTATAGCTCCAAACAAACGTTCAAAAGAATAAATAGCTAATTCTGTATAAGCATAAAGACATGTGCCATAATGCTTTAACATGATACGAAAACCATTCTCATATTTAAACTTCGTACTCTTGCGATTTCTAAGAATATGCTCAGAATATTGGAGTACAAAAGATTTATATTCCTTTTTCTTAACTGCGCTCAAGACTGCCTTATCTAATTTGTTGCCATCCACAAATGACTGAAAGATTGAGTAAAGATTCTCAACAAAAACTTGATAGAAATTATATCCCCCATTGTTTAGAGCATCCGTATCTTTCTCAAAAATCTCTCCCCAATGTACCATAGCATTCAATTCTTTGGAACAGCCGGCTTCAATATATTGTGGGACTTGGATTAGATTGGTTTTCATATAAGGCTCCAACTTTATTTCACCAATACTCTGAGTAGAAATGATATTTGCACTCATGAAAGTAATACCCAAGTTTATTTCAGAAAACAACTCCTTTTTATCGGTAACAACCTTTACTTCCGAGCAATTAGGAGTTGAATCCAAATATACCAAGCCAAAATCATTATTAGAAAGTAATTCTACAAGCTTTCTCAAAAAACCTTTTACAGGTATATCATCACTACCGAGCAACCATGTATATTTTCCTTTTGCATTTTTAAAGCATTTCAAAAAATTACCATCTGCCCCTATGTTTTCGTCATTTCTGCTGTATTCAAGATTTAATCCTTTCGTCTTATATTTGTCACAACACGAAGCTAAGTCTTGACTCGAACAATTGTCAGAAATATACAAATAAATATATTCTTGAAAAAGATCTTTATCTTCCAAAAATCTTTCAAGCATTTTCTCCAAGTATTCCAATCGATTATAAATAGGAATACACAGAAACAATATTGGACTATTATTTTCCATAAGTATTATATTTCTTTATGACTCATGATTGTATTACGATTTAGATACAGCCATTATATTCTCTAATTCTTCACGCTCCAATAATGGGCGCATATCTTCCAATGGTCTTGAAGCCATCTGCCCCTCTGGGGTTTTATAATTAGCCTGTCTTGGAACAATTGGCTGAGCAGGATCAACCCATACCATACAAAGAGCAGGACCATCAAAATTTAAGACCTCAGAAATAGTTTGTTTCATATCATCCATACGCTGCAAAACAAAAGTTTTTATGCCATACGCCTCAGCAACACCCTTTATGTTTCCTATAGTCAATCCACTCTGAGCATTACATCCTACAAAATGTCCATCAAAAACATTGGTCTGAGTATTCCGAACTGTAGAATATCCCTGATTATCAAGAATGAACATTTTTATTGGAAGATTATCTCTTCTAATAACTTCCAGTTCTTGAATATTCATAGCAAAACCACCATCACCATTTACGAGGACAATTTTTTTATCCGTAGCATAAGCCGCACCTATTGCAGCAGGCAAACCATTACCCATTGACGATAAGCCCTTAGTTACAAAGACGCTCTGATTTTTCTTTACTTTAAAAGCCTGAATAATAGCATCAACACAGGTTCCTGCTCTTCCGCCACAATAAACATCTTCAGCCTTCATTTGTTTTGATAATTCATCAACGAAATAGAAAGAATTGACATACATAGAATTATGCAACCACTCAGTATTTAATGATGGATATTTTTCGTTCCATTCTTTTCCCTTAGCTATCCAATTGGAAAAGTCTCCCACATGTACCTCGGTTTCCAAGAGTTTTTTTATAAAATCTCCAGCATCGCCTTGTATTTTCAGATTAGGATGAAGCGTAGGCTTATCTAGCTCCGCTTTATCAATATCAACCATTATATGATAAGCATTTTTTGCATAACCAGCAAAATTAAAACCAGTTTGAAGCAAAGCCAACCTCGTACCTATAGTTATGAGTAAATCGGCATTTTGCAATACAAAGTTTGCTGCACGTTGACCTACAGCTCCAGGATGCCCCATAAATAAAGGATGATCATTCTCCAGTAAATTCATACCATTCCAATGAACAAGAACAGGAATATTTAATTTTTCGGCTAATTTACGGAAATCATTACTAGCATTTGCAACATTAACTCCTGCACCTACATAAAAAACGGGGCGCTTAGCATTTTCTAATTGAGTTACAACTGCTTCTATAATATTATCACTAATAGAATATTTATTTTTTCCTTCCGGAATGAAATGTTTCATAGATATTTCATTAACCCTGCATGCCTGTACATCAACAGGAATATCTAGTAAAACAGGACCTGGTCTTCCTTCTTTACACAAGTAAACGGCCTTTTCCAATTCATATTGAATAGAATCTGGCTCAGTTATCAACTTTGCATATTTAGTTATTGGTTTTGCCATATCAACAATATTCACTTCTTGAACACCCAGTTGGCGAAGATTTGGATCTTGAGCTAAATCAGCTCTTTTCACCTGTCCTGTCAATACCAATAAGGGGGTTGACTCTATCCAAGAACATGCAACGCCAGTAAGAGTATTTGTAGCTGCAGGACCACATGTTGTACAAACAACTCCTAAATTATTAGTAACTCTAGCATAGGACTCAGCAGCGAATGTACAGGCCTGCTCATGTAACATAAATATTGGTTTTATAGCATTTGCATATCCTATAGAATCATCTATATGCATTGCCATTCCACCAGGAAGCATAAACATATGCTTAACACCTTGTTTTTCTAAAAATTTAATTATGAAATCTGAAACTTTTATCATTTGAATATTATTTATTTCCATCTAGAATCTAAATTTTCAATATCGATTAATGATTGATTTTGAAGAAAATAATCATATACTTTCTTTAACGAATCCTTAATTTCCGTAAACTTAAAATCTCTCAATTGAGTTAAAATACGCTCGTTAGAACCTGTATATTCCAAATTTAAGCCATCATTCTCAAAAATAACAGGATTATGTTTACCTGACATATCTGATATTAATTCTGCTATATCTGACAGATGAAAATCTATTCCTGAAGTAATGTTGTAATCGTGATATTCTAAATCTTCTCGAAGAAATCTCTTGACTATATTTATAACATCCTCCATATCAACAAAACTAAACTTACAATTTCTTCGTAAGTTAATTTTATTTGAACAAATTGCCTTAGCGCAAATATTACTAATTACATTTTTCGAGCATCTTTCATAAGGATTGATTGTTCCAAATAATCTTAGATTGTAGATATTACTACTATTTCGAGTATGCTCATTCATAATATATTTTCCAAAGCCATACTGATCTTTTGGAATTTCTCGTCCGATGTTCTCCTCTTTAACATTAATAATAGCAGAAGTTTTTGCATACTCTGCTCCACTTCCAAAATATATCATCCTCTTAAAATGTTTACTTTGCCGGGCTAAGGTAAAATACATTCGAAGATTGCTTTCCAATATATCATCTACAAAATGCTTCGTAGTATTATGAAGAGGTCTAAAAGTTGCACAATGAATAACATAATCTATCTTGTTCTTATCAAAGAACCTATTAACTATTTCATCATTGGTCAAATCCATTTCTTTGCTTGAGGGGGCAAGGATTGTATATTCGTCAGCAAGTTTTTCTCTAATTAGTTTTCCTGTAATTCCATTAGGACCAGCACCAGTAACTAAAACAATTTCTTTCATCGACCTACATATTTATTAATCTGTTCCACACAAAGTTCATAAACATCCACTGTCTGATAACGCTTATACCAATCTGCCACCATATTCATACATTGATCTATATTCATACGTGGTTCCCAGCCTAATTTAAAATGAGCCTTGTTGATATCGAGCATTAAAAGTTTTGCCTCATGAAGAGAATTTGGATCAGAAACATCTTTTAATTCTCCCTTTCCATAACTATTGATAAGTTTAGAAGCTACACTCCAAACATTAGCTATAGATTCTGTACGAGGTCCAAAGTTCCAACCCTCACAATATTTTGTCGGATTATCCCACATTTTTGAAGCAAGAAGCATATAACCACCTAATGGCTCCAACACATGTTGCCAAGGACGAATCGCCTTTGGAGATCGAATCTCAATTATCTTATTTGCCTCCAATGCTCGGATGCAGTCTGGAATAATACGATCTAATGCCCAATCACCACCTCCAATAACATTTCCGGCTCTTACACTTGCCAACGCCACATGATGTTTTTTACCATAATCGGCAGGATTAAAGAAACTTCTACGCCACGAGCTGATTGCAATCTCGGCAGCACCTTTAGAAGAAGAATAAGGGTCATAACCACCCATAGGCTCATCCTCACGATACCCCCATATTTGCTCCTTGTTCTCATAACACTTATCTGTTGTTATCATCACACCAACCTTTACACTTGGTGTTGTACGAATTGCCTCCATCACATGGATAGTTCCCATCACATTTACATCATAAGTCTCAACAGGAATATCATAGCTCAAGCGTACTAAAGGCTGAGCAGCAAGATGAAAAACTATCTCAGGCTGAAACTCAGCAAAAATTTGCTTTATCTTCTCACCATCTCGGATGTCCGCTCTAATATCTGCCCTAATCTTATTACCAATACCAGACAACACAAAGTTGTCTTTATCGGAATATGGATCCAAAGCCACTCCTATTACTTCTGCTCCTAATTTTTGAAGCCAAATGGAAAGCCAACTTCCTTTAAAACCAGTGTGTCCTGTTACCAAGACTCTTTTTCCTTTATAGAAATTATCGAATAAATCCATCATAACATATTTTTATTTTCCATGTTCCTCCTTACTCCACTTCTTCCAAGGAGCAGTTCCTGTTGCAAGAAGTTTCTCTAACATATTTTTCTCTCTGATATTATCCATACACTGCCAAAAGCCCTCATGGATGTAAGACATCAGCTGACCTTCTTCCACCAACTTCTCTAATGGATCTTTTTCGAAAACCGTGCTGTCACCCTCAATATAATCGAATATTTGAGGCTCTAATACCATATATCCAGCATTAATTGGTGCGCCATCAAGCATATTTTTCTCCCGAAATGACTTCACTGCATTATCACCTCCAATATTGAGCACGCCTTTCTCCTGTGCCATTTTTACAGCTGTAAGAGTCGCGATTTTGTCATGAGCCTGATGAAACGCTAAAAGTTTATTGATATCTACATCACAAACTCCATCTCCATATGTCATGAAGAAAGGCTCATTGCCTACATATTTCTGAACTCGCTTAATACGTCCTCCAGTCATCGTTTTATAACCGGTATCTACAACAGTCACCTTCCAAGGTTCCAACTGGCTATGCTGTATAGTTACCTCATTAGTTCCTTTTGTCCAATCGTAACTCACATCACTATTATGAAGAAAATAATTGTTAAACCATTCTTTTATGTATTCTTGCTTATAACCAGCACAAATTATAAACTCATTATGACCATAATAAGAATATTCTTTCATGATGTGCCATAGAATTGGCATACCGCCAATCTCAATCATGGGCTTTGGTTTAAACTGGCTTTCCTCACTAATACGTGTGCCAAAGCCTCCAGCTAAAAGTACTACTTTCATATTTTTTAAATTATGATTTTTATAACAATAGATATCTTCCCACTTTGGTATATTTAATCAATAAATGTGTCAATAACCATGATAACATAAATACGAATATCCAACAAATAAATGGGAATATAAGAAAATGTTCACTTATAAATTCATGAAAGGATTCAATATTTGTTACATTCCAAATAATCCAAGCATGAATTATATATATACCCATACTACACTTTGATATAGAATTTAAAATCTGAGAGTATCCAAATCTGGGGGGGGTAGTGGTAGATGCTCTCAACTCAAGCTTGTTTGCAAGATAAAGCAGTATTAATATATAAGATAGACAATGAAACAAAAATAATCGAGGTTTAACGAACCAAGCTAAATAAAAATTTACAGCAACTAATATTAGCCAATACTTCCCGATCCATTTCATTACATATTCCTTATACTCAAATACCAAAAATCCGATATAAAAGTAACAGTAATAGTACATAGGCAGAAACAATCCTAATGGAGAGTTCACGCCCAAAGGAATCATACATCGCCATAAGACAACTCCACAACTTAGTCCACACAATATAAAATTCCACTTTTTACCCCCAAACTTTTCCACCAACCAACAAATAACATAACAATAGAACAACATTAGACAATACCATAAATGGCTTGGTTTCCCATAATAAAAATCCATCAATGGACGCCCTGTCATTGTGAGGTTCGTCAAAGTTCCCAAAACAAGAAATGGCACAAGAAGCCTGTGCACTTTGTTTTTTAAAAAGCCTCTAAAATCTGGATATTTATGCTTTGTCTTTAAAAGATAGCAGAATAAATAACCAGCCAAAAAAGTAAAGAGCGGCATATTTGCATCAGGGGTCAGGAAACTGAACAACCTTGCATACGCATCATGCATAGGTGAATCAGCATAACCTTGGCATATATAAATACAATAGCTATGCCATGCCACCAAAGATACTACAGCAAAACATCTTATATACAAGACGTCTTTGAGAGTTTTTGATTGAGTCATAGTCATATCATTTACATTTTCTTAGTTCTATTTTTCATTAATTCCTCCTTCAATTTATCAAACTTGTCATCCAACTTAAAAGGATATTTTCTCATATAATCATCAAAGGTTATGCATGAATTAATTAAGTCTATTGGGGTTCCCGTTCTTTTATTAATTTGCTCAAAATATTCTTCAAAGTATTTTTCAAAACCATTCTTTGCAAAAAGACTTGAATACTTCAACAAGCATAATGGACTCATTACTATTAAAGGACGAATATTCGAATTCATACCAACCTGTTCATGGGACAAAGATTCTACATACCATTCATTTGCTTTTTTCGGAAATCCACCAAGAATCAAACGATTATCCGCTATAACTAAAACACAATAAACTTTTGAATCTCTTTTAATTTCATCACCCCATTTGAACAGGCCTTTTTTGATATTAGCACAATGCCCAGCCAACTGTCCTATTCCTTTTAGCTTTGGGCGTTTGGGCTTATGGGTTTTATTATTATAGTCCAATTCCCATGTCGTTAATTGTACTTTGTTCTTTAACTCAGCCTCCAGCAATGAATAATCACGCTGTTCTTTTATCCAAGCATTAACCTTTATATCCTTACACTCAAACAATATTACTGAGTTTTCATTCTTATTTTGAAGTAGATAATCAGGAGCGCCTAACCCTTTATTCGCCTTAAATTGCGAATTGCAAGTTTCTTCTGAGTATTTCAAATAATATGAAGACAATGAACTTTCATCCATAAGACCAGCAAAAATTGTTTTCTCTATAAACTCAGAGGTGAATAGTCCATTCACATTAACATTAGTATTTTTGGAAGAGTTGGCAATCTTCTTAAAATCAAAATATAGACTTCCATATAGTCGATCAAGCACAAAACCTACATGAAAAATAGCATATTTATTTTCTGCAATCTTAATAATCGGCTTATCCCTAAAATAACGATAATCAGAATTACCCGTCAAATCGTATTCATCTTTGCTTTTGAATGGAAGCACATCCGATTCTAAATTCAGACTAATTTTATCTAATACATTTTTAGATATTAAATGTTCTGGATCAATTTCATCATTTAGATTTAATAGACCAGCATGAGATTTTCCTTGTATTGCCATTGACAAAACAGTAAGAACATACTCTTGCCAAGTGGAAATGCTATAATAGTTCAGAAATTCTTTATAGAGTTTTTGATATCTCTCATCTTTTGTTAGAAATGTGAAGAACTTTATTGCTAAATTAAATTGACTTCTAAATTCCTCTTTGAAATCGAACTGTTGTATTTCTTTATTAAAGCCAATGCTCGCCATCATTAACTGTTCTATTGATGTTGGATTTTCTACTTTGAAAGCCATAGTTTGCTCATTAATCAAAGCTATAGTTTTCACAAGATTGAATTCCAATCGATTTTGATTATGTTCATACATAGAACCAGAAGAAGGAGACATAGAAAAAGTATAACGAAGTATTTCCAACAATGTTTGTGGAAAGCATACGATATATTTTTTACCATCAAATTGATGCCTTTCGAAATAATCACCCAACCGAAAATAAGTATATCTTTTCCACCAATTATTATCAGCCATAAGATACAAAATATTCATTGCTGGTTGATTAACATACTTATTGCCAAGCATAAGTACTAAATTAAGTATTTCTTCTCTTGAAAAACACTTTAATACAGTCCAAGGGCTTGGTTTATGATTCCTATAAAATATCGGAAAATATTCAATAGAAAGTCTAAACTCCATAGAGTTATATCGAAGTTCTGTCATTTTGTTCGTAAGTTCTATTTTGTTTAAACCAACTTTTACGTCATATAGAGTGTTTTAATTGTTAAACAGCTCTTTATACTTTTCAATCTGCTCTACTGTATTCTACAAATAAAAATTCTTTCTCGAACATTACCAAGGGAATAGAGCCCCTTTCTACAAAGTATAACTGATATGCATAGCTTGAATTTCGTCAAACTTACCATTGCTGTAGCAATATGCTCCTGATAGGTCATAGCGATGTCCTATGCTTTGATAAGTTCCTTTTTGGGTTACATACTTTTCTCCGAGCGAATAGAATACTAAAGTAAGTTTTTTTTCTGAAAGGTATTTATCCAAATAATCCTTCCGCATAGCTAAGCCATTCATCCTTCCTACAGAAAAGTTCCTTGCAACAATGGCATTAGTATTTTTATCCCTAACAACACCTCGCTCAGCTGTATATAAGTTCAAAGCTTCCATTACAAGATGATTTGGCATACTCACCTCCTTTAAGTACATTTCAGTTTCATCCAAACCTATCCATTCTTCCTGTAATTGGGCTTCGTATGAAAGATTAATTTTGAAATTGGCTTTATTCCCAGGATTTTCCCAATCATCGACATCCCGAATAGTTCGCTTAAAGGTATCAGCCCAAGGATATTCGTTCCAAAGGTAATCGGTGCTTCCATTTCTTCGTTCTGGCATCCAACGTCCATAGAAATTTTGAGTTTGAGCCCAACGCCAAAATATCTCTAAATCTGTATATTCTACAAATGCCGCATTCGAAAACAAGAACAAATCTTTTACGGTGTTCTCCTCAGCATCAATTTTATAACCATCATAGCAAGTCAATACCATCCATTCTGAACCATCGGTGTCTTTTACAGTTAGTCTTGGTCTTTGAATAGGATAATTCTCAGACATCCATTGGTCATTTGTAATCTCTTGCACATTTTCTAACTCGTCTGTATGAAATGAGAAATATGCCTGTGTGTCAGAAGCATTCAATATAGTAGGGTCTATTCTAGAATATTCTCTCGTATGCCATGGATAAGGGATTTGCTCTATATCGTCTTCTGCTGGAGAATACAAATAGCGACAACCATCAACCACCTTCAAATGGTCGCTCAACAATGCATCTGCCTTATATAAAGCCAACCAAAGGTATTTTTTTCCGAAACGCTCTGTCAGATTATTGTACCTACCTTCCGAATACACATAGTCATCCAACTCTCCTAAGTCATCGTTCCAATGTAAATCACGTTTGGCGATATTGGCAATCATCAACATCATATCAGAAAGAAGCATTCCTTGAACGCTACTATCTTTTTTCTTCAAAAACACATCACTGTTTTCTCTATTATTTGTGCCAATGATATATCTCCTAAAATCAGAAAATCCATAAAGCGTCTCATACATTTTACAAGAGCCTTTGCTCTCGCCAAAATACTTGTCGCTTATGTTTTCTACTTTATCAATAACCAAATCATAAGGATTTTCAGAGTCAAAAGGTGGCTTTATGATTCCAAAGTGAGTATTTGTTCCACTCAGTTCATCGGCTAAAGCCAAAGTTAGCATTGTCCATTGGCGCACAAGAATATCTTGTGGAGCTTTATGGTCTTGATAGAAAGATTGCAATATCAAATCAGCAATCTTAACAGCCTCCGATGCATCACGTTTTCTAAGCAAGTATCCATATATGGCGCAAGTGACAACTTGTACGACATATTGATCATTACAATCAAAGAACTCACTCAGTGCAAAAAAAGCCATTCGAGGTTTCTTGCCGAATATTTCGACCAACTTTCTCATGATAGCTCCCCTTACATACGGATGTGGAGAAGTACACATCCAGCAGAACAAAATAACAATCTTACACCATCCTTCATCAGTATCTATTTGAGGAGTTATGGCTATGAAGTCTGAAAATCTCTGGGCATCCAAACGATGAGTGTACTCCTGATTCACCATTATTGACCAAGCTTTGTCTCGACGAGCAATTTCTGTCCTTTTTAGTACATGATGAGCCGACATAAACACGTCTAACGTTAAGTCTTGCAGAAAATTATGTAGTATTTCAACACTAAAAATATTGTTGCTTTGCATCCATTTGAGGATTGACTGATAGCTTTTTCCATGATGACGCAAACAGGCAAGTATCAGGCTATGCATTTTTATCGATTCCTTCCGTTCAAGCAATTTGGGAGTAAGTTCCCATTCTGACAATAAGGCAACGATGAAACGACGATAGCTTGCATACTCAAGATGAGTTCCTTTATCCAATATAAAATCCACTTTGTTTTTGTCTGTCATCTTGTTGTGCGCAAATATGTCAGCCATCAAGAAATCTCCCATTTTCTGATACCCAAACATAAGTGTTTCTCCATTTCGTCCCGTTGATAGCATCAAGTTCTCCTTTAAAATCCAATTCAGTAGGTTGTTGGACCATACTCTGTTTCTACAAATTTGGTCTGCATAATACCTTGCTTTCCTTCGTGGAATATCATTGCAACTATTGTAATACAAAGAATAGTTGGCAAATTTCATGAGAGCTTTTTCTGTCACATTGCGATGAGAATCCTCATCCACACCTTTAGATACTATATCATTACGGTATTTGATATATTCACGGAAAAGAGTTGAATAGGTGAAATCACTCATCACATAACTCAAATCATGGTTTGCAACGACACAAAACATGGTCAAAAACAAAGGCTCACTAAACTCTGCAAAATATCTCTTGCGCAATTCGCCATCCGTATCTCCTATTCTATAATAATCAAAGTATCGCTGTATAGCCTCGTCGGTATTACTCTCAAAGCCTCGCAAATTGATGGTTTCACAAGGATTGGTAAAGTATTTACCTTCACCTTCTCGATAAGTTAGTATCAACTTAATTCTTTCACAATCTTGTAGCAACTCCTCCAAATTTTTTATTTCCCTTTTCCAAAATAGTTCAGTAGCGCCTTCATTTAAAGCATCAATGATTATGAGGGCATTTGAATCCTCATTCACCATTTTGTCATTAAGTTTTCTGAGGTCATTCTCTCCTATACACATCATGTCATATAATTGGGATTCAAAATCTTGGTTTTCAGAAAATCTACTGCCAAATAAAAGATAAACGTTCATCTCTTTACAAAGTCTTTCTGCCGTGGCACAAACATAATGTGTCTTTCCCATCCCAGCCTTGCCTTTGAGTAAGACCATTTGATTGTCGCACAATCTCCATTTATCTATGAGTACTTGTAGATTGGCATAGTCATTTCGATAGAACTCCTTTATATCTGATGTCCATTCCTGACTATCGGTATTATTGTTGCGCCAATTTCGCAACATAGAAAAAAGTCCATCATAATCGCCTTTGTCATATTCCGCCAATTCATTTCCAAAAAATCTTATAGCATCAGATTCGATTGCTTTTATTTTCTGTTCTTTTTCTATTTTTAAGTGCCTTAGCGCAAACGTATTCACTTCTTCGTCGAAATCAGGGTTGCCTACATGCAAGTTTCTATTATATCTCAATGATGCATAACCTATAGCTTTCTGCACCTGTCTTTGGCTTGTACCTCTGCCACAAGGTGAGAAATCTTCACTTTGCCAATCTTTCGAGACATTCGCCCCATGTTCTTCCAATCGAACAGCAAGACTCTTAATGGAAGCATAACCTAAAGTGCTGCCAAGTTGGTTTACTGCGACTCCTGTCACTGAGCCTTTTTCATTGAGGACAGGTGAACCTGAGAAACCTTTATAAGAAGTAAAAGCCAAAAAATCAGTTCTTACGACAGTTGTATCATAGTCTTCTTTTCTGTTTCCGAGCCTGTCCTGTACTTCTATACTGATAAGCTCTGAGTTGTTGCCAAACTCCTTAGGATAGCCAACTATGGTAAGCTGTCTATCCTCATTAAACTCAGCAGCCAACAACTTCAAGTAATCCTTTTGCTGATAATCCTTGCATTTCAACAACACCACATCCACATTGACACCTTCATCTGCAATAAACTCCACATCACAGAGTACAGATGTATCCGCGGAGACAATAACAGGTACATTACTTACGAAATGTTCCACAACTACATGCCGAGCCGTAACCAACGTGTCAGGAGCAACAAAAAAAGCCGTACCTCTTTCATTGCCACATACCACAGGCACAACGGACGCATAGACTACTTTTCGTATTTCAATAGGATACTTCATACTCATTTTTGTTACCAACAATCGAATAGTGAAACTTCTTTTTCAATGATTCTTGATTGTCAAGGGAGTTTAAAACATCATTACCTCTATTATATCTGATTTCTCTGTATGGCATTCCTTTTGTTAGTGGTGCCATGAGAATACGAGCCAAGGCTTGATAGCTTGGTCTCGCACTTGCACCCCCTGTTACAAAATAGTGTTCACTATCTGCAATACTCACCAATTCTTTTGAGATACTATGCGCACTCCCATGATGTGACACTTTAATAGCATCAAACAATATCGGCTTTGGATATTCTTTATAGACATCTGCCAATTTTTCTGCAACTTGCTGAGGATTGGCATCACCCATAAACAAGATTTTATGCTCATTATGCTCCCAAACAAAAGCAATAGAAGCTTCATTGACAGGTGACAAAACATTCAACGATTCATCGGCACATGACCTTAATGCATTTTCATCAAGAACTTTCGATGACACTGATATCTCGTTTGGAACTTCATAATCTTCTTGCTCCATGATACGCATCAAGGCTTCGTATATCGTTTCTTCCTTATCATAGTCAAGCTTTTTCGGCTTGTATAGTGTTTTCCAAAACAATAATCGATAATTCTTATCCAAGACATCCAATGCTTCCTTTGTTGGTGATAGAAATATAACACGCCCCATACCATCCTCCAAGTCGATTGTTGGTATATCGGCAGTAATATATTCTCTATGCCAAGCCTTCTTCCAGTTGTCATTGGTCAAAATCAATTCGGCAAGAGTTTTCGAAGCTTTAGCATCTATTTTTCCTTCCAACATATCAACAACAATAGGAAGACGACCATATATACGCTTTACATTAGCCAGCATTTTCTCATCCCATTTTTGCAATTCATCGGATGTTCGCTGATAGCAATTGTAAAGAATATGTTTGATAGCAAGGTCAGATTTGGAAGATAACATCTCTATCAGCCCATTGATATGATCATTGTCAATATGAGTAACTATCAAATAGTCGATATGATTATGGAATTCATTCTCAACATAATCATTCACCTCTGGTGTATAGTTGCCACAATCTACCATGATATGCATCTCCTTTTCTTTATTCTTCAATAACAAAGTAATGCAATCACCCACTCCTACATTGAATGTTTTGAATTTGAAATACATGCTTACACTAATTTCTGAGTCCACTTGAAAAAGCCTGGAATCGTTTTTTACCTTTGTAACTTATTGATAATCAATATCTGATTTTCGAGACATTGACTTATTAAAGTGGACTCATTTCTATAACATACCTTTAACTATTACCCTCTACGATTAGATGCAATCACATCATACAATTCATAAACATCCTTTATAATATTTGGAACATAAATCTGCAATGCAGCATCACTTTTCAATTTATTAAGCGGATTGCCAAACCTGTTGTTTTTATCTAACTATCACTAAAAGGTTCGATTAATTTCTACTTAGCCAAAATAGCTCGATATGTTTCAAGAAGATCTTTTATAATTCCATTCTTGTCATGTCTTATTAAAGCAACATCTTTGGCTGCAGCACCCATAGCAATATTAGTTTCGGGAGATTCTACCAAATACTTAATATAATAGGCTGCCATATAAGGATCTGTAACTGGGTATAAAAAACCAGTCTTGCCATGTTCTACTAAAGAATCGATTCCACCAACTCTACTTGCAACAACAGGAATGCCAAGGATTTGAGCCTCACAAACGGAATTTGGACTATTTTCTACGTATGAAGAATGAAAATACAAAGTACTATTCAATAATTCATCACGCAGTTTTTGTGGGCTTGCAACTCCACAAAGTTTTACGTTCAAATCTGCATGCTTTAAACCAGTAATTTTTTCCATGAAACATGGATCTATATTTCCATATACGTTCCAATCGAAATCTAAATTCAATTCATTTTTTAAAATGTTTGCAACTTTTAGGATAACATCATATCCCTTATAGGTCGGGAAAGATATAGTTGTTGATATAATTAACTTCTTAGGTATAACACGCTTAGATTCCTCATAGAAAACATCACGAAGTATCTCTCCACCATAATGATACTGCGCTGTTGGGCTTAGCAACTTTGCAGCTTGCTTATCCCATTCTGTTCTTCCTATTACATGGGGCAAATTCTTTAAGACAGACTTCTCTCTATAAGCACTTCTATTCCAATAAGCGAGGAACTGATAATATTGATATTTACCTTTTAAACCTTTCCCGCTAAATATATACTGCCATTTAGATACTCCAGGTGGGAGAAATATATGAATATAAAGAGAAAGAATACCTTGAAAATGAAGAACTGCCGGAATACTCATACTTTTTGCGACTTTAGCGGCTAAACCAAAATAGAATTCTGAACCAAATATTTCAATTATATCTGGGTTGAAATCTTCAATTACCTTTTTAAATTCATTTTCGTAATGTGGCCACTGTATTTCATCTCTGGTTACATCCTTAATATGCATTAAATCTAAGAATTTATCTTTTCTTGACTTATGATAATTAGGAACAACATAATATGAAATATTATCTTGAACAACTTTCTGAAAAATATGTTCTTTGCAAAAAGCAATCCCAAGAGTAACATCAGAACATTTAATAATCTCTTTTTTAAGCGATGCCAACCAACCTCCTCCATTATAACCGCTTGTATTATTATCATTTAGACTTTTCAATCCAAATCCACCAATCCATAAAACTCTCATATCATTATCTTTTAAAGAATTTACTATACCAATTTAACAATTTATAAATCAATAACCAATCATAGCGTCTATACATCTTAACATATTTTTCTTTACTATATTCTGGATAATATTCCCTCTCTCCTAAGAAAAAACGATAAACGCACATTTTTCTCCAAAAACCACCTTTTTTAAAATCAAGATATGCAAAATAATCCTCTTTAACATTTTTTCGAGGTTTGCTTGCTTCTGCAAAATCCCTATTAAAAAGTAATGTGGGAGTTTTAGATGAATAGACACGAGCAACAACTAATTGTCTTATCAGAAGTTCGGCATCTTCAAATCTTCGAATTCGCTCATCATATAAATGCTTTAACATAAACTCTCTTCTGAATGCAGAACTTCCATTACCCGGCATTACTCGTCCAAAATAACACTCTCGAAGTGCATTTTTTACTTTTCCCTCTAATGGATGAACTGCTAAAGTCCTTCTATTTCCATAACAGATATATTTATTGCAATCTATTATATCATAATCAGGATGCTTTCTTATTATACTGACAAAAGTATTCAAAGCATCTGGAAGTAATTCGTCATCAGCATCAAGAAACACGATCCATTCACCCTGAGCATGTTTTGCTCCCGTATTACGAGCCTTGCTTGGCCCGCCATTTTCTTGATGAAGCAATCTGATTCTCTGCTTTTCTATATTTGATTCTACATAATTACTAACAATAGAATAAGAATCATCTGTACTACCATCATCAACAATCACAATCTCATAATTTGAATATGATTGTAATAAAATGCTATTAAGAGTTTTTTTTATTGTCTTCTCCTTATTATATAAAGGAATGACAACAGATATTAATAATTTATTCATAATCAACTTCTTTTACCCAATAATAATAATGAAAGATGTCTATTTTTACATATTAACAAATATGCGAAATAAGATAATATACAATAGACTATAGGTAGCACTAAATACATAAGAAGTAACACAAATTCGTTATTGATTTCCAAATGACTCATTCCGTACAAAGTATTGACCATTACTACAAGAAACATGTGAAAGGCGAAGATAAAAAACGAGCTCTTTGACAATTGCTCATTGATTTTTATTCTTGAGGATAATTTCAAGGATAAAAGAATAACTGCTGATATTCCTATCAAAACAGCTATAGGCAAAATGCTTCGGTAAAACACATTAATAAAACTCAGTAATAAGAAGAGTCCCATACCTAAACCGCAAAGAGAATTTGAAACTCTAATGCCTTTAGTCCGATTCTTCTGGAAAGACAATTGTATATATCCGCCTATCGAAAAGAAAACAAGACCACGTATATCTATATTATCAAATGGCATAGCTATATATATTGCCAGAAGAATAAGAATTTGCCCCCCCATAAGACGTTTCAACAGAAAATATATTAAAGGCGACATGATGACTAATACTATCAAATCTCTAACATACCAAAACGGAGTATGAGCTGGGACAGACATCATCGTTAATTCATGATTCCAATTTATATAACCGGTATCTGTATATCCATAATTAAAGAATATTTTGGGAGAGATTTTAGACAAAATCAGCCAAACACTTGTACTGATACTTTCCCCATGCCGTATTGATTGTAAGAGCCATAGCCCTTCGTCATATACGAATCTCAGTATATTCCAAGAAAGATAAGGAATGAGCAAAGTATAAATGCGAGACTTTATTTTCTTTATCCAAATCCCCCAACTCCAACCTTGAATATCAAATTTAGTATAAAAGAGATAACCTGATATGATGAAAAATAATGGTACTGCAACCTGACAGAGAATTCGAGAAACCAGTATTCTCAAAAAATCATATAAGTTTATATCGGCTAATGCACTAAAATTAAAACTATCTGTTTGAAACTCTCCAAATCCGCTGCTATGTATAAACACCACCATCAAAACAAGTGGGAATCTTAACCATGATATGGATTCAGATATTTGTTTTTGAAAATGATTCATCGTAAATTCTGTTTCAAAAATAATAAGCTACTTTCACGTAAAACATTCAATCGGCTACAAACTTGCTCCCAATCTATTATTGCGCTTGAAGGAGTTAATTTTTCATCTACAATGCATTCCGTGAGACCTAACTGAGATAAAAGAGAAATATACCTGTCATTGCCTCCACTCGGATTCATAACAATAGAGAATGGCTTATTAAAGATAATAGAAAAGACCATACCATGAAATGAATCGGTAACGACATATTCTGCATCACGGAATTCAGCAAACCAATCCTCAATAGTATCTTCTTTCTTTACTTTTCCTCCAGCTTCTTTCACTACTATCGGCAAGTTTTTAGCCTCTGATACTTTTGAGGCTACAGTCATCACACTCTCGCCAACGACCAAGGAATAAACAAAAATATGCTTCTCTTTTTTCGGAATATTATTACATACTTTTTCATAATCTTCCTTGTTCAACAGCAATGTAGGATCAAGCACCAAGGAAGCATCAACCCCAAAGTGATTCTTACACAAATCTACAGCAGACGCCTCACGTACAGATATAGCATCAAACCGTCTGGCAAGCTTTGAACATGCTCTTTCCTGTTCTTTCGTATATTCCCATTCCTTACATCCAAATGAAGCTGCATACGAAAACTTCTTCACCTTGTCATCAGCAAAATTCAAGAACATATTACCCAATCGAGGTCCAAGATTGAAAGCAGGACGCCACACCTGGTCGCTTCCCACGACATAGGCATCAATGCCATATTGTGCAGTCAGCGAAGGAGTAAAGTCCGTGACTGGAACCGACTTGATATTTTTAAGTACAAACTTGATGAAATTCTTGTTACCGATGCGTCCTTTGTAAATAGGATATACAGGAAGATTTCTAAAAGATCGAGTCCTTAATATATGCTTTATTGTTCGTAAGAACCATCGAGTACGGCTATAACAAGTATCATGTTCAAAAGTCAGGGGATCATGTCCCAACTTCAGCAGCACCTGTTGGAGCGCAAAGTTTTGGATGATACCACCATAGTTCAGCAAGAAATGCTGCGTTAATATTCCTATCTTCATGATTTGATTTTTGAGATAATGGTACGCATGAATTGAGCGATACGAAAATGGCCACAGAATGCAAAACTTACTATAGTTTTCCTAAAACCTGAACCATAATCCAATAAATTCTCATGCGACTTGAATCTTTCGTTCCATAATTGTTTATCAAACAATCCTTTTAATAAAGTTATGTATGAAAGTTTAAAAAAATAACGCTCCAATTGCAAACGAATACTATTTGAGAGAGATTTATTCTTTAGAATGAGACTCACCCACAGGCTTTCCTGATTATAATAGCTTGGCGATTCATTCAAATAATTACTTGTCAATGCAGATGTATTTCTGCGTTCATAACCATAATAGGCTTTAGCTATATAAGCTATCTTTTGAGCATAAGGAAGGCACTGACTCAAAAAAATCAGGTCTTCTCTCATTGTCAACCCTTGAGGAAATGATACCTTAGTTTTCATAAGCCATTCTCTACGCATCATCTTATTCCATAAAGCGCCATAAAGTTTTCCACAAAGTATCTCATTCAAGACTACAACGCCTGTCAGGATCGAAGGTTCCTGTTTACGATAAAGCTCTCCGTCATGTGTTAGTTCACGATAATCACATATAACAATATCAGCATCTTCTTCTATCGCTTTCTGGTACATATCAGTTATCATGTTCGTATCTACCACATCATCAGCATCTACATATAAAATGTAATCGCCTTGTGCTTCCTCCAAACCAATTTGGCGAGAATGAGCAACACCTGCATGAGGCTCATGCTTCACACTTATTCCATAATCTTTCTGGGCATATTCATCACAAATAGAAGCAGAATTATCTGTACTTCCGTCATCTACCAATATGATTTCTATAGATTTAAAAGGCTGCTTAATGAGACGCTCTAAACATCCAGGAAGATACGAAGAAGCATTATAAACAGGAATAATAATGGACAGTTTCATACTATTTCATTATTTTTATTACACTATGGTTTGCATAAAGCAAGACACATGCAAATTCTACATTTATATGTTAAACAAAGTAATATCTTTAATGCCAGGAAACATTATTCTTTAATATTTTATTTTGTTTATGATTTTGACCATCATCTTGAACAACAATGGTGAAATTCTAAGAGCCATAATCTTGACTTGCTGACCTCGACTTATAGAAAAACCATTTTTTCTCAAAACATTAGCATATAATACAGATTTATCCTTATCATAGTAAAGAAGAGAATATTCCAACTTTTCTTTTAAATTTCGTTCTTTACATACCCTTAGATATTTATTCCTTTCTTCATCGGGCATATTAATGGAATTAATAGTATTCGACAAAATCTGAAAATATCCTTCAAATCCATCCAAGTGTTGTTTTAAGTTTTTAGTAACTCTTGAATCAGAAGAACTACTAATTACAACTGTATGCAAAGGCTCTTCTATTGTACTACATTTATAACTATAAAATATAGGTAACAACAATTGCCAATTCTGTGGATGTCTTTCGCAGTAAATACTTCTTTTAGGATTCACCTTATCAAAAGAAGACATCCTTACCATACACATACCTGCTAAAGCAATTGATTCCTCACCATTAAAAAGTTCAACGAACATTCTTTCCTTTAAAACTTTATGGCGCTGAACAAACTTTAAGGAAAAGTCTTTTCCATCAACATAATTTGCATAACATCGAACAATACCATAATCTTCAGATAGAGTGCGGAACTTATTCACAAAAGTTGAAATCGAAGATGGAAAAGAAAAGTAATCATCACTGTCTGGCCATATTAAGTATTCACCAGAAACATACTTTAAACCTTTGTCTATAGCAGCTGCTTGTCCATTGTTATTCTGATATATGTATAACAAAGAATAACCTTTTTCTTCAAATTTACTCTTGTATGATTCGATTGTTTCTTTGCTATTATCTGTTGACCCATCATCCACAACTATCATTTCAATATGCGGATAATCTTGAACGAGTACAGAGTCCAATAACCGATGTATGACTTTTGCCCCATTATAACAAGGAGTCAAAATTGTAACTAAATTCTTAACTGTATTAAAAGTCATATAACCTAAATTTTATCTAATAATTGCTATTTTAATCAGAAACATTTTAATAACTCTTTCCAGTTCTGAACTTTAATTAAACCGACATGGTTGGAAGTATTTGGATTAGTACCATAGGCACTGTAGTAAAGCCAAAGTTTCTGATTAGCCCAAACTGCAGAAGGGCGATATATCACTCTGTCATCCCAGCGTCCCCGTTTTCCATGTGAAAGAAGGATACCCTCATATTTATAGTCCTTTTCATCAGGCGAAACAAAAGAGTATAGTCTTAAAGGGAAACCGTCAACAGATACATCATTACCAACAAGCCAATATTTCCCATCATCTTTAACAACATCTATATGCGACAAAATTCCTTTAGACAACGCATGCTTTGATTTCAACTCCATCATATCGCCATCTATCATCTCATAATAATTAATGGTGCGATACTTACCCTCAAAATCCTCAGCAGTAGAACACCACATGCGATATATACCATCTTCATAAATTAAAGCAGGACTGATACATAATCTTGTTTCATCGAAAGGATTTTTTAAGTTAAGCATAACTTCTTTTTCAGACCAAGTTCTGCCATCATAAGTAAAACGACGATATATTATCTCTCTGTTTTTTCCATCATCAGTAGGATATTTATCTCGTTGAACTCTTCTCCACCAACATTCAATTCTTTTCAAATCAGAATTATATACCAGTTCTGGGTCAGAATTATATTCCTGTTCTTTGGGGAGCATGATATCATCTAAAGGATTAGCTCCTTCTAAGGATTCAAAATTTTCACCATCCTGAGAAACATAAATACAAGGGTTCTCTATGGCATCATTCATTCCTTTATATGGTGTGAAAACAAACCAGAATTTGTAGCCATTCCATCCTTCTTTAAAATAAAGACAAGATGGATGAAGCCCTTCGTTCCCACCATCATATGTTTCAAGATTAAGAGGAGACTTTGCATTCAACTTTTTAAAACATATTGGTGTATTCTTTATACGGATTAAGCGATGGCGTACTTTAAAGAAAAATTGTTTTATTGTCATTTTTTGAATTTGCTTTTAATTTTTTCAATGATTTTTAATCTCATTTCTTTATCTATCATATATTTATATCCCAATACAGCTGCTAACAATGAAGAAAGGCATACAGAAAATATAAAACGTATCCAACCTTCTTCCAGACAAAAATGCAACATTACTACAGGTATGGCTACTGAACCAAAGAAAATAAAACAAGGTAATATAGTCTTGTGCATAAACTCAGATAAACGAAGTTGTGGAATATATGTTGTCATATAATAAACGTTGCACATAGTACCAGCCATATAAGCTACTCCATTATAGGCAAAAGGAACCCAAGCAGGTGCACCCATTTTGAAAGCAATATATGAAATAGGAAGAACCATAATATATATTGTACCATTAGTCAAACTTGTTTTTTTAATATTGCCTGTTGCCTCTACTATATCCATAACTATGCTGGAAATTCCACTCAAAATGCAAAATATCATAACCAAATTGGTAAATATACAAGCACTTTCTGGAACAATGCCTAACCATAGATTTAATACAAAATGTATTTCTGACATTAAAGGAATAGCAAGAAAAGCCATGAGTACGAAACATAAAGATGCTCCTTCGTGAGCCAATTTTATCATTGCTTCATATTCACCATCTGCATAGCGCTTGATTATCTGTGGACGAATAGCCATTATAATATTGTTAGCAAATCCACCTACAGCATTAGTTACTGTACCAGCTATACCTGAAGCCGCATTTAGTGCCGTTCCAAAAAACAAATTAATTAAAATTGAGATACCAGATCCTCTTGCCATTACAGCCACATTACCTAAAATATCCCAACCTGAATATGAAAAAATCGGCTTTAATAAAGTTTTATCCCACAAAAAATGATAATGAGTTTCAGGAAAGTGTCGAACACAGTAAATACGATTAAGCACCATAATAAGTGTTGAAACACAAAGGGTAAGCAAGCCATACAATATCAACTTATCCATATTACCTATTAAGAGCAAATAGATAATAACCAATTTCAAGACTGTATTTAATATATCGAAATAAGCATATACATCCATCTTTTCATGGGCAACAATTGCAGAGCTATAAGGAGTTTGAGTAACTCCAAACATAAGAGAAATGATACTGAACTGATAGACACAATTAGCTGCAAACATTCGCCCTTCGGGGATAACCAATTTATAATTGACCATCCATAAACCAATAGTTTCTAAAAGAACAAAAAGAATGCAGGCTATTATAATGTGTATAGTCAAGGTTGTTGAAAATGTATCTTTCAATCGCTTTGCATCACCGCGACCTAACTCAAAGGTAATAAAACGAGAGGTAGCTCCAATCATGCATACTTGAATAACATTAAACATTGCAATGACACTACCTACAACTGCATTTATTCCATAATCATCTACTCCTATTGTTCTGAGAACCACTCGACCTGTCACCAATGACAGAGCGAGAGATATAAACATACGGAGATATAAATAAAGCGTATTTTTTGCTATTCTACTATTGTTTTTTGTTTCGTCAGACATATTTTTATTTATACTAATGTTTTATTCTACCGTTACACTCTTTGCCAGATTTCTTGGCATATCTACATTCAATCCCTTATCTACTGCCACATAATAGGCCAGTATCTGCAGGGGAACGACGCTGAGAAGAGGGACTAAAGCATTGAGGGTCTGCGGTACTTCTATCACAGAATCGGCTATCGCCTTGACTTGTTTGTCGCCTTCGGTAACAATAGCCAGGATGCGTCCGTTGCGGGATTTTACTTCCTGCATATTGCTGATGATCTTCTCATACAACTGGTGATGTGTGGCAAGGAATACGATCGGCATATCGGTATCTACCAAAGCTATCGGACCATGTTTCATCTCGGCTGCAGGATAGCCCTCGGCATGGATATAGCTGATTTCCTTTAGCTTCAAGGCTCCCTCTAATGCTACGGGATAGTTGAATCCTCGACCGAGATAGAGGAAATTATGTGCATAGGTGAATACTTTAGCCAGTCGGGAGATCGATGGCGTCTGCTCCAACACTTTCTCCATCTTGCCGGGTATCTCTGCCAACTCGGCGATGGTCTCTACATAGTCTTTTTCGGAAAGGGTGCCAAGCTCATGACCTAACGCCAAGGCAAAGAGGGTAAGGACGGTGACTTGACCGGTGAAGGCCTTGGTACTCGCTACTCCTATCTCAGGTCCTACATGAATATAGATGCCGGTATCTGTCTCTCGGGCGATGGATGAGCCTACGCCATTGACGATGCCGAAGATCAATGCTCCATGCTGCTTGGCAAGTTGAATGGCTGCCAAGGTATCGGCTGTTTCTCCACTCTGGCTTATGGCTATCACTACATCATCGGATTCGATGACGGGTTCGCCATAACGGAACTCGCTGGCATATTCTACTTCTACTCGCTTGCGACACATCTTCTCTATGAGCTGCTTGCCGATGAGGGCTGCATGCCAACTGGTTCCGCATGCCACGATGATGATATGCTTGGCTGACATGAGTCGGTCTTTATAGTCTGTAAGGGCTGACAACACGATGTGGTTGTTGGATGGATTGTCCTTATCCGCAAACAGGCGACCACTCATACAGTCTTTCAGGCACTGGGGCTGGTCGTAGATCTCTTTCAGCATGAAATGGTCAAAGCCTCCCTTGCTGAGTTTGGAGATGTCGAGGTCTACGGTCTTGATGTCATAATCGCATAACTTATGGTTGAGATTGATCATCTCTATATCCTTACCGATTCTGATTTCTGCTATCTGACCGTCTTCGAGATAGACTACCTGGTCGGTATATTCTACGATAGGAGTGGCATCACTGGCAATATAGAAGTCTTGCTTGTCGGCTCCTACTCCTACCACCAATGGACTTGACTGGCGGGCTGCCACAATGTGAGTGGGGTTCTTGCATTCGATGACTGCTATGGCATAGGCGCCCACAACATCATTCAGTGACTGGCAAACGGCTGACACCAAATCTTTGCCATTCTGCTGATAGTATGAGTCTATCAACTGTACCAGCACCTCGGTATCTGTTGTGCTCTTGAACTGATAACCGCGTGCTACGAGTTGTTCTTTCAGCACCTGGTAGTTCTCGATGATGCCATTATGTACCAAAGCCAGGTCACCACTCATACTGACATGGGGATGTGCATTTTCGGCTGATGGTTCGCCATGTGTTGCCCATCGGGTGTGGGCTATACCGATATGGCCTCCGCAGTCTTTGTCTGCTGCGAGTTCTTCCAAGTTTGCCACCTTGCCCTTTGTCTTATAGACATTGAGTTTGTCCTCTCCATTGACGAGTGCTACTCCGGCACTGTCATATCCTCTATATTCGAGCTTCTTCAGTCCTGCTATCAGGACTGGATATGCTTCGTTTTGTCCTATATATCCTACTATTCCACACATAAATTTATGGTTATGTCGTTATATTCTGATTTGATTTTTATTTTTTGTATTTTTTCGAAAACCTACCCGTCCTCCCTTAACCTTAAGGGAGGGTCCACCTCTCATCTCGGTCTTCTTCAATAGTCTTTACGACCCCTTCGGTTCCCCCGTTTCCTTTCACTTTTGCACCCCAAATCAAAAAAAATAAAATTGATTAATGTGTATTAAGATAAAAGAATACTTACGAAACAGATGGTTACAATTCATCTCCAATCTTTTATTCTTCGTTTCTTTTCGTATATGACAACAAGTATGTCATTAGAGAATCGAAGAATTGGTCTATAAAAGTGAGGAGTGTATGTAAATTATTGAGGATTATCAAATTGGTTTTTCAAAATCTTCAAAAACGTTTCATTACGGGTATTTGCATCATCAACCAATGCACTAAAATCCATAATATATGAGTTCTGTACCACACTGAATGACTTCTTGAGATCCGTATAGACAGGTTTGGACTTAAAATAAACACTACCGTTTGAAAATAAAGGATTATAGCCATTATTGACAAGGTGCATTCTGTATTTATCTGTAAACTCCACAATTCCATAAAACCACATTCTTTGGATACGACGTCCATAGTATTCAGCAAGACGTTGAGTTCTTGTATCCAACTGGAACTCAACTATTGAATTCTGTTCAGGGGGTATACCCAATCTCTTTAACTCGACAACTACAACGTCCAGCATCCGATTATCTTTAGTCGGATCTGCAGAGAAAAACAATGTTATGTCGGGCCTGTCATTGTCTGAATCATAGACTTCACCATCCGTGATAACATCAATTACTTTGCTCATCTCTGCTTCGCTTAATACGGTGCAGTAGCTCATAAATTTGTCATCAAGTACCCATACATTGTTGCGATATAGATCTTTATATAGTTCACCTTCTTTAAACTCACTCCCCTTAGGAGCAATCAAGTTATGAAGATCAGCCTCTATATTTTTCTTATCCAATGCTTTCATTCTAGAGATTACGTTCTGACGGAACAAGATATATTCTGCCAATGAGCGTGCTGCTAACGTCAACGATTTCTCATATTGCTCATCTGACAATGATGTTGCTGACAGAATCTCACGTTGATCCTTAAAAAACTGCTCTTGGGCATCCTTTAATATATCATTATGAGACGAAAAACCTATATCACTTGTTCTGAAATATCCACTAAGGTGGGGATAGGTATTCTTCAAAGATTCTTCCTGTTTCTTATTTGCGGCTGCGATTCTCGGGAATTTTTCATTTATTATGTTAGCAATACCTTCTCTAAAAAGACGCTTGATTTTACCAAAATCATTACCCGACAAAGTAAGATTCTGTCTAGCTTCGTCAATGGCACCTTGGAATGATTCTGATATCAGCAAGAAAATCATCTCATATCCCACAGGAAAATTCTCATCATCAATAATTGCAACTTTATGACAACGATCATCCACCGCTATTGCAGTGATAGGTTTCTTACCCACTTCGTTGGTTTCTCTTACCGAATAGTATAAATCAATAGAATTGAACAAATCAAGTTGATGCTTTAATGGACAAATTGAAAAATCAGGCATATCATCTGTATCAACAATCGCTTCATCTTGGCGGTCTCCTACATGAGATGTAATAAAGACTCTTATTCTCTTATTTTTAAGCCTTTTTTTATACAGCCGCATATAGAAATTTTCCATCAGCAATGACTTGATGTGATTGGGATTTATATTATCATTGCGGTATAGTCTTTCTCCGGTAAAACCACGCATAAAAAAAGATGAACCACATGGACAAGGTTCTATTTCTTCCACTGTATTTTCACCGTTGAATCCATCGTTAAACGTGAATGTACGTTTTTTTGTTCCTCCTTGATAAGTACTTTCAACATACACTCTTTCAAAATAACAGAGATAAACCAATCTGCCAAGACCTTTATGTGATTGTTCCTCAACATCAAAAAGTTTGCTAAATTTACCAAACCTACAGTCATCAAAACCAACGCCATTATCCGAAATTTCTAAATTCAGATTCTGGATCTGCGTAGGGTCTGGTAATGATATGTTTATTCTAATCTCGTTTGCATCTGCATCCAAGGCATTTGCAAATGCTTCGCTATATATCATCTCGAATGAAGAATTCGAGAAAAACATCTTTACAGCTTTTTGAACATTAACTTCCATATTGAGCCGTATTTACTTATCACATTTTGTAACCATCTATATTTCCATACACCCTCTGAACCGCCTTTATTTAAAGGCTGTTCTGGAGATGTTAAAAATAAAAAATGATTAGATTCTACATTTATTTTTTCATAAAGAAAGGCAAAGCCGAATCAATCTCCAAGGAACAAGAGGCTTGTCACCATCAGGAGAAGCAGCCAACTTAGACTTGCTATTCAAAAACACTTAAGATAGTATCGAAGTACATGCAGGCAATATGGAGAAGCAGATGGTTAAGTTCCATATAGCCACATTGATTTCTGTCAATATACAAGGTGGCATTCCTTGTTCATTATCTGAGAAATATTTCATTTGTTTCATCTCCTCATTAACTTTGCTGCAAATTCAAAGAAATCCGCAACATTTTTGAAATTATCAAACTGCTGGCAATACATACTGGCATAAGGTTCAGGGAACCTTTGGCGGATATCTGACATTATCATATTATTGTTCGAAAACGTACCCGTCCTTCCTTACCATTAAAGAAGGCTCCACCTCTCATCTCGGTCTTCTTCCCTCAGGGAAGAAGAGGGAAACCACCCTGTTCGGTGCTCGGGACCGCTACGTTCTAAGGTTGGCGAACCCTAAAAGGTCTACGCCAGGTTGTGCGGGCTGAGACCGCCTCATTTATCGTATAACACAGAGTTCATCTTTGATTTTTAATCAATTGTATAAAACGTTTTGTTTGAAAAAACTTCAACAGATTCTTTCTTTTCGTTATTCGAGATATAGTTTGATACTTTAAAATTGTATTTGTCTATGCTTTGGGCAATAATATCACCAGCCTTAGTTGAATAATACTTTATATTAAGATTAGACAACATTGAACGAACTGCTGGTGAAGGGTGCGAATACATATTGTCCCAATCACAAGCACATATAGCTACTTTTGGGTTTACTGCCTTTAAAAAATCCGTTGATGTAAATCCATTATCTGCCCCATGATGTGCTAATATCAACACATCAACCTCGTTAGTGATAATATCATTTTGCATTAGCTTTCTTGCTATAGCTTCATCTTCACAATCACCCAAACTCAGAACTTGAAAAGATCCAATCCTAAACAACTTGATTGTAGATTTGTTATTTGAATTAGTATTGCCACTAATGTCATTTGGTCCCAAAAACAAATCATGTCCAAATAATCGAGTAAAATCTTGATTCATTATCAAGTTTGGTGTTATCTTTATTACTTGACTAGCAGATTTAGTTATAATAGACAATGACCTTATACCTGTATAAGTATGCGGGCTATATCCAGGATATTCTATCACAGATGGCTTCAGGTCATTAATAATGTCTTCTAATTCCGTTGATTTACAATGGTCTTCATCCCAACTGGTAATATGAAGTACATCAATATGATCTACACCACTTAGACGCATTTCATACTTAATATGTTGCTTGTTAACTTCATTATAACGCGCTTCTACTAAGACGAAATACTGATCAACACTCAATGAAAAAGATGCACCTTTCTCTCCAAGTTGATAGGCTCTAAATCTTGTATAATGTTTCATGTTCTTACTATATTTAATAGAAAATCAGGAGCTGATTGAAATTGCATCCAATCAGACCTTAGTTGTCGTTCACATTCCATAATTTGCTTATGAGTTTCTGTTGTATTAGAAATATTAATCTTTAATTTTTCGATATACTCCAACAGATTCATACATATAGTATATTGTCCACACGTGAAAAGGGCCTCAGGAATACCTTTTTCCCTCTCTGATTCTGTAAACCACAAAGTGGTTCCCATACTTGAAGCCTTATCACTATTTATCCTCATCTGTTCTGATGGCTTAAGATAATCAGGCAAATTCTTCTTCCAGTTCCATGAACCTTTGGTAGATAATTCACTTACATTATTTGAAATCAAACGGTTTTTCCAATTGGAATTTTCATATAATGCATTGTAACGCATCTGTCTAATAGGTTTCATGAAAACAGATTGTGCTAATGTCAGCAAAGATGTCAATCTTGTCTGCACCATCATTGCTATTTTACCAAACTTTAAATAATATAGTTTCTTTACATCGAATATTACTGGAAGTTGTTTCATTTTCATATCGATAACTTTCTTCAAACAGCTTACACCAATAATAATCGGCAATGATAAAGCCGTGAAAGCGAATGCAAAACCACTTAAGAAAGGTAAAGATAGTATTGCGGAAACCATAGCCATCAACGAGGAAACTATAAATACACATATTATTATAGTATATATCTTGTGAATTGTCATCTGTCCCAAAGTTGATAAAAACTTAATGTTTCTATTTTGTTTGATATTAGGAGATGCAACATCTGATACAATTATCAAGTCATGACATGGGTAACTTGTATTTCCACTCGCCTGGGGATTATCATATGTCATTTGTTGATTTGCTAACAGCAAAGGCTCTATTCCTTGATTGTCAACAATGCCACCATCCATCAAATCAAAAGATTCTTCATTACGAAATTTCTCTCGTATAGAGTTCTCTTTATAGAATTCGAAGTCGTTGGGAAAAACAACAGGCTCAAAGCCTCCAGGAAAGCAGCTAGACACAGCCAGAATTTCTGAAAGCTTTATTTTTGCAGCAATATCCCTTGGTATTTTATGTTTTGCATTCCCGATAAATCCATATCTGAATTCAGGCTTCGTATTCTGAATTGCACGTGATGCTTGAAAGCGGAAAGCTATACCATTAGAGAAATCCGTTCCATTAGCACTATAATGGTGGATGTGTACTTTTTCCACACTATCCATAAGCAAGCCGAATGTTTGTCCCTGAAAAAACACTTCATCATAGAAATGAATCGTTTCTCTTATTAGAGAGTCATTGGTATTGTTTTCTTCCAAAAAAGAATTCAACACAGATTGTGGTAAATCAACGTTGCATAATATCTGAAATAAATTCTTGAAGCAAGTATCAATATCCTCACCTTTACATACATGCATCATATACCATAACCCAGTGATAGAACCTCCAGAAATCGTTGAAATGGTATTGACAACATCCAGTAAGCTCTTACCGTTAGGCAACAGAATACGGTTTAGGTAGCTCAAAGTACCTAGATGGAACATGGCTGCTCTATATCCGCCCCCAGACAAACTAATTGCAATTTCTTCCATAACTATTTAAGTTAAATCTAGCTGCAGCACCAATAGATAATTTCACTATATAGGAGTACATCATTGCAGCACGCTTACAGACATCCAAGTCACGGCAAAGCAAAACACCTAATCTATGTAAAGCCCTCATCGTACCAATGTGGTATGCTGCAGCTCGATAGCCACCGCCAGATAGAGCTAAACCTATTCTCTGATTTCTCATCATTATGCCTAAATCTATAATGGTGATGCCGTAGAATAACCAGCATGGGTGACGGTGTTACAATGATGACACATACTCTGATTTGCGTTCGTCGCATAGACATTTGCACCAGCTTTTTTCAAAGCATTTACTACGGCTTTACTTAAATAATGCCCATACTTTTCTGTTGATATATAAGCGACGTCAGGGTTTATATAATTAATCATATCATTATCCAAATTATATTTGCTTCCATGATGTGGCACTTTAAGCCAATATGAATTTTTGATGGAGCCGATATTTTCTTCCGACATATTATCAAAAGCTTTTCTACCAGCATCCCCCATAAATAGAAACACATTTTCATCATCAGGAACAAACTTAACAATAACACTACTTTGGTTATGTGTAGAAGGATCATCTCCTGCATCTTCGAGTGTCTTGCTATAGACCTTTCCTTCTTTCAGCTCAATATTCGGCTCATTTCCTTCATCGGTTTCATAATCTTTCTTCTGTAAATCATTACGAAAATCCGGAGCTAATTCGGAATAGTAATCAACGGTTGGCCCAATCACAGAAATAAGATTAGACCATTTTGAAGATGTGTATGGTTTATCGTCATAATCATCAGCATCTGCAAAAGGCTCATAGTGCTCAATATCTCCATTTTCGACAAGGCCATCTATAATTTTCATCAAATTGGTATCACCTAAATCAAAAACTGATCGAGCTTCAACTTCTAAAGTATCCTGCTTGCGATACCATTTGATTTTTCCTAACTCAACATGGTTAGCAGGATCATCCACCCATATTTCCCTTATACCCATATTGTCATCTCCTTTATCTCTTTGCTGCTCCAAAAGATAAACAAGACCTCCATAATGATCTTTATCACAATGTGTACAAATAGCTAAGTCTATATAATGCTGAGTATAGTTGGTTCTTATAAATTCAGCAATTGTCTTACCGTCTTCATAATTACCACCATCAATGAGTACAACATATTCACAGTTATTATCATCATTGAAAAAGTGAATAAGAAAAGCATCAGCTGCTTTCACATTCAGCATATCTATTTCATACTTCGTAACTTTCATAATAGTAGTCTCCTATTCATTTACTTTCCAAACTCCTTAATTCTTTGTTCTTCCTTCAATTCACATACCAGCAGCTGACCGTGCTTCTCGGCTACAATATAGCCATCCAAGCCTTTAACTACTAACTTGCTTTCATCGGCTGCATGAACCACGCAATTATTACATTCATACAAACGAATGTCTTTGCCTACTTTGGCATTGCCATTCTCATCTTGTGGGAGTAAGGTTCGCAAGCTGCCCCAACTTCCTAAGTCGCTCCATCCAAACTCAGTTGGCAGCGTAAAGATATCCTTCGACTTCTCCAAATGAGCAGATAACTCCAGGACATTCCTTCTATAGCTGGATCCGATTTGTCATCAGCCCCAGTAA
>OGRU01000367.1_pt1 | contig 44836 bp, 39 predicted proteins | sample 1553541 | NCBI WGS metagenome assembly OGRU01 (sample SAMEA2580068, study PRJEB22360) | human gut metagenome | biome: human gut; feature: human-associated habitat; material: faeces | place: Denmark | collected 2008/2010
CATAAAAGGAACCTGCGGAGTTTGGTCCGGCGACGAAACCATTGCACCGAAGGGCATTCGTAACCTGTCGCGTGAACTGTAACAAATAAATAAAAATACATAAAAATTTTTTCTGTAAATTGTTCACTTTTTGAAAGAGATGTGCTATAATAACGACAAGTACTAAAAGATTACAGTTCCCCAAACGCCTATTCACAAGCCTGCACTTATGTGCCTTCACTGTTAGACAGTTTATTTCACTTGATGACAGGCGCTTGGTGAACTGATAACACAACAATTAAAGAACAAAGGGGTGATTTTGTGGTTAGAAAGGAAATGATCGCCATGTTATTGGCGGGCGGACAGGGAAGCCGTCTTGGAGTTTTGACTTCAGAAGTAGCGAAGCCAGCTGTATCCTTCGGCGGGAAATACAGCATTATTGACTTCCCATTAAGTAACTGCATTAATTCAGGGGTGGATACAGTAGGTGTGTTAACACAGTATCAGCCACTTCGTTTGAATACCCATATCGGCATAGGTATTCCGTGGGATCTCGACCGTAATTATGGCGGAGTGACAGTACTATCTCCATATGAAGCAAACGAGAACAGTGATTGGTATACTGGTACTGCAAATGCAATTTACCAGAACATTCGCTATATCGACAGCTTTAATCCAGAGTATGTATTGATTTTAGGCGGTGATCACATTTATAAAATGGATTATCAAGTGATGCTTGATTATCATAAGGCAAACAATGCAGACGTTACGATGGCTGCTATGCCTGTTCCGATTGAGGAGGCAAGCCGTTTTGGTGTGCTGATCACAGATGATACAGGTCGTATCACTGATTTCGAAGAGAAGCCTGCACATCCAAGAAGCAATTTAGCTTCCATGGGTATTTACATATTTACATGGTCTGTGCTTCGTGAGGCATTGATCACAAATAAAGATATTCCAAACTGCGACTTTGGTATGCATGTCATTCCATATTGCCATAAGCGTGGTGACAGAGTATTCTGCTATGAATTTAATGGATATTGGAAGGATGTTGGAACACTTCATTCCTACTGGGAAGCAAATATGGAGCTGATTGATATCGTTCCTGTATTTAATCTGTATGAAGAGTTCTGGAAGATATATACTAAATCTGATAACCAGCCACCGCAGTATATTGCAGATACGGCACAGATTGAGCGCTGTATCATAGGTGATGGCTCTGAAATCTATGGAAGAGTACGAAACTGCGTTATTGGACCAGAAGTTATTGTTGAAGAAGGTGCAGAAGTTTATGATTCCATTTTGATGCAGGGTGCTGTAATCAAGAAGGGAACAAAGATTTACAAGTCAATCATCGCACAGGATGCAGTTGTTGGAGAAAATTGTACGATTGGTGTCGGTGAGTATGCAGACAGCCAGTATAATAAGAAGGTTTACTGCTGTGATCTTGTAACCGTTGCAGAAGGCTCCGAAATTCCGGATGGCGTTACAATTGGAAAGAACGTAGCAATTGCCGGAAAGACCGCTATTGAAGATTATCCGGATGGAAATCTTGTAAGCGGCGGATACATTATCAAGGGAGGCGAGGAAGAATGAAAGCGATTGGTATAATTTTAGCCGGTGGAAACAACAAGAGAATGAAGGAGCTGTCATATAACCGTGCGATCGCTGCTATGCCAATGGTAGGAACCTATCGCAGCATTGATTTCGCGCTGAGCAACATGTCAAACTCCCGTATTCAGAAAGTAGCAGTTTTAACACAGTATAACACCGTATCCTTGAATGAGCATTTAAACTCTTCAAAGTGGTGGGATTTTGGAAGAAAGCAGGGCGGTTTATATGTATTCACCCCTACTATAACCGCTGAAAATAGTAACTGGTATCGGGGTACAGCCGATGCCCTGTATCAGAACCTGCATTTCCTCAAAGGAAGCCATGAACCATACGTGGTTCTGGCTTCTGGCGATGGAATTTATAAGCTGGATTATAATAAGATTCTGGAGTACCACATTCAGAAGCGTGCTGATATTACTGTTGTCTGCAAGGAAATGCCAGAGGGAGAGGATTTAAGCCGCTTTGGACAAGTGAAGGCAGATGATGATGGAAGAATCCGAGGCTACGAGGAAAAGCCAATGATTGAGACTTCCAGAAATGTTTCATGTGGTATCTATGTAATCAGAAGACGTCTTTTGATTGAGTTAATTGAGCGTGCAGCAGAGGAAGATAGATATGATCTGGTCAAGGATATTCTGATCCGTTATAAGGATATCAAGAGAATTTATGCATACCAGCTTGAAACATATTGGAACAACATCTCCTCAGTTGAGGCTTACTACAGAACAAATATGGATTTCTTAAAGAGAGATGTCCGCAGTTATTTCTTCAAGGAAGGCAACAGTGTATTCACAAAGGTAGATGATCTGCCGCCGGCAAAATATAATCCGGGTGCTAATATTTCAAACAGCCTGATCGCATGTGGAAGTATTGTAAACGGTACAGTTGAAAACTCTGTTGTATTCAAGAAGGCATATATTGGAAACAATTGTGTTATCAAAAATTCTATTATCATGAACGATGTTTATATCGGAGACAATGCAGTCATTGAAAACTGCATCGTAGAGAGCAGAGGAACCATCGAAGCAAATGCATGCTATAAGTCAGAGCCAGGTGATATTCGCATCGTTGTAGAGAAGAAAGACCGCTTCATCATTTGATAATACCAGGGGATCAAAGTCACAAGCGAATCATGCTTGCATGAGAAAGCTTGTGACCTTGATCCCCACCAAAAACATGAGGATTATATATTTATAAAAGAAGAATAAAAATTAGCTGCACAAAGGCGTGCAGAGGACGGAAAGGCAATACTGGGATGGAAATTACAGATGTGAGAGTGCGCAAAGTTGCACTGGATGGTAAGATGAGAGCAATCGTCTCTATTACGCTGGACAATGAATTTGTGGTTCACGATATCAAGGTGATCGAAGGAGAAAAGGGAGTATTTGTTGCGATGCCAAGCCGTAAATCGGCGACAGGAGAATACCGAGATATCGCACATCCCATTAACTCAGAGACAAGAGATTATGTGCAGAAGATTATTCTCGAGAAATACGAGGAGGCTTTGCAGGAAGCATAAACTTTGATTTCATAACAATTCGACAAAGATATATGAATACTTATAAAAGAAAGACTGCCCTCGGGCAGTCTTTCTTTCTCTTGCAATTGTCGTCTTCATTCGGTATAATGTGGCTGAGGGAAAATGTAACGTAATTATTTTTGGAAAGGCGAGGTTTTAAAGTATGAAAAGGAGAAAGACAGCAGCGGGACTATTGGCGGCATCACTGCTAGTAGGAGCAGCGCCGGTGGTGACAAATGCGGCGCCAGTGAGAATTGTATCAACAAGCATAACAGAACAGTCTTCGTCAGGCTATCGTGTAAATGTAACATTTTCGGCAGATGCAGGTGTGAGCCGTGTTATGATGCCGACATGGACAGAGGCAAACGGACAGGATGACATTGTGTGGCATCAGGCAAGTGTTAGTGGTAATACTGCATCATTCTATGTTCCAGTCAGTGCCCATAAAGGAGAAAGCGGTGCATATATTACGCATATTTATGTATATGATAGACAGGGACAGTTTGCGCTAAAGGGCGAAAATGTAACAGTTCCAGCATCGACATCTGCGTCATCAAGCCTTTCAATCGGTGACGTTTCTATTACGGAACTTAGTGCATCGGGCTACCGAGTTACGGCAAAAATAAATGCACCGTCAGGAGTAAGCAAAGTATTGATGCCAACATGGACAAACGCAAATGGACAGGATGATCTAGTGTGGCATCAGGCAAGCGTAAGCGGTGATACAGCTACATTTTACGTGCCATCAAGTGCCCATAAGGGAGAGAGCGGAGCATACACGACTCATATTTACCTATATGATAAAGCAGGAAAATTAGCACCATTAAAGGGGGTCAATGTAACTGTTCCATCAGGTGCAAATCCTGGAGGCAGTTCAGGAAATAATAATGGCAGCGGTACAGGTGTGCTGTCGATGGCGATTCCATATGTAACAGAATTATCATCAAATGGTTTCCGTGTTACGATTCAATTTAATGCACCTGCAGGCTATAAAAAGGTTTCAACTGCAGTGTGGACAGCAGCAAATGGACAGGATGATCTGGTATGGCATAACATGACCGTATCTGGAAACACAGCGACATGCTATGTTCCAGTAAGTGAGCATAAAAACGAGCACGGTTCATACATTGTGAATGCGTATGTATTTGAGACTGATACAAAATATGTACTTCAGGGAATGACCGTTCCAGTGCCGTAAACAAAGAAAATGGAGGAACAAATGGCAAAGAAAAGACGCAGCTGGGAAGACTATCAGAAAAAGAGAATAAAAAGAGGCCAATCAGGTGCGCCTATTGTAATACTTTTGGTGCTGCTTGTAATTGCATGTGCAGGTCTTGGTGTAGTGGCATGGGTATGCCTGCGCCCAGTGACGCTTCCACATGTGCAGCCAGATCAGGCATCATCGACGAAAGCACCTGTGGAATACGAAACATGGAAGGCAACAGAGGCGGCTGCGGATGGTGCTCTTGTACAAAGCAGTGATCCAGTCGTACAGGCTGCTAATTTAAAGGCAATGCAGTACGATTATGACGGTGCAATTGCACAGATTCAGTCAATACCTGGCTATGCAGATAATGAAACATATGTCAGCTGCATTCAAAGCTATGAGAGTTTGAAATCACAGGCTGTACAGTGGACAGATTATGATAAGATTACACATATCTTTTTCCATAGTCTTATTGTTGACAGTGAGCTTGCATTTGAAAGCTATAAGAGCAGTGATTATGATCAGGTAATGACAACTATCGAAGAATTTAAAGATATAATGCAGTCTATGTATGACAAGGGTTATGTTTTGATAAGCCTTCATAAGATTGCAAAGATGGAAACGCAGCCAGACGGCACCATGCAGATGGTGCAGCAGCCAATTTATCTTCCGAGAGGAAAAAAGCCATTTGTACTTTCCGAAGACGATGTATGCTATTATGAGTATATGACAGGAACTGGATTTGCGACAAAGCTCTGTCTTGATGAAAACGGTAAGGTTGTAAATGAGTATGTTGAGCGTGATGGAAGCGTATCATATGGTTCTTATGACGTTTTGACTGTTTTAGAGGATTTTATTGAAACACATCCTGACTTTTCTTATCAGGGTTCAAAGGGTATTCTGGCATTTACGGGATATGATGGTATTTTAGGCTATCGCACAAGTGATTTCTGGTACAATGAAAATTGTGACTATTACGTTTCTACACCTGCAAACGATAAAGAAAAGCGCGAAGATCATACGTCACCAAATGAAAATATTGAGCAGGACAAGCAGACAGCACGAGAAGTTGCACAGGCAATTCGCGATCTGGGCTGGGAGCTTGCCAGCCACAGCTGGGGTCATCTGAATATGACAAGTACAAGCTATGAACATCTTGTATGGGACACAGATATGTGGGAGCGCGAAGTAGAATCTATAATCGGAGATACAGATATTATTTTATATCCGTTAGGAGCAGATGTAGGAGACTGGAGACCATCACAGTATACATTTGAAAATGAAAAATTCAAAAAGCTCTGGGATGTAGGCTTTAGATATTTCTGCAACGTAGACAGTACTCAGTACTGGCTGCAGTATGGCTCAAATTACATGCGTCAGGGCCGTCGCAACATGGATGGTCAGATGATGTTTAAACAGATGGTTTATCCAGAGAAGGTACTCACAAGTGATCTGTTTGACGTATATGATGTCTTTGACAGACGCAGACCGCTTCCTGTAAATGGAATAACAGTGCCAGAAGATTTTGATTTGCAGGCACTTGCCGATTCGCTTGGAATGAGTGACCGTATAATAAATTGAACTAACATGAGCGCCATCGGGGACAGGGACGCCGCGGCAATTGATTTTTTAATGCCACCGTCCCTGTCCCCAGTGGCAGAAGGAGGAAAAAACATGTATATCATAGCAGGTCTGGGCAACCCAACCGCACAGTATAGAGGAACAAGACATAACGTTGGCTTTGAGGTTATTGATTACCTTGCTGACAAATACAATATTGATGTAACAACAAAAAAATTTAAGGGCTTAATTGGAACAGGCGCGATTGAGGGACAAAAGGTTGTTCTAGTAAAGCCTCAGACTTTCATGAATTTAAGCGGAGAGTGTATTCAGGAGGTCATGAATTACTACAAAACAGATATCTCTGATTTAATTGTAGTATATGATGATATTAACCTAGAGCCAGGACAGCTTCGCGTGCGTGGTAAAGGAAGTGCAGGCGGTCATAATGGTATGAAAAATATCATTCTGCATTGCAATTCACAGGATTTTCCAAGAGTGCGTGTCGGAATCGGAGCAAAGCCGCCAAAGATGGATTTAGCAGACTTTGTACTCAGCCATTTCCAGGGCGAAGAAAAAAAGGCAATGGAAGACGGCTACAAAGAAGCAGCAGATGCAGTTTGCTCCTTAATGAACAACGGACTAGAGGCAACCATGAATCATTATAACCAGAAGAAAACAAAATAATGATAAGGAGGGTCAATTGTGGGTATTTTTGCAAATCCGCTGACGGACCTGCTGGAATATGAAGACTTTTCAAGAGATTTTTTGAAGGGAACAGATCCAGTGGGCATGACAGGCTGTATTGACTCCGAGAAGGTGCATTTTATGAGCACCTTTCTTGGAGAGAAAAAAGTGCAGCTTGTTGTGACGTACAATGAACAGCGGGCAAGGGAAATTGAGGAAGATTATAAATTATTTTGCAGTCAGGTCTATGTGATTCCACCGCGTGACCTGATCTTTTTTAGCGCAGATCTGCAGGGAAATGCCATCATTGCAGAGCGCATGAAGGCATTTGCAGCACTTTATCAAAACGAGGCGAAGGTTATCATCACGACAATGGATGCGCTCATGAGCGCGGCAGTGCCGTTTGAACAGCTGATGAGTCATGTGATAAAGCTAAAAGAAGGTGATGAGCTTGATCTTGAAAAGCTAAAGCATGACCTGACTGTGATGGGATATGAGCGTGTAGGACGTGTGGAGGAGCCAGGACAGTTTACTGTTCATGGAGGTATTGCTGATGTATATCCATTGACAATGGAGGTTCCGGTTAGAATCGAGCTTTGGGGAGATGAAATAGATACGATTCGCTGCTTTGAACCGCAGAGCCAGCGCTCAATGGATCAGATCGAGTGCGTATCTGTTTTTCCAGCGGCAGAGGTGATCGCAGATGATACGGCAAGACGGCGTGCTGTGGGAATGATTCAAAATGAGCTTGAGAGCCAGTTAGCTGTCTTTAAAAAAGTAAAGGAGCCAGACAAGGCGAAGCGTCTTCGTGAGGAGACAAACCGCATATTAGAGGCACTTGGCGAAGATGTTGTATTAGAGGCACCAGACAGCTATATAAGCTATTTTTATCCGCGCACTGTTCAACTTTTTGAATATTTTGATGAGAAGAACACGTTAGTTTTCCTTGATGAGCCGATGCGTCTTAAAGAGCGCGGTGATGGTGTGCAGGCTGAGTTTGAGGAAAGCATGAAAAATCGTCTGGAGCAGGGCTTTCTTTTGCCAGGTCAGACAGCGCTTTTAACACCGGCAAAACATGTGCTTGCTGCTTTTGAGCGCGGTCAGGTTGCAGCACTGTCTTCACTTGACAGCCGCCTGGCTGACTTTACGGTGGTAAACAGCTACGCAGTAAATGTTCAGAACATGAACACATATCGTGAAGGTTTTGAACTTTTAATTAAGGATCTGACACACTGGAAGAAGGAAAAGTACCGAATTGTCCTTTTGTGTCCGTCAAGAACTCGTGCAAACCGCATTGTCAATCAGCTTATAGAGTATGATCTTTTGGCATATTACAGCGAGGACGAGGATAAAAAGATAAATCCAGGTGAGATTATGGTTACTTACGGAAACCTTCACCGTGGCTTTTTATATCCGATGCTAAAATTTGCTGTTATCACAGAGAGCGATATCTTTGGTGTTAAGAAAAAGAAAAAAGAAAAAAAGAGCCACTATCAGGGTCAGCGAATAAGTGATTTTGCGCAGCTAAAGCCTGGTGATTATGTGGTGCATGAAAATTATGGACTGGGAATTTATCGCGGAACAGAGCGACAGATTGTGGATAAGGTAACAAAAGATTATATTAAGATAGAATATGGTGATGGCGGAAAGCTGTATTTTCCGGTCACACAGCTTCATATGATCCAAAAGTATGCTGATTCAGAGTCTAAGCAGCCAAAGCTTAACAAATTGAACGGTCAGGAGTGGACAAAAACAAAAAGCCGTGTTCAAAAAGCAGTCAACAACATTGCAAAGGAGCTTGTGGAGCTTTATGCAGTGCGTCAGAGTGGTCACGGTTATCAGTATGGAACAGACACTGTATGGCAGAAAGAATTTGAAGAGCTTGTACCATTTGAAGAGACAGCAGATCAGCTTGCAGCAATTGATGCGACAAAAGCTGATATGGAAAGCACTAAAATCATGGACCGCTTAGTGTGCGGTGATGTAGGCTACGGAAAAACAGAGATTGCCATCAGAGCTGCCTTTAAGGCTGTACAGGACAGTAAGCAGGTCGTATTTCTTGTGCCGACAACTATTCTTGCTCAACAGCATTACAATACATTTGTTGAGCGAATGAAGGACTATCCAATTCGAATTGAACTTTTATCACGCTTTCGCACGTCAGCACAAGTTAAGGCATCACTTGAGCGCTTAAAAAAGGGTCTTGCCGATATTGTAATAGGAACACATCGTGTGCTGTCAAAGGATGTTGTATTTAAAGATCTAGGTCTTTTGATTATTGATGAGGAACAGCGCTTTGGTGTCACACACAAGGAAAAGATTAAGCAGCTTAAAAAAGACGTTGACGTGCTGACACTAACGGCAACACCGATTCCGAGAACACTTCATATGAGTATGATAGGCGTGCGCGATATGAGTGTGTTAGAGGAAGCACCGTATGAGAGAAGACCGATTCAGACATATGTAATGGAAATGAATTGGGAGATGGTTCGCGAAGCAATAAACAGAGAGCTTGCCAGAGACGGACAGGTTTATTATGTGTATAATCGTGTCAAGGATATTGATCAGATTACGGCACAGATAGCAAAGCTTGTGCCAGATGCAAATGTTGCCTTTGCACATGGTCAAATGTCAGAGCGTCAGCTAGAACAGATCATGATGGACTTTGTTAACGGTGATATAGACGTGCTTGTTTCCACAACTATTATAGAGACAGGCTTAAACATTCCAAACGTAAATACTATTATCATCCACGATTCTGACCGCTACGGACTTGCACAGCTGTATCAGTTAAGAGGACGTGTAGGCCGTTCAAACCGCACTGCCTATGCTTTTATCATGTATCAGCGAAACAAGATTTTAAAAGAAGAGGCTGAAAAGCGTCTTCAGGCAATTCGTGAGTATACCGATCTTGGTTCAGGTATTAAGATAGCCATGCGTGATCTGGAAATTCGAGGCGCTGGAAATCTGCTTGGCAGTGAGCAGCACGGTCATATGGAAGCAGTAGGCTATGATCTGTACTGCAAGATGTTAAATATGGCTGTCAAAAAAGAAAAGGGTGAGCTTGAGATGGAGGAAACCTTTGAAACAACGGTGGACATTCCAATCAGCGCTTACATTCCAGACAGCTATATACGAAACGAAGAAGACAGGATGGAAATCTACAAGCGTATTGCAGCAGTCGAGACAGAGGAAGAGTCAATGGATATGATCGACGAGCTTATCGACCGTTTTGGAAGTGTTCCAAAGCCAGTCACCAACTTGCTTGAGGTGTCAATCCTTCGTGCGGATGCGCATTCTCTCTATATTAAAGAAATCAAGTCCTCGTCAACAGAGATTCGCCTGTTTATGCATCCAAGAGCAAAATTTGATACGATGCGTGTGCCGGATCTGATACAGTCTTACCGAGGTGCACTTCGTCTGCTTGACAAAGACAATCCTTATTTCTTATTGAGGGCAGGAGATGGCGCAGTCAAAGAAAAAACGCTGACATTGAAAACATTGAAAAAACTGTTAAGCGATATAAAAACGTTGATTGTTTCATAAAATCATGCTAAAATGAAAAGCAAAGTTCACGAGGCGCCCGATAAAGAAGATGCACTTCGGAGCGTTGATAGAGAATATAGAAATAGAGTGAGGTAAATTTATGAACCGAATTATGAAGTATGCAGCAGCAGCCCTCGCAGCAGCTACTGCCGTTAGTACATTAGGCGGATGCGAACAGTTAGAGAAAAAGGCACCAGAGGATACAGTTGCTGTTTCATTTGGCGATACAAATATCATGCTGGATGAGATTACTTATATGATACGTTCCATGGAGTATACCTATGAATCCTATTTTGGATCAAACATCTGCGGCAACGATATGGGCGATGGTTCAGGCATGACAGTCGGTGATTATATCAAGCAGATGTCTCTGTCGCAGCTTCGCCAGACACTTGTATTAAATGAGTATGCAAAGAAAAATGGCATTGAGTTAAGTGATGATCAAAAAGCAAAGGTAGATGAGGCAATTGAAAAGCTTCAGACAGAATCAGAGGATTATCTGGATGCAGTCGGCGCAACAGATGAGCTGATTGAAAAGACATATACAGAGAATGCAATTGCCAATCTTGTTTATATGGATCTTGTTGCTGATGTTGATACAACAGTTGGTGATGATGAGTTCCTTCGCAAAAAGATCGCATATGTAAAGCTGACGCCAAGTGAACTGACAGAGACGACAGCAGCCGATGGGGCAACTACAGAAGTGTCAAGTGATGAAGACAGCAGCGAAGAGGCATCTTCTATAGAGAATACAGAAGCAGAATCAGAAAGTGCATCCAAGGATGTAACGACTTCCACAGAAGAAGCAAGCAGTGAAAAAGCATCAACTGAGGCAGTATCAACTGAGGAAGCATCAAGCGAGAATGTTTCGGAACTTTCCTCTGAGGCATCCACTGAAGATTCAACTGAGGCAGAAACACTTTCAGAAGAAGAGCAGGAACGTCAGGATGCGATGAACGATGCAGCAGACAAGATCCTTAAGGAATTTGAGGAAGGAAATGATGCAGCAGACTTTATCAGTGATTATCAAAATGACAGTCACTTTACTGCAACAAATTCTGAGATTTCCATTAGTGAGGATGGAACTGCTGTATATAATGCAGCTGCATGGGCACTGGCAACAGACGAATGCACTGTATATAGAAGCGATGACGGCAGCATCTACATCATCCGCTGTCTTGATGATAACGATGAGGAAGCACGTCAGAGTGCCATCGATTCAGAGATCGAAAGCAGAAAGACAGCATTGTTCTCAGAGAAATATGCCGAGATTCAGGACGATTCTTCCAAGTTTAAGGTAGATGAGGATGTGATTGACACAATCCGCTTTACAACTCCGGTTTACGTAGCACCAAGCGAGGAAGAAACATCAGAAAGTGAAACTAGTGGTGAGGAAACCTCAGAAAGTGAAACTGGTGAGAAAGAATCAACAAAAGAAGAAAAATCAAGTGAGTCTGATGAGTCAGAGGAAGCGGTAAGTGAAGCTTCTTCAGAGGAAGAGAGTAAATAATTAAGAGCCACCTAATATCGGGAAAGGCACAGTAAAGTGTCACATTACCGATTGCAGGTGGCTTTTTTGGCGAAAAACGCGCTCTCTTTCTTAATCGTTATCCCGATTTCACTTGACATCTCGTAATAATTTTGTTATAATGCCCCTCGAAGTGTAATAATTTTGTAATATTTAGTAATAGTTCACTCGTGAATTGTTACTGCGAAACTAGCGAGGGAGTGCAAGCTTACTCGCTCGCAGATAAGAATGTAAAGAGGTTTTATAAAGAAAGGCTTGGTATATATGAAGATCAAAGGAAACAGATTTGTTACGTCAATATTAGCAGCGTCTATGCTGTCTGGTACATTTTTTGTTCCGGCATCCGCAGGTGAGCTTGAGGGTGAGAGCGCAATCGCAGGCATGGCTGTTACATTGAATAACTACTACGCAGGAGAGGAAACTCCGGATGAGGCAATCTTAGATTATCTTGTTCCTAAGGCTCAGGCAACATCTGAGGCTGAGAGTGAGACAGAAACCGAAGAGCCAAAAACCGTTATGGCCGCTACTGTTGCTGTCACTTCAGATGCTTCTAATGTAGGACTGGTAAGCGCAGCAGGTTACTTAAACGTGCGTGAACAGCCATCCACAGGCAGTGTAACAGTCGGAAGACTTTTCAGTAACTGCCAGGTTAACATCAAAAGTTCCGTAAACAACAGCGAAGGCAGCTGGTATCGTATCACTTGCGGCGATGTAGAAGGTTATGTAAGCGCAGCCTACGTATTAGTTGGCACAGCAGCCAAGACTGCTGAGGACAATATCCAGAACCGCTATGCAGTTGTTACAGCAGATCAGTTAAATGTTCGCGACAGTGCATCTGACAGCGCAAATGTTGTTGGAACTGTATACAAGGATGAAGAGTACGCAATCATCGAGGATCAGGGTGATTTCGTAAAGATACATATTGCAAATGATGAGGTTGGATATGTTTCAAAGTCCGGCATCACCATTAAGACTCAGTTCGCTCAGGCTCAGAAGGTAGACAATGAATTTGTATCTCAGGAGCTGGAGAACTTCATGATCGATATCAACTACTCCAGAAACGTATACGAGCAGGCAATGGCAGAGGGAACAGGCGAAGGCTACTATCGTGCATATGCAGCTATCGTTTATGCAGCAGAGCTTCTTGGTTACTACAGCGAATTTGCAGCAGATTCTGGATTAGAAGATCTGGCAGCAACCTCAAAGCAGGAGCAGGAAAGCGCACTTGCACTTGCAGATGCAGCATATAAGTTAGCATCAGATTCTGGCTACTTTACTCAGGTTGCAGAATCAGTAGCATCAAGCGAGGCAGCAGCAGAATCCTCCGCAGCAGCAGAGTCTGTACAGGAAACTCAGACACAGCCATCAACAGATGCATCTTCTGAGGGAAATACAACAAGTAATACAGCTGAGACAACAGCACCAAGCAGCTCAGCATCTGATGAAACCATAAGTGTAGAAGTTCCGACTGCAGCATCTGTAACAGGCATTGAGGCTTGCTATCAGGGCGGTACAAAGTATGTGGGTGATGTTGTCTACACCGCAGAATTGTTTGTAAGAGTAAGCTACAGCGATGGAACTGTAAAGGATATTTACGACGGATGGTATTCACCACAGGTAGGTATGACCTTAAAGCAGGAGGGCTATAATGTTGTAACCATGTATTATGGTGATTTTAGCTCCAACCTTGAAGTATATGCAAACCCGGCACCGGAAACTCAGCCGGCAGCACCAGAGACACAGCCAGCGGCACCAGAGACACAGCCGGCAGCTCCAGCGCCAGCCCCAGAGACTCAGCCAGCGGCACCGGAGACTCAGCCGGCAGCACCAGAGACACAGCCAGCAGCTCCAGCACCAGCCCCGGAGACTCAGCCAGCGGCACCGGAGACTCAGCCGGCAGCACCGGCACCAGCACCAGCTCCAAGCGGTAATGGACAGTCTATCGTAGACTATGCAATGCAGTGGGTAGGACAGTGTAATTATGTATGGGGCGGTACAAACCTGACACCAGGAGGCGGTGTTGACTGTTCTGGATTTACCATGAACGTATACGCAGCATTCGGTATCAGCCTTCCGCACTACTCCGGCGAACAGATCAACTATGGACAGGCTGTATCATACGAGCAGCTGCAGCCAGGTGATCTTATCTGCTTCTCAGGCCATGTAGCAATCTATATCGGCGGCGGCATGATGGTTCATGCAGCAAGTGCAGAGAGAGGTATCGTAGTAGATAATGTATTCTATAACAAGCAGCCGATCGGATATCGTCGTCTTGTATAAATAATTAAAATTCAAGGCCGTCTGTCAGAGTTGACAGGCGGTCTTATTTTCGTGTATTATAACCGTAAGAAACGAAGACATTAACAGTTAACGTTAACTGGGAAAGAAGGTAATATTGCATGAGACGTGATAAAGTCAATTACTATCTGGATCTGGCAGAGATCGTATCCCAACGAGGAACCTGCCTTAGACGCCGCTACGGTGCTGTTATCGTAAAAAATGATGAGGTGGTATCTACTGGCTATGTCGGTTCTCCGCGAGGACGCAAAAACTGTACTGATTTAGGGTTTTGTATCCGACAGAAACTTCAGATTCCAAGGGGTGAGCGCTATGAATTGTGCAGAAGCGTTCACGCTGAGGCAAATGCCATAATCAGTGCATCAAGAGATCAGATGATCGGAAGCTCTTTATATTTGACAGGAGTAGAAGCAGATACAGGTGAATATGTAAAAAATTCCAACAGCTGTTCCATGTGTAAGCGAATGATCATAAATGCAGGAATCGAGACTGTATATGTGCGTGATGATAAAGATAATTACCGAGTCGTAAAGGTAGCAGACTGGATTGAAAAGGATGAATCACTAGAGGGCACATTCGGGTACTAAGCAAAACATGAAATTTGGCTAATTTCATCTTGATTTTCGACAGGCGGTCATATATAATTAGGGGTGGTGTCCATGCGGCAGATTTGTTCGTGTGCGTTTGGCAGAAAAGACTGCAAGAAGCGTAAAGGCACCATGAAACCTAGGCTGGCGAAGCAAATGGTAAAAGGGCTTCGTCTGTGTGAGAATGTCACAACAACAGGAAGGAAAAGACAAATGATACATCAGCAATACGAAGTAGATGACCATCTTCATGAAGAATGCGGCGTGTTCGGCATTTACGACATGGATGGCAATGACGTAGCGTCGACTATTTATTATGGTCTTTTTGCTCTGCAGCACAGAGGTCAGGAGAGTTGCGGTATCGCGGTAAGCGACACTAGCGGTCCCAAAGGACTAGTACTGAGTCATAAAGGAATGGGTCTGTGCAACGAGGTGTTTACCCCGGAAGACTTAGAGTCAATGAAAGGAAACATCGGTGTAGGCCACACCAGATACTCGACGGCAGGTAGTTCTACGAGAGAGAATGCACAGCCGCTTGTATTAAACTACATCAAAGGAACACTAGGCCTGGCACATAATGGCAACCTGATCAATACGCCGCAGCTGCGCCAGGAGCTTGCAAGAACAGGTGCAATCTTTCAGACGACAATCGATTCTGAGATTATCGCGTACATGATTGCAAGAGCCAGAGTTGAACAGCCGACCGTACAGGCAGCTGTCGCAGAGGCGATGAAAAAAATCAAGGGAGCGTATTCACTTGTTGTCATGAGTCCGAGAAAGCTCATTGGAGCAAGAGATCCATATGGCTTTAGACCGCTGTGTATCGGAAAGCGTGGCAATGCCTATATACTGGCATCAGAAAGCTGTGCACTTGACACTATCGGTGCTGAATTTGTCCGTGACGTAGAGCCGGGCGAGATCGTCACCATCACACAAAAAGGAATTGAATCAAACCGAAGCATGTGTATCCCAAAGGAGCAGCATGCAAGATGTATTTTTGAATATATTTATTTTGCCAGACCAGATGCCTATATTGATGGCGTAAGTGTATATGAGAGCCGTCTGATTGCAGGACGTTCTCTTGCAAAGCATCACCCAGTTAATGCTGATCTTGTTGTCGGTGTTCCGGAGTCTGGTAATGTCGCAGCTATGGGTTATGCGATGGAGAGCGGCATTCCGTATGGCATGGCATTTGTAAAGAACAGCTATGTCGGCAGAACCTTTATCAAGCCAAAGCAAAGCAGCCGCGAGTCAAGTGTTCGCATTAAGCTGAACGTACTTACAGAGGCTGTAAAGGGAAAGCGTGTCATCATGATTGATGACTCAATCGTGCGTGGAACCACAAGTGACCGTATTGTAGGTATGCTTCGTGAGGCAGGTGCAAAGGAAGTTCATGTAAGAATCTCCTCACCGCCGTTCTTGCATCCGTGTTACTTTGGAACTGATATTCCATCTGAGGATCAGCTGATTGCACACAACAGAAGTGTAGATGAAATCTGTAAGATTATCGGAGCTGATTCCCTCGCATACTTAGACGAGGAATGTCTGTATGAAATGTCAAAGGGACTTGGCATTTGTACTGGATGCTTCAATGGCAAATATCCGCTGGATCCGCCGACAGAGGACATCCGCGGCGACTATCAAAAGTAAAAAGATATAGAAGAAAGGTTGGTTTACTATGGCAACAGATCGTTATACAAGCCCACTTTCCGAGCGCTATGCCAGCAAGGAAATGCAATATATTTTTTCACAGGATAAGAAGTTTACCACATGGAGAAAACTGTGGATCGCACTTGCAGAGAGCGAGAAGGAGCTGGGATTAAATATTACAGACGAGCAGATCGCTGAGCTTAAAGAGCATCAGAATGATATCAATTATGATGTTGCAAAGGCGAGAGAGAAGGAAGTTCGTCACGATGTTATGTCTCACGTTTATGCATATGGTGTACAATGTCCAAAGGCAAAGGGTATCATCCATCTTGGTGCAACCAGCTGCTATGTAGGTGACAACACTGATATGATCATCATGCGTGAGGGACTGCAGCTTGTAAAGAAGAAGTTAGTTAATGTCATTGCTGAGCTGGCAAAGTTTGCAGACCGCTACAAGGCACTGCCGACACTGGCATTTACTCATTTCCAGCCGGCACAGCCAACCACAGTCGGAAAGCGTGCAACGCTTTGGATGATGGAGCTTGTGCAGGATTATGAGGATATCTGCTATGTAATCGATTCCTTAAAGCTTCTTGGCTCTAAGGGAACAACAGGTACACAGGCATCCTTCATGGAGCTGTTTGACGGTGACCATGCAAAAATCAGAAAACTGGATCAGATGATCGCAGATAAGATGGGCTTTGCTGGTGTATATCCTGTTTCTGGACAGACCTACTCCCGTAAGGTAGACAGCCGTGTATTAAATGTACTGGCTGGTATTGCAATGAGTGCACATAAGTTTACAAACGATGTGCGTCTTCTGCAGCACTTAAAGGAGGTAGAGGAACCATTTGAGAAGCATCAGATCGGTTCTTCTGCAATGGCATATAAGAGAAATCCAATGAGAAGTGAGCGTATTGCTTCTTTGGCAGACTATGTGATCTCAGATGCTATGAATCCGATGCTTGTCGCTTCAACTCAGTGGTTTGAGCGTACACTTGACGATTCTGCAAACAAGAGAATCAGTATTCCAGAGGGCTTTTTGGCAGTTGACGGTATTCTGGATCTTTACCTGAATATCGTAGACGGAATGGTTGTTTATGAGAAGGTAATTCACAAGCATCTGATGGCAGAGCTTCCATTTATGGCAACAGAGAATATCATGATGGATGCAGTAAAGGAAGGCGGAGACCGTCAGGAGTTGCATGAGAAGATCCGCCAGCTGTCCATGGAGGCTGGACGTAATGTCAAGGTAAACGGTCTTGACAACAACCTGCTTGATTTGATTGCAGCAGATGATACATTCCACCTGACAAAAGAGCAGCTGCAGCAGTGCATGAATCCAGAGCGTTACACAGGACGTTCTAAGGAGCAGGTAGAGGATTTCCTCGCAGAAGTAATAAATCCAATCCTTGCTAAGAACAAGGAAGACCTTGGTATGACAGCAGAGATTAACGTATAAGAAAGGTAAGGTAACTGATATGGCAAGAGCAATTGTAGGCGCCAATTGGGGCGACGAGGGCAAAGGTAAAATTACTGATATGTTAGCACAGGAGTCTGACATTGTAATCCGTTTTCAGGGCGGAAGCAACGCTGGACATACAATTATCAACAATTATGGAAGATTTGCAATGCACCTTCTTCCATCCGGCGTGTTCTCACAGCACACTGTAAATATCATTGGAAATGGTGTTGCACTGAACATTCCGTATTTTATAAAGGAGTTAAACAGCTTAACTGAGCAGGGCGTTCCGAAGCCAAACATTATGGTTTCTGATCGTGCACAGATCCTGATGCCATATCATGTAGCACTGGATACCTACGAGGAAGAGCGTCTGGCAGGAAAGTCCTTTGGTTCCACACGTTCTGGTATTGCTCCGTTCTACTCTGATAAGTATGCAAAGATTGGCTTCCAGGTAAGCGAGCTGTTCGGAGATATGGACGAGTTAAAGGAAAAGTGCGAGCGCATCTGCACCTTAAAGAATGTTATGCTTGTTCATCTGTACCACAAGGATCCATTAAATGCAGATGAGATTTTCAATACACTTATGGAATACAAGGAGATGATCGCTCCTTACGTAGCAGATACAGGACTTTACCTGCATCAGGCAATCAAGGAAGGAAAGAAGATTCTGTTAGAGGGACAGCTTGGTACCTTAAAGGATCCAGATCATGGTATCTACCCGATGGTAACTTCTTCCTCTCCATTAGCAGCATACGGTGCAATCGGCGCAGGTATCCCGCCATATGAGATCAATGAGATCACAACTGTTGCAAAGGCATATTCTAGTGCAGTAGGCGCAGGTGCATTTGTCAGCGAGATCTTCGGTGAGGAGGCTGATGAGCTTCGTAAGCGCGGTGGTGATAAGGGTGAGTTTGGTGCTACCACAGGCCGTCCGAGACGTGTGGGCTGGTTTGATGCAGTTGCAACAAGATATGGCTGCCGTGTGCAGGGAGCAACAAGCGTTGCACTTACAGTACTTGACCCGTTAGGCTACTTAAAGGAGATTCCGATGTGCGTAGGCTATGAGATCGACGGCGTTGTAACAAAGGATTTCCCAACCACTCAGAAGCTTGAGAAGGCAAAGCCTGTATACAAGGTACTGCCAGGCTGGAACTGCGATATCCGCGGAATCCGCAATTACGAGGATCTGCCAGAGGCTTGCCGCAACTATATCGACACCATCGAGCAGGAGATTCAGGTTCCGATCACACTCGTATCAAACGGACCGGGAAGAGAAGAGATCATCCACAGAGAGTCAAAGTTAAAGTAATCTTTACAAATAAAAAGAGCAGGCAGGGCTGATATGTACCCAGTTTTCTGGACACCGGGTCAAAATTGAATAATTAAGCTTCCATCATGGATGCTTCCCTGAACTTAGAGGGAGGCATCCATTTTGTTTTAGCTTGGATTCTGGTGTTATTGTAATAGTCGATATACTCGGCAATCGCCTTAGAGAAGGATTCAAAGGAGGGATAATCCTTCTCTAATCCATAGAACATTTCGTTTTTCAGCCTGCCAAAGAAAGTCTCCATAATGCAGTTGTCATAGCAGTTGCCCTTTCGGGACATAGATTGTATAATTCCATGCTTTTGAAGTTCGCTCCGGTAAAATGCGTGCTGGTACTGCCAGCCCTGATCCGAGTGCATAATCAAACCTTGTACAGAAGGAAATCGTTCAAACGCTTTATTCAGCATATCCTTGATTTGTTCCATGTTCGGACTGGTAGAGAGATTGTAGGAAATAATCTCATTGGTATTCATGTCAAGAATCGGAGAAATGTAGCATTTACCCCAAGGCAGATTGAATTGCGATACATCTGTTGTCCACTTTTGAAGCGGCTTCTCGGTACTGAAATCCCGATTGATAATGTTATCAGCGACCTTGCCCACATCGCCTTTGTAGGAATGGTACTTTTCCTTGGGGCGTTTGCCGCATAGTGCAAACTGATTCATAATTCGCTGGACACGCTTATGATTTACCAGAAAGCCACGGTTCAGAAGCTCCCGATGTACCCTTCTTACGCCATATCGCTTCCTGTTCTCGTTGAAAATGGAAACAATTTCAGACGATAGATCGGCGTTTCGTTCTTTGACTTTGTCGGTTCTGCCGAGCTCATAATAATATGTCGACCTGGACAGCCCAATGGCATCCAGCAGATCATTCAGTCTGTGTCCTTCTTTGTGGAGTTCTTGGACGAGCGCAGCCTTTTCGCCTTGAGTTGCGCTGCGCATCGCTCTTCTCTCAAGGCAATCTCTTTTTTTACGACGGTAATCTCTGCTCTCAGACGCTCATTCTCTGCTCTGAGCCGAATCATTTCTTCTCGCTCTGAAGGGGTCAGTTTTGCTGGTACGATTTTCTTCTTCCTTGGATGGCCGTCCTTTTGCTGTGCGGCCAATCCCTGATACCCTTTCATTTTATAACATCTGACCCATTGGTACAAGAGACCGTCACTGATTCCAGCCGAAATTGCCGTTTCTTTACACGATGCACCGGCCAAAATTTTAGCAATCAGCTCATACTTTTCTTCTGTTGCCCATACTTTGTTTTGATTTTTATGTCGAAATGCTTCTGGACCACAAGCATCTTCTGTACGAACCCAAATCTGAATTGTATCATGAAATCGTTTTTCATTTACTCCCTCTGGTGTTTCTGGCCATTTTCCTTGGCGGTACAATTCCACACACTTTTTCTTGTATTCATAACTATATTTCATAAAAATACCCCCAATACTGGGTGTCCAGTATTGGGGGTACATATCATATCAAAGTGTTAGACAAAAACCATAACTATTCTGTTACAGAGAATGAAAAAGGTGAGACAATTATCAAAGATGAAGAGGGAAACCAGGTAAACTTCAACCAGAAGAAAGAGGAGTCTCAGGAAAGCGAGGAAGAAACACCCCAGACAAGTCCTGACCAGGAACAAAAAGAAAAACGGGAAAGTGCGGAGAAAGACGATGCCGGAAAGACGCAGGCAGATACTGACGAAGAAGAAACGGAAGCGCAGAGAAGCACAGGTAAGAATGAAAATGCAGTGTCAGAAGAAAGCCAGGAGAAGCAAGAGAATTCTGCTCCGACTTCTTACCATACAGGAATGCTTCTGGCTGTGCTTGCAGGAGTAATTTTTGTGGTAGGAGTGATCTTCTGGAAGAAAAAGAAACAGCATTAGAAATAGTCTTAGAAACATCTAGGGAGAATTTTTACATATGGAAAGTTTTGTAAGAAAGTTGGCAGGCCAGTATTTTGAAATCTGTCCTGTCTGCGATTACATAAGAGAATACTGTAAGGATTATATTGTTACAATAGGTTGCAGGAAGACATCTTCCAATAGCGGAAGATATGAAAAACGTGATAACCGCTCTGATAATACCAACCAGGAAGCGGGGTACTTTCGGATTGCCATATCCCAGTCAGATATTGATTTTGAGCGGGAAAAATCCGAAAGAGAGGATATCAAAGAGGGCATTCCCATCAGGCATTTTTCCGATGCCTACCTGGAGACACTTGCAGTCTATCGCAAGATTGCAGACTACCTCTTATCTTGCGATACCCTGCTTTTTCATGGCTCGGTCATTGCTGTAGATGGTGAAGGCTATCTTTTTACAGCCAAAAGCGGTACAGGCAAGTCCACCCATACACGACTGTGGAGAGAATATTTCGGGGAGCGCGCCGTTATGGTAAATGACGATAAACCGCTTCTTCATATTACAGATTCCGGTGTGACAGCCTATGGAACGCCTTGGGATGGGAAGCACCGGCTCAGCTCGAATATCGCAGTACCTTTAAAGGGCATCTGTATACTGACAAGAGACATCAAAAATCATATCGAGCAGGCAGATCCACATGCCGCATATCCGATGATTGTCCAGCAGACGAATCGGCCGCTCACGGCGGATGGAATGAAGCAGACCCTTTCCCTCATAGACCGGATGCTTAATGTAGTGCCGGTCTACCATCTTGGCTGCAATATGGAGCCGGAAGCTGCAAAGGTGGCTTATGAAGGAATGGTGATAAATTCAATGATGGAAGAAGAAAAACGAGTTCCGGAAGCATTTTCTTTTATAGAATGCAACAGGGAACAGATAAAAGTAAATTGAAAATGGAGGAAACATGCATGAAATTAAAAGATACATTTATCACCCACGAAAACGACGGGGAACATATTTTAATTGATGTGACCAGTTCTTTTGTAGGACTTGTCAGAAGCAATAAGACGGCAGCCTTTATCGTGGAGTGCCTGAAAACAGATACTACCAAAGAGCAGATTGTCGAGGCTATGTATGAGAAATACGATGCACCGAAGGATGTACTTACTGCAAAATGATGTGGAGTCGATTGTGGAGAAGTTATGTGGCATTGGAGCGATAGAGGAATGACCAGATTATCTTATGAGGAATATCTACGGAAATATCATACTCTCACATACAAAAATGTAGGAGTGAGTATGCTGCCGCTGTTAAAGCAGAGACGGGATTCTTTTACGGTGCGTGAGGTGAAAAAGGGCGAAAGCTGTAAGTTATGGGATGTCGTGTTGTATAAAAGAGGCACAGACCAATATGTGCTTCACAGAATTATCAAGGTATATGAAGATTCCTATGATATCCTTGGCGATAACTGCATTGGGATAGAGAGTGGAATCCCAAAGACAGATGTTCTTGGTGTTATGACAGACTTTACCCACAAAGGGAAACAGTATAAGACCGATGACATAGGATACCGATTTTATGTGTGGCTGTGGTGTAGACCATATAAGCTGCGGATATTTTTTAAGAAAATCAGAATGAGATTACAATCTGTTTCGAGAAAAAAGAGAGAAAAATGAATCGAAGTTGGTGTGATTATTTATGAGAAAGACGAATAAATCCGCCCTGCACTTTATCAACGAGGTCGCAGGCAAAAGCAGATTATATATCATATTCCTGCTGTTGGTGCAGATGGTACTTGGCATCAGCAGTGTTTTTTATGCTATGCTCCTGCGTGGACTGATTGATGGTGCAGTGGCGCATGACAGCAAAAAAATGCTGACTTTCTGTGTCCTCTTTGTGGCACTTGTGGTAGGGCAGATTGCACTCAGGGCGGTTCTTAGAAGAATACGCTAAGGCAACCTATGAGAATGCATTCAAAAGCAGGCTGTTTGCAGGGCTTCTTACACACAATTACGGAGCAGTCACCGCAACCCATTCCGGTGAGTGGATGAACCACCTGACATCAGATACTGTTGTCGTGTCAGAGGGGCTTGCCACGATTGTGCCGGGCGTAGCCGGAATGGTAACGAAGATGGCAGGAGCACTTGTGGTAATCCTTATTATGGAACCGAGGTTTGCCTATATCCTTGTGCCTGGTGGAATACTTCTGGTGCTGCTTACTTATATTTTCAGAAAGCAGCTAAAAAAGCTGCACAAGCAGATGCAGGAGAAAGATGGATTTGTCCGTATCTTCTTGCAGGAGCATCTTGGCAGTCTGATGATCGTCAAAGCATTTGGCAAGGAAGCGGACAGTCTTACTGAGGCTGAAAGCCACATGAGTGAGCACAAGAAAGCACGCATGCGTAAGAATCATTTCTCCAATGTCTGTAATATCGGCTTTGGAGCAGTTATGAACGGAGCATATGTGCTTGGAGCTGTCTATGGAGCATTCGGTATCTATAATGGCACTATGACCTACGGAACATTCATGGCGATGCTTCAGCTTATCAGCCAGATACAGAATCCGTTTGCCAATATCACAGGCTATCTGCCGAAGTATTTCGCTATGCTTGCGAGTGCGGAGAGGCTGATGGAGGTTGAGGCGTATGAAAAGGATAAGGTGCGTGCTTTGGAAGATGTATGTGCCAAGGCCAGGATGAGTGACGAGCAATCAAGATATATTCCGGATAACAGCACCTTCGGCTTGTTCCATGTGGATTTTACATACCTTCCGCCGGTCATTACCGAGGGAGATACGATTATGCCAATCGTATTAAAGGATTACAGCTTAGAGATACGAAAGGGCGAGTTTGTGGCATTTACCGGTCCGAGTGGCTGTGGCAAGAGTACTGTGTTAAAGCTTCTGATGGGCTTGTATACAGTAGATGCCGGAGAAGTGTATGGCTGTGACCGTTTAATGTTTGCCTATGTTCCGCAGGGCAACCAGCTTATGAGCGGAAGCATTAGGGATATCATTACATTTTCAGATAAGAACAGGACAGGAGATGAAGCAGGCATTCACAGAGCTTTGCAGATTGCCTGTGCGGATGGTTTTATCGCAGAGCTGGAACAGGGCATAGATACTCTCCTTGGCGAGCGTGGCTTGGGACTATCTGAGGGACAGATGCAGAGGCTTGCGATTGCAAGAGCTATTTATTCTGACCGACCGGTACTTCTTTTGGATGAAGCTACAAGTGCACTGGATGCCGGGACAGAAGAAGCAGTGCTTGAGAACCTTCGCAGCATGACAGATAAGACAGTGATTATTGTAACCCACCGTCCGGCAGCATTAAAGCTGTGTGACAGACAGATTGTATTTGGAGAGAAGAAAGACCAATGTCCCTGTCCCGGTGGCTTTTCCTAATTATTTTTCATAAAGCTTTGCAGCTTCACGTAAAACCTTCTGGCTGGCAAGCGGGATGCGGCCGAGTCCGTCTGGTCCAACGTTAAGCAGATAATTGATACCCATACCGTTTAATTTCTTGCGGTTTGCAGCGATGATTTCTGGACTCTTCCAGTTCTGATCGTGAGCAGAGAAGCCCCATGTGCGGTTGATGGTAGCAGCAGTCTCATACAGTCCGTATGGAGATGGCTTGAAGCCGTCAATGCCGTTCATCAAAGCTGGGTCAAACTCAGTGTTCTCAGGCATAGAATCTGGAATCTCGTTGTCGCCAAGTGATACATAATCGTAAGCACCGTTTCCAAGACGGGAGTTGATCAGGCAGTCAGGCTGATACTTCTTGATAGCATCGAACAGTGCGCGGCTTTGATGTTCTTTTAAGGTCATTGGCATATCAAACCAGATCAGGCAAAGTTCACCGTAGTTACGAAGAATCTCTTCAACCTGCGGATAAATCTTTTCATTAAAGCAGCGGTCAAAGTTTTTGTTTGCAGCATCCGGGAAGTCCCAGCTATTGTCCCATGTAACACCCTGGCTTGGAATGTGGTTTGACAGATAGCCGCCGCCGTCCGGATGATGCCAGTCAAGATCCTGAGAATAGTAAAGACCCATCTTTAAGCCATGCTTGTAGCAAGCTTCTGCAATCTCGCCGATAACATCACGTCCAAATGGAGTTGCGTCAACAACATTGTATTTGTCAACCTTTGAGTGGAACATAGCAAAACCATCATGGTGCTTGCTGGTGACAACAAAATATTTCATGCCGCAGTCCTTTGCAAGCTTAACCCATTCCTCAGCATCGAAAAATACTGGATTAAATGCTTTTGCCAGTTTTCCATACTCTGCATTCGGGATTGCCAGATTTGCCTGAATCCATTCAGCGTAAACACCACTGTAGCGATCCTTATACTCGCCTGCAAGAAGTGAGTACAGACCCCAGTGAACCATCATTCCATACTGTGCTTCCTTGAACCATTTTCTCATGTCCATAATTATTCCCTCCAAAAAATAAAGTGTAAAAATAAATAAACGCCAGCACTAATTATTAAGCATTACCTGATAAATGCAGGGCAGTCCTTCACGGTCAGATACAAAAATAATACTCTTGTTGTCCTCAGAAAAGCACGGATGCGGATGTGAATCCTGCGGATTTCCATGCTTAGCCAGCCAAGATGTGCCATGATAACAAAGCTTCTTTTCTGTGCGTTTTTTGACATCAATCAGATAGATAAAATCATTGCTTATGGTATTGGCTTTTTCTTTCAGCATTTCCTCTGTCAAAAGGTGAATTGGAACATCGCTTCCTTGAGAGTCACCGACCATGTACTCATTTTTCTTATCACAGATAAAATGTGCAAACGGAGAACATGGCATTAGAATTTCTTCTTTTAATGTTTCAGGATCCATAAGGCGGATGTTTTCAATCTTGTCGCCAGTTGTTTCACGGTAAACGTAAGCAAATTTAGAACCATCAGGAAGCCAAAATTCATGTGTCAAAATCAGATCAGATGGTTGCTTGCGGCAGCAGCGATAACGGCTGCCATCGCTTTGTATCAGCCATAGTCTGGCGTCAATCAGATCATAAGGTCCTTCATGACAAAATAAAATCGTATCCGGATCATTTGGACGAATCTGTGTATGACCAAACCAACAATGATCTTCAAGTACTACGTGGCTCTTTCCTGTTTCTACATCAATGTAGACAATGCGGCATAATGGCTTAGCCTGGCAAGTAAGCGCAAAAAAGTTCCATCCGGCGCTTCCATCACGCGGAGGCAGTGTGTCTTGCCTTGTCTCAACAATCGACATAAAACGATTGTCACTGCTCATGCCAGGTGCAGAACCGCTCCAGCCTTCTGGTGTTTCGTAAAAGCAGTGCGTTTCAAGCGTCTGCGCATCCATCGCGTAAAAGCGGTTGTTTTGCTGATAAAAGATGGTTTTGTCGTCATGTGAAAACATGGCGCTGTCCTGACCGACACCGTCTCCCTCTGTGATCTGGCGAATCTCACCGTTATGGAGATTGAGTGTATAAAGCTGACGTCCCTCGTCACGCTTCTGGCAGATTAAAAGATATTGTCCGTCAGATGTAGTCATGCGGTTATAAAAATACATGTGGTGACTAAGTATAGACGGATCCGTCAGGCGTTTTACAACAGTGCCAGTGTGTGGATCTGTGTATTCTGAAAATGTGCTGTGAAAAATTTGTCCCTTACTCATAAGAATACGTAAAAACCTCCTGCATTTGTGCTGCTAATTATAATTTTACCAGAAATATATACAAAAGCAAGCATATAAGATAAAAAATATGGAAGTATGTGTTTGCTTTTGCTATAATAAAAAGCGGATAACTATTCAGAAATATCAAAACAGTAACACCATTAAAACACGAGAGGGCAAAAATATGGAGACGATGCAGGGAAAGAAAAACATTGTACTGATTGGAATGCCGGGAGCAGGAAAGAGCACGGTTGGGGTTGTGCTGGCAAAGAGACTTGGCTATCGCTTTATGGATTCAGATCTTGTTATTCAGGAGCAGACAAAAAAGCTGCTTCATGAACTGATTACCGAGCATGGAGTAGATGGCTTTCTGAAAATTGAGGAAGATATCAATGCAGGGTTAGACTGTGAACAGGCAGTGATTGCAACTGGAGGAAGTGTAATCTATGGTGAAAAGGCAATGGAGCATCTGCGCAAGATTGGCTGTGTTGTCTACTTAAAGCTTTCTTATAAAGAAATTGAGGATCGTCTTGGCGATCTGACGGCGCGTGGTGTTGCATTGAAAAATGGACAGACACTCAAAGATCTGTACAATGAGCGCTGTCCATTATATGAAAAGTATGCACATATCGTGCAGGAATGTGATCACAAGCGGGTTAGAGAAATCGTTCAGGAGCTTGCGTCAAAAGCAAATGCGTAATTAACACTCGCATCCAATCAAAATACCGCCTTTTTCAGCATAGTAGCTGCAAAGTCCGCGGCAGTGTCTAAACTGGACATCTGCCTGCGGATATTTTTTATAGATTTCTGCCTGAATGCTTTCGGCAAGCGCTGCATTTTCGATATGGCTGATGCGTACCTTGCCGCCGTGATAACCAGCATTGTCGAGCTGTTCCATAATAGAAGCAACAAGCTTTTTAGAGCTGCGGCATTTGCCAATCGGATGAATGCGTCCCTCTTCGCTTGCTGTGTTAAGAATCGAAATGCCTAAGATGCCGATGGCAGAAGCAACTGCTTTGTTAATGCGGCCGTTGGCTGCTAGATTATGAAGAGACTTTAAGGCAAAGAACAGACGCGTTGTGTGAATATATTCATCAGCAATACGAATTACTTCATCATATGATGTACCGGAAGCGACAAGTTCCTCAAGCTTTTCAATAAAGAGCCATAGTTCAGGTCCGGTAGTCAGTGTGTCAAAGATATGGATTTTTACTTCAGGATGCTGCTGCTCATAAATAGACTTTGCGGATAATGCAGAGTTGAGTGTTCCGGAAAGTGCGCTAGTCATTACTGCAACGTAAATCACATCAGCACCTTCAAAGCAGCTTAACCAGCTTTCAATGCTTGGGCATGCCGTGTAAGAGCGTCCCTTGTGAGCAGAAAGATAATCAAGCATCTCGTGTGTATTTAGATTGTTGTCATCTAAAAAAGAGCGCTCATCTGTAGAGATAGTCAAAGGTGCTGTACGAAACTGACCATCTGCGCTGTCAAAAAGTTCGCAAGAAGAGTCGGAAATAATTCTGGTAATCATATATAATAACCTCCATTGTTTTTGAAAAAAATATTATCTGGTTTTGAAAACTACATAATCTAGTAATAGTATAACAGATAATTATAAAAAAACAACTGGTAAATGACAAGAAAAAAGAAGATCATCCGTTTTTGGATGACCTTCTTTTTTTTATTTATCCATGATCTCGGAAATAGCGTCTAAGATCTTTCCGTGACATCCACCGCATCCAGTAGAGCAGTGGGTGATTTTTTGTACTTCCTCAAACGTCTTTTCTACATCGCTGAAAGTAGGACTGTTGTGCAGCGCTTCTGCGACATCAAAGTACGTTACATTTTTACAATTGCAAATGGTATAATTTTCCATATCATTACCTCTTTTCGAAGTGACAATGATTAACGTTACTCACCAAAATATCTCTTTAACAGACCTGCAAATGCCTTGCCGTGACGAGCCTCATCGCGAGCCATCTCATGAACAGTGTCATGGATTGCATCAAGGTTAGCAGCCTTAGCACGCTTTGCAAGATCCATCTTACCAGCAGTAGCACCGTTTTCAGCCTCTACACGCATCTGAAGATTCTTCTTTGTGGAATCAGTAACAACCTCGCCTAAAAGCTCAGCAAACTTAGCTGCATGCTCAGCCTCTTCGTAAGCTGCCTTCTCCCAGTATAAGCCGATTTCCGGATAGCCTTCTCTGTGAGCAACACGAGCCATAGCCAGATACATACCAACCTCAGAGCACTCACCCTGGAAGTTAGCTCTTAAATCAGCCAGAATATCTTCGCTGACACCCTTAGCAACACCTACAACGTGCTCAGCAGCCCAAGTTAAGGTCTCTTCCTGCTTTGAGAACTTGGAAGCCGGTGCCTTACATACTGGACAGAACTCTGGAGCAGAATCTCCTTCATAAACATAACCACATACCTGACAGACAAATTTAGCCATAATAGTAATCTCCTTTTCTGATAAAAATATTTATTGTTAATGTTAGCGGAAAAACCGCTTATTATTGTTTGTTACTATATCAATCAGGAACCGTGATAGGGGGTCGGTGTCCTGATTGATAATAGTAATTGTTACTGATATGATAGTAACACAAACCCACAAAGCTGTCAAGAGTTTTTTTCAAAAATATAATAAGAAAAAAACTATTTTGTATCCTCTGAACATCTTTTGCATACCCCTTTAAATAGCAGGGCATGACTTTCTACGATGCCATCAATATGTGCCTGAGCGAGCTGATTTAAAGAATCAAGTGCTGTCATTGGGACATCCTGCAGGCAGCCGCATTTGCGGCATAAAAAGTGATAATGAGGAACGACATTTGGGTCAAAACGGTCAGATCCGTTATCCATCGGAATCCGCATCAGCTGACCATTTTCCTCAAGAACGCCTAGATTGCGATAGACAGTTCCAAGACTGATATTAGGGTGTGTCTGACGGAGTGCCTGATAAACAGATTCAGCGCTTGGATGATCTGTGCGCCCTGTGAGATATTGAACAATTGCTTCACGCTGGCGGCTGTATTTTATCATAATTAAAATTCCCTTCTATGTAATAATAATTACTACTTTTGTTTTTATTATACAAAACTAAACGTAAGATGTCAACCACTTTCGGGGACTTTAGAATTGACATTTTTGTGGAAAAACATATATGAATATGCTATGATATTTGATACCAGATTGCTGCGTGCTTTGCACTCCCGCAATCTTCAAAAACATGAGTAAGAAAAGCAGAGGTGCGCGAATGAGACTGACAGGAATACATATAAAAAGCTTTCGTGCAATCCGGGATGTCACAATTGATTCAGTGGAAAATGCCCTGATTCTTGTTGGACAAAATAATACCGGAAAATCCACGATAATAGATGCACTGCGTGTGGCATTTGGAGATATTGCGATAACAAAAAAGGATTTCAACTGGGATGGCGGCAATATTGAGATTGCGCTTACACTTGAATTGACAAAGGATGATTTGAAGCGTCTTTGCCGAAGAGGAATAATCAGCCGTTACAGAAAATTTGATTCTTGGTTTGAAGATTTTCAAAAGAAACTGCCATCGTTTGTACCAATGTTTGAAACTGACGGTGAATCAATAAATGAGCGTGGTGAGCTGTCTTTTTGCTTTATTGCAAATAAGGATGGCAGAAAGCGCTATTTTGATGGCTTTAAAAAGAACAATCCTTATATTGAAAAGCTGCTTCCACGTATCTATAGTGTCAGTCCTGAGCGTGATATTGAGCGGCTGCAAAGTGATCTTTTGCTTCTTCGTGAGGACGCGCTGATTTCTAAAATGCGAAGTGGTTGTTGTCTGTTTGAGGAGGCAAAGACATGTGACCATTGCTTTTCATGCATCGGCTATATCAATCAGAAAAAACCAATTGAGCTTGATGCATTCGAGGCATCTAAGCTTTTAGACTACAAGCTGTACCAGATAAACCTTGAAGAGTTTTCAAAGAGTGTAAATGAAAACTTTAAGAAAAACGGCGGCCAGGATGAGATTGTCTACTCCATGAATAGAAATGTTGAACAGATGCTTCAGGTTACAACAGAAATCGGCAGTAAGACACAAAGACAGACACATACGCTTAGTGAGATGGGAGAGGGAATGCGAAGCATCTATCTTTTGTCTCTTCTTGAAACATATACAGAGATGCAGGAACAGCTTTCCAGTATACTGATGATTGAGGAACCAGAGCTTTTTCTTCACCCAACACTGCAGCGTGTGGCTGGTGAGATTTTGTATCGTTTGTCACGAAAAAATCAGGTTGTGTTTACAACTCATTCACCTAATCTTCTTGCAAACTTTAACAGCCGCGAAATTCGACAGGTAGTACTTGATAAGCAAGGCCGTTCCATTGTGCGCGACAATACGGATATCAGTGTAATATTAGATGATTTGGGATATACGGCAACCGATCTGATGAATGTAAACTTTGTATTTATCGTGGAAGGAAAACAGGATAAAAACCGATTGCCTATTCTGCTTAAAAGATATTATTCTGAAATCTATGATAAAGACGGCAATTTGTCGCGCATTGCAATTATTACAACAAACAGCTGTACAAACATCAAAACGTATGCAAATCTAAAATATATGAACCAGGTCTATTTGAAAGATCAGTTTCTGATGATACGAGACGGTGACGGAAAAGACAGGCGAAAGCTGATAAGCCAGCTGTGTAATTATTACGAGGAGGCAGGAAAGCGCGACGTAGACCATCTGCCTAAGGTGCGTCCTCAAAATGTGCTTGTTCTGAAATATTATTCATTTGAAAATTATTTCTTTAATCCCAAAATCATGGCGCAGCTAGGTGTTGTCGAGTCAGAAAATGCATTTTATCAGACATTCTATGAAAAATGGCAGGAATATTTATCGAGACTTTCAAGCGGACAAAAGCTTATAAGTGTAATAGGTCACGATCTGACAGGACCAGAGGATGTAAAAGCACATATGGAAGAAATACGCATTTATATGCGCGGTCACAACATGTTTGACTGCTTCTATGGTCGTTTTAAAAAAGAAGAAAATGAACTTTTAAGCCGTTATGTAGCGCTGGCACCGCGAGAGGAATTTGCCGATATCCTCGATGCAATAGACCGTTTTGTATATTTTGAGAGTCGAAAGGTATGAAAGCCTACGGGTAATATGTTACAAAACGCGAAAAGAAATACTTTAAAAAGCAATCAAAATATGGTAAACTGATAGAGAAGCAGCAAAAGTTTTGGCTGCATGACAAAAAGTAAGTTAGTGTAAGTTAGGAGAAAGTTAGTAAATGGAAGAAATCAGCGAACACCGCATAGATAAGTGGGAAACACTTATGTTTACATACGAATCTGCGCTGAAGGAAATAGCAACAAAGATTGATATACTGAACAATGAATTTATCAAAATACATAATTACAATCCGATTGAGCATGTAACATCACGAATCAAGTCTTCGGAGAGTATTGTAAAGAAATTAAAACGCCATGGCCTGGAAGTTAATATGGACAACATGCAGAACTGCCTGAGTGATATAGCAGGCATCCGTATTGTCTGTTCCTTTACTTCTGATATTTACCGAATTGCGGACCGCATTAGCAGTCAGTCAGATATTCAAGTGCTGACCGTTAAAAATTATATCGCAAATCCGAAGCCAAATGGCTACAAGAGCTACCATATGGTTGTATCGGTGCCCGTATATTTGTCAACAGGACCGGTTAACGTGAAGGTGGAAATTCAGATTCGCACAATTGCGATGGATTTTTGGGCATCACTTGAGCATAAAATCCGCTATAAATTCGAGGGAAAAGCACCGCAGCATATCAATGAAGAGTTAAAAGCTTGTTCAGACATTGTAAATATGCTGGATGCAAAGATGCTTTCACTAAATGAAGAGGTGCAGGCATTGCCAAAGGTCGGCGTTGAGGAACAGCACGAGGAAAACGTCAGGATGCAGAAGATGTGGGAGGAAAATAAAATAGTAGACAAACTTCAAAAAAAATAATACATCAAAGCGCCTGTGTATGTTTTCTAAAAAATTGAGAACCCTTTCAAGGGAATCATCTATTAGAAAAGGAGATTGCATATGAACATTTTGTTTTATGGTACAAAAAAGTACGATGAAGAGTTTTTTGATGCGATTTTGCCCGAGTATCCAGAGCTTTCGATTCATTATCTGGAGGCAAATTTGTCACCAGAGACAGCTGCATTAGCAGCAGGCTACGAGGCGATCTGTGCATTTGTTAATGCTAATATTGGGGCTAAGACAGTTGAACAGCTGCATCGTCAGGGCGTTAAATTAATTTTAATGCGCTGTGCAGGCTACAACAATGTAGATTTGAAAAAGACAGCAGAGTATGGCATAAAGGTTGCACGTGTGCCTGGCTATTCACCAGAGGCTGTTGCAGAGCATGCGATGGCATTGGCGCTCACAGCAAATCGTCATACGCACAAGGCTTATATCAAGTGCAGAGAAAATGATTTCAGCTTAAACGGACTGATGGGTGTAGATCTTTATAAGAAGACAGCCGGAATTATCGGTACTGGAAAAATTGGTATGGCGATGGCACGAATCTGCAGAGGTTTTGGCATGAGAGTGCTTGGCTATGATATGTATCCAAACCCTAATAATGATATCGAGTATGTAACTCTTGATGAACTGTTAGCGCAGAGTGATTTGATTTCACTTCACTGCCCGTTAACTGAGCAGACACATCACTTAATCAATCGTGAGTCCATTGCGAAGATGAAGGATGGCGTAATTTTAGTCAACACGTCAAGAGGCGGTCTTGTTAATACAGAGGAGCTGATTGAAGGTATCAGAAAGGGTAAGTTTTTTGCAGTTGGACTTGATGTTTATGAGGAAGAAAATGACAAGGTTTACGAGGATCTTTCAGGCACAATTCTGCAAAGCTCCACAATGGCAAGACTTTTATCATTCCCAAATGTCATGGTAACTTCTCATCAGGGCTTCTTTACGAGAGAGGCGCTTGAGGCAATCAGCCGCATCACACTTGAAAATGCAGCTGCATTTGAAAAGGGCGAAACACTTGTAAATGAGGTAACAAAGTAAACCCTAAAAGCACAACATGGTATAATAGGCTGCCGGAATCCGGTAGCCTTTGATACAAATATACATAGACAAAACATGAATAAACACTAATCAGAAGGGCGGTAAGGAACATTATGAAACTGTTAGAAGAAAGAATTCGCAAAGATGGTATTGTAAAGCCAGGAAATGTATTAAAGGTTGACAGCTTTTTAAATCATCAGATGGATATCGAACTGTTTTCAGAGATGGGAAAAGAATTTAAGAGACTGTATGAGGGTTGCCCAATCAATAAGATTCTCACAATTGAGGCAAGTGGCATCGGCATAGCCTGTATTGCAGCACAGTATTTTCATGTGCCGGTTGTATTTGCAAAGAAGACTCAGAGCATTAATCTTGACGGTGATGTGTATTCCACAAAGATTCAGTCTTTTACACACCGCAGAATTTATGATGTGATTGTTTCCAAGAAGTTCCTTTCCCCAGAAGATCATGTGCTGATCATTGATGATTTTTTGGCAAACGGATGTGCATTAGAGGGACTGATTGATATTGTAAAAAGCTCTGGTGCTACAATAGAGGGTGTTGGCATTGCAATTGAGAAGGGCTTCCAGAAGGGCGGCGATTTAATCCGCGGCAAAGGTATTCGCGTGGAGTCTCTGGCAATCGTTGATGGAATGAATGCAGAGACTGGAGAAGTTTTCTTCAGAGAGCAGTAATAAGAGAATAACAAATGAAACCCAGGGGATTCCTCTGGGTTTTACATTTGAAGCCACAACGCAAAGTGGTTTAAGAAAAATATATAAGAACAGAAGACAGAGGGAAAAAGATTATGAAACTTGTAATTCAAAGAGTAAATCATGCAAGTGTGACAGTAGAGGGTAAAGTAACAGGAGAAATTAAAAAAGGTTATCTTGTTCTTCTTGGCGTTGGACAAGGCGACGATGAGTCAATGGTGGAACGCTATGTAAAAAAGCTTCATAAGCTGCGCATTTTTTCGGATGAAGAAGGAAAAATAAATCGTTCAATCGATGATGTAGGCGGCGAGGTGCTTGTAGTATCACAGTTTACGCTATATGCCGACTGCAAAAAAGGTAATCGCCCAAGCTTTACGCAGGCAGGTTCCCCAGCAGAGGCGGAGCGCTTATACGAATATTTTTTAGAGGAATGCCGAAAAGAATTTGGCAAAGTCGAGCATGGTATTTTTGGAGCAGAGATGAAAGTATCACTCGAAAATGATGGACCGTTCACGGTAATCTGGGATAGCAGAGAATGGTAAATCTGTGAAAATTGAATGAAATTTTACTCAATTGGTTTTCAAACGCATAAATTTGTGATAGAATGGATTTATGTCATTCAAAGAAAGGGAGTCCTGGACACTGAATCAGGACAGGTGAAGGTAATGAGAAGAAGATTTTTAGCAGCAGCACTCGGTATTAGCATGGCAGTAGCTATGACTCCTGCAGCAGCATTTGCAGAGGAGACAAGCACAGAAGAGGCAACTGAGGTTGTATCAGAGGTTGTATCAGAGGTTGCATCAGAAGATGAGACTGGTGCTGAGGAAGAATCAAGCGAAGCCGAGACAGAGGCATTTGATTATAGCGAAGGCTATGACGAAAAGGGATTTTTTGAAGGTGTGAAGGCACTTGATTATGTAACGCTGCTTGATTATTCCCATATGGAGCTGTCAGATGAAATCATTCCATCTGATGAGGCTGTGCAGAGCCAGATTGATAAGACATTAAGCTCTTATACAAAGACAAACCAGATCACTGATGAAAATCGTCTGATCGAGGATGGTGATACTGTAAATATTGATTATGTAGGTTCTGTTGATGGTGTTGAGTTTGAGGGCGGAAGCACTGATGGAAAAGGTGCAACTGTTACCATTGGCGTAACAAGCTTTATCGATGGATTTTTAGATCAGCTGATCGGTCATGCACCGGGCGAGAACTTTGATATCAATGTTACATTCCCGGATCCATATCCTAATAACACAGATTTAAGCGGCAAGGATGCTGTTTTCAATATCACAATCAACTACATCGAAGAGAAGATAACACCAGAGTTTGATGATGATTTTATCGCTGAGAATCTGCCGGATTATGAGAGCGCAGAGGCATATCGTCAGAGCGTCTATGACAATCTGTACAAGCAGAACATGTATAACGCACTGTTCCAGTATGTAGTAGAAAATTCTGAGATCAAAGATGTACCGGAAGAGGTTGTTGATACAGTTTACAATGAGCGTTATCAGTATTATACCTCTATCGCATCTATGTACGGTGTAGGAATAGATGCTTTCTTATCTGCAAATGGACTTGATGAGGATTCCTTCAGGGATATGTGCAAGACATATGCAGGAAACTATCTTGTACTGCAGGCCGTTATGGAAACTGAAGGTTGGGAGATGACAGCAGATATTGCAAAGGAATCTTTAAACTTTACTGATGAGGATTACGAGAAGGCAGTTGGTGTTTATGGTGAGCCATATGTAATGTTTGCAGCAAGCACTGATTATGTGTTAGGAAAGCTTTCAGAGAACGTAACCTTAGTCGAGATGGAAGAGGAGTCTTCAGAAGAAGTTTCTGAGGAGGCATCTTCTGAGGTGTCTTCCGAGGAGGTGTCTTCCGAGGAGGTGTCTTCCGAGGAAGTTTCCACAGAGGAAGCATCTTCTGAGGCAGAGTAAAACATTCTTGTATATAGGATAATAACAAAGATCATTGTCTGATTGATTACAAACAGGCAAAAAGCCTCGTTGGAGCGGTAAATGCTTCTTCGGGGCTTTAAAAAATGTTAACTATTCAGAGCCATGCAAAATTGCTTTCTGTGAATGCTTGCATTCAGACAGAATAGCAATTTTATATGGCGAGGTAACCACATGAGCAAAATAGAAGCATCGAAGATGCGATTTTGCGAATGGGGTTCTGAATAGTTACAAAAAATGTTAAAAAGAAAAAGCGACAGTTTGGGGAAGAAAAAAAGGAGAAAAATTATGGAAGAGAAAACAAAACCACAGGCAAGAACGCGGGATTTGGGAAAGGGAAGCATACCAAAACTTCTTGCACAGCTTGCGATTCCAGTTGTTGTCGCACAGATTGTCAATTTGCTTTACAACATTGTAGACAGAATTTATATCGGACATATTCCGGGAATAGGTGCGGCAGCGCTTACTGGTGTTGGCTTGTTTGCACCAATTTTAATGTTGATAAACGCGTTTGCTATGCTGTCTGGTTCAGGCGGAGCACCAAGAGCAGCAATATTCATGGGAAAGAAGGACAATGAAACGGCAGAGAAGATCATGGCAAACTGCTTTTCATTGATTTTAATTTTTGCAGTTGGACTTACCATTTTATTTTCTATTTTTGCACCAAAGCTTCTTATTTTATTTGGAGCTAGTGATGCGACGCTGCCGTATGCAGTTGAGTACGCGCGAATTTATATTTTCGGAAGTATTTTTGTGCTGATTGTTCTTGGAATGAATCTGTTTATCACAACACAGGGCTTTTCTAAAATCAGCATGATGACTACTTTGATTGGTGCAGTCATTAACGTTATACTTGACCCGATTTTTATTTTTGTGTTTGATATGGGTGTGCGTGGTGCAGCAATAGCAACTGTTTTAAGCCAGGCAGTTGGTGCCATCTGGGTGCTTCGTTTTTTGACAGGAGAGAAGACAATCCTGAAATTAAAGCTGTCTAACATGAAACTAAACCCGAAGGTGTTTGGACCGTGTCTTGCACTTGGTATTTCAAGCTTTGTAATGATTTCCACAGAGAGCCTTTTGTCGATCAGTTTTACATCAAGTCTTGCCCGTTATGGCGGTGATGTGGCAGTTGGTGCGATGACCATTATCACAAGTGTGAATCAGCTTATCACTATGCCTCTTCAGGGTATCTGTCAGGGTGGTCAGCCAATCATAAGCTATAACTTCGGAGCCGGAAACAAGGATCGCGTAAAGAAGGCTTTCTTTACTCAGTTTTTTGTGTGCGCTGCATTTACCATTGCCGGATGGCTAGTCATGATGATTGTACCACAGCTGTTTGCAGGTTTATTTACATCAGATACGAACCTAGTAGATTACACTTCATGGGCACTTCACATTTATATGGCGGGTATATTCTCGATTGGTTTTCAAGTGAGTTGTCAGCAAAGCTTTATGGCACTTGGCCAGGCGAAGGTAAGTCTGCTTTTGGCATGCTTAAGAAAAATTGTGCTGTTGATTCCGCTTATATTTATTTTGCCGTGCTTCTTGGCAGACAAGGTATTTGCTGTCTTTTTAGCAGAGCCAATCAGCGATATTTTGGCAGCAACTGTAACGACAATTACATTCTTAACACGCTTTGATAAGATTCTTGAAGTAGGTGTGCAGGTAAAAAAAGGTGATTGATAAAATTTCGCTCCTGTGTTAACATAAAGAAACAACAGGGAAAACAAAAACGGGAGGAAATCGTAATGGTTACTTTAAAGGAAATTGCGCAGCACTGCGGTGTTTCAGTTACAACGGTGTCAAATATTGTAAATAATAGTCCCAAAAAGGTCAGGGATGAGACACGTAAAAAAGTAATGGAAGCGATCGAGGAACTTGGGTATCATCCAAATTACTTCGCGCAGGGGCTGCGTAGACAGCGCACTAAGACAATTGGTGTTATCACTGAGGATCTTGCGCAGTTTACGACGCCGGAGATTGTCGAAGGCATTATGAAATATTGTGAGGAAAAAAAGTATCGTGTCCTTCTGCAGAATCTTAGGCTGTATTCAAGATGGCAAGATAAATGGTACAATGATGAAACGTTAATCCATAGTGTATTAGATCCAGCTATGAAGGAGCTTGTAAGCATTAAGGCAGATGGACTGATATATATAGCAGGTCATGAGCGAGAGATACATCTGTTTGAAGAAAAAACAGACATGCCGCTTGTATTAGCTTATTGCTGCTCAGATGAAAGTATGACTTCTGTTGAGATCGACGATGAGGAAGGCGGCTATCAGATGGTGAGCTACATTTTAGCACAAGGATACAGAAAGCTTGGAGTGATAAGCGGACGTGCTGACAATATTCATGCAAAACGCCGTTTGCTTGGCTGTCAGCGAGCACTGTTTGAAGCAGGTATTCCGTATAATCCGTCATGGGTTCTTGATGCAAATTGGGAGCCTGAAAAGGCATATACGATGACAGCTAAGTTAGTGAATGCTGGGGTAGATGCGATTTTTTGTATGTCAGACTGGATGGCAGGCGGTGTGTATAACTGTATTCATGATATGGGACTTGAAGTGGGAAAGGATATTGCTGTTACTGGATTTGATAATGAGAAGGTTGCAAATTGGTACATTCCCAAGATGACAAGCAGCCGCCTTCCTCTTCTTGAGGTTGGAACAGAATCGGCAAGACTGTTGTTTGAAAAGATAGAAAAGCAGGACAGTGATGATAATGGAGCTGATAGTGATACGGTAAAGCACATTAAAATTCCATGTGAGATAAAAATACGCGAGTCAGTTCCAAAGCGAAATGAGTAAGAATAAAAACGGTAAACAAATTAGAGGAGCAGTCGGTAAGGCTGCTTCTTTTTTTTGCATGATTTTGTAAATTGGGATCGGAATAGTTAGTATTTTGCAAAATGTAAAAGAGTAACGTTAAACAAACAGTAGAATGGTAAAGCAACACAAAAAAACAGGCTGAATACATAAAAAATATAAAAATAAATATGCAAAATAGACAAATATAAAAATAAAATCAAATTAGGTATTGACAAAATGCCTGCAAAGTGACATAATGAGATTAACAAAAGAAAAACGTTACACCAAATAAAAAAGAAAGGTAGTGGAGCAGTTGGAAAAGAAAAAGATGACGAAAAAAAAATGGAAGTCCATACGGTTGTTTTTGTATGTAGCACCTTTCATTGCATTGGTAATTATATTTAGTTACTATCCGTTATACGGATGGATTTACGCATTTTATGATTATCGTCCGCCAAAGCCATTTTCTGAGGCGCAGTTTGTTGGCTTAAAATGGTTTAAGTCACTGGTTGAGAACGATGTTAAGATCAAGCAGATTGTTCAGGTATTAAAAAATACATTTGCGATGAGTGCGTTAACACTTGGTACATCATGGCTTCCAATGCTGTTTGCTGTATTTTTAAATGAGATTCGATGCGTGAAGTTTCGTAAGTTTGTCCAGACTGTTACAACGCTTCCAAACTTCGTCAGCTGGGTTCTTGTATATTCAGTTGCATTCAGCTTGTTTAACAGTACAGGTATGGCAAATACACTGTTAATGAAGCTTGGATTTACAACAGAGCCAATTTTGTTTTTACAGTCCACAAAGCATGTTTGGTTTACTCAGTGGCTGTGGCTGACTTGGAAGAATCTTGGCTGGGCGGCAATTATGTACATAGCAGCAATTTCTGGTATTGATGATGAGCTGTTTCAGGCAGCAAAGGTTGACGGTGCAAACCGTATGCAGCTGATTCATCATATTACAATTCCAAGTTTGATTCCGACTTATTTTGTTTTGCTGATGATTAACATTGCAAACTTCTTAAACAACGGAATGGAGCAGTATTACGTATTTCAGAACGCATTTAACAAACAGTACATTCAGGTACTTGATCTTTACGTATATAATACCGCAATGGGAAGCGGAAGCTATTCCGTATCTGTTGCAATTAGTATGTTAAAGAGTGTAGTCAGTGTAATTCTTCTTGTAGGTGCAAATACCTTCTCGAAGAAGGTACGCGGCGAGAGCTTTATCTAACTTGGATCGGAGGGCAGCTTAGATGAAAAAGGAACAAGTTCATCAACATAAGACAAAGATGAAGGAAAGCTTCGGCGACCGTATGGTCGGTGTTATCTGTTACATCATATTCAGCCTGTGCGCGCTAGTCTGTATATATCCGTTTTACTACATCTTTATCAATACAATCAGTGCAAATGATTTAAGCGCCAGAGGCGTGATTCTTTTCTGGCCGAGAGGAATTCATTTTCAGAATTATGTGAGCGCACTAAAGATTGACGGTTTATTTCAGGCAGCAAAAATTTCTCTTGGAAGAACAGTAATCGGAACATTTTGTACTGTAGGTGCATCAGCATTCTTAGGTTATATGTTTACTCAGGAAGATATGTGGCACAAAAAGTTCTGGTACAGACTTTTAGTTGCAACAATGTACTTTAATGCAGGAATTATCCCATGGTTTTTGACAATGAAAAATATGCATCTTACAAATAACTTCCTTGGTTATATTTTGCCGGCAATTGTTTCTCCATTTAACATTATCCTGACAAAGACGTTTGTGGAGTCTGTTCCAAAGGAACTTCAGGAGGCAGCAGAGATTGATGGTGCAGGAACTATAAAAGTATTTTTGAAGATTATGATTCCTGTTATTAAGCCGATTATGGCAACAGTTGCTATTTTCTCAGCAGTTAATCAGTGGAATGCATTTCAGGATACACTTCTTTTAATGACAGATACGAAGCTGTATCCGCTGCAGTTTATTTTGTATCAGTATTTGAATCAGGCAAGTTCCTTAAAGGCACTGGCAAACAGTTCTGCAAGCTCAGGCGCTATGGCAGCTGCTTCCGCAACAGCACAGACAGCGACGAGTGTGCGTATGACTGTTACGATTTTGGTTGTTGCACCAATCATGTTTGTATACCCGATTTTCCAGCGATATTTTGTAAAGGGTATTATGGTAGGAGCAGTTAAGGGCTAAAGGGTCAAAAGGAAAAATTAAAGTAAATTAAAGTAAAAATCAAAGAAAATCAAAGAAAATCAAAAAGGAGGATTTTACTATGAAAAAGAAAAATGTAGCAAGCATGGCAATGGCAGCGATGATGGCAGCAGGCGCACTTCCAATGAATGCGTGGGCAGCACCAGAAGTGAATCATGATGAACCCCTGACAATCGAAGTTTACGATGTGGCAGCAAACTATCAGGGTATGCAGACTGGATGGTACGCAAAGGAAATCAAGGATCGTTTCAACATCGAGTTAAACATCGTTGCGCCGCAGGTATCTGGTGATGCAGCATCTCTTTACCAGACACGATGTGCATCTGGTGATCTGGGTGATATTATTATTCTGGATAATGCAGATATGCAGGATTGTGTTGATGTAGGTCTGATCGCAGATATCAGCGAGGATCTTCCAAATTATGAGAATCTCATGAAATATGATGAGCAGATTAGTCTGTTTAATGATTCGATAAATGAAGTAATCGGAACGGAAGGCGTTTATGCAATTCCGGCAGAGATGAACTCCAATGGACCGACTGAGTACAAGGAAGATACTGTAGCTGTAATGCCAAGACTTGAGTGGGATCATTATGTAGAAGTTGGCGCACCAGAGATGAAAAATCTTGACGATCTGTTAGATACCTTAAAGAAGATTCAGGATGCTTATCCGACAAATGAGGCTGGAGATAAGACATACGCACTGAGCTTATGGCCGGATTGGGATGGCACAAGTATTGAGAATGTAAATCAGCTTACAAAGTGGTATGGTCAGGAAGTAAATGGTTCTATTTTACTGGGAACAGATAATTCCATCACACCATTAACTGATAAAGACGGCGCTTACTATAAGATGTTAAAGTTCTTATATAAGGCAAATCAGATGGGACTGGTTGACCCAGATTCCGCTACACAGGACTGGAATGCAGCATGTGACAAGATGCGTCAGGGAAGAGTTCATCTGTTCTGGTACAACTGGCAGTATGGTTTCTGGAATTCACCAGCTAAGGGCGAGGCTCGTCAGAATTATCGTGGTATTCCGCTAGAAGATCTGAATATTTATCAGGCATCAGATACCTACTATGGTGATGGCCGTGCATGGGCAGTTGGTTCTAACGTGTCAGATGAAGATAAGGCGCGTATCCTTGAATTTATGGATTGGCTTTGCTCACCAGAAGGTCTGACTATGCAGCATATTGGTCAGGAAGGCTTTATTTATACTGTAAATGATGATGGTACATATACACTGACAGATGCTGGTATGACAAGATTTGCAGATGATCCTCAGGTACCAGAAGAACTTGGCGGCGGTTCCTGGACTGATGGAAATAACCAGATAAATCAGTGGCTTGTTGCAAGTATTGAGATGAATCCAGAAACAGGAGAGACATTTGGAAGTGATTACTGGGCATCCTTCCTTGAAAAAAATAACACAGCAACAAACAAAGAGTGGAGTGAGAAGTTTGGTTCTGAAACTGAAGTTTCATATCTGGAGGAAAATGGAATGCTTAATATTGTTCCGAATGTAAACCTTGTACTTCCAATTGATACAACCGATATCGCGCTGATCAGAAGTCAGTGTGGCGATCAGGTCAAGGCAACATCCTGGCAGGCAATCTTTGCATCAGATGATGCTGAATTTGATCAGATGTGGGATGAAATGTGTGTTACACTTGAAGGTCTTGGATGGGACCAGCTTGTTGAGTTTGATACAGATAAGTATCAGGCAGTAGTAGATGCAAGAGAGGCAGCAGTAGCAGAGTAAATGAAAATGAGTTGTTCTGGGCTGCATATATAAAGTGATCTGAGGTCAAAGGGGAAAAAGAAAAAAGGAAAAGACAGACACAGCATGGATGATCTGGCGGGGAAAGGCAAAACTGCTATTCTCCGCCTTTTCTATAAGAAAAGGAGAAAAAAATATTATGAAGCTTTATATTAACGAAAAAAATAGAAAAGGTCATATTGAGCCGGAGATTTACGGGCATTTCAGTGAGCATTTAGGCCGCTGTATTTATGAGGGAATTTATGTGGGAGAGGATTCGCCAATCCCAAATAAAAATGGTATGAGAACAGATGTGGTTGAGGCTTTAAAGGAAATTAAGGTTCCTGTACTTCGCTGGCCGGGCGGCTGTTTTGCTGATGAGTATCACTGGATGGATGGTGTTGGTCCTAAGGAAAGCAGAAAGAAAATGATCAATACCCACTGGGGCGGTGTGACTGAGGATAATAGCTTTGGAACACATGAATATTTTGAACTGTGCGATCAGCTTGGCTGCAAAACATATGTCAACGGAAATGTTGGAAGCGGCAGTGTGCGTGAGATGAGCGAGTGGGTTGAATATATGACATTAGATGGTGTGTCACCGATGGCAGATCTCAGAAAGAAAAATGGCAGAGAAAAGCCGTGGAGAGTGGACTATTTTGGTGTTGGAAATGAAAACTGGGGATGCGGCGGAAATATGACACCAGCTTACTATGCTGATCTTTATCGCCGTTATCAGACATATGTGAGAACATATGACAGCAATGCACCGATCTTTCGTATCTGCGGCGGTGCGAATGCTGATGATTATAAGTGGACAGAGGTGGTGCTTCGCGAATGTTTTGCAGAGCCGGCACCAAAAGAAGTACATGGCATGATGGATGGTCTGTCTGTTCATTATTACTGCGGCGCAGAAAAGGGACCACATAAGGGAAGTGCGACAGACTTTTCAGAAGATGAGTACTGGTACACAATGAATCGTGCGCTCGGCATGGATGAGTTGATTTACAGACATGGTGCAATTATGGATCAGTATGACCCAGATAAAAAAATCGGTATGATGGTGGATGAATGGGGCTGCTGGCATGATGTAGAGCCGGGAACAAATCCGGGATTTTTGTTCCAACAAAGCACAATGAGAGATGCACTTGTAGCAGGAGCTACATTTAATATTTTCAATCGCCATTGTGATCGTGTGAAGATGGGATGTATCGCACAGATTGTAAACGTGCTTCAGTCAGTTATTTTAACAGATGGACCAGAAATGATTCTTACACCGACCTACCATGTGTTCCATATGTATCGTTTCCATCAGGGAGCCGAGCTTCTTGAGAGTTGCCTGTCTGAGACAAAGAAGGTAGGAAATGATAAGTATCAGATGGATAACATTCAGCAGTCAGTATCACAGGATAAAGATGGCGTAATTACTATAACACTTGTCAATACATCACTTGATGGTGAGGAGACTATCGAAGCTGTTTTGATGGAGGAGACACCTAAAAAGGCAGAGGGCTTTATTCTTCACGGCGGATTAAATGATTACAACGAGTTTGGAAAAGAACCGGTTTTATATGAGAAGCCGCTTGATGTGCAGCTGACACAGCGCGGTGTGAAGTTTGTGGTACCGGCATGCTCAGTAGTGACGGTGCGTGTATATTAAGATAACGCCAATTTGCAAGAAATAAAATTAAGAAAGGTTGGTATTACAGTATGAAAAAACAGGCATTTAATCCGTATCTTCCGTCATGGGAATATATTCCAGATGGAGAACCTTATGTATTTAATGGACGTGTGTATGTTTACGGATCGCACGATTTTT
>OGRU01000368.1_pt1 | contig 44783 bp, 34 predicted proteins | sample 1553541 | NCBI WGS metagenome assembly OGRU01 (sample SAMEA2580068, study PRJEB22360) | human gut metagenome | biome: human gut; feature: human-associated habitat; material: faeces | place: Denmark | collected 2008/2010
ACTGCGGACGCTGCGTTTCCGTCTGTCCGGGTCAGATTCTTCCGGCCCGCCTTTCCGTTTTTGCGGAGCACGGAGAGGAAGAGAAGTTCCTGAAATACGGCGGAATGGAGTGCTGTGAATGTGGCTGTTGTTCCTTTATCTGCCCGGCAAGACGTCCGCTGACGCAGGAAATCAGCTCAATGCGTAAAGTGCTTCTGGCAAAGAGAAAGAAGAAATAGGGGGATCTTACATATGAATGGATTATTACACGTATCATCTTCCCCACACGCGCGGTCCAAGGTGACGACAGACAAAATCATGTTTGCCGTCCTGCTTGCCCTTGCCCCGGCAGCCTGCGTGGGAGTCTGGAATTTCGGCCTTCGGGCACTGCTTTTGATTGCGATTTCGATGGCAGTCTGTCCCCTGACGGAATATCTGTATGAAAAAGGAATGAAGAAACCGGTGACGATTGCCGACGGCAGTGCACTGGTAACCGGCCTTCTGCTGGCCATGAACATGCCGGTGCAGGCACCTCTTTGGATGCCGGTGATCGGCGGTGTGTTTGCAATTCTCGTCGTAAAACAGCTTTTCGGCGGTCTTGGCCAGAACATTATGAACCCGGCGCTTGCAGGAAGATGCTTCCTTTTGATTTCCTTCCCGGGTCATATGACCAACTTCGCTGCCCCGGCAGCCGCACATCTTGTGGATACCGTATCCGGTGCGACACCGCTTGCCGCAGCAAAAGCAGGAGAGCAGGTGAATCTGCTGTCCATGTTCCTTGGGAATACGGCCGGAACGATCGGTGAGACTTCCGCACTGGCCCTTCTGATTGGCGGCATTTTCCTTGTCTGCATTCATGTGATTGACCTCAATATTCCGCTCATCTACATCGGAACAGAGCTTTTATTTGCCCTGATTTTCGGCGGCCACGGTTTTGATATCAACTTCCTTGGCGCGCATCTTTTTGGCGGTGGTCTGATGCTCGGCGCATGGTTCATGGCAACCGATTACGTTACCCGTCCGATCACAAAGAAGGGACAGTATATCTACGCGGTCATTTTAGGACTTCTGACCGGTGTATTCCGTATCTTTGGAAATTCGGCAGAGGGCGTTTCCTATGCCATCATCTTTACCAACCTTCTGGTTCCGCTTATTGAGCGCGTGACCGTGCCGGTTGGATTCGGAAGAGGAGGCAAGAAAAAAGCATGAACAAAATCATAAAAAACGCACTGATTCTTGCGGCGATCACGCTGATTGCCGGATTGCTTCTCGGGGCGGCACATCAGGTAACCCTGGAGCCGATCCAGAAACAGCAGGAGAAAGAAAAACAGGAATCCTGTCAGAACGTATTCCCGGAGGCAGCTTCCTTTGAAGAAGTAACAATGAGCGATGCACAACAGGCAGAGCTTACGGCAGCACTGATCGGCCACGGTTTTGAAGCACAGACGATTGACGAACTGCTGCTTGCAAAAGACGCATCCGGCGCGACGATCGGCCTGGTTGAGATCATCTCCACAACCGAAGGCTATGGCGGCGGCATGCAGTTCTCGATGGGAATTGCATCGGACGGAACGACAAAAGGAATCTCTTTCCTGTCACTTTCCGAGACGGCCGGCCTTGGTATGCGTGCCGACACAGACGATTTCAAGAATCAGTTCAAGGATAAAAACGTAGAAGCATTCTCCTACACAAAATCCGGCGCATCCGCGGATGATGAAATCGATGCGCTGAGCGGAGCAACTCTGACAACGAACGCTGTAACAAACGGTGTCAATGCAGGAATCTGCTGTTTTAACTACTGCAGTGAATCCGGTCTGCTTTCCGGAGAGGGAGGGAACTCATGAGAAAAGATACGCCGCTGGAACGGCTTTATAATGGTATCATAAAAGAAAACCCGACCTTCGTCATGATGCTGGGTATGTGTCCGACGCTTGCGGTTACCACTTCTGCAAAGAACGGTATCGGCATGGGCCTTGCGACGATGGTCATCCTGACCGCCTCCAACCTGATGATTTCCCTGCTTCGGAAAATCATCCCGGACGGCGTGCGTATGCCAGCATACATCGTTGTTGTGGCATCGTTTGTAACCATCGTGGAATTTTTGATGGAAGGTTTTATTCCGGCACTCTATTCCGCCCTTGGCATCTACATCCCGCTGATCGTTGTAAACTGTATCATCCTGGGACGCGCCGAGGCATATGCTGGAAAACATGGTCCGATCCCGTCTTTATTTGATGGTATCGGCATGGGCCTTGGATTTACCGTCGGCCTGACCCTGATCGGTATGTTTCGTGAGCTGATCGGAGCCGGAACCCTGTTCGGTATCCAGGTAATGCCGAGTGCTTACGAGCCGGTCAACATCTTCATCATGGCGCCGGGTGCATTCCTTGTGCTGGCAATGCTCGTTGCGGTGCAGAACCGCATCAAACGCCAGAAGTCAGAGAAAACCGGAAAACCGGCAGTCCCGGCAGAAGAGACCGGCTGTATGGCATGCGCCAATAAGGCATACTGCCAGGCTGTGAAAGGAAAGGAGGAAGCGAAATGAAAGAACTGATTTTAATTGCGATCGGTGCGGCGCTGGTGAACAACGTTGTCTTAAGCCAGTTCCTCGGCATCTGTGCTTTCCTCGGTGTTTCCAAAAAGATGGATACGGCGGCCGGCATGGGCGGAGCGGTTATTTTTGTCCTCACGATTTCTTCATTTGTGACAAGTCTGATTTACAAATTTATCCTGGCACCGGCAGAACTTGATTATCTGAAAACGATCGTTTTCATTCTTGTCATCGCGGCGCTGGTACAGCTCGTTGAGATGTTCCTGAAAAAGACGATTCCGTCTCTGTATCGAGCGCTCGGCGTTTACCTTCCGCTGATTACAACAAACTGCGCGGTACTCGGTGTGGCACTCATCAACGTACAGAAGGATTACACGATTCTGCAGGGTACGGTTTACGGTCTGGCAACCGCAATCGGCTTTACGATTGCCATGGTGCTGATGGCCGGCCTGCGGGAAAAGATGGAGTACAACGATATCCCGGAGTCATTCAAAGGAATGCCGATCGTTCTTCTTACGGCTATGCTGATGTCAATGGCATTTATGGGATTTTCCGGAATGATCTAGGAGGGATGAAGAGATGAATGGTATTTTAGCAGCCACCCTGATGGTGGGTGGAACCGGCCTTTTGATTGGTATTCTCCTTGGAATTGCCGGAAAGAAGTTTTATGTGGAAGTGGACGAGCGCGAGACGAAGGTCCGTGAAGCGCTGCCGGGCAACAACTGCGGCGGCTGCGGTTACCCGGGCTGTGACGGAGCGGCGGCTGCAGTGGTAAAGGGTGAAGCCCCGATTTCGGTCTGTCCGGTCGGCGGTTCGCCGGTTGCGGCAGCGATCGGTGCCATTATGGGACAGGAAGCCGGAGCACAGGAGCGCAGAAAAGCAGTGGTACGGTGCGCCGGTACGTGTGACGTGGCAAAGAACAAGTATGAATACACGGGTGCAAGGGACTGCTCCTACGCCGTTTTTGTACCGGGCGGCGGTCCGAAGAGCTGCGGAAACGGATGTCTTGGTTTTGGAAACTGCGTGAAGGCATGTAAGTTTGATGCGATCCATATTGAAAACGGCATTGCCGTTGTGGACGGCGAAGCGTGCAAGGCATGCGGTGCCTGCGTGAGGGCCTGTCCGAGAAATCTGATCGACCTGATTCCGTATGAGCAGAAGATCACGGTGAAATGCCGCTCAACCGAGAAGGGCAAGGCGGTGATGGCAGCGTGTGAGATCGGCTGTATCGGATGTAAGAAGTGCGAGAAGAACTGCCCGTCGGATGCAATTCACGTTGTGGATCAGCGCGCGGAGATCGACCCGGCAAAATGTACGGGCTGCGGCCTCTGCGCGGAGAACTGCCCGCGGAAGTGTATTATGGTAGAAAAATAAAAATGAGAAATTCCATGCTGTGGGAGGGAACTTCTGCGGCGTGGAATTTTTGCTTTTCGGTGATATCGTGTTAGCCAATGCCGGTGGTGGCTGGCTTGACTTGAATTTGGGAAAATGATAAACTGAAAGTCAGAAAACGATGGGCAAAAAGCTAAAAAAATATAAAATGGCAGAAAGGACGGGGCAAAAGTATGACAATGACAATGGATGAACTGATGAAAGTGCTCGATATGCAGGAGGATATTCTGCAGTTTACGCATTTTACAAATGCAGACGCATGGGAACTGGGAACGATGATCCTGATGGAGGCAAGACGGCGCGGAGCACAGGTTGGCATCATGATCCGCAGAAGCAACGGGGAAGTTGTATTCCAGTATTGTGATAACGGCATTACGCCGCACAATGTGGAGCTGATGAGACGGAAGAGCAATTCGGTGCTTCTGACGGAGCGGAGTTCGCTGCAGCTCTACATGGCAGCGACGAATGCGCCGGAGAGCGTAAAACAGATGGTACTGGACCCGAAGGAATACGCAATGCTGGGCGGAGGTTTTCCGATCTGCGTGGAAGAAGTCGGCGTTGTGGCGACCGTAGCAGTGTCCGGCATGGGACAGGTTTCGGATCATGATGTGATTGTGAAATGCATCAGCAAATATTTGCATATCGATGAAGTACCAAGAATCAGAACTGTATGAAAATGATGATTGAAACTAAATTTTGTGTATGATACAATGTCACCGGCAAAAAGACATGACAGTTCCATCAGGGACAACAAAACCCCCGTGAGCGGCAACTCACGGGGGTTGGTTTATGTCAGCAGGTTTTGCATATCTTCCGGCAGTGGTGCGTGGAAGTTTAAGGGTTCTCCGGTGATCGGATGGACGAAGGAGAGCGATGCAGAGTGAAGTGCCTGGCGGGGGAAAGTGCCGGGAGTTTTGTTGTAGAGGGTATCGCCGAGCAGCGGATGGCCGATGTAAGCCATGTGGACGCGGATCTGGTGGGTGCGGCCGGTTTCGAGGTTGAGTTCGAGGTGGGAGAAAACGGAGCAGTGCGCGAGGGTGCGGTAATGGGTTACGGAGCGCTCGCCGGAGGCAAAGTCGACGGTGCGCTGGATGAGGGAGCCGTCGAGGCGGGCGATCGGGGCGTCGATGGTGCCGGATGCAGCGGTTTCGCCGAGGGCGAAGGCCTGATACGTGCGGTGGATTTCGCGGGAGCGCATGGCCTGGGAGAGGACGGCGGCGCTTAAGGCGTGCTTGGCGAGTACGATAAGGCCGGTGGTGTCGCGGTCGAGGCGGTTGATGCAGCGGTAGACGAAGGGTTCACCTTTCTGTTCAAAATACCATGCAATGCCGTTTGCCAGCGTATTTTCATAATTTCCAATCGACGGATGAATCGGCGTATCAGCGGGTTTATCCACAACGAGGATGTCGTCATCCTCATACACAACCGAAAACGGAACCGGCCGCGGCAGAATTCCGTCGGAGGGTTCTGTTTCGACAAGGTGCGTTTCGATCACATCCCCGGCGTGCACGGCCTGGCTCGTCCAGGCGCGGACGCCGTTTCGGAAAATGCCGTCCTCTGTGCGTTTTAAGCCCGTAATAATATGGCGCGAATATCCATGCCGGCGGAGAAACCATTCCACAGTCAGATTTTCCCGTTCCTCCTCCGGCGAAACCACATATGTAAACCTGTGTCCCATACACAAAACCTCCGTTTCTATAGCTTTTTTATCGAATGAACCCCGTCATTTCGGGGCAAAATTTCAAAAAGAGACTTTCCCAGTCTTTCGCAAGTATAGCCGAAAACAGATGGAAAAGCAAGAAACTTACTTTTCTATAGCGAAAATATAAAAAAGTATAAAAGTTTCATGAAATGTCAGAATTTGATTGATTTTAGCGAAAGAAAAGTTTATGCTACTAAAAAAGAAAGAAAATCAAGAAACAGGAGGGGATACAGATGAAGCAGGTGCAAAAACCGAAAAAACCCATAATTTTTTATTATGTAATTGCGCTGATCGTCATTCTGCTGTTAAATCTTCTGCTTTTCCCGAGACTTCTCGAGCCCAAAGTAACAGAAGTTGATTACGGAAAATTTTTGCAGATGGTAGATAACAACGAAATCAGCGAAGTCCAGATCCAGTCAAATGAGATTATTTTCAGCGACAAATCAAGCCCGGCGAATTATTATAAGACGGGTATGATGAATGATTACAAGCTGGTAGATCGTTTATATGAGGCAGGTATTACCGAATTCGGAACGCCGATCATAGAGCAGATGTCGCCACTCATGGAATTTCTTTTAACATGGGTAATACCGATCGTTGTGATGGTTGCGCTCGGACAGTGGCTGATGAAACGCATGACGAGCAAGATGATGGGCGGCATGGGAAATGCGATGAGCTTTGGAAAGAGCAACGCCAAGGTTTATGTACAGTCCGAAACCGGCATTAAATTTGCAGATGTTGCCGGAGAGGATGAGGCAAAAGAAATTTTACAGGAGATTGTTGACTTCCTGCATAATCCCAAAAAATATGAAGAAATTGGTGCAAAAATGCCGAAAGGAGCACTGCTTGTCGGCCCTCCAGGAACCGGTAAAACGCTGCTTGCAAAGGCAGTAGCCGGAGAGGCAAATGTTCCGTTCTTCTCCATTTCCGGTTCTGAGTTTGTCGAGATGTTCGTCGGCATGGGAGCTGCGAAGGTGCGTGACCTGTTCCAGCAGGCAAATGAGAAAGCACCGTGTATCGTCTTTATCGATGAGATCGATACCGTCGGCAAAAAACGTGACGGCGGCGGATTCTCCGGAAACGACGAGCGTGAGCAGACCCTGAACCAGCTGCTTGCCGAGATGGATGGATTCGATGGAAAGAAAGGCGTTGTCATTCTGGCAGCGACGAACCGTCCGGATTCCCTGGACCCGGCACTTCTTCGTCCGGGCCGTTTCGACCGCCGTGTGCCGGTTGAACTGCCTGACTTAAAAGGCCGTGAGGAAATCCTGAAAGTCCATGCGAAAAACATCCGCGTGGGCGACAATGTCGATTACAATGCGATCGCACGTATGGCATCCGGTGCTTCTGGTGCAGAACTTGCCAATATGATCAACGAGGCAGCACTCCGTGCCGTCCGTGATGGAAGAAAATTCGTCACCCAGGCGGATCTGGAGGAGAGCGTTGAGGTTGTCATCGCCGGATACCAGAAGAAGAATAAGATCATGACCGACAAAGAGAAACTGATCGTTTCCTACCACGAGGTCGGCCATGCACTCGTCGCAGCACTGCAGAGCCATTCCGCTCCGGTTACGAAGATCACCATTATCCCGCGTACGTCCGGCGCCCTCGGCTATACGATGCAGGTGGATGAAGATGAGCACAACCTGATGAGCCGCGAAGAGCTGGAAAATAAAATTGCAACGCTGACCGGCGGCCGTGTGGCAGAGGATCTGGTGTTCCATTCCATCACGACAGGTGCTTCGAACGATATCGAGCAGGCAACGAAGGTGGCAAGATCCATGATCACCCGCTTCGGTATGAACGAGGAATTTGGTATGGTTGCATTTGAGACGGTAACGAACCAGTACCTCGGCGGTGACACTTCCCTGGCATGCTCCGAATCGACAGCAGCACAGATTGATGAGAAGGTTGTTGCAGCAGTCAGAAAACAGTACGACAAAGCAGAGCAGCTCTTAAAAGATAACATGCCGAAACTCCACGAGCTGGCAAAATATCTGTATGAGAAAGAGACGATCACAGGTGATGAGTTTATGGAAATCCTGAATTTATCCCCGGATCAGCTCACGACAACGAGAATGGAAACAAACTAAAAAGCGATAAAAGCAGATGAGAATCCCGCGTTACTGTTCACCCAGCAGTGAAACACTTGCTGTTTCACTGCGTAAGAAAGTGATTCACGAATCCCGCGTTTCAAGGCGACTTCAGCCTTGCGCGGGATTCTTTCTTGTGCTATAATGCTGTAATGCGAAATTATGACACAAAAAGACAGATTTTTTTAGGATAGACCAAGAGAACATAAGGAGAAACGCAATGAAGAAAAAACAGGCATGGAAAGTGATGGGTGCTGTCCTTGCGGGCACACTGGTATTTTCCGATGCAGTTCCGCTCCGTGCCAGCGCATCGGCAGGAACGGAAAAAAGCGTAGTACAGAACGAAACTGTCTCCGGAACGGAGAACGGTACAGAGACAAAACGGGCAGCCGTTTATGTGAATCTGAAAACCGGCGATGATACGGCAGACGGTACAACGGCAGAGACAGCAGTAAAAACCGTGGAAAAAGCACAGGAGCTTCTTGCAGTTGCAGCGGCAGAACTGCAGGCGGACGGGAAAACAACCGAAAAAAACACTGCTGCAGATACCAGCAAAACGGCAGCGGAGGAAGCAGCAGAAAAATATCTGGTATTCGTCGGAATGGATGAAAAAGAGCTGGAAACGTATCGAAAGAAACAGCAGAAAACAGACTTCAGGGGAAGAGTAACAGATACCGTTTTTGCGGCAGATGAAATCGTGGTGACAGAAGCCGGATATGAGGCTGTTCTGGCAGCAGAAAAAGCAAAAGAAACGGTTTCGGAAACACCAACGCTTGCGCCAGGCGAGTCTCCGGCACCGGATGCGGCAGAAGATACCGTAACACCAACTCCGGGTCCGACGGAAACGCCGGATGCAGAGCCGACCGCAGAACCAACGGTGACCCCGGACGCAGAACCGACGGAAACGCCGGACGCAGAGCCGACCGTAACGCCGGCGGAGGAACCAACGGCAACTCCGACACCGGATGCGGACAACGGAGAAGATACAGGGGATACACCAACGGCAGCGCCGACACCGGATGCGGAACCGACCGTAACGCCGGAAGTAACTCCGACGACAGCACCGGGCGAGAATACCGATGACAGTGAAAATCCGGAGAATCCGGAAACTCCGGCAGAAGATCCAACCGTGACACCTGCCCCGGATGATACAGCAAAAGACGATCTTGCAGCAGATGATACAAACCAGGACGATACAAACCAGGATAACCAGAACGGAACGGGAAATGATGCATCATCGGACCAGTGGAAACAGGATGAAAATCTGGATGACCTTGTAAAAGATGAAATTCAGAAAGAAAACGAAACCGTAAAAAATTTCGATGAAATTTCCAATCCATCCGGTACGGACAGCACAGAAGACGGCTATCTGATCTCCAATGTCTCTCTTTTGATCCAGCCGGTGGCAGTAAGTCTGTCCAGAAGCCTTGTATCAGAGGAGCAGACGGAAACAGCAGAAGCTGAGACGGCGGACGAAGGCGAGCATGAACTGCTTGCAGCTGCAGAGCAGAAATCCAACCTGAGTGCAGGTGAAATGACAGCAAGTGCAGCCGATGACGTAAGTACGCTGCGTGCCGCAGGAACGATCCTTGTAGGACCGGACAACTACGGAACGAATAAGACATCCACTCCGACTCCGACAGCCACACCGTCGAAGAGCAGCAGTAACAACAGCTCTTCCAATTCCAATACCGGAAGCACAAAGATTCCGCAGAAGAAGACACAGACCACTGTAAGCATCCGCAGCATCCCGGTCAACACCGGCGATGAGACGATGGTGCTTCCGCTGGCGATCAGCTCCGCACTTTCTGCAGCCGTTATGTTCTGCATGGCATTCCTTCAGATGCAGGCAAAACGCGCAAAGAGCATGGCCGCATGGCTGGAATTCAAAAAGAATCATCCGTTTGACGAAGAATAAAGAAACAGGCATATCCGGAAAAGCCATTCCATACATTTACAGTATGGGAGGGCTTTTTCTTATGGAAGAAAAGAAAACATGGGCGGTGGGTGCGGGCAGCGGGATCGGCTGGCTGAAGGCTCTTCTCGTTTCCTATCTGATCTCGGTGCTTCTTCTTTTGCTGTTGTCTTTCCTGCTCTGGAAATTTTCCTGGAAGGAAAGCTGGGTGCAGGCGGGCATTGTGGTGATCTATCTGGCATCAAGCTTTTCCGGCGGAAGAATGGCAGGAAACATGGCGGGAAAACGGCGGTTTCTCTGGGGCATCTGCTTTGGAATCGTGTATTTTGCCATTCTGATCATCGTCTCCGCAGTCTTCCTGCCGGGCGGATTTGCCGGAGCCGGAAGACTTCTGTGGGCGGCAGCAGTCTGTGCCGTCGGCGGAATGGCAGGCGGAATGACGGCACACGGCAGATAAAAGCGGACAAAACAGAACATTTTTTCAAAAAACAGACTTTTAAATTTGAAAAACCTATGCTATAATGGGAAGAGCTAATGGCCGAAGACTATAAAAAAGTCGCGCGTCAACTACAATGAAGGAGGAATGTGCCATGAAACACATCAAAACTTTAAATACAAAAAGCTTACAGAACACTGTAAAAAAAGGTGGATGCGGTGAGTGCCAGACATCCTGCCAGTCCGCATGTAAGACTTCTTGCACCGTAGGCAACCAGAGCTGCGAGCATAAGTAAAAGTAATCCATAAGGACGAGTAAAAGGTGTTCCCAGAACCGGTTTCGCCGGATTTGGGAACATTCTTTTTGCCAGGCACATCAAAAAAAGAGAGAGTTATAGAAAGGAATACCACAGTGATACATTTATATAAAAGCAATGGCTTCAACATGGTGCTGGACGTCAACAGCGGCTCCGTCCATGTTGTGGATGACTGCGTATACGATGTCCTTTCCTGCATGAACGAAGGAAAAAATGCAGAAGAGGCAGCAGAGGCGCTTAGCAGTAAATATGCCGAGCAGGACATCACCGAAGCCAGAGAAGAAATTCAGGAACTTACAGATAACGGCATGCTCTTTACAAAAGACATTTACGAAAACGCAATTGATCAGTTTTCCAACCGTCCGACCGTCGTAAAAGCACTCTGCCTCCACATTGCACACGACTGCAACCTTGCCTGTCGTTACTGCTTCGCAGAAGAGGGCGAGTATCACGGAAGACGTGCGCTGATGTCCCTGGAAGTCGGCAAAAAAGCGCTTGATTTCCTGATCGCAAACTCCGGCAGCAGAAGAAACCTCGAGGTAGATTTCTTCGGCGGTGAACCGCTGATGAACTGGGATGTTGTAAAACAGCTCGTAGCCTACGGAAGAGAACAGGAGAAGTTACATAACAAGAACTTCCGTTTCACCCTGACCACCAACGGTGTTCTCTTAAACGACGAGGTCATGGAGTTCTGCAATAAAGAGATGGGCAACGTCGTATTAAGTATCGACGGAAGAAAAGAAGTTCACGATCACATGCGTCCGTTCCGCAAAGGTGCCGGAAGCTACGATCTGATCGTGCCGAAATTCCAAAAATTCGCTGAGCTTCGTCATCAGGATAAATACTATGTGCGCGGAACCTTCACGCATTACAACACAGACTTTGCAGCTGATGTTCTCCATCTGGCAGACCTCGGCTTCAAGCAGATCTCGGTTGAGCCTGTTGTAGCGCCTCCGACCGAGGACTATGCGATCCGTGAGGAAGACCTTCCGGTGATCTTCGAACAGTACGACATTCTGGCAAGAGAGATGATCAAGAGAGAAAAAGAGGGAAGAGGCTTCAATTTCTTCCACTTTATGATCGATCTGACCGGCGGACCATGTGTTTATAAACGTCTTTCCGGCTGCGGTTCCGGAACCGAGTACCTTGCGGTAACACCGTGGGGCGATTTCTATCCGTGCCACCAGTTCGTAGGACAGGAAGATTTCTGCCTCGGAAATGTTTACGAAGGCGTGAAAAAGACAGAAACTGTCAACGAATTCAAAAAATGCAACGTTTATTCCAAGAAGGAGTGCAGCCAGTGCTTTGCACGGTTCTACTGCAGCGGCGGATGCGCGGCAAACTCCTACAATTTCACAGGTAAGATCAACGATGTTTACGAGATCGGATGCAAGATGCAGCAGAAACGGATCGAGTGTGCATTGATGATAAAGGCAGCTCTGGCCGAAGATTAAAGAAAAGAGGAAAATCGCGACATGATGAAGAAGAAACAGAGTATCATCGCACTCGTCCTGGCAGCCATTGTAACAGTGCTTCTTGGATGGACGATGATCAAAGGATGGGGTCCTACCGGAACCGGTTCGATGAAGAACATCAACCTGGGTCTGGATCTGTCCGGCGGTGTCAGCATTACCTATCAGGCCGTAAAGGACAACCCGACAGACGAAGAAATGTCAGATACCCGCTACAAGCTGGAACAGCGTGCGCAGCAGTACAGCGAAGAGGCACAGGTATATCTGCAGGGCGACAACCGTATCACCATTGAAATCCCGGGTGCAACCGATGCAACCACCATTCTGGAAGAGATGGGTAAACCGGGAAGCCTGTATTTCATCAAACAGACCAACGATGACGGAACAGAAAACTACACCTACGACAGCTCGACCGGCGAGTACGTTCTGAACGGAAAAACTATCGAAGAGCTCGAGGAGGACGGCTCCGTCGTTCTGACCGGTAAAGATGTGGAGAGCGCAGAAGCCATGCATCAGCAGAACTCCACCACAAAAGCAACCGAGAGCGTCGTTCAGCTGAAAATGACCGACGAAGGAAAACAGAAATTTGCAGACGCAACCCAGGAAGCCTACAGCGCAGGAAAGAGCATCGGTATCTACTATGATGAAAAATTCGTCAGTGTACCGAGTGTAAACGCTGTGATTTCCGATGGTACTGCAGTCATCTCCGGCGGAAACATGGACTGGGATGAAGCAACCAGCCTGGCATCCACCCTCCGTATCGGTTCCCTTTCCCTGAAACTTGAGGAGATCAACTCCAGCGTCGTTGGAGCACAGCTTGGATCTGCAGCTGTTTCCACCAGCGTAAAAGCGGGAGCGATCGGCATTGTACTGATTATCCTTTTCCTTGCAATCGTATATCGCCTGCCTGGTATTGCTGCCGGATGGGCACTGCTCATCTATGTTGAGCTGAATCTGATTGCTTTAAATGCATTTGACCTGACATTGACCCTGCCTGGTATCGCAGGTGTTATCCTGTCGATCGGTATGGCGGTCGATGCGAACGTTATCATTTATGCCCGTATCGAGGAGGAGATCGGTGCCGGAAAGACGGTTCATGCGGCAATCCGCGACGGATTCAAGAAGGCAGCTTCTGCCATCCTGGACGGAAACGTGACGACCCTGATTGCAGCAGCTGTTCTGTATGCGCTTGCGAGCGGAAGTGTCCGCGGATTCGCCATGACACTTGCTCTTGGTATTGTTCTTTCCATGTTCAGCGCCATGGTTGTTTCCAGACTGCTGGTCAACAGCCTGTACGGTATGGGACTGAAGGATGCGAAATACTACGGAACCAAGAAAGAGCGCAAGGGATTTCCATTTGTGGAAAAGAGAAAGATCTTCTTCACGATCTCCTGCATTCTGCTGCTTGCCGTTCCGGCCAGCATGATTTTCATGCATCAGACAAAGGGAAGCGCACTGAACTTCGGCCTTGACTTCAAGGGCGGTACTTCCATCAACGTTCCGTTCAACGAGGATTACTCCATCGAAGAGCTGGACAAAGAGGTAGAGCCGGTTGTGGAAGGCGTGACAAAAGATTCCAATATTCAGATGACAAAGGTTGTCGGAGGCAACAATGTCATCATCAAAACACGTTCTCTGACTCTGGAAGAGCGTGAGCAGGTTTACCAGGCAATGGCAGACAATTTCGGTGTCGATACTTCTGAAATCACTTTCGACAACATTTCTTCTACTGTAAGTAAAGAGATGAGCCAGAATGCGATGAAAGCAGTTATCATCGCTGTAGTCTGCATGCTGCTGTACATCTGGATCCGTTTCCGCGACATCCGTTTCGCATCGAGTGCCATCCTTGCACTGATGCACGATATCGCCATTGTATTCGGATTCTATGTGGTATCCCGTATTTCGGTCGGCAGCACCTTTATCGCGTGTATGCTGACGATCCTCGGCTATTCCATCAACAGTACGATCGTCATCTTCGACCGTATCCGTGAGAATCTGCCGGAGTTAAAGAGAGAGCCGATCGAGTCCCTGGTTGACCGCTGCATCACGGACACCCTGACCCGAAGCATTTACAGTTCCCTCACCACCTTTATCACCATCTTTGTTCTGTTCGTGATGGGAGTTTCTTCCATCCGCGACTTTGCAGCACCTCTGATGGTTGGTATCGTATGCGGAGCTTACACTTCTGTCTGCATCACAGGTGCCCTGTGGTATGTGATGAAGCACGTTGGAAAAAACAAATATGTGCCGTCCAAAGCAGTACAGAATAAGACAAAAAATAAATAAAAGCAGCAAAAACCATAAAAAGAGAAACGCCGGACCGGAAAAGTCCGGCGTTTCCTGCTAACAGGAAAGAGGAGAACATATGAAGAAAGAACGCTGGGTAGTTTCGGCAAAACGCGCCGATTTCCAGGCAATTGCGGACCGGTTCGGCATCGATCCCGTCATCGCCCGCCTGATCCGGAACCGGGATGTGACCGGGGAGAAAGAGATCGAAGAATATCTCTTCGGTGATCTGGAGCAGCTCCACAATCCGCTGCTGATGAAGGATATGGAGCGCGCGGCAGATCTGATCGCAGAAAAAATCCGGGAGAAAAAGCCGATCCGCATCATCGGGGACTACGACATCGACGGTGTTACGGCAACGTATATTCTGCTGACCGGATTAAAAGATCTCGGTGCCGATGTGGATGTGCGTATCCCGGACCGGATTGCAGACGGATACGGCTTAAATGAGCATCTTGTGCAGTTTGCCGCGGATGAGGGGCGGGACACGATCGTCACCTGTGACAACGGCATCGCGGCGAGCAGTCAGATCCGTCTGGCAAAAGAGCTCGGCATGACGGTTGTTGTGACGGACCACCACGAGGTTCCGTTTGAGGAGGATGAAAACGGAGAACGCCGCTACATCCTGCCGCCGGCGGACGCGGTTGTCAATCCGAAACAGAAAGACTGTTCCTATCCGTTTCCGGGCCTCTGCGGTGCGGCCGTTGCATGGAAACTGATCCAGACGATGGAGGCAAAAGCAGATATTCCAAAGGAGCACAGCTTCCGCTTTCTGGAATTTGTCGCCATTGCGACGATCGGTGATGTGATGGATCTGCAGGGAGAAAACCGGATTCTTGTAAAAGCCGGCCTTCGGGCGCTCCATAAAACGCAGAACCTCGGCCTGCAGGAGCTGATCCGTGTGCAGGGCATCGAGGCGGAAAACGTGACACCGTATCACATTGGCTTCGTTCTCGGCCCGTGCATCAACGCATCGGGACGGCTTGACACGGCGGAGCATTCGTTAAAACTGCTCTGCGCAAAGACACGTGAGGAGGCCGCAAAGCTTGCCGGGGACTTGAAAAACCTGAATGAAAGCCGCAAAGAGCTGACGCGCCAGGGTGAGGCAAAAGCAATCGAGCTCGTGGAAACCTCCCCGCTGCAGAACGACAAAGTCCTCGTCGTCTATCTGCCGGACTGCCACGAGAGCCTTGCCGGAATCATCGCAGGTCGCCTGCGGGAGCACTTCCACAAACCATCCTTCGTACTCACCAGAAGTGAGGAGGGCGTCAAGGGCTCCGGCCGCTCGATCGAAGCGTATTCGATGTATGAGGAGCTCTGCAAATGCAAAGAACTGATGACGAAATTCGGCGGTCACCCGATGGCTGCGGGCCTTTCCCTCGCAGGAGAGGAGATGATCGAACCGTTCCGCCGGGCACTGAACGATAATTGCACGCTGACGGAAGAGGATTTCGTCGAAAAAGTCGTGATCGATGTGCCGATGCCGATCACCTACATCACCAAAAATCTGATCCGCCAGTTAAGTCTCTTGGAGCCGTTCGGAAAAGGCAACATGAAACCGCTGTTCGCACAGAAAGGACTGACTGTATTAAATTACCGCATTTTTGGAAAGAATAGAAACGTGGTGAAAGTACAGCTTGCCGATGCGGGCGGATACCAGATGGATGGTGTCTATTTCGGTGAGGGAGAAGCGTTCGCCGCATACGTGGATGCACATCCGACCCTCTCGGTAGCGTACTATCCGTCGATCGATACGTGGAACGGACGCGATAAATTACAGATCAATATCCAGAGTTATTTTTAAAGATGCAGAAAAGCCGCAAATACCTGATTTTTCTGCCCTGTTTTCTATCGGAAACGAAATTGACGCAGAAGAATATTGATGCTATACTGTAAGGTGAATTGTCAAACCTTGACGAAACGGAGGAATATTTTATGAAAAAAGTAGAGGATTACGTAAGAAGTATTCCGGATTTCCCGGAACCGGGTATTATTTTCAGAGATGTAACGAGTATCCTGCAGGACGCAGACGGACTGCAGCTTGCCATAGATGAGATGCAGCATTTTGTAGAAGAAGTAGACTGTGATGTAATCTGCGGAACCGAGTCCCGCGGCTTCATTTTCGGTATGCCGATTGCTTACAATCTGCACAAACCGTTCGTACCGATCCGTAAAAAAGGAAAACTTCCTCTGGAGACCGTCGAGGAGAGCTATGACCTGGAGTACGGCAGCGCAACGATCGAGATGCACAAAGACTCCATCAAACCGGGCCAGAAGGTAGTCATCATCGACGACCTGATTGCAACCGGCGGTACCGTGGAGGCTTGTGCAAAAATGATCGAGCGCCTCGGCGGCGAAGTAACCAGAATCGTGTTCCTGATGGAGCTTGCCGGCTTAAAAGGACGCGAAAAACTGGCAAAATATGATGTAAAATCTGTCATCCGTTACGATGGCAAATAACGTATCCAACGAAACGCAGGGGTTAATCATGAGAGCGGAGGATACATATGGAAGAAGAGAAAAGAATCAGTGAAGAAGAATTAAAGAAGGATGTGGCGGCGGCAGAAGCCAGAATCCGCAAGACGGACGATTTTACAAGTCCGGAGGAATTATACGGGGAATTGATCGCTTCTGTGAAAAAATATCATCCATCGGACGATATTTCCCTGATCGAAAAAGCATACCGCGTGGCAGCGGATGCACATAAGGACCAGAAAAGAAAGAGCGGGGAACCGTACATCATCCATCCGCTCTGTGTGGCAATTATCCTGGCAGATCTGGAGCTCGACAAGGAGTCGATCGCGGCAGGCCTTCTGCACGACGTTGTCGAAGATACCGTCATGACCGAAGAAGAGCTGACCGAGGAGTTCGGCCCGGAGGTGTCCCTGATTGTAAGCGGTGTCACGAAGCTGGCACAGCTGAAATATTCTGCGGATAAGGTCGAGGAGCAGGCAGAAAACCTGAGAAAGATGTTCCTTGCGATGGCAAAGGATATCCGCGTTATTCTGGTAAAACTGGCGGACCGTCTGCACAACATGCGGACCGCACAGTACTGGTCGCCGGAGACGCAGAAGAAAAAAGCGCGTGAGACGATGGATATTTATGCCCCGATCGCACAGCGCCTCGGTATTTCCAAGATCAAGGTCGAACTCGATGACCTTTCTCTGAAATATCTGGAGCCGGATGCGTACTATGAACTGGTGCAGAAGGTCAGCATGAAGCGGGAGCAGCGGCAGGAGTTTGTCGATGCGATCGTAAAAGAGGTGACCCGTCATATCCACCAGGCCGGCATTGAGGCAGATGTCAACGGACGAATCAAGCACTTTTTCAGCATCTACAAAAAGATGGTCAACCAGCACAAGACGCTGGATCAGATCTATGACCTCTTTGCGGTCCGCATCATCGTGGAATCCGTCAAAGACTGCTATGCAGCGCTCGGTGTCATCCATGAAATGTACACGCCGATCCCGGGCCGTTTCAAAGATTACATTGCGATGCCGAAGCCAAACCGTTACCAGTCCCTGCATACAACCCTGATCGGACCGAACGGACAGCCGTTTGAGATTCAGATCCGTACTTATGAGATGCACCGGATTGCAGAATACGGTATCGCTGCACACTGGAAATACAAAGAGGCCTCCGACGGCAAGAAACCGGGACCGGAGCAGGAAGAGGAAAAACTGACCTGGCTGCGCCAGATTCTGGAGTGGCAGCAGGACATGGCGGACAACCATGAGTTCATGAACCTCTTAAAGAGCGATCTCGACCTGTTTGCCGACAATGTTTACTGTTTCAGCCCGGCGGGCGATGTCAAAACGCTTCCGGTCGGCTCCTGTGCCATCGACTTTGCTTACTCCGTCCACAGTGCGGTCGGCAACAAGATGGTTGGAGCGAGGGTCAACGGAAAACTCGTGCCGATCGAGACGGAACTTCACAACGGAGACCGCGTCGAGATCATCACCTCGCAGAACTCCAAGGGACCGAGCCGCGACTGGCTGAAAATTGCGAAGAGTTCCCAGGCAAAGAGCCGCATCAACCAGTGGTTCCGCCAGCAGAACAAGACGGACAACATCGTCAAGGGCAAGGAAATGCTCACCAACTATGCAAAGCTGAAGGGCAAAAACCTTGGAATCTATACGAAACCGATGTACGAAGAGGCTGTCATGAGAAAGTACGGCTTCCGCGACTGGGATTCCGTTCTTGCGGCCATCGGCCACGGAGGCTTAAAAGAGGGCCAGGTCCTCAACAAGCTGATTGAGACGTACGAAAAGCAGCATAAAAAAGAGATCACCGACGAGCAGGTGCTCGAGGCGGCATCCGGAGAGAAAGTTCTGCCGGTTGGAAAGAGCAAGGGCGGCATCGTCGTGCGCGGTATCCACGATGTGGCAGTTCGCTTCTCCAAATGCTGCAATCCGATCCCGGGCGATGAGATCGTGGGCTTTGTCACAAGAGGACGCGGCGTGACCATTCACCGCACCGACTGTGTCAATGTCCTGAATCTGCCGGAATCTGAGCGGGCGCGCCTCATTGATGCTGAATGGCAGGCAGAGGACAACGGCGGCTCTCTCTATACCGTGGAGATCAGCGTTTACGCAAACAACCGTACCGGTCTTCTGGTGGATATCTCCAAGATCTTTACCGAGCGGAAGATCGACCTTGCGGCGATGAACGTGAGAACGAGCAAGCAGGGAACGGCTTCCATTGATGTGACGTTCGACGTGCACAACAACGAAGAGCTGAACAGCATCATCGAGAAGGTGCGCCAGGTGGAGAGTGTGATCGATATTCAGAGATCGAGAGGATAAAAAGGAGAAAAGCGTATGATAAAGGTAAATTACCGGGCACTTGGAATGCTCTCGACAAACTGCTACGTTGTGGAAAATCCGGACAGCCAGAAGGTGCTGATCGTGGACCCGGGCGATTCGCCGCTGGAGATTGAACGCCAGATCGATGAGATCGACGGCGACCCGGAGGCCATTCTGCTGACCCATGGCCATTTCGACCATATGCTGGCAGCGGATGCGCTGCGGAAAAAATACCATATCCCGGTCTATGTCCATGAAAAAGAGCAGCACCTGCTGGGAGATCCAAAGGAAAATCTTTCCGGACTCTGGAGCAAACCGTACACGATGCAGGCGGACAAAACCGTAAAAGAGGGCGATGTGCTGCATCTCGCAGATTTTGAAATCCACGTTCTTGCGACACCGGGGCACACGGCAGGCGGTGTCTGCTACTATATTCCGGCAGAGAAAGCACTTTTTTCCGGTGATACGCTGTTCTGCGAGTCCTACGGAAGATACGACTTCCCGACATCCTCCGGCAGAGAGCTGATCGAGTCGGTCAAGCGCCTGTTAAAAGAGCTTCCCGGGGATGTGACCGTGTATCCGGGCCACAACGATGAAACTACGATTGAACATGAAAAGAGGTACAATCCCCTTGCTTAATATCAGCCTTTGTTTTAACAGAAAAGATTTTGAATACGATGTGTATTCCCTGATCAAGGCATTCTATCCGGGCTGTGAGATTACCTCATGGTACGAAGAGGATGGGGCGCTGGACGGGGAATTTGCATACTATGATACGATCACATACGAGGCGGATCAGATCTGTTTTTCGATTGCAGACGAGAAACATGAGACGCTCGCTTCGCAGTGTGAGGCGGTGGAATATGAAAAAGACCGCCATGAAACGAAAAATGTCCTGAAACGGATGGTATACCGCACGCTTTCCGAAGTGAGCGGCAAAGAACTTCCATGGGGCGATCTCACCGGCATCCGTCCGACGAAAATTCCGATGAAGATGCTTGAAGAGGGTAAAAAAAATGTAGAGATTGCGAAATACATGCGCGAAACTTACTACACCAGCCCGGAAAAGACGGCACTTGCGATCACGATTGCCAACCGGGAAAAGGACATTTTAAAGACGATCGACTACGAACACGGTTACAGCCTGTACATCGGCATCCCGTTCTGTCCGAGCATCTGCCTGTACTGTTCCTTCGGCTCCCATGTGTTAAGCCGCTGGGAGCATATGGTAGATCCGTATCTCGATGCACTGATCAAAGAACTGATCTTTATCAGTGAGAACATGAAGGATTACACCCTTGATACGATCTACATCGGAGGCGGTACGCCGACCACGCTGAATGCGGCACAGATGGAGCGCCTGCTCACGAAAGTGACAGAGCTCTTCCCGATGGAGCAGGTGCAGGAGTTCACCGTGGAGGCAGGACGGCCGGATACGATCAATGAGGAGGTCTTAAAAGCCATCCGCAAATTCCCGGTCACCCGTATTTCGATCAATCCACAGACCATGAACCAGGAAACGCTGGATCTGATCGGACGCCACCATACCGTGGAGGAGATCGAGGAGAAGTTCCGCATGGCGCGTTCCCTTGGATTTGACAACATCAACATGGATCTGATCGTCGGTCTGCCGGGCGAGGACAAGGAAAAAGTGGCGCATACGTTGGAAAAAGTGGAAGCGCTGAATCCGGATTCCCTGACCGTCCATTCCCTTGCGTTAAAGCGTGCAACGAGACTCAACCTGTTCAAAGACAAATATCAGGAGATCTCGTTTGAAAACTCTGCCGAGATCATGAAAATAACGATGGACAGCGCACACCGCATGGAGATGGGACCGTATTACATGTACCGCCAGAAAAATATGGCGGGTAACTTTGAGAATGTCGGCTACTCCCGCGAAGGAAAAGCAGGCATCTACAACATCCTCATTATGGAGGAAAAACAGTCCATTCTGGCCGCGGGAGCCGGAGCGTCCACGAAATTCGTGTTTGAACACGGAGAGCGCATTGAGCGGGTGGAGAACGTGAAGGATCTGAAAAACTACGTGGAGCGTATCGATGAAATGATCGAGAGAAAGCGTATCGGAATGGAGAAGTATCTGCCAAAATGAAAGAAAATTCCAGTCAGCAGCTTCACATGCTGCGCTATACCCTGACCGAGCAGCTCATCCATGGCATGGAAGTGAGCAATTTAGCTTACGATCTTGCGCGGGAACTGGGGTATGAGAAAGAAATCTGCTATGAGCTTGCAAAAGCGGGCGTTCTCCACGATATCGGAAAGATTGTACTGGAGAATTACGTAGAAGAACAGGATACGCTCGTCGTCGAGGAGATGCGCTTTGTGCGGACCCATTCCACACTGGGCTATGAACTCCTGCAGGGACGCGGCTACTCCGATTTTGTGCTGGAGAGTATTCTGTATCACCATGAAAATTATGACGGAACCGGGTATCCGGCCAATCTGGCGGGAGAAAAGATTCCGTTTGGGGCGCGTATCTTACGCATCTGTGATGTGTACTGCGCGCTGACCTCTGACCGCCCGTACCGGAGTGCATTTCCGCGGGAACAGGCGATGGAGCTTATGACAGAAGAAGTCAAAAATTTCGATCTGAAAATGTTCCTGGCATTTCAGAGAGTGATCCACAGCGGCAGCCGGAAAGCGATCGAGCTTTCTGATGTCGATGAATTGATCCAGGAAATCATAAAGGAGAAAACAGAAAATGGCATTAAAAAAGAAACCGGTTACCGGAATGAAAGATATTTTACCGAAAGAAATGGCAATCCGTGACTACGTGATCCGTCTGATCAAGGAAACTTACGGAACCTTCGGCTTTACCTCCATGGAGACCCCATGCGTGGAGCACATCGAAAACCTGAACAGCAAACAGGGCGGCGAGAATGAGAAACTGATTTTCAAGATCTTAAAAAGAGGAGAGAAGCTGAAACTCGAGACCGCTGAGAAAGAAAACGATCTCGTAGACAGCGGCCTGCGTTATGACCTGACCGTTCCGCTCTGCCGTTACTATTCCAACAACGCAAACGAGCTTCCGTCCCCGTTCAAAGCACTTCAGATGGGAAATGTATGGCGTGCAGACCGTCCGCAGAGAGGAAGATACCGCCAGTTCATGCAGTGCGATATCGATATCCTCGGCGAGCCGACCAACCTCGCAGAGATTGAGCTGATCCTTGCTACCACCACACTGCTTGGAAAACTGGACTTCAAGAACTTTACGATCCGTATCAATGACCGCCGCATCTTAAAAGCAATGGCAGCCTACAGCGGATTCCCGGAGGAGTCCTATGACACCGTATTTATTATCCTCGATAAGATGGATAAAATCGGTTTTGAGGGCGTTGCCAAAGAGCTCGAGGAAGCCGGCTTTGCAAAAGAGTCCGTAGAGAAATACCTGAAAATGTTCGAGGAGATCACCCCGGATACCGCAGGCGTAGAGTACTGCCGTGAGAAACTCGAGGGATTCCTTGAAAAAGAGTACGCAGACGGCCTGAAGACCATCATCGACAGTGTTAATGCCGTGAAGACCGCAGAATTCAAGATCGCTTTCGATCCGACTCTGGTGCGCGGAATGTCCTACTACACCGGACCGATCTTCGAGATCGCTATGGATGAGTACGGCGGATCTGTCGGAGGCGGCGGACGCTACGATGAAATGATCGGAAAATTCACCGGAAACCAGACCTGCGCATGCGGATTCTCCATCGGATTTGAGCGTATCGTTATGCTTCTGCTTGAGAGAGATTACCAGATCCCGGGCGCACAGAAGAAAAAAGCGTACCTGATCGAGAAAAACATGCCGGCAGAGGGAATGCAGAAGATCATTCAGCAGGCGACAAAAGAGAGAAGTGAAGGCACGGCCATCAACATCGCCGTGATGAAGAAGAACAAGAAATTCCAGAAAGAGCAGCTTGCCAGCGAGGGCTACACTGAGATCGAAGAATTTTTTGTTGACAAAATGTAAGGAATATCCAATAATAGTAATCGCATGAAAAAACGATGTGCTGCGGATGCAGATTCTTTGTGTCCGCAGTTCCAAATAGGAGGAACAAGAAAATGGCTGAATCCATGAAAGGCCTGAAGAGAACCTGCCGCTGTGCGGAAGTCACAAAAGCAGATATCGGAAAAAAAGTAACCCTGATGGGCTGGGTACAGAAGAGCCGTAATAAAGGCGGAATTATTTTCGTCGATCTGCGTGACAGAAGCGGTATTATGCAGATTATCTTTGAGAACGGTCCGATCAGTGAGGAAGGTTTTGAAAAAGCAGCAAAACTGCGCAGCGAGTTCGTTATCGCCGTAGAAGGTGAAGTTATGGCCCGCTCCGGCGCGGTCAATGAAAACCTGGCAACAGGAGAGATCGAGGTAAAGGCTGAGTCCTTACGCATCCTTTCCGAGGCAGAAACCCCGCCATTCCCGATTGAGGAGGATTCCAAAACAAGAGAAGAGCTCCGTCTGAAATACCGTTATCTGGATCTGCGTCGCCCGGATATCCAGAGAAACCTGATTATGAGAAGCAAAGTGGCAATGCTCACCCGTGAGTTCATGTCCAAAGAAGGCTTCCTTGAGATCGAAACCCCGATGCTGACGAAATCTACACCGGAAGGCGCCAGAGATTACCTGGTACCGAGCCGTGTTCATCCAGGCAGCTTCTACGCACTGCCGCAGTCTCCGCAGCTGTTCAAACAGCTTCTGATGTGCTCCGGCTATGACCGTTATATCCAGATCGTAAAATGTTTCCGTGACGAGGACCTGCGTGCCGACCGTCAGCCGGAGTTCACCCAGATCGATATGGAGCTTGCTTTCGTTGATGTAGATGATGTTATCGATGTCAATGAGAGACTGCTGGCACATCTGTTCAAAGAGGTGCTCGGCGTTGAGGTACAGCTCCCGATCCAGAGAATGACCTGGAAAGAGGCTATGAACCGTTTCGGTTCCGACAAACCGGACCTGCGTTTCGGTATGGAACTGGTTGATGTTTCCGAGACCGTAAAAGATACCGAGTTCGTTGTATTTAAGGGCGCACTTGAAAACGGCGGTTCTGTCCGCGGTATTAACGCAAAGGGACAGGGCGCAATGCCGAGAAAGAAAATCGACAAGCTCGTTGAGTTTGCGAAAGGTTACGGTGCAAAAGGTCTTGCATACATTGCAATCCATGAGGATGGAAGCTGGAAATCTTCCTTCTCCAAATTTATGACAGAGGAGCAGATGGAAGCCCTCATCAAAGCCATGGACGGACAGGCTGGAGACCTTCTTCTCTTCGCAGCAGACCGCAACAAGATTGTTTGGAACGTTCTTGGCGCACTTCGTCTGGAACTGGCAGAGCAGATGGGACTGCTCGACAAGAACGAGTACCGTTTCGTATGGATTACCGAGTTCCCGCTTCTGGAGTGGTCCGATGAGGAGAACCGCTTCACTGCAATGCATCACCCGTTCACCATGCCGATGGACGAGGATCTGCCGCTTCTGGACACCGATCCGGGCGCAGTTCGTGCAAAAGCTTACGATATCGTCCTGAACGGCACTGAGATCGGAGGAGGAAGCGTTCGTATTCACCAGAACGATGTGCAGGAGAAGATGTTTGAGATGCTTGGTTTCACAAAGGAACAGGCACATGAGCGATTTGGTTTCCTTCTGGATGCTTTCAAATACGGAGTTCCGCCTCACGCCGGACTGGCTTACGGACTGGACCGTCTCGTTATGCTGATGGCAAAAGAGGACAGCATCCGCGACGTCATCGCATTCCCGAAGGTAAAAGATGCTTCCTGTCTGATGACTGAGGCTCCGTCACCGGTTGACGCAGCACAGCTGGAAGAGCTTGGTCTTGAGGTTGAGCCGCAGGCAGAAGAAGAGACAACAGAAGAGTAAAGCTTAGATAAATTTACAGAACAGACAATTCCGTGAAGGTGCGGAGTTGTCTGTTTTTTTTTTTTTGCTAACTCTTCAGAGCCATGCGAAATTTTAAGAAAAAATGCGAATCATGCTTGCATGAATGAGCAGTTTTTCTTGGAATTTCATATGGCGAGAAGCAACATTGAGATGCAGCGCAGCGGAATCGAGATGGATCTCTTCAGAGCCATGCGAAAAGTCAAAATTCTATTTTCAGAAAAAATCCAGTATTTACTTAAAAAAGAGTAAGGAAAAAGTAAGAAAACAAAAAACAAAATGTGATACGATAGAGCTAACTTGGGAAAACTGAAAAATTCTTTGCAAAAATAGAAAAGTGGGAGGAAGCGTATGAAGAAAAAAGTAATCGCGATTGTGTGTGCAGTCGCAGTGCTGGCGGCAGCCGGAGGGGGAGTGACATGGCATTTCCTTGGAAACAGTACAAAAGAGGACGATAACGTCGTCTATGTCAATACTGTAAAAGCCCTGACCAATCTGGGAACCGGAAATGGAATGGAAAACCGCTATGCCGGTGTTGTGGAGTCGGAAAATACCTGGAAGGTAGAGAAAAACAGCGAGAAAACGGTAAAGGAAGTTTATGTGGAAGTCGGTCAGGAGGTTCAGGTCGGAACACCGCTGTTCTCCTACGATACCGAGAAATTCCAGAGTGACCTCGAGCAGGCGCAGCTGGATCTGGAACGCATAAACAATGAACTTTCAAGTATGAATACCAATATCGACCAGCTTTACAAAGACAAAAAGCAGGCATCAAAAGACCAGCAGGCAAGCATCACACTGGAAATTCAGGAAGCGGAGCTGGATTTAAAGAAAAAAGAATATGAAGGAAAATCAAAACAGGCGGAGATTGATAAATTAAACGATAACATCACCAATGCGACCGTGATCAGCGAAATCGCCGGTGTTGTAAAATCAATCAACAACGATGACAGCAGCGCCGGCGCTTACTCCGGTGACAACTCCGACAATTCCTTCCTGACCGTTCTTGCAACGGGAGATTTCCGTGTAAAAGGCCAGATCAATGAACAGAATATGAGCGACGGTTCGATTACCGAAGGAAGCCAGGTGATCGTGCATTCTCGTGTAGATGAGAATCAGACCTGGACTGGAACCGTGACAAAGATTGATCGGGAAAATGCACGGACAGGAAGCAATAACGTTTACAGCAGTTCAGGAGACAGTATGACGCAGTCAAGCAACTATCCGTTTTATGTGCAGCTCGACGGAACGAACGGCCTGATGCTCGGCCAGCACGTTTACGTAGAGCCGGATATCGGCCAGCAGGAAGTCAAAACAGGAATCTGGCTGTCCGATTACTTTATCAACGATGTCGACAGCAACCCTTACGTCTGGGCCGATGATGGAAACGGCAAACTGGAAAAACGAAGCGTAACGCTGGGAACACACGATGAAAATATGATGGAATATCAGATCACTGATGGTCTTAAAGAGGAGGATGCCATCACCTTCCCGGAGGATGGACTGGAAGAGGGCATGAAGACCGTTGTTAGTACCGATGGTTCGCTGGGACAGAGCAATCCGGCCGGCGGCGAGGATGACGGAATGGAGGATGACGGTATGCTTGACAACGACGATGGAATGGTCGACGATGGTATGACGCAGGATGAAAACGGCATGGTCGACAATACCATGGACGGCGCAGAGTACAGCGGTGAGGAAGATACAACGAACGTGATCGGCGGCGCCGACAATGGTGAGGCAGAACCGGCAGAAACACAGGAAGCCGGATCAGCAGATGACGGGGAGGTGCAGCCGTGATTCTGGAATTAGAGAATATCTGTAAAGAATATATGCAGGGCAAAATCCCGGTTCCGGTTCTGAAAAACATCAACTTCTCCATGGAAGAAGGCGAGTACGTTGCGATCATGGGTCCTTCCGGTTCCGGAAAAACAACACTGATGAATATTGTCGGCTGCCTCGACCAGGCGACGAGCGGACGGCTGATCCTCGACGGACAGGACATCAGCAAATGCAGTGACAATCAGATGTCGGACATCCGCCTGCAGAAAATCGGCTTTGTCTTCCAGAACTTCCAACTCCTTGCAAGACAGAGCGCAATGGAAAATGTATGCCTGCCGTTGACGTACGCGGGCGTGCCGAAAAAAGAGAGAAGAGAGCGGGCAGCGATTGCCCTCGAGCGGGTGGGGCTCGGCGACCGTATGAGTTTCAAACCGACCCAGCTCTCCGGCGGACAGAAACAGCGTGTGGCGATTGCAAGAGCAATTGTCAATCATCCGAAAATTCTGCTGGCTGATGAGCCGACCGGAGCGCTCGACTCCCATTCCGGCGAGCAGGTCATGGAGCTGTTCCAGAGCCTGAACGACGAGGGCGTCAGCATCTTGATGATTACACATGACGCGGAGATCGCATCGATGGCACAGCGCACCGTGGAGATCCGCGACGGAATGATGAAATCGAAGGAGGTGGCCGAAACATGAAAAAAGGAAAAGCAGCAAAGAAAGCCGCGATTGCAGTTGTGACCGCAGTTGCCGTGGGCGGTGTCAGTGTCGGCGGTTATTACGGCATCCGCCAGGCGCAGAAGACGACCGTAAAAGTGTATCCGGTCAGTGACTTTACGAGTGGTTACTGGGGAGACAGCATGAACATGGAAGGCCAGATCACTTCGACGGCTTCCCAGAACATCTATCTTTCCGACAGCCAGACCATTTCCCAGGTTCTCGTCAAAGAGGGCGATGTGGTAAATGCCGGAGACACGCTGATGACATACGATACCAGCATGATCGAGCTGGATCTGGAAACGCAGCAGTTACAGCTTGCACAGACAAAGCTGAAAATCCAGCAGAGTGAAAAAGAACTGGAAAAGCTGAAAAAGACAAAACCGGTATCGGATACGCCGCTGAATCCGGTGGAGCCGGATTTCCCGGATTTTCCAGATGAACCCATCGATCCGGATTTCCCGGACGAACCGATTCCGACCCCAGAACCGGAGCCGACGTACGAGGATGCTGTTCTGTACAGCAGTACGAATAAGCTTGTATTTGGTTCCAAACCATACAAAGGAGAAGGAACGCAGGAAGACCCATACACCTATCTCTGCGCACCGGGAACAGTCCTGACAGGCGGATTCCTGAATCAGATGGCAGGATACGCGGATGAAAAGGGAACGAAAAAAGAAGAGGGCAGCGAAGGATACTGGTTCCGCCTGGAGATTCATGAGGAAAACAAAGCCGCAGAGGCGCTGGAAACCGTGTGGGAGCAGGATGGAACGAAGATTGCGAAAGCATACGAGACTTCGTATGAAGCAGTCCTGAGTCTGAAAGAATCCGAATCGGCGGATGCACCGGAAATAAAAATCACCACGCCGCTTGCCAACACAGAGGTGGCAGAGAGCGGCGAGCTGAAGCTGAAAATCGGAATCAATGAGAAGAAAGATACCGAAGAGAAGCCGGATGATACGAAGCCTTCCGAGGGTGATGATTCTGGTGAGTCCGGTGATGACAGCAAAGCGGACGGAACAGAAGAGAAGGCGGATGAGAAAGCCGACGATAAAACGGATGATAGAACCGAGAGTCCGTCCGAGGACGATGTGACACAGCCGGGTGAAGCCGGAAATGGAAGCGGTGAGGCAGACGATTCCACGGAAAACACCGAAACGGATGTCACTTACACATACGTCTGGAAACACAACGGAAAGACAATCGACGGAGATTTTAAGGATACTTACACAAAAGAAAACATCACAAAAGAGGATGCCGGAATCTATACAGTAGAAGTGACAGCGAAAAATGACAAGGGTACTTCCATGGCAGTCAGCACTGCAAATGTGGCGGTAAAAGAAGGAACGATTACCCCGACACCAAGTGTAACTCCGACCCCGAGCGTTACGCCGGGACCGAGTGTAACTCCAGAGCCGACCGCCAGCCCGGAACCAAGTACAACACCGATTCCGACCACAGAGCCGGTTCCAACAGAAACTCCGGTGCCGAGCGAGACCCCAGTTCCGACGGAAACGCCGACGCCGACCGAAGCCCCGGCAGAACCAGAAGCGGAACCGCAGAGCGAAGATGCGCCGGAAGCAGTGCAGACGACAGCAAAAACCGTATTCTACGGTGAAAAAGCATCGGTACAGTCCCTCTTTACATCATCCACAGGAAGCAGCGCAAATAACAATACTTCTTCCGGTGATGATACCCAGATGACCTACACAAAAGATGAGTTGAAAAAAGCCATCAGCGAAAAAGAAAGCCAGATCCGTAATCTGAAGCTGGATCAGAAGGAAGAGGAACTCAAAGTCAAAAATACGCAGAAATCCCTGGATTCCCAGACCGTAAAAGCGACGATCAGCGGTGTGGTAAAGAAGGTTGGAAATGCAGAAAACCCGTCCAACGACGGAAGCGCCTTTATCCAGGTCAGCGGAAACGAAGGTCTGTACGTGCGCGGCTACTTAAGCGAGACGTATCTCGATCAGGTAAAAGTCGGCGATGAACTCAACGTGACTTCTTGGTCTTCGGGTGCTTTTGCAGCGGCAACCGTAACCGAGATTTCTCCGTACCCGACAACAAGCTACATGTCCTACAGCGAGACACCAGCCTCCTTCTATCCGTTCACAGCCGTTATCCCGGAAGGCGGAGAAGGGTTTGAAAACGGTGACTGGATCGAGATTGCAATCACTGTCGGAAACGATGTAGAAAACGGCAACGGCCTGTACGTCAGCAAAGAATTCATCCGCGAGGAAAACGGACAGAAATTCGTTTATATCCGGGATGAAAATGATAAATTAAAGAAACAGAATGTGGTAACCGGAAAACTTCTGTGGGGCAGTTATTACGAAGTGAAGAGCGGTCTTTCCGAAGAGGATTACATTGCATTTCCGTACGGCAAAACCGTGGTGGAAGGCGCAGACACGAAGGAATCCAGTTCATCGGATTATTACAACAGTTAAGGAGGCGCATTATGTTAGAAAATGTAAGACTTTCCTTTCAGGGAATCTGGTCACACAAAATGCGTTCCTTCCTGACGATGCTGGGTATTATCATCGGAATTGCATCGATCATCTCAATTGTCTCCACGATCAAGGGAACGAATGAACAGATCAAACAGAACCTGATCGGAGCCGGAAACAACAACGTGACCGTCAGCTTAAAGCAGGGCGACGGCGATTACTGGATGGACAACGGACTGCCAAGCGGCGTGTCGAAACTGTCTGATGATCAGAAAAAGCGGATCCGCGAGCAGGATCAGGTGGAAAATGCATCGTTTTACACCGAAAGAACGTATGTGAGCGGCATCGCAAAAGGAAACACAACACTGGACAGTGCGAAGGCGCTTGGCGTGGATGAAAATTATCTGTCGACGTGCGGATATCAGATTTATCAGGGACGCGGCTTTGTGGAGAGCGATTTCTCGAAGACCCACAAAGTTGTCCTCCTCGACGATACCGCAGTGCTGACACTCTTCCCGGATGAGTCGCCGGTCGGCAAAACGATCGAGATCATGGGAGAGCCGTTCACGGTGATCGGCGTGATCAAAAAAGCCGATTCGTTCCAGCCGGTCATCAATTCCAGAGATGACTACTATACGTACAATCAGGAATCCTATCCGCTGGTGCTGATGCCGGATGTCTGCTGGCCGATCGTATTCCAGTATGATGAACCGGAAAATGCCGTTGTGATGGCAAAAACAACCGAGGATATGAGCACGGTGGGAAAGACAACAGCGGATATCATGAACGAATCCGTGACCAATACAACGGATTCTCTTTCCTATCAGGCAGAGGATCTGCTGGAGAAAGCAAAGAGTCTGCAGGAGTTAGGTCAGAGCACGAACCAGCAGCTGATCTGGATCGCGAGCATTTCGCTTCTGGTCGGCGGTATCGGTGTTATGAATATTATGCTGGTATCTGTAACGGAACGTACAAGCGAGATCGGCCTGAAAAAGGCGATCGGAGCAAGAAAACGCAGAATTCTGTTCCAGTTCCTGACCGAGGCGGCGGTGCTCACCAGCATCGGCGGACTGCTCGGCGTGCTGGGCGGCATTATCATGGCACAGGTGATTTCGAGGGTATCGCAGACGCCTGTGGCGATCAGTATTCCGGCAATCATTTTCTCCGTGGTCTTCTCCATGGTGATCGGTATCGTATTCGGACTGCTGCCGTCGGTAAAAGCAGCGAACCTGAATCCGATCGATGCGCTGCGAAGAGAATAGAACAAAAAAGAGTTGAAAAATCCGTGCGGGTACAGCGTAGGTGCTGGATCCGTGCGGATTTTTTGTGCGGCGTGTGCGGATGAAACTTAAGATCTTTACTTTTTGCGGAAAGTCGGTTATACTGGAAAATAAGCGCAATTTGCGGCGCAGCAAAGAGGCATTCGAGTTTCAGATTCGGTATGTTTATGAAAATATAAGAAAGATTCAAAGACATTTCACATTCGTTTATGGTATAATCAAACAAGAGTATGACCAACGAAAAGGAGTATACGCGAATGAATATTTTGTTTTTTATCACACCGAAAAGTGAAACGGCTTATCTGTATGACGACTGCTCACTTCGGCAGGCCATCGAGAAGATCGAATATCATAAATACACGGCGGTTCCGGTACTGAACAAAAAGGGCTGCTACGTGGGAACACTGACGGAAGGAGATCTGCTCCGCATCATAAAAGAACGGTATCTGCTGAATTACCATGAAGCAGAGGATATCCCGCTCTGGCAGGTTCCAAAACGGTGGAATTATGAGTCCGTCAACATCAACAGCAACATCGAGGACCTGATCGAGATGTCCATGCGGCAGAATTTCGTTCCAGTTGTGGATGACGAGGGAATCTTCATCGGCATCATCCGAAGAAGAGATATCATCCAGTACTGTTATCAGAAAAGCGGCATCAAAGAAGAGGAAGAAGCCCGGCGCAGCGCGCGGAAACAAAACGCAGAACAGATGATTCTGCAGTAAAGAAGAAAATGAGGGAAACATTATGAAAAAACTGATCGATCTTATCCAGGAAGAGCTGGTAAAAGCCTTTACCGCTGCGGAGATGGACCCGTCCTATGCAAGGGTTTCCGTTTCCAACCGCCCGGATCTGTGCGAATACCAGTGCAACGGCGCAATGGCAGCTGCAAAAGCATACCACAAAGCACCGATCCAGCTGGCTGAAGCAGTTGTAGAAAAAGTGACCGATCACAGCGTGATCGGTGAAATTGAAGCCGTAAAACCGGGATTCATCAACCTGAAAATCAACCCGGAATTTCTGGCAGATTATCTTTCCAAAATGCAGAACGACGAAGATCTTTCTGTAGAGAAAGCAAAAAATCCGAAAACCATCATCGTAGATTACGGCGGAGCAAACGTGGCAAAACCGCTTCACGTCGGCCATCTCCGTTCCGCGATCATCGGGGAAAGCATTAAGCGTATGGGACGCTTCATGGGCCACAACATGATCGGTGACGTTCATCTTGGAGACTGGGGTCTGCAGATGGGACTGATCATCACCGAGCTGCAGGAGCGCCATCCGGAGCTTGTTTATTTTGATGAGTCCTTTACGGGAGAGTACCCGGAGGAAGCACCGTTTACGATCAGCGAGCTCGAGGAGATTTATCCTTGCGCAAGCGGCAAATCGAAAGAGGACGAGGACTATAAGAAACGTGCACTCGAGGCAACGAGAGAGCTGCAGCAGGGCAGAAGAGGATATCGTGCGATCTGGAAACACATTATGAACGTTTCTGTTGCCGATCTGAAAAAGAACTATGGAAACCTCGACGTTCATTTCGATCTGTGGATGGGTGAGTCCGATGCACAGGAGTACATTCCAGACATGGTAGATTACCTGAAAGACAATGGTTATGCACATTATGACCAGGGCGCACTCGTTGTTGATGTCAAAGAAGAGACAGACACAAAAGAGATCCCGCCGTGCATGATCTTAAAATCCGATGGGGCAGCTCTGTATGATACGACAGACCTGGCAACCATCATCCAGCGTATGAAACTGTACAAGCCGGACGAGATCTGCTATCTGGCAGACAAACGTCAGGAGCTTCACTTCGTACAGTGTTTCCGCTGTGCAAGAAAAGCAAAACTGGTGAATGATGATACCGTTCTTTCCTTTATCGGCTTTGGTACCATGAACGGAAAAGACGGAAAACCGTTCAAGACCCGTGAGGGCGGCGTTATGCGTCTGGAGCGTCTGATCGGCGAGATCAACGATGAGATGTATCAGAAGATCGTGGAGAACCGCAGCGTAAAAGATACGGATGCAAGAGGAACGGCACAGATTGTCGGACTGTCTGCTATTAAATACGGTGACCTGTCCAACCAGGCATCGAAAGATTATGTATTCGATGTTGAGAGATTTACTTCCTTCGAGGGAAACACCGGTCCGTACATCCTGTACACGATCGTTCGTACAAAATCCATCCTCGGAAAATATAAAGAAGAGGGAAATGAACTGAAGAAAGGCGCACTTCTGGCACCGAAGAGCGACAGCGAGAAAGCTCTGATGCTTTCCGTATCCCGTTTCAACGGCGTTGTGGAGAACGCATTCGAGGAGAAAGCACCGCATAAGATCTGTGCTTATATCTACGAGCTTGCAAACGAGTTCAACCATTTCTACCACGAGACCAAGATCTTAAGTGAGCAGGATGAGGCAAGAAAAGCATCTTACCTGGCACTGCTGGATCTTGTCCGCGAGGTACTTGAGACCTGCATCGACCTGCTGGGATTCTCGGCACCGGAACGGATGTAAAACGCCAGGGGATCAAACTTAAAAGTCCGACGCAAGCTTGCTTGCAGGAGGATTTTTGAGCTTGAGACCCGAAAAAATATGAGTAAGTAGCCATTTTTCGAAGAAAAATGAGCGGATTACGAATATTTTTGAAGATTGCGGGAGCACGAAGTGCGGAGCAATCTGGCGTTGCGCGGAGTCAAGAGGGAAAAAATAGATAAAAAACAGGCGATTTTTTTGGCAGCCGTCGGCTTCTGTAGTTCTTGCAGAAACGGCGGCTGTTGTGTTATACTTACATCACGATTTTTCATCCGCTTGGACATTCGTCCTGAAAAATCGATTCTATATTACTCTATCGAAGAGCCATTCGGCTCAATTTATATCCATGTACAAAAACAGAATATCGGACTGACAAACACTTTGACGTAAAAAGAGGAGGCGGGATCATTGGAAAAGTAGAACTTCCGGGAGGGAAGTATCGCCTGCTGTCAGTGCTCGGAAGAGGGGCAACGTCTGTCGTTTATCTTGCAGAGAAAACTGGATCCGGAAAGCGGTATGCAGTCAAGGTAAGTATATGTGACAGGGAAAAACTGCGCCGGGAAGCGTTTCTTTTACAGAAGTTTTCATATCCCGGGATTCCCTGTGCGGTGGAACTTCTGGAAAGTAGGACAAAAAGCTTTCTGGTGATGGAAGCTGTAAACGGAAAATCTATCGGACAGCGTATGCGTAAGGGAGAACGGTTTTCCAGCCGGGAAATTCTGAAAACGGGAATTGCCCTGAGCGGGATTCTTTGTTATCTCCATGCACAGAACCCGCCGGTTTTCTACCGGGATCTGAAGCCGGACAACGTGATGATAACAGAGCGTGGTGAAATATACCTTGTGGATTTCGGTGCAGCCGGAACAGAAGAAACGGGTGTGGAAGTCCGTTATGGAACCCGCGGTTATGCAGCGCCGGAGCAGTATGACGGGAAGTGTGACGCCCGTTCCGATCTTTATGCACTCGGCGCACTGCTTGCGGCAATGGCGAAGCATGCGAAAAAGCGGCAGAAAAGAGGACTCTGGCGGGTGATGGAAAAGTGTATGCAGAAAAAGCCGGAGGAGCGGTATGCGTCTGCCGGAGAAGTCAAAAAGGCACTGCGGCGGCTGGAAAGAAAGCGAAAAGGCAGGAAGACTCTGCGGATCTTTGCAGTTTTTGCTTTTCTGACAGGAGGAGCGGCTGCAGTTGCCAGCAGGATGCCATGGGGGCAGTTTCCGGCGGCAGACGAATGGGAGGAGCAGGGAGATCTCTGGTTCTGCGGAAATCCGGTGGAAGAAGGCAGTCTGCCGAACTACCAGAAAGCGCGGGAAGCGTTCTTAAAGGCAGACCATCTCAGTCAGGCGGGGCGTGTGGAGCAGGAACTTGTGGAATACTGTCTGGCGGATGATGCGGCAAGGGAAAAAATGCAGATGGAGCCATTGCTGGCTGAATTTTATGATGACACGCAGCAGGAGCCGGAAAAAGAAAAACGCTGCCGCAGATATCTTGCTGTTGCAGGAATGTATTTCAGTTTTTCCGAAGAACTGGCGCGTGAAAATGACACAGATGCCATGCGGAAAGGAATCGAAGTGCTGGAAAAGGCCGCAGGCGAGAATATGGAGGGGCAGTGGGAGGCGGTTATCTGGCAGAGACTGGCGGATGCGTGCTATCTTGGCGGAAAATCCGGGGATGGGGAAAGAGAACAGGACTGGTGCCAGGAGAGCTTTCTCTATTACGAACGGCTTCTGTGCAGCAGACAGGATGGAAACCGGCGGAAAAATCTGCTCAGGGCTGCAGAGCTGGCACTTCAGTTCGACATGCAGGAAAAAGCAGAACAGTACCTCAACGAGGCAGCAGAAATTCTGGGAATGGAGGAGGACATTTTTTATCAGCAGATCAGAAAAAGATGGGAGGAAGCAGGATGAGAAAAAAGACCATATGCGCAATGATGACAGGATTCCTGGCAGTCCAGGGAATCGAAGTCCACGCGGAGACACAGCAGACGACAGGCGAGGCCGCAAGTGCGGTGGAAAGCGTGGAATTAGAAGCTGAAATCATCGAGAACAGTGATGTGACAGATGCGGACGGGAAAGCCGGACCGGAGGAACTGCTGCCGGACGAAAAGTCAGAAGAAGAACCGCCTATAGAAGAGAAACCAGAGCAGGAACCAGAGCCGCCGGAAGAGAAAACAGATCCGGCAGAGATCGGAAAGAAAGAGACAGAAGGAGAAGAAAAAATGCTTCCCCCGACGGTAATTCCGGATCCGGAGAAAGAACCAGCGGAAAGGTGGGAAGAAGAGGAGGAAGAAATTTCGGAAGATTCAGAATCGGGGAAGCCAGAAGAATTACCGGAGGCAGGAGATATGGGTTCCGGGGAATCGGAATCAGAGGAAGGATGTGAAGAAACAGATACAAAAGAATCAGAGACAGAAGAGTCAGATTCGGAGAGAACGGATTTTGGAGAAATGGACACAGAAAAACCAGATTATGAAGATACAGGTTCAGAAAAATCCGGAACGGAAAATTTGATGCCAGAAGATCCGGAACCGGAAAAGCCTGATATGGAAGAAACGAAGCAGGAATCTCCGTCAACCGAAAAAGAGTCAGAAAATCAAACCTCGGAAACAAAAGCACCAGAAAAAGAGGAGCCTACCGTAATGCCAGATGCCGGAAAGTCAAACACAGAAAAGCAGGAACAAACGGAGCCCGGGCAATCGTCTCCGGAGAAAGAAGAACTCAAAACAGACGAACAGCTGCCCGTTGCTGCAGCCACGCCCGAGGAGGTGACCCAAGATCCAGATGATATTCCACTACAAACAGAAGAAAGCAGTCCTCCGCCTGCCGAAACTCCATCTGAGAGTGCCGGGGAGGAGCCATCTCAAATACCGCCGCAGATCATCGCCGATTTCATATTATCACAGATGGCAGACGAAGAGTTCGAAGCGCCGAACCCCCTGATTATCCGCCCGGCCGACAACAGCGTCGAAATAGATCCCGGTTATACCCCGGAAATTCTGCTCGAGGGAGCCGCCGACACGGCTGAAATTCTTTCCTGCATGGTAAATGGCTCCGAAGCCGAATATGAATGGAAAGAAAACAAAATCTGTCTGAAAGCCGAGAGCCTTTCCGAAGGCTACAACCGCATCACTGTAAAAGTGCGTGGCGCAGACGGCATTGTTCGAACCATGAAACCGTGGGAAGTCAACGTGAAACCAAAAACTTCCACACTTGTCAGCCAAAGAACCAGCCAGAAACCAAAAGGAACCCGCCTCTGGCAGTCCCTGAGGCGCCTCTGGAACCTGATTCGTGCCATTGCCGAAATTCAGAATCAGACCACCCGCTATCTGCGTGCACTCTGCAGAAAATAGCCTGATCCGGTTTTGTTTGTATTTCTAATTTCGATATGCTAGAATAAAAGACATGTCATACGATAAAAAAGTAAAAGAGGAAATAAGAGTATGTCAGATATGATATTATTTGATCTGGACGGAACCCTGACCGATTCCGGTCCTGGAATTACAAGATGCGTACAGTATGCGCTGGCATCCTTTGGCATCGAAGAGCCGGATCTGGAAAAACTGAACTGTTACGTGGGGCCGCCGCTTCTGGAATCTTTCATGAATTTTGCAGGCCTTGGCTGCGAAGAAGCACAGCAGGCCATCACAAAATACCGGGAGCGGTACGAGGCAGAGGGCATTTTTGAAAATGAAGTATACGGGGGAATCCCGGAGGTTCTGGCGTATCTGAAAGAGCAGGGAAAAATTCTGGCGGTAGCATCGTCCAAACCGGAAAAATACGTTGAGCAGATCCTGGAGCATTTCGAAATCAGAAAGTATTTTACCGTAGTAACCGGTTCAGAAATGAACGAAACCAGAACCGACAAAGGAGAAGTCATCGCAGAGACGCTGCGCCGACTCGGAGCAGAAGACAGCCGTTCCGACGTGGTGATGGTTGGTGACAGAAGCTATGACGTAATCGGGGCAAGAGAAAACGGACTGCTCTGTGTCGGCGTATCGTATGGGTACGGCGGAAGAGAAGAACTCGAGGCAGCAGGTGCCGCAAAGGTATGTGATACACCGGAAGAACTGAAACTGCTGGCGGAGGATCCGAAAGAAGAGAAGAAAAGACGCGACCGCATCAAAAAAATGAAGCCGGAGCGTATCCCGTGGCTGACAAGAGGAGAAAGTGGAACAGGAATCTTTGCGCCGAAAGAGAAAAAAGCAGAGAATATAAAAGAAAAAAGGACAGCGAAAACAGAGCCAAAAACGGAGGAAATCGTAATTCCTATCCAGCGGAAGCTATGGCGTCTTTTAAAACCGCTTCTGACGTACGAACTGTTTCTGATCGGAGCAACCGTACTTCTGGCGCTGATCCTGATGACGTTTACGACCGGCGGTTATCTGGAAGAGCGTATGCACGCGACATCCGTTCTTGCATCAGCAATCGGCAGTCTGGCGGCGATCCCGGTTCTCTGGAAACAGTACAAAAAAGATGAAGGCATGTTCCCGAAACCGGAAAAACGGTGGAGTGCGGCAGAGGCAGCCGCCTGTATTCTGCTGGTTATGACCTTCGGCCATCTCCTGAACACTGTCATGAACGTGACCGGCTTTACCAGAATCTTTTCCGGCTATCAGGACATGGCATCAAAGATTTATGAAGGACAGAACCCGCTGCTTCTGATCCTGTCCGTCGGTGTGCTGAGCGCGGCCGCAGAGGAAATTGTTTTCCGCGGCATGATTTACCGCAGGGCAAAAGATTTCTGGGGAACCGGCTGGGGCATCGCAGCATCATGTCTGCTGTTCGGTGCATATCACGGCAATGTGACGCAGTTTGTCTATGCAGCCGTGGTAAGTGTGCTTCTGATCCTTATTTATGAGCGGTGTGGAACACTCCTTGCCCCGGTTCTTGCGCACATGGCAGAAAATATCTGGGGACTTTACCGGAGCCAGTTTATATCCTGGATGACAGAAAAAGCGCCGGCAGGAGCATGGATGTTCATCTTTTTCGAAGCCGTAATCTGCGCCGGAACGTTCTGGTATCTGTTTTTAACACCAGTAGACAAGAAGTCCCCCGCTTCTAAAGTGGAGGGATGAATTGTTAAAAGAAACATAACGGCAGTGGCGGGCGGAGAGAAATCGGTATCCTCCACTGACATGAGGCAAGTCACAGTCGAACTATTTTCGACATGTCAGACTCCGTGAAAATACCGACTGTGAGTTGAAACAAAGGATAAACAGGGAAAAACGCCAAAATAACGGAAAAAAACCACAGAATTCGCGAAAAAAATGCTTGTCATGAAAAAAACTCTGTGATACAATCTTACTGTTGCACAATAAGCACCCATGCGGTACCAAGGATGGTGCCTGTTTTTTGAAAAACAGGTTCCAAGGTGAAAAAACATGGGGAAGAATAAAACCATAAGGAGATAAAACAATGAGCGTAATTTCAATGAAACAGTTACTGGAAGCCGGTGTTCATTTCGGACATCAGACAAGAAGATGGAATCCTAAAATGGCTCCGTACATCTACACAGAGCGTAATGGTATCTACATCATCGACCTGCAGAAATCTGTAGGAATGGTAGATGACGCATACAAAGCTGTTGCAGACATCGCAGCAGACGGCGGCACAATCCTTTTCGTAGGAACCAAAAAACAGGCTCAGGACGCTATCGCTGTTGAGGCAGAGCGCTGCGGAATGTACTATGTAAACGAGAGATGGCTCGGCGGTATGCTGACCAACTTCAAAACCATCCAGAGCCGTATTGCAAGACTGAAAGCAATCGAGACCATGGAGCAGGATGGCACCTTCGAAGTTCTTCCGAAAAAAGAAGTCATTGAGTTAAAGAAAGAGCTTGCAAAACTGCAGAAAAACCTTGGCGGTATCAAAGAAATGAAGAGACTGCCGGACGCTATCTTCGTAGTAGATCCGAAAAAAGAGAGAATCTGCGTACAGGAAGCTCATACACTGGGAATTCCGCTGATCGGTATCTGCGATACCAACTGCGATCCGGAAGAGCTTGACTATGTAATTCCGGGTAATGACGACGCTATCCGTGCCGTAAAACTGATCGTTTCCAAAATGGCAGACGCAGTTATCGAGGCAAAACAGGGCGAGGCTGAGGAAGCTGCATACGAAGAAGCAGCAGAGACAGACGCTGAATAATTTACGCGAAGTAATGAACTGGGGGGAACTTGAAATTCAGGTTCCCTTCGGCGAATCTCACAATAGCAGATCGGCATGAAGATGCAGTCTGCTGAATCACGTATACGGAGGAATAAAACAATGGCTATTACAGCAGCAATGGTAAAAGAGTTAAGAGAAGTAAGCGGTGCTGGTATGATGGACTGCAAGAAAGCTCTTACAGCTACCGAAGGTGATATGGACAAAGCAATGGAGTTCCTGAGAGAAAAAGGACTTGCTACTGCTCAGAAAAAAGCTGGCAGAATCGCAGCTGAGGGTATCGTTATGCTGAACGTATCCGAGGATGGAAAGAAAGCTGTCGCTGTAGAAGTAAACGCTGAGACAGACTTCGTTGCAAAGAACGAGAAATTCCGTGGCTATGTAGCACAGGTTGCAGAGCAGGCTATGGATACAACTGCAGCAGACGTAGAAGGATTCCTGGCAGAGCCTTGGAAATTCGATACCAACGAGACCGTTGGCGAAGAGCTGGCTCATCAGATCGCTACCATCGGCGAGAACATGAACATCCGTCGTTTCCAGCAGGTAAAAGAGGAGAACGGTTTCGTTGCTTCTTATACTCATATGGGCGGTAAAATCGGTGTTCTGGTTGACGTTGAGACAGACGTTGTAAACGACGACCTCAAAGAGATGGCTAAAAACGTTGCAATGCAGATTGCAGCTCTTCGTCCGCAGTACACAAGCCGCGACGAAGTAAGCGCAGACTACATCGCACATGAGAAAGAAATCCTCATGGCTCAGATCCAGAACGACCCGAAAGAGTCCCAGAAACCGGAAAAAGTTATCCAGGGAATGATCCAGGGCCGTATCAACAAAGAGCTCAAAGAGATCTGCCTGCTTGACCAGGTATACGTAAAAGCAGAAGACGGAAAACAGTCCGTAGCTCAGTACGTAGCACAGGTTGCTAAAGCAAACAACGCAACTGTAGCAGTAAAAGGCTTCGTTCGTTTCGAGACCGGTGAAGGAATCGAGAAGAAAGAAGAGAACTTCGCTGAGGAAGTTGCTAAACAGATGGCACAGTAACTCTTATAAAAGAGTGCTTGTCAAAAACCTCGGAAACACTGTAAAATCAAGAGTTTGCGGCGTGTGAACCTCAAAACGAGGAGTATTGCAAATTATCGTAAATTATCGCAGAATATCGGTGGTTTTTTGGTAAGAAATGAGTACGGATTTTGGTAGAAGAAATTACCAAAGTCATTCACGCAAAGTTTGCTTGTTGATTAATAGTTGATGAAGAGGATACGTATTTCAAAAAATAGTAGGTCTGCACATTGATAGAAATATGAGTGTGCAGGCTTATTTTTATGTGAATAAAAAGAAGCACCGACCTTTCAAAAGAGAGATCAGTGCTTCTTGCTATTTTAGAATTTATTTTTGAATTTTACCACAGATAGAGCATACTTTTTGCTTAATGGTTTCGTCATAAGCTGCTTTGTCAATTACTTTAATTTTCTCATCATAAGCTTCTTTGTCGATGATGATCTCTGTCCAGGCTTCTTTGTCTACGACTTTAACCTGCTCAGACCATGCTGCTTTGTCAACTACCTTGACCTGCTCATCCCATGCTTCCTGATCGATTACGTACTCGTCCCAAGCGGCTTTGGTTTCTACCCAAACCTGCTCATCATAAGCTTCCTGGTCAATAATTTCTACCTCTTTCTGGTAATAACTGATTGACTCATCGAGATTTGCGTGATATAATATATGAGCATTGATTGCTGCCTGATTATTTTCAATGAGAGATCGCATCGTGGTGCACCGTCTCGTAATACCCTTCTGCCTCATGGTGTACTGTATGTCCGACTTCATCGTGATGCACAGTCTCCATATGAGACTCCTCAGGATGGTTTACGGTCTCGTAATGGAACTCCTCATCATGGTTTACCGTGTGGGTAACGGCATCGTGATGTTTGATCTCGATATGGCTTTCTTCCGGATGATTTACAGTTTTCGTTTCTTCTACCCACTTATGTGTATGTTCTTCGTTCTTCGGATCTTTAATCCATTTTCCCGACGCATCTACATAATATCCATCAATCCAAGTATCAACAGCCATTTCACCGTTAGCATTCATATAATAGCATTTGCCATCAATCCAATGCCAGCCCTCGCCATAGCGTTCGCCGGTTGTCTTATCCATGTAATACCAGATGTCATTGATCTTCTTCCAGCCGGTTACCATCCAGCCTTCGTTATCGAATCTATAGTATTTTCCATCAATGACTTCCCAGTCATTCTTTGTATAGCTGCCGTCGGCATGGCGATACCATTTGCGGTTTCCGCTGGTGATCCATTTGTCCGTCGGTTTTTCTTTGCTCGGAATCCAGACACCAGATGCATCGACATAATAGTTGTCAATCCAAGTATCGGTTGCCATCGTGCTGTCACTCTGGAAATAATACCATTTTCCATCTGCTTTCAGCCACTCGTTCTGGTAAGCTGCGCTGTTATCATGCAGATAATATTTCTTTCCGCCGGAAGTATACCAGCAGTTCTTATAAGCACCGCCCCAGCTACGGAAGAAATAGAGCTTTCCACCGTCAGTAAAGGCTTCATTGGCTTTCATACTGCCGTCACTGTTCAGATAATAAAGATTCTTATCCCATGTCTGCCATCCGGTTGCGATCCGTCCGTCTTTTGCAAGTTTCCATGTGCCGTCCAGTGAAATCCACTGGGTATTGGTTACATCTGCATTGCTGTTGAAGGTATAGCTTCTTCCGTTGATCTTTGCAGAACGATTCTTGTATGCCCCGCCCCAACTGCACAGATAGCGGATTTTTCCACTGTCATCCAGCCGCCACTCGTTGCTTCTCATGGTTCCGTCGCTGTTTAGATAATACTTGCTTCCCTGCCATTCCTGCCAGCCAGTCGCAATCTTTCCGTCTTTTGTCAGATACCAGTTGCCGCCTTTTACGATCCACTGGGAACCCTGCATTTTGCTGTCAGCGCCGAAGGTGTAGTTTCTTCCGTTGATAACAACATTGCAGCTCTTGTAAGCGCCGCCCCAGCTACGGAAATAGTAGATACTTCCGTCGGCGTCGATCATCCATTCATTGGATTTCATGGTTCCGTCGGTGTTCAGATAGTAGCGTTTTCCATCCCATTCCTGCCATCCGGTGGCTTTCGCGCCGTCCTTGTAAAAGTACCACTTGCCGGATTCTTTCACCCAGCCCGTTTTTACAGCAGCTTCTACCGTCTGCGCCGACAGCATCGGAGCCGCGTTCATTGCGATCGGAGCCGCAAGCAGTACCGCGCCGGTCATCGTCACAGTTGCAATTTTCTTTGTGTTTTTCTTCATGTGATTTTCTCCCTTCGTGAAAAATAAGATCTATCATCTTTTATCCTACTTTATCGTGAAAATAAAGATAAGTCAATAGATAATACAAAAACATAATTAGAATAATGATAAATAATGATTTGATATTCATTTAACCTTCTTTATCGGAAAAACAAATATTACATATTGACGAATGGTATAGTAAGAGAAAAAAGGAGATCCAATATGAGACCATTAAAAGAAAAAGTAAGTATTACGATTGATGAAAATATTGCTGCCGAGATTCGTAAAATGGCGGAAGAAGATGACAGAAGTTTTAGTCAGTATGTAAATCTGGTTTTAAGAGAATGGGTTAAAAATAAAGATTTACAAAAGAAATAGCCAGCATGTGGTGAATAAAAATTCTAAGTGAGGTAATAAAAAAATGGCAAATGAAGAGAACAAAGAGTTTATGGAGTTTGTGGAATCCGCAACGAAGGAACAGATTATGGATGGTATTTACAGAGTCATTCCCCAGATGTGTACGGAGGACACGTGGGCAGAATTTAAAGAGCGGCTGGATAATTTGACAGACACATTGAACTATATGAGCCAGTGGAACCGCGTATGTGAACTTTTGCAGGAGTGTAAAGAAAAGTGGAATAAATACAGTAGTGAACTTTATACATATGAAGATTATTTGAAAATCAGAAAATTTAGAGAGCAGTATGATTCCGAAGGCGGAAAGAAGGGAACGGGTTTTTCGTTTCCAGAGTATCTTCCGGGGGAAGCGAAAGGAATCTCAGATAAAATAATTAATTCGTCAAGAAAGAAAAGAGAAATGCCAATACCACCATCTGACTTTTATGAAACAATGGAAGAAGTATTAAAGGCAGCTGAGCCAGCGCGGCAGGGGTTAAAATGTGCAAGAGTGGAAGCACTGCGGGAACTCTTAACAATGTTAGTTTTTAATATCGAGTCGGACGGAACGAGCAAATACGGCGATTACAATCTCATGATTTATGATGTGGAAGCGAGAAAAGCCGATCATAAGAAAAACGGAAATAAAATTGCGTTCTATACCTTCCGGTATGGGATTGAGGAAGTAAGAGAGAAGAGCGAGGAACTGCTGGAAGAACTGCATGATATACAGAGCAGTGTGACCGAACGCAGAAAGAAAATCGAACAATAAAATAGAAGCGTATCATCGGAGCATCCAAGACGGATGCTCTTTTTTAATGCTTTTCTATACACAGATTATCTGGGGAAAAAGGAAGGAATTATTTTTAAAGAAATCTATTTTACAATAGACTCACCGGTAAAAAAATAACAGCAAAGGATAAATATATCAGCGCTGGTATACAGGTGAGTATACCATGAGAAGTAAAGGATTTAAATACACAGATGACGAAGTAAAGGCATTCGTTGACAACGTGTATGCTATTATGGGCAAAAATTCATTCGGTACACAAGAAGCTTTTGCAGCGAGAATAGGCGTTTCGGATGGCACATTACGAAAATACTTGAATGGTCGTATTGAAACTATACAGTATGCAACAGTACGGGAAATTTGTAAGGTAGGGCATATGAGCGAGAAGGAATTATTTGGAGGAACAAGAAGTTCCGGGGAGTTGGAAATAGTTGAAAAACTTGATTTTTGTTCGAAACTTTTGAAGAAGGGTGATAAAGAATTTATAAATGAAAAGTCTAATCCCCCAGCTATGCTGGGGAGAATAGAGTAGTCGGAAGTGG